>Ga0187780_10000116_pt1 | contig 62915 bp, 67 predicted proteins | sample 1015_Q2_SP10_20__FD_132429 | JGI IMG/M metagenome (GOLD analysis project Ga0187780, IMG submission 132429) | Tropical peat soil microbial communities from peatlands in Department of Meta, Colombia - 1015_Q2_SP10_20_MG | ecosystem: Environmental > Terrestrial > Soil > Wetlands > Peat | place...
CGTCTCTCGTCCAGGACAGGGGCTTGACCCAGGTCGAACCAGGGACCGTCACGTGCCTCGGAATTGGGCCGGGCCCTGACGCGGCCATAAACGAAATCACGGGAAAGCTCAAACTGCTTTGATACCCGCCGCCGAAACCGAGCGGTCGGTCGGCATAGAGTTCTATGCCACCGGCGGGTCCCCCTGCTCCGGACGGGCGAAGTCTTCAGCCGACGACTTTGTGGTCGAGGAAATACTCACAGATGTTCCTTTCACGGGAGCAGGGAACCCCGATGGTCTCCCTCTGTACAGGGTCCAGAAGCGGTCCATAGACACGCTTCACATGGCGAAGGACCTCGCAGGTGAACTCAAGTCTAACGTGAGCTATGGCGGGATGAAGGACAAGCGGGCCGTGGCAGTCCAATACGTGACCCCGACAAGTCGCAGGTCACTTCGTCCCATCCGGGTCGCCAAGGAGAATTACACGGCGGAGCTCGTGGGATACGTTGCCGAGCCAATGTCCAGGGCGAGGATCGCCGGGAACAGGTTCACGGTGAAACTAAGGGACTGCTGCCCCGAGGTGGGCGCAAGGGTAGAAGAAGTAGTGCGCGTTTCGGAAGAGAGGAGAGTGCCGAACTATTACGGATTGCAGCGATTCGGGACCTCCGGGGCCGGCACCCATCTGATCGGGAGAGCCATTGTAATGGGGGAGTTCGAAGAGGCGGTAAAGCTGCTGCTAGGGACCCTTGCTCCTGAAGAATCCGAGGCTGGCCGGGGTGCCATGGAAGCAGCATTGACCCAGAGGCATGACGAAGGTGGCGGGTTCTTGCCAGCTGGAAGGGACGTCGAGAAGCTGGTCGCGACAGAGCTTGTTAAGCACCCCCACGAGTGGGTAAGGGCGCTTCGAGCAGTGCCCATCAAGCTTAGGAGGCTGTACGTCCAGGCGTACCAGTCATACATCTTCAACCGGACCCTGAGCAATGCAATCTCGAAAGGAGTCGACATCTCGAAGATGGAGCCAGGCGACAACTGGGCAGAAGCATCTCCTGACGGACTCCTTACCTCAGCACCGCGTGGGGTTAGGGATAGCCCCACCGTAAGGGCGGTACCGATGGTTCAGGTCGCCGGATACGCCTTCAGAGACTACGGTTCGAGATTCGACGGGTGCCTAGGGGCTGTGCTCGAGTCGGAGGGGGTGGATCCTGGCTCCTTCTATGTGAAAGAGATGCAGGAGGTCTCTGCGGAAGGGGGTTTCAGACGTCCTCATCTCACCGTGCGTGACGCGTCCTGGAGCGTTGAAGGAAGCACAGCCACGATCAAATTCGCCCTTGGGAAAGGTCAGTACGCAACCATCCTGGTCAGGGAGATTCTGAAGCCCAGGGATCCGGTTGCGTCGGGGCTCGTTTAATCTCGCGAATCCTTATACGCCATTTGCAGATGGCCAGCTAGAAAGTCTTTGTCCGACGACGTCTACGACCTGACCATAATAGGGGCGGGTCCAACGGGACTTTTCGCGACTTTCTACGCTGGTCTTAGGCAGATGAAGACCAAGATAGTCGACGCGCTTGAAGAGCCCGGGGGACAGGTTGCCGTCCTGTACCCCGAGAAGTACATCTTCGACGTCCCGGGGTACACCAAGATCCTTGCCAAAGACTTGGTGAAGAACTTGGTTGAGCAGGCTTTCCAGTACAACCCGACAGTGGTCTTCGGCGAACGCGTAACCAAGCTGCACAGGACTGATGGCATTCTCGAGCTAACCACCGACAAGGGGACCAAGCATCTTTCGAGGGCTGTTCTCGTGGCGGCGGGCGTAGGCGCGTTCTCTCCTAACAAGCTGGAAGCGAAGGGGGCTTCCGACTACGAGGGAAAGGGCGTCTACTATTTCGTCAAGGACAGAAGTGTGTTCAGGGGCAAGAACCTGTTGATCGTGGGGGGAGGAGACTCGGCAGTCGACTGGGCGCTCAACATCAAGGACATGGCCAAGAAAATCACGCTCGTACACAGGAGGGACGTATTCAGGGCACACGAAGGCAGCGTCATAGCGCTGAAGAATTCGAGCGTTGACGTCAAACTATTCTACGAAGTGAGAAGCGTCAGCGGGGACGGAACCAACCTCACGAAGGCCGTTATCTTCGACAACAGGACGCAGGCTGAAGAGACGCTCGATGTGGACGCCATCCTGGTTAACATCGGTTTCAGGGCCGACCTAGGGCCCATCAAGGACTGGGGGTTGCAGATAGATGGCAGGGAGATCAGGGTCAACGGCAAGATGGAGACCAATATTCCTGGCGTCTACGTTGCGGGGGACATCGCGGGACCTCTGGACGGAGTGAAGCTGAACCTGATCGCAACGGGTTACGCACAGGCGGCACTTGCAGTCAACGTCGCGAAGGCATACGTAGACCCCAACTCGAAGATATTCCCCGGCCACAGCAGCGAAATGAAGAAGTGACCTAGTCGACGATTCCGAGGGTCCGCCTGTAGTTGTAGTCCTTCATGATCGCAGGGTGCATGGGGTCGATTAGGATGCACTCGTACCAGGCGTGTATGCCATCTTCCCAAATAGGATAGGAACCAATGAGCTTCATGTTGGGGTGCCTTTCGGCGGCCCTTCTCTCCGCGGTTTTCTGGGAGGACACTGCCGACTTGATTCTTAGGACCCCCATGTGTTTCGGCCTTCTTCCGGAGGTCGGTCGCTGCTTCCGCATCCCACCCCTCGAGACACGCATCCGGATGACCACCACCCCTTCCTTTGCCTTGTAACCCAAAGCTCTCGCCCTGTCGAGCCTCCATGGTTTGTCAACCCTTAGCATGGCGGGCTGCTTCCTCAGCTCCACTGCCCGGGTTCTCATGTCCCCTCCCTTCTGATGGAGGATGTCCTGCCACGTCTTTGAAATCTGGCCGTACATGGGCATCGGGCGCCTCGTTTCCAGTCGGCAAATAAACATTCTTCGAACTCTAGCCCGGTGAGAAGAAATTCCGGACCTTCTCTCCTACGACCACGATTGCGTTCGTCTGGGCTTCCTCTGTCTGCCCTCCTATGTGGGGCGTCAGAATGGTGTTCGGGGCCGTGAGGATAGGACCAGCGGGTGGCTCTTTCTCGAATACGTCGAGCGCAGCCCCCGCGATAGCGCCGTTCTGGAGAGAGGCGGCGAGGGCAGCCTCATCAATGACGCCCCCTCTCGAGGTGTTGATGAGGAAGGCGGTTTTTTTCATCTGGCCGAGCCTCTGGGCACCTATCATGTGAGCGGTTTCCGGCGTCATGGGGACATGAAGAGTGATGTAGTCTGAGCTCCTGAGAAGCTCGTCTAGACCAACGACCTTTGCCCCGAGAGAAGACACGACTTCGGGGGGGATTGAAATCACGTCATAGAACATAACAGACATGCCGAGAGTTTTTGCAACTTCCGCGATGCGCTTCCCAATTCTCCCAAGGCCCACGATACCCAGTACCTTGCCTTTCAGTTCCTTCCCCATTAGCGCGTTCTTCTCCCACTTCCCCGCTCTGGTTCCGACGTCTGCGACCACCAATTTCCTGCTGAGGGCGAGCATCAAGAGTACGACTTGCTCCGAAACAGCTTCGACCAGAGATTCCGGGCTATTGACGACCGTGACCCCCTTGGATTTGGCGTATTCTACGTCTATGTTGTCCAGTCCTGTGCCGGGTCTGGCCACGAGCCTCAGCCTGGTCGCTCTATCGAGTATCGCTCGGTCGATCTTCGTCCTGCTCCGGACGATAAATGCGTCGTATTCTCCTGCTATGGCGAGAAGCTCCTCCTTCGTTATAGCGGGCCTGTAGTCGACAACAACACCGGGCCCGAGGGCCAGCTTTTCTACCTCGACGTGGTCACAAATTAGGACCTTCGCCACTCCCGCATCCCCAGCCTAGCGGTCTCCGAAATCTGCGATATATCGCTTGAACCTAATCCAAAGGCAAGGGCCTCAAGGGTGACTCCGGCTGCGAGCGGCGGAAGGCCCGCGGGGGAGGTCTGGGAAGGTTGAATCGATTCCACCTCGACCACTCTTTCATTGATTCTTTCGTGAGTGATCACACAGGCTGAAGCAGGACCCCAGCGTCTGCTGACTGCTTCCACCTGGCTCCCTAATGATGAGGGGATGCCCGCTCGCCTCCCTATGCGCGACCATCCGAGTCCGAACACGCGCAATTGGTCAATTCTGGCTTCGCCGATGGAGCGGGTCGAACCCGTAGAGCTCGAGCCGGCAATTCTCCCGGAAAGAGATGGCTCCCCCGCTAGAGTCCCTGAATTCCTAGTGCTTTCCTTCAGCTCAGCGCACCCGCCGGCAGCGAAGATGGAAGGGTCGCTTGTCCTCATCGTGCCGTCGACCTCGATTGCGCCCAGCCGCCCCTGTCTCGTCGGTGAGTGAACTGGACTGGGCACGCGGGGCGGGGCGACTATTACGTTATCACAGGGGATGACGGAGCCACCGGCCACCACGGCCTCGACCCTCTCGTTCCCGACCGCCTTCGAGATCGCCCCTCGCTGGACTTCGGTGCCCCTCTCACGGGCTGCGTCTTCAATCACATCGAGAACCGCAGGGGCAGGAGCCGCATACTGCCAGCCTGAGATCATAACTAGGACCCTGATTCCAAGACTGCACAGCCTGTCAGCAACTTCGAGTCCTCGGTACCCCTCCCCTACGATGACAGCTTCGTCGATAGATGGACAGGCGCTTCCTAACTCTTTGTACTTCTCTGCCCCATCCAGTATGATTACCCCTGGCTTCCGAGCACCAGAGAAGAAGACAGGCTTGAACCGGTTTCCCGTCGCGACGATTATGGAGTCGAACCGAATTCTGTCCCCGTTGGACAGGGCCACGTATTTCGACCCGGCACTCCTTGCCTCCGTCGTTAGCACGCACGCTGATGATTCCTCCCGAACAACGAATGTTCCCTCCTTCCCGGAAGGGTGGGAGATCAGTTCTGGCCAAGACTTCCAAGGCGGCTCGTGATCGGCCCTTCGCTCTACGATGGTGACTTCTGCCCCCCTGTGGATGGCCTCAAAGGCCGCCTCCCCACCTGCAGACCCCCCACCGATGACACAAATCCTGACCAACGGGGGACTCGTCCGATGAGACGGTTATAACGGGCCTGAGTCTTGGGCCGAGTCGTGCTTGTGGGAGTCGTCGGCAAACCTAATGTCGGGAAATCGACGTTCTTTGCTGCGGCGACGCTAAAGGACGTCCCCATCGCTGACTACCCCTTCACGACGATCCAGCCAAACATCGGAGTCGCCCATCTCAAGACACAGTGCGTCTGCAAGGAAATGAGGGTTACTGACAACCCGAGGAACTCTGCTTGCGTGAATGGCATCAGACTCGTTCCCGTCAAGATAGTTGACGTCGCGGGCTTGGTTGAAGGTGCATCGAAGGGGAAGGGGCTGGGGAACCAATTCCTGGACGACGTAAGACAGGCAGACGCTCTAATCCAAGTTGTTGACGCTTCAGGCTCGACTGACCTCGAGGGAAGGAAGGTCCCGCCGGGCACCCACGACCCGGTCGGGGACGTTGCCATGGTGGAGCACGAGTTCGACCTGTGGATGTTTGGCATCATCAAGAAAGACTGGGAGAGGGCGGTAAGGTCTCTGGAACAGACAGGGGGGAAGATAGTGGAGCACCTGGCCGATAGGCTATCGGGTCTCTCTGTCACCTTCGGAGACGTTGAGCAGGTTGTGCTTCGCCTGCACTTCAGGACGGAGAAACCGACGGCTTGGACCGATGAGCAGATAATGCAGTTCGTGGTGGAGACAAGGAAACTCACGAAACCATCTCTGGTTGCGGCGAACAAGGCTGACCTTCCTTCGTCCCATGTGAACATCGAAGCCCTGCGAAAGACTGGCAGAAGGATCGTCCCATGCGCGTCGGAGGCGGAGCTGCTCCTGCGAAAGGCTGCGGAACACGGGTTGGTTGAATACTCCCCCGGAGATCCGAAATTTAGTGTCAGGGATCCGCAGAAGCTCACCCCGGCCCAGAGCAACGCCCTCAGAATGGTAGAAGAGAAGGTGATGAAGGTCTACGGAGGGACGGGGGTTCAGGACGCCATCAACCAGGCATTCTTCGACCTGCTGAGCGCGATAGTGGTGTTCCCGGTCGAGGACGAGACACGGTTATCGGACAAGGATGGTCGCGTGCTCCCAGATGCATTCGTCATGAAGGGAGGGTCCACGGCCTTGGACCTAGCCAGGACGGTCCACAGTGAGCTGGCCGACACGTTCCTCTACGCCATTGACGTGAGGACAGGAAAGAGGCTTGGCTCGGACCACGTGCTCAAGAACAGGGACATCGTGAAGATAGTCTCAAGCAGCAAGAGGGGCTAGAGGCTCCGCCTTCCTCGGCTCCGGCCGAGAAATCAGCTTACTCTTCCTCACCCCGACGTGCCTGAGATGGGTCACCTTCTTGGCTTCGTTGTACACGTCGGAAGCGACTTTCTGCAAGACCAACTCCTGCACGAAACCCTCGTAGTTCATGCTAGCCGCCTTTTCTTTGATCACCGTGTCCATGATGAGTCTCAGGTCATGCTTCTTGGAGCTGTTCATCTTCCCCTGAGAGAGGGCGGTACAGTAGACCCTTACTACGTACCCATCCTTCGTGGTGTAGTCGCGAATGAAGTCTGACATAGAGGAACCCCGGCGAATGAGACTCCTGAGGAACTCGCGGGAGTACTCGTGGCCCTTGAACACAGTGTAGGCTGTCTCCCCCTCGACCCGGTCGACCTGGAAGAAGAGCTTGAACGCGTAGTGCTGAGGGTCCTGTTTCAGGATGTCGTAAAGGGTCGTTTCTATGACCCTCCCCTCGGGCTTCTGGACGTCTGTGAGAGGAATGCGCGCTATGGGGGCGTTGCCGAACGATGGCGATGCGGTAACAGTAACCCACTGCTTAAGCTTCCACTTGTCCCGCACCTTCGCTACTTTCTTTGGCAAGTGAGAGCGCCCCGTCTGTTTCGCGCTTATAACCTCAGCGCTGCTTCAGGGAGTCTATGCCTCCCATGTAGGGGGCAAGCGCCCTTGGAATCTTGACGGTGCCGTCTTTCTGCTGGAGATTCTCGGCTATGGCCACGAGAACGCGAGTTGTGACTGCGGTGGAATTCAGGGTGTGCACCAACCGCGTCCCCTCGCTCTGTTTGTCTCTGAACCTTATCTTGAGTCGCCTCGCCTGATAGTCCGTGCAGTTGCTGCAGGAGACCATCTCTCTGAACTTGCCTTGGACGGGCATCCAGGCCTCCAGGTCATACTTCTTTGCTGCCACAGAGCCAATGTCCCCGGTGCACACGTTTACAACCCGGTAGTGCAACCCCAAGTTCTGAAATATCTCTTCGGCGTTTGCAATCAGCTGTTCATGGAGGGGCCAGCTCTCTTCGGGCCGGGCGAAGGCTATCTGCTCAACTTTGTAGAACTGATGCGTTCTAAAGATTCCCTTCGTGTCCTTGCCGTGAGCTCCCGCCTCCACCCTAAAGCAGGGCGAAAACCCGCAGTATCGAAGTGGTAGGTCCCCCCCGCTGAGTATCTCGTCCATGTGCATTGCGATCAGAGGATGTTCCGAAGTGGCAATCATGTACAGGTCCTCCCCCTCAATCTTGTAAATCACGGGACCGAAGTCGTTGAGGTCAGTGACTCCCGAATATGGCTCCCTCCTCATCATGAATGGAGGCTCCACGGGGACGAACCCCTTCGCAGACATAAGGTCGATGGCGTACCTCATGATCGCGTGTTCCAGCTTGACAGCGTCCCCTTTGAGGAAGAAGAACCTCGCCCCAGATATCTTAGCGGCCCTTTCCATGTCCACCATTCCTAGGTTGGCGAGCACTTCGATGTGGTCCTTCGGTTCGAAGTCGAACCTGTGTGGCTTCCCCCAGGTGCGTAGTGTGACGTTCTCGCTGTCGTCCTTGCCGACCGGGACGCTCTCGTGCAGTATGTTGGGGAGCGTCATCATGATTCCCTCCAGAGTGCGGAGTTGAGTCTCCTGTACTTTTGCGATTTCGTCCACCCGCCGCGAGATCTCGCCTAGCTTCTTCTGCTCGGATGTAATGGGTTTCTTCTCTTTCGCCAGCTTGGCAATCGCCTGGTTGGCCACGTTGAGCTCGTGCCGAAGCGCCTCGGCCTGGGTCTTCGCCGTCCGCCACTCAGAGTCGGCCGCCATCGCGTCGTCGACCAGGCTCAGCTTGTCCAGCATCCCCCTCTTCTTGAGATCCGTTCTGATGATGTCTGGGTTCTCCCTGAGCAGCTTCACATCTAGCATGTCGACGCGCTATCCCATCTTCTTACGCGATAAAAGCCATACCTCCTGGAAGAGGGTAATGTCCCGCAAGACGGCAAGGATAGTTGAAAGTGAACCGGACAGGGAACCGGCAGAGACCACGAACTCCAGCACCCTTCCCCGCGCCGACATCGAGAGGAGCATTCCATGGGGGAGCCCCTCGTTGTCTGGGGCGAGCACCTCGGAGAGGCTATTCCCTTCGGCTACACCAGACAATCTTACCGTCAGAGTTGCGCTGGCCTTCAAACAGATACTCTTTCCAAGACGTTCCGAGAGAAGGATTCCGCCTTTGATGAAGGGATCTTGGCACCCGCGGCCATGGCGTGGCCGCCCCCCACACCGTCGACTGCTTCTGCTGCTTCGCGCATGATGGCTCCCAGGTTCACCTTTCCGGCGAAGGCGTCCCCGACCCTACTGGAGATCTTGAGGTCTGAACCCCTACTCTCTGCGCTCCCGATAATGACCTTGTCTTTGAACTCCGGAGAGGAAGTGAGAATGGAAATCACTGGCCCCAGAAGCTTCTCGTCCACTACCCCCTCCGCCCTGACAAGAACCACGACCCCATGCTGCTCCAACCGAGACGGGTCAGAAGTTAGCGCTTCAAGGGCCTTGTTTATCCCCGATCTGTAGTCCGTCAGGGTCCTCATTGCGGCCTTGAGCGCTTCGCTTCGATCCCCGAGGCAAATTGAGATTCCCGTGCCCGCAGCACCCATTCTGCCGCAGGCATTTAGGAGGGTGCCGAACTCTCTCGCGTCCCTCAGTGGGGTGAATGAATCCTCGAACTCAAATGTGTACGTCTCCCCCACCAGACTCGCTATCGTTTCGGTTGCGTCACCGTCAGGCCCAAGAGTGCTCGCAATCACTTCGGTAAGCTTCATCTTCTCATCAGGGGAAAGAGACGATATCGTTCTCCAGGTTCCCCCGTCCTTCAGCGTAAGCCCAGACTGGTGGAGAGCGGCCAGTACGGCGTCCTTGCTCCCGGTCAGGCCCTTGAGGAACGGTGTGGAGGTTAGCGCGATTGCTTCGTGAATGGGCCTCGTTTCCCTGCCCGTGAACATCAGGTCTTTTGCAACGGTAAGGAGCCCACGGGCACGGGCGTCCTCCACCGCAGCTCTGTTAAGTCCCGTCAGCGACCTTCCCGGGCCGGCGTCCTGCCTGTCTGCCAGCGCCCCGACAACTGCGAGCGGTGAGAGGTCGTCGTTGGTGGGATCGATGGCGGATGCGAAGAAGTATGCCATAGCGGATGAGCATGCCTCGCTGCCCCCGTCGAAACCGTACCCCCAAGCGTTAACGACGGAAGGATTCTCCACGTCCTTCTCCGGGATCTGATGGTGATCCAGTATGAGGTACCTCTCCTGGAACCCTGCTTCAATCTCCTTTACGAGCGTAGAACCGAGATCTGTGAAAATGCAGAAATCGAAATTCTGGGCTTTGAGTTCGTCGATCGTCCTGGGATCCAGGTCGGGGACGGTGCGCAGTGTGGCGTTTGCTCCCTTCCGCATTAGGGCTGCGAAGACAGTCGAACCGCTGCAAAGACCATCGGCGTCGATATGAGTGACGATCAGAATCCTCTTGCCGCTGCGTGCGATGCTAGTCACGTGGGGAGCTAGCGACCTGTATCTCGCAAGTAGGCCTTCGAGGTCGGCCATGGGCCCACCCCCTGGCTACGCCAGCTGGGCGACGACGGCCGTATACTTGAAGTCGCTCGGCAGGATTCCCTTCTCCTTGTAGTACTTTGAAAGCCGGTAAATCTTTGCCTCAACCAGCTCGAGGGAGTGAACGTTCTTCCTGTCGCTCTTGTGAGCCTGGAGATGCTTCTGGATGCGCTGGGCACGCTCAATAAGATCTTGAAGATCCTGGGGGACCTTCGGCGCAACCTTCCCGTCTGCTAACACCCTGCCGAGGGATTTGCCCACAAGAGGCTTCAGCAGAGGGACGCCGTAGTCATCCCGGAGAGTCTGCCCTATCCTGCTCGGAGTAACGCCCTCCTTTGCAAGCTTGAGGACAATCGCCTTTGCCTCGTCGGGGGTGGTGGAGACCCAGTTGGGAGTGCTCTTGCTTGGGGGCCGCGTCTGATGAGACTTACCATGCCTGTGCGAATGAATCCGTGCCATACCGTGACCTTTCGGGCGAGTCCTGGGAATTGGGCTGATAAAGGTTGCCCGCCCTTGGGTCGTTTCATGTGACCCGGGCGTATCTCCCCCTTCTTTCTATGTTCAGCAGCTGCTTCAAGACCGCGCGGGACCGAGCCTGTCCAACCACTGAGGCATAGCCACTGTTCAGCGATTCGATAGCCCGGGCTGAAATGTCGTGGTGGGCGCCGACCAGCGTCTCCTTGATGAGCCTCAGATCGACTGCATGGTCCTCCAGCCGTGTCGTCCGCACAGAGAGGCCGAAGTCGATAAAGACCAATCTTCCTTCGCTTTTGACCACATTCGCCGTTGTTAGGTCTCCGTGCATGATCCCGAAGTGATGGAGCCTTGCGACGTCCCGGCCGAACTCAAAGAACGCCCCAGCCAGCTGACTGCCCGAGAGCGATGCCACCAGGTCCTTCATGCGGTCGCCTCTCACGAACTGCATGACAAGTGTTGAGGATTCGATGTCTACGTCGTAGAGGAAAGGAGTTGCGACCCCAGCGTCCTTTGCGAGATGCATCATCTCTGCCTCGTGCACCGTCCTCTGCCGCCTAATTGTTTTGTCTAGAACTTGAAGCCTGTAAGTCAGCGGCTTCCTGATCTTGAACACGGCCTCCAGCCCCTGCCACTCTCCCAGAATCACGTCTGCTTCGGCTCCCCTGTATAGGAGGCGCCCTCGAGAGGAATCAGTCGCGCCAGGGGATATCGACACGGTCGAGCCTCCAAGATTGCATTACCCTCGACTCCGGGATGGGGACCCTGATACCACAACTGTGAGCGAGCCAGCCCGTCCAGGCTATCTGAGCCCCACAATCCCCGCTGTACTCGATGGGAGTCATGGTAACGACTGCCGAGTGCCTCCTTGCCATTTCGCTCATCATGCCGCTGAGCCGCTCGTTGGCTGCGACCCCTCCAACGATCATCACCTCCTTTCTGCCAGTAAAGGCCAAGGCCCTTTCGGTTACCTCGGTGACCATGGCGAATGCGGTTTCCTGAATCGAGTACGAGACATCAAAGAAGGATCTCCCTCTGTCCAACAGGAGCTTCGACGCCGTGAGGAGTCCTGAGAAGGAGACATCGTTCCCCTTAACCGAATAGGGGAGCCTAAGGTAATTGGAGGAGGACGCGGCCGCCTCCTCAATGGCCCTGCCGCAGGGGGAGGCCAAGCCGTGGTGCCTCCCGAACTGGTCCAGCAGCTGGCCGAGGGTCAGGTCTAGGGACTCCCCGAGGACGCGCCATCGCTTCCCTGAATAGGCTAGGATCATGGTGTGACCGCCAGACACGAGAAGGACGACGGGGTCCTTGGAGCCGGTGAGCAGGCAACCAAGCTCAATGTGCCCCACCGCGTGGTTTACCGGTACGAGAGGGACCTCGAGGGACGAGGCAAGGGTCCTGGCCACTACCGCCCCGACCCTTAGGCAGGGCCCGAGCCCAGGTCCCATCGCGTAGGCGACCGCGGAGAGCCCACTCATAGGGACCCCCGAGATGTCGAGTGCTTCCGCGACCACCTTTGGAGCGGCCGCCAGGTGGTTCTGGGAGGCCTCGAAAGGATGAATTCCACTCCCCTCTGGCGGCTTGTAAACGGACTTTGTGTTGGACAGGATCTTCCCGTCGGAAGACATGACGGACACAGAGAAAGTGTGAGCTGTGCTTTCAATCCCGAGGATGTAGCGTCTCATCGTGGCCTACAGCTTACGGGTCTGACGGTAGAGGTCGCCAAGAAGGTTGACGTAGGGCATGACCTCCACTAGGAAGTCGTCGAATTTCCCCCTCTCGAAAACAACCTCATGTTTGTTTTTGTCCACGACAATCTTCGCGGCAAGGACGATGCCACCGCTCCTGTCGGGGTCTGCCTTGAGCTTGGGGAAATGAAAAAGTGTGCCATAGCCGACCTTCCTCTTCCCTTTTGTAAAAACGAGATTGTAGTACATGCTGAGCGTCTTTGTGAACTGGGCGAGCTGTTTCTTCCTGCTCTCGCTTCGCTTCACGTTGTCGAAGTCCTGGGCCGCTAGGGCGTTCACCATCTCCTTGAGCAGCTTCATGTCAGCGATCTTGTTCGTGTAGCCTGCGAATTCGATGGGCATTTGGTACACGCTGTGCATGACCGAGTCCCAATCGTCCAAGACAGCGAAAGTGTTCGTGTCCATGTTCATCTCACGCTTCAGCTCATCCGAGAGAATGTCCTCGACTGTCAGCTTCTTTGGCAACCTGGGAGGGTGTGCCCGGAGGGTGTAGTTAATCTTCTCTCTGAGCCCAGCCTGGATTCGTTTTCTGTCGTTCCGGTGTGGCCCACGCTGTTCCCTGCTTCGGAGGAACGCGATGGCCTTATAGTCGAAGTCACTCCGGCGGCCAATTGTGAGGAGCGCGATTCAATCCTTGGATGTGTCCTACCTTCTACACGCCACAGAGGATGCCGACAAGGTCGCTGCGTCTGTCACAGGGCTCGTGGGGGGTGAAGCCACATTCGAATTCGAGGACATGGAGGGGCACTTCGGCAACATCATAAGGAAGGTCGGCGTGCACCTGCACGGGGACCAAGCCACCAAGGCGTTCGGGGCTCTGACCTCGAGGATTCCTTGGGAGCTTAGGAAAGAGCTGGCCAATGAGATTGACAAGTTTGTCGACGAGCACTCGTCACTTTTCTTGAGGTTCGACAAGCAGAAGCTTGTCAGGGGAGAGATCGCCCTGGGATACGATGATGCGATCCGGCTGAAGGTCAAGCCGCGGGCCTTCGTAATGCACGGTCACGCGAAGGAGTTCTTCTTCGAGCAGTTGAAGGCAGGATAGATGTCAAAGCGCTACGTCCTCTTCCTTGCGGACTCGGAACTCTCAGAGGAGGATCTGCGAAGGTTCTCTGAGCTCATCAAGGGGCGGCAGGGGGCGTCTAAGGTCATCGCCGTCAAAGAGAACGGGAGGGCAGTCATCGTGAAGACTACGAATGAGGTCGCCCCAATCCTGCGAGGCACTGGGGCGGGCATGAAAGTGGGCAAGGTAGTTCTGGTAAGCGTCCTGACCTCTGGAGCCATCGGTAACCTCAAAAGACGAGCCTCTGCGGCCGCGGCCAATGGCGAAGTATCTTAGCGATGAGTACTTCTCGCAGGTGCAGACAGCGCTTGCGCAGGACGCGAAGTGGGCGGAGAGCACGAAGAACTTCAAGACGAGCATCGGGTTTGGGGTGACCGACATCGGACAGTACTACGTGGTGAACGTTGACAACGGCGTGACCAGCATACAGAAGAGTGGTCCCGGGGCCCCGGCGGAGTTCACCTTTGAAGGTCCCTACGATGCATGGACCAAGGTGGGGAAGGGGGAGGTGGACATTCAGTCGGCGGTGCTGAAAGGGCAGCTCAAGTTCAAAGGCTCCATAACGAAGGTCATGATGTACAGGGATAAGCTCAACCGCGTCGCAGACGTGATGAAAGGAGTCCCCACGGAGTTCTAGGCCCGAACGAAAACGTAGAACGGATTCCCCTCGCCGCTTAGGCGTGCCTCGACCCTCAACTTCATGCCAGGCTTCGCCTCATCCCACTTGACCCCCTCGAGCCATGCCAGGACCTTCAAGCCGCTGGGGAACTCACCGATGGCAATCACGTAGGGGTCGCTGCTGGCAAAGCTTGGGGGTCTGACGCTGGCGTGGGTGTACGTGACAAGCGTCGCGTCCCGGCCGAGATCGACCCATTCGTGCTCGGACCCCATGCACTTCGGGCAGTCGGACTGGGGAGGAAAGCAGACGTTGCCACATTTCGTGCACCTCGTAGTAACGAACTTTCCGCTCCGGAGCGAATCCCAGAACTCCCTGGTCTTGGAAACAGGCAAATCGAACTTCAGGGTGAGCGACCTTCTAGAGTGCAGCATTGGCTCTTCAGACACCCCTAGTCCCTCCCGAGGATGGTGACGTATGCGTAGTGCCCCGTCCCGCCGATGTTGTGCACGAGCCCCACCCCTTTCTTGATAGGGGCCTGGTGCTTCCCCGCCTCACCCCTGAGCTGCTTTGTTATCTCCACGATCATGGAGACGCCCGTTGCCCCGATCGGGTGTCCCTTCGCCTTGAGCCCCCCGTCGAGATTCACGGGTATCCTTCCTCCTATCTCGGTTTGGCCTTCGCGAATCATCTTCGCGCCCTCCCCCTCCTTGCAGAAGCCAAGGTCCTCGTAGGCCATTAGCTCAGCGATTGTGAAGCAGTCGTGGGCTGTGGCGACGTCTATGTCCCCAGGGCCCACCCTGGCCAAGGAGTAGGCCGCCTTAGCGGCCCTCACCGCCGCCTCGAGGCCGACATAGCTCCCCCTCCTGCCAAGGTTGGCGCTGTCGGACGACGAACCAATCCCCCTGATCCAGACGGGTGTGTCGGTGAGCTTCCTCGCGACCTCTTCGGAGGCGAGCACCACGGCCGCCGAACCGTCTGTAAGAGGGCAGGCATCGAAGAGCTTCAGGGGCCAGGCTACCACCTGAGAGCCGAGTGCCTTTTCGAGAGTTATCTCCTTCTGGAACTGCGCCAGTGGGTTCATGGCACCGTAGTGATGGGCCTTCACCGCGACCCTGGCGAGATCCTCTTCGGTCGTTCCAAACCTGCTCATGTGGGCCACTGCATGGAGGGCGTAGTAGGCAGGGAAGGTCATGCCGAAGTTTTCGAACTCCCAGAAGTACGACCCGGCCCTGCCAATCAGCTCCACGGCTGTTGGAGTGTCTACCTCCGTCATCTTCTCGACTCCCACAGCCATTGCCAGGTCCCCGTCGCCGCTCGCTACGCTGTCATAGGCCGACTTCAGGGCGGCACTCCCGCTAGCGCATGCGGCTTCTACTCGCATCGTCCCCACACCGCTGAGCCCTGCATATTCGTCGACCACCACCGCCGGCAGGGACTCCTGGCTCCAGCCTCCCATGTTCCCCACGATTACGTTCCTGATGTCCTTCCTGTCCACTCCTGCGTCTTCGACAGCCTGCTTGATTGACTCGAAGGCAAGCTCCCCTATGTTCACGTCCGTCCGTCTACCGAACTTGCTGTGCCCTATTCCCACAACTGCTACCCTGCTCATCCCACTGCGCCCTCCGATGAGGCTAGGTTCACTGGATCTCAGTTTCTCGCGATGGTGTACGGGCGCCTAGCCCACCACTCCCATCTCTCTGGCAACCTCTTTCATTATCGTCAGGCGCTGGATGTCGTTGGTCCCCTCGTAGGTCTTGATAATCTGGGAGTCCCTCAGAATCCTCTCAACGTTCATGTCCACGGAGACGCCATAGGCCCCCATGATGAGCATCGCGGAGTGCGCGTTCTTTTCCGCTGCCTCGGTCGCCGCTATCTTGGCGATAGAGGATGCCTTGATGAAGTGCTTCCCCTTCGTTGTCAGTGTGGCCGCCCAGTAGGTTAGGAGCCGCGCGGCGTGGACCGCCGCCGTCATCTCTGCTATCTTGAACTGGACCTGCTGGTAGCTGAGGAGATAGGTGTCGAATGTCTGCCTCTGTGTTGAGTAGTTCAGGGCTGCCTCCAAGGCCGCCTGGGCGAGGCCGACCCCCTGGGCTGCGACCCCGACCCTGCCGTGATCGTATGTGGTCAGGGCGAGCTTGACCCCTCTCCCAATTTCCCCCAGGACGTTGGATTCGGGAACCTCCAGGTTCTCGAGCAGGAGCTCCACGGGCTGGTCCCCTCTGAGACCGATCACATCTGTGCGCTGTCCGATGACTAACCCAGGCATCCCCTTTTCAGCTATGAATGCAGTCACACCGTGGTGGCGCTTCCCTTCCTCCTTGGGGCTCGTCCGCGCGAAGATTAGGAAGATGTCAGCCTTGTCCCCGTTGGTAATGAACATCTTCTTCCCGTTGACTACATATTTGTCCCCCCGCTTCTGTGCAGTGGTGGTAATGGCTGCGACGTCGGAGCCCGTCCCCGGTTCCGTCATGGCGTGGGCAGCCACTTTCCCGTCCCTTGCTATCGGGATCAGATACTTCTTCTTCTGCTCCTCGTTCCCAAAGAGGTAGAGGGGGACAGACACCAGATAGGTGGCGCCGACGACCGCAGCGTACGCCGCCGAGAACCGGGCGACCTCCTCCATTGCAAGGACCAGAGACAGGTCGTCTCCACCCCCACCCCCGTACTGCTCGGGGAATGGGATGCCGAAGAGGCCGAGGTCAGCGGCCCTCCTTACAAGCTTCATGTCCATCTGGTTCTCCCTGTCGATCTTCTGGGCGACGGGGCCGAGCTCTTTCTCCGCGAAATCCCTGACCGCCCTTCTGAAGGCTTCCTGTTCCTCTGTTATCTTGATCTCGTAGTCAGAGGAAGTTGGCGACAGGGTGCTCAACTCAGCCCGCCACCAGTCCGGTCATTGTCCTTCCTCCAATGGGCCTCCAAACAAAGTTCGTCAATTGTGGAATTACCTCGCGGTAACCACCGTTTCCAGTGAGATAACCTTTCGCTCACCATGACAATTCGGCATCAGAACTGGGCAGCGGAGAACGATTTCCGCACGGATTAGGGAAGCGCTTACCTCTCCTTTCATATAACAAAGCGTAAAGGAAGCAGAGGCCGAGCCAAAGACTCAGAGACCATGGAAATCAAGAGGGTTACCGTAATCGGAGCCGGAGATATGGGTCACGGGATCGCCGAGCTCTTCGCCGTCAACGGGTTCGACGTCAACCTGATGGACAAATTCCCTGACATGCTGGAGAAGGGGAAGGGCAGAATCGCCGCAAGCGTCGCCAAGCTGGTCGAGAGGGGGAAGATAACACAGGACGTAGCGAAGGCGGCACTCTCCAGGCTATCCTATTTCGGGGACATGGCGAAGGCGGTCGAAGGTGCAGACATGATCGTCGAGGCCGTGCCAGAGTCCCTCAATCTGAAGAAGTCGGTGTTCAAGGAGGCGGGCGAACACGCCTCTCCCGAGGCGATATACGCGTCCAACACCTCGAACATCAGAATCACCGACCTTGCTGAGGCCGTGCCCAGACCGGAGAGAATGGTGGGGATGCACTTCTTCAACCCGCCCATGATTATGAAGCTCGTTGAGGTGATACCGGGCGCAAAGACGGACCCGATCGTGGAGGACCAGGTTGCCGAGGTCTGCGGGAAGCTCGGAAGGACAGCGGTCAAGGTGCTCAAGGACAGCCCCGGTTTCATAGTAAACAGACTCAACGCAGCCGACACCCTCCTCTTCTGCCTGATACTGGACAAGGGGGTAGCTACGCCTGCTGAGGTCGACGCCTACTTCAAGAGCCAGGGTCTGCCCATGGGGCCCTACGAGCTGACGGACTACGTCGGCATAGACATCGCGGCAGACCAGCTTAGCTACTTTGCTGGAGTGCTCTCCTCAGAGTATGGCAAGGGGACGACCTTCGGCACGATGGTAAAGGAGGGCAATTTGGGGAAGAAGGCAGGAAAGGGGTTCTATGATTGGTCCACTGGCAAGGCAAAAATTCCAAATGCTACTCCCACGGAGAAAGTCACCACCATGGATCTGTTCGCGCTGGAAATCAACGAGGCCGTCAAGCTCATCGAAGAGGGGGTGGCCAAGCCCGACGACGTGGAGAAGGGGATGGTTCTGGGCATGAACAGGCCCTTCGGTCCGATCTCAGTTGCCAAGGACCTCACCAACGCCGAAGTGAAGTCGAAGCTGGACGAGCTCGCGGCCAAGTTCGATTGCAAGATATTCGCACCGGCGCGCCCGATCCAGGAGGGGAAACTCAGGGACGCCATCGAGGGGAGGTTGTCTCCAGCCGCTCCGCCACAGGCGAAGGCCGAAGCCAGGGCACCCACGCCGGGAGCTCCGAAGGCAGGCGGAGCCATCCTCCTTGAGAGGCTCCAGGGCGGTGTGGCTAAGGTGGTCCTTAACAGGCCGAAGTACAATACGATCAACGGCGAGGTCCTCGACGGGCTCGACAGGATAATCACGGAGGTGTGGAGCGACCCGGAGATCAGGGTGGTCGTGGTGACAGGGGAGGGGCCCATCTTCTCCTCGGGCGCCGACCTGGGCCAGTTCTTCGCGAACCAGGTGGCCTTCATGGAGTTCAACAGAAGAGGGGAGAGGATAATGAGGCGGCTCACAGAGCTTCCCAAGCTGACGATTGCGGTGATGAAGGGGTACGCCCTCGGAGGCGCTCTCGAGCTGGCTGCGTCCTGCGACATAAGGCTGGCCACCGAGGACGTGCAGATTGGGTTCCCAGAGGTGACCAGGGGCATTGTCCCAGGATGGTCTGGCACTCAGAGGATACCCAGGCTAATAGGCCTCACGCAGGCCACGTCCCTGGTCCTCACGAGCGAGAGGATTAACGGGCCGAAGGCGGTTGAGATAGGGCTGGCGACCAAGCTAATTCCGTCAGGGGACCCGGACGAGTACGCCCTCAAGTATGCGTCCGAGCTGGCCCAGACCCAGGCCCCGATAGCAGTAATGCTTGGGAAGAGGCTCCTCAACAAGGGAGCCGAGGTCCCATCGGACGTCGGACTCGAGATGGAGGCCGCTGCCCAGGGCATCCTGTTTGGTACCGAGGACATCAAGGAGGGCGTTGCAGCGTTCCTCGGCAAACGGAAGCCGGAGTTCAAGGGGAAGTGATGAGCGGTGGCGGAGCTTAGGGAGGTCTACGTAGCTGACTACCTGCGCGTCCCCTTCTCACGCTCGAGGCCCACTCAGCCGGAGAGAGATGTCTACAACTCCATCAGGATGGATCACGCGCTCGGCCTCATAATCAAGAAGCTCTTGGAGAAGACGGCAATCACCCCGGAGGAGCTGGGGGACGTTATCACGGGGTGCGCCCTTCAGACAGGCGAGAACTGGCTCTATGGCGGGAGGCACCCGGTCCTGCTGGCTGGGCTCCCTACGTCAGTGCCAGCCCACGGCGTAGACAGGCAGTGCGCATCTTCGATGAATGCGGCCGCAGACGGGGCCATGGAGATAATGACCGGCTACTCAGACGTCATCCTTGCCGGTGGGATTGAGCACCTCACCCACGTCCCGATGGGGAACAACCCGGCCCTGGTTCCCAACACGAGGCTTCTGACCAGGCCGGAGTACATGAAGTATCAGATGAACGTGGGTTACTCCATGGGTCTGACCGCGGAGAAGCTGGCGGGGGAGGCGGACATCAGCAGGGAGCAGATGGACCAGTTCTCCTACGAGTCTCACATGAAGGCGTCGAAGTCTCTCGACAGTGGATGGTTCGGGCCCGAGCTGATGGAAATGAGGGTGGAGGTGGGAGGGGAGGAGAGGGTGATAGACGTCGACCAGAGCATTAGGAAGGACACCACGCTGGAGGGGCTGGCCAAGCTCCCTCCGTCTTTCAAGACGGGGGGCCTTGTGACGGCAGGGAACTCGTCCCCCCTGAACGCAGGGGCGGCCATGGTGGTGTTGGCTTCCAAGGAAAAGGTGTCTGAGCATAAGCTGAAGCCTTTGGCCAGGGTGGTCTCCATGGGTTGGGCGGGGGTCGACCCCAGCGTGATGGGGAAGGGGCCAGTTCCGGCGTCCCAGAAGGCACTCGCCAAGGCGGGCCTGAAGCCGGAGGACATCGACATCTGGGAGATCAACGAGGCCTTCGCCGTGGTTCCCCTATACGCCATCCAGCAACTCCACTTGGATCCGGCAAAAGTGAACATCCACGGAGGTGCCATCGCCATAGGGCACCCCCTCGGCGCGTCTGGAGCCAGGCTGGTGGGTACCCTGGGAAGGGAGCTGCAGGAGACAGGGAAGAAGTACGGCCTTGCGACCTTGTGCATAGGCGGAGGGCAGGGCTTCGCCATGGTTCTGCAGCGTGCCTAACAACCAAAAATGCCCAGCGGCGCTCGCCCGGGGATGACCATAAGCGGCTCAGGCTATCACTCGTCTGATCTCTTTCCACTCAGGTAGAACGTGCCGAGGGACTTGGCACAGAGCTTCCCATCTGCGTCCTTTATCTCCCCCTCCGCGACCGCCGTCGAGCCCCCTCGTCTGATCACGACCCCCTTCGCGGTGAATGGACCATTCCTAAGCGGCGCCAGGAAGCTGACATTGAGTTCCAGACTCAGCTGGTCTATCCCTGGATTCACGGTCATGACAGCCATGCCGCAGGCGCTGTCCATGGTGTACAGCACGACTCCGCCGTGGACAATCCCTCCCCTCCTGGTAATCGCCTTGCTGTAGGGAAACTTCAGTTCCGCGACTCCCGCCCTCATCTTCAACACCTTGAACCCTACAATCCTGAACAGCTCGCTGTCTGCACGGAACACCCTCTCCACCTCCTCCTCTACGTTAAAGCCCAATTTCCTCCCTTGCTCGAAGAGGTTTTCGAAGCTGCCCACGCTCTCCAGAATTCTATCAAAGCCATCCGAGTCCTGTATTCGGATCGGACTCGAACCCTTCCCATCGCTCATGGCGCGGCCGTTCTGGGCTGGCCTAATTACTCTTCCAATCCCTCGCACGAATCGCGGAATCGTTAATATTGGTGGAAGCCAACCACTTCCACCCGATTTCCATGACAATCCGGTCGGTTAACCCATACAACAATCAGGTGGTGAAGACGTTCGAAGAATTTAGCGACGAACGTGTGGACGAACTTGTCGGCAGGGCGAATGCGGCCTACCAGTCCTGGCGCAAGACCAGCTTCAGGGAGAGGTCCGAGTACCTCTTCAGAGTGGTCCAGGAGATGCAGAACAGGACGCAGGAGCTGGCAGGACTTGCCACTGTCGAGATGGGGAAGAGAATCAGGGAGAGCGTGGGGGAGCTCAAGCTGAGTGCGAGCATAGTGGAGTACTACGCTGCCAACGGGGAGAAGTTTCTACAACCGCAGAAGATAGACGCGAGGTACGGCGAGGCGGAGATTCACTACGAGCCTCTGGGGCCGTTACTGGGGGTAATGCCCTGGAACTTCCCATACTATCAGGTCGTGAGGTTCGCCGCGCCCAACATTATGGCGGGGAACGTCGTCCTAGTCAAACATTCTTCGAACGTTCCGCAGACGTCGATTGCGATAGAGCAGGTATTCCAGGCAGCCGGAGGGATGGAGGGGCTCTACACCAACCTCCTAATCACAAGCCCGAAGGTTGGTCGAATCATTGAGGACCCGCGGATAGCCGGTGTCTCCCTGACCGGAAGCACGGACGCGGGTAAGGCGATAGCGGCCAAGGCGGGGGAGAACCTCAAGAAGGTCGTCCTCGAACTCGGGGGGAGCGACCCGTTCATAGTGTTGGACGACGCCAACGTCGAGAAGGCGGTTGCCCAGGCTGTGTGGAGCCGCATGCTCAACGACGGACAGCAGTGCACAGCAGCCAAACGATTCATAGTATTGGAAGGGGTTGCTGATAGGTTCCTTGCTGGATTCACGGACGCCCTCAAGAAGCTTCAACCAGGCGACCCCATGGTTCAGGAGACCACCCTTCCACCCCTGAGCTCCGAAGGGCAGGCACAGACGCTTGAGGGCCAGATCAACGCTGCGGTGGCGCACGGAGCCAAGGTCCTCCTCGGAGGTAAACGCATCGAAAGGCCGGGAGCGTTCTTGGAGCCCACCATTCTGACCGATGTCAGACCCGACTCCCCGGCATACAGGGAGGAGTTCTTCGGTCCCGTCGCCCTGTTCTTCAGGGCGAAGGACGACGCCGACGCGGTGCGGCTAGCTAATGACACCCCCTTCGGCCTAGGAGGCGCGGTTTTCACTGAGGACCGGGAGCGCGGAAGAAGGGTGGCCGCCCAGGTGGAGAGCGGAATGGTCTGGGTCAATCACCCAACGCTCTCCTCCCCCGAGCTGCCTTTCGGTGGAATCAAGGACTCCGGATTTGGCAGGGAACTCTCCTCCCTCGGGATAACGGAATTCGTCAACAAGAAACTCGTTAGGCTGACCTCTGTCAACGACCCATTCTAGCTCGACGACCTCCCCCTGCTGGGCTGAAGGGATTAGGGTTCGCTGGTTGGAGGTCTTGCCTATGACTCTGTTAATAAGCAGGTGCGGAGGCGCTCTTCACAAGTGGCAAAGTTGGATTTCGAACTTCCTGAAGACCTGAAAAAATTTAGGATAAAGGCGAGGGAATTTGCTCTCAAGGAAATCACGCCCGAGTTCGCACAGAAATACGATCGGGAGGAAACATTCCCCGAAGAGCTGAGGAAGAAGGCCTACGCCAGCGGACTCGTCGACTATTCCAACCCCTGGTCCGTACTCATCCTGCAGGAGGAGTTCTGCCGAGTTGACGCGGGAACGGGAATCTGCGCAGTCTCCGGGTTCTTCGGCCTGGAGACAATACAGCTATTCGGGAACGAAGAGCAGAAAGCGAAGTACGTCCCCATGGTCACCACCGGCAAGGCGATGATGGGTCTCGCTGTCACCGAACCTTCGGCTGGCAGCGACGTGGCCGGGATTAAGACGATGGCGACCAAGTCTGGCGACTACTACACCCTCAACGGTGCGAAGATGTTCATCACCAACGGTCAGCTGGCTGACTTCTTGGTGACGCTCACACGCACATCCCCTCAGACCGAGAAGAGACACCACGGCCTGAGCCTTCTCATTGTCGAGACAGGCACCGAGGGGATTACCCGAAACAAGCTGCACGAGAAGCTGGGGGTCCGAGCCACGAACACCGCCGAGATCGTGCTGAACGACGTCAAGGTCCCCACCAAGAACCTCATCGGGGAGGAGGGGAAAGGGTTCTACTACGTCATGACCTTCTTCGACATCAGCAGAATCTACACAGCCATTCAGGCGGTCGGCATCGCACAGGGTGCCCTGGATAGGGTCCTCGACTACGTATTCGCCCAGGGGATGGAGAACCTGAAGGAGGAAACCGTGATGATAATCGGTGAGATGGAGATGAGAGTTGAGGCCGCCCGCCTACTGACCTACAGCGCTGCCTCGCGCCTCTTCCAGCTCAATCCTGACCCGAAGCTGACCAGCTCCGCCAAGGCATTCGGATCCGAGACAGCAGTCTGGGTCACCGAGAAGGCGATGGAGATCACGGGCCTGCAAGGCCTTTCCGGCGACCTCGAGAGGTTCTTCAGGGACGCGAAGATCATGGATATTTGGGAAGGCACAAGCGAAGTAGAGAAGCTGACAATAGCGAGGACGATGTTCAGAGAAATGATGAAAGAGTTCCTCGGTGAGAAGGGAGGCGTGAAGGCATGAGCAGCGAGGAGTATCAACTGCTCAGGAGCAGCGTAAGGGAGTTCGCCCAGAAGAACATAGAGGGCATGTCGGCGAAGATAGAGCGGGACGGGCTGCGCCCCGAGACCATTGCGGCCATGGCTGCCCAAGGCTTCCTCGGCGCCATGGTGCCGAGCGAACTTGGGGGCACGGGCCTGGACGAGCGAGGGTACATGATAGTGCTGGAAGAGCTAGCCAGGGTTTCGCCCTCGGCAGCCGTGAAGGTCCTTATCGCCAACTCGCTGTATGCGCCTCTCGCAATGGCCACGGAGAAAGGCAAGGAGACCCTCAAAGACGTTGCTTCGGCAAAGGCCAACGCTACGGTGGTGCACACTAGCCTACTCGAAGGGTACAGAGAGCAGACCGGGGTCGCGGTTGTCAACTCCCGCGCCCAGGGTGTGAAGGACTACGTCCTCAACAGCGACGCCAAACTGATCATCCTGGCAGCGAATGGCGCTCCGGGGGACCTCATCCTGGTCATGGGCGGAGTCGAGCCCCTGAACGACCAGACGCGCCTCGGGTTCAGAGGGCTGCGATTCTCCTCGGTCAAGGTCGATTCGGGCGATATCGAAGTCCTCGGACAGAACGGTCCAGGGCGGCTGGACGAAGCCTTGAATGGCATGGACCTAGGAGTAGCGGCAATAGCCTTGGGGATTACCGCAGGGGCGGTGGCCAAAGCGATCGACTACTCAAAGGGCCGCACCACCTTCGGACACCCCCTCAAGGACTACCAGCCGGTGGCGTTCTCGCTCTCGTCCCTGAGGGCTGAAGAGGAGATGCTAAGGACCTTCATGTACAGCGAGGGCCTTACGGGGGCGGCAAAGGCGATGGCAAGGGTCAAGTCAACGCAGTTGGCCCGGGACGCTACGAAGCAGGCCCTGCAGGTTCACGGGGGCTATGGCTACTTTGGAGACTTTGGCGTCGAGAAGTTCTACAGGGACGCAATGGCACTTCCCCTGCTGTTCTCTAGGGGGGCGAAGGACATGCAAAGACTATCGCAGGCGGTCTTCGAATCCAAAGCCGGGTTCATGTAGCCTGGCGGGAGTGTCTGAAGAAGTGCACGACACGCTGATTGGTTCGTGTAGGTTACGGTTTCAGTACGGCTCTCCCTGAAATCTCCCCGTGCTCGAGTTTGAAGAGGACTTCGTTAGCCTCTTCCAGGCGATAGGAAGCGGTAACGACGGGGGCGACCACCCCTCTTCTCGCCAACTGCGTCAGCTCAGCCAGCTCGGACAGCGATCCAGTGAAGCTTCCCAGAATCTGGGCCCCAAGCAGAGGCAGAATTGGGAGCGATAGCTGGAGTCCTCCTCCCATCAATCCAACAAGGACCAGCCTCCCCTCGTGGCCGAGAAGCCTGACGGCGAGGGAGACCGTCGCCGGTTTTCCCACGAAATCGATGACTGCATCCGCCCCTCTCCCTCCGTTGAGCGCCCTGACATCGGAAACAAGTTCCTTGGCGTCCACCCTGGCTGTGTTGAAGGTGTGGTCAGCCCCGAGCTTTGTGGCAAGACCAAGCCTGGTGTCGTCTATGTCCGCGACCGCGATTCTAGCTCCAGTGGTCCTCTTCCCTATTTGAATCGCTGCCGTCCCGAGGCCGCCTGCGCCGATGACGAGGAGGAGGTCGTCGGTGTGAAGATTGCACCTTCTTGTGGCGCTAAACGCAGTCAGGCCGGAACAGGCGAGAGTGGCGGCCTGAGCCGGTTCTATGCCGTCGGATCTTACGAGATATCGCGCATCTGGAACAAGGACGTCCTCCGCGTACCCTCCGTTCTTCATGAAGCCAAGGAATGCTGGTCTTCCCTCGCACATGTTCTCCCTTCCAGCGAGGCATTTTCTGCAAGCGCCGCACCCAATCCATGGGTAGACAACCACCTGGTCCCCTTTCCTGAAGCCCGTCGCGCCTGCTTCAGTCCCCAGCTCCTCCAGAATCCCAGCTATTTCGTGCCCGGGAGTCAGCGGCAGAAGGGTCCCTCCTCCGGTGGCGGAAAGTTTCCTCCCCTCTCCCAGGTCATAGGCCCCGGAAACTAGGTGGATGTCGCTGTGGCACACCCCTGCGGCGCTGACCCTCACCAAGACCGAGTGTGGACCGAGGCGGGGTATCTCGATGGACTCTTCCCTAAGCGGCTTACCTTCCTCCACAAGCCTCATGGACCTCACTTGGAGAATATCACCTACTCGCTGGGGGGTTCGACGCGAAAGAGACCCATTCGGCCTTGCACTTCGTGCACTGAAACCGCGTGAAGGTTGTTTTCTGTTCGCCATAGGGTTCGGTGGAGGCGATTGCCTTCCAGCTGTGACTCTGAAGGAAGCGAACCACATCTGATACCTTCGTCATGTCAAACTCCTTTGGAGGAGGACACGGAAGCTCGGCGTTCCGCAACTCCCATCACCACATTACTCTGAACTTGCACTGATCTGCGCCCATAGCTTCGCACTCGAGCTCCACCACCGCAACGTTGTTCGACTCGAAAGCGACTGAGCTGAACCCTTTGTAGAACCCTTTGATGTAGTGACAGACAGGGCGCGACGCGGTGATTCCCCTCACCAACGGGTTGTTCTTCGTGTACATCGTTACCGACCTACTTTTCATGTCAAACTCTGTAACCGTCGACTTCCCCCAACCGAGGTTGGTGTATAGGTCTGCCATAAGTTGGAGGAAACCCTCCTGCCCAATCCTGGCGACCAGTCTCCTCAATCGCTTTCCCTCCGCCTCACCCGCCTTGACTCCGGCATTGTACCAAATCAAATCAGAGCCTACGTGGAGCATTTCCCTTACGCTGGCAAAGACTTCCTTAAGGGCCACCATGCCTATCACGATGACGTCGTCCCCGTTCGGAGCAGAAAGCTCGCCCTTCTCGGGATCGAAAATCAGTCCGTCCAAGTACTTGGGCGTCGACTTCTCTGATTGCGCTTTCGAGCCCCTCCCGCCTGATCGGCGTCCCCTTCCCTGGTTCTCCATCGGAATGGTCTCGTCGCGACTTCTATTATTGCCTTCCCGCTAACGCTCGTGCGACACGCCAAGAATCACCGATCCCGCCGGTTTGATGCCAAGTTCATTTCCGTTCAGCCCGCGAGTTTAGCCTAGTGCGTAATCACGATGCCTGAGTACTTCTCTCTCAGCGGTTTCTTGTCTATCTTCCCCGTGCTCGTCTTGGGCAGCTGGTCCTCGAGTATAACGTACTGATCTGGCACCCAGAACTTCGCCATCTTACCTTCGGCAACAAATGTCTCCATGTGCTTCTTGAGATCATCGCTTGTCACCGATTGATTCTGCCTCAGGGACACCACCGCGAGTGGTCTCTCCCCCCACCGCTGATCCTTGGTGCCTATCACAGCCGCCTCAAAAACGGCAGGATGGCGAACGAGCAAGTCCTCCAGCACGATGGTCGGAATCCACTCCCCGCCGCTCTTGACGGCGTCCTTTATCCTGTCGACTATTGTCACATACCCTTCGTCGTCCATCACCGCCATGTCCCCGGTGTGGAGCCAACCCCCCCTCCAGAGTTCTTCGGTCTTGGCCGGGTCCTTGTAGTATTCGCTCGTCAGCCACGGTCCCCGTACCACGATTTCCCCCGCAGTCTTGCTATCCCGTGGGACATCTTTCATTTCCGGATCCACCACCCTAATGGCTACGAGAGGTATCGGTATCCCTGTTTTCAGCAGCACTGCGTCGAGACTCTGTTCCCTACTCTCTCCAATGTGCCTTTCCGTTGGGTTGGCCAGAGTCAAGACAGGTGCCGTTTCGCTGAGACCGTACCCCGCCATCACATTAATTCCAAGCTTCTGAGCTCTAAGCGCCATCTCCCGCGGCAGCGGACCTCCACCCACACTTACCTTCCACCTTGAGAGTGCGTCCCTGTACTTCTCTACGGCGGGGTTCACCAAGATCATGTTAAGCACCGTAGGCACCATGTTGGACCAGGTCACTCCTTCCCGGGCAATCAGCTCGAGGATATTCACTGGGTCATATTTCCCAGCGAGGACAGTCTTCTGGCCGTTCAGTCCTACGCCGTACGGTACTCCCCAACTGTGCACATGAAAGAACGGAACCAGGGGCATCACCACGTCTCTGACTTCCAGCCTGTTCTGTGGGAAGCTCCCGGCAAGGCCGATCTGTGTGCCTAGTGTGTGAAGGACAAGCTGTCTGTGGGTGAACCAAACTCCCTTGGGGAGTCCGGTCGTCCCTGAAGTGTAGAATACTGTGGCCCGAGTGTCCTCGTCGAGCTCAGGAAATTCGTATTGAGGGTCCGCTCCGGTCAGGAGATCGTCGTAGAATTTGGTGTTTGGGAAGGGCACCATGGGAGCCGACCCCGTGTCACTCATGGTGACAACGCCCTTCAGAGATTTTATGCTTCCCGCCAGCTTGGTCGCGATTGGCAAGAATTCGTCTCTGATCAGGACAAACTCATCCTGGGCGTGGACCATCGTGTAGCCTATGTGCTCAGGGGGGAGCCTGATGTTGACGGTGTGCATGGTTGCCCCCATCATTGGAATTGCGTAGTATGCTTCCATGTACCTGTTGGTATCGACGTCTATGACTGCCACCGTCGTCCCTTTCCGCACCCCCATCTGTTGAAGCCCTGACGCGAGCCTCCTCACCCTCTCGTAGAAGGCGACCCAGTCGTAACGCGTCTTCCCGTAGACTATTTCCTGGCGGCTCTTGCGATGTAGCGTGTTCAGTAGTAACTTGTCGATGGTTAGCTCGTATCGTGGGGCGGCCATCTCCGCCATTAGGATTAGCGAGTTGGTAGTGATATTAAAGCGTGATTCGTCACAAGGAGTCATTCACACTAATACGTTCGGTCTGGCACGTGACAGCCAGTTAATCCCCAGGGTAGGCGTAACTTTAGCCGTGAGTTCTTTGTTTCCTCGCGGTCCCTTTTCCAATCCCCTTCTTCATGATGCCCCTAACAAGGGCCTTGGAGGCACCGAAGTCATATTCCCTGGAGAGCGCGATCAGGCTTGCGGCTATCGACCCCTCAGCGTGAATCATTGCTGGACCGAGCACGCCCCCCATCGCGCCTGTCAGCTCCCGGATTAACCGGAACAGGTTCATCCTCTCCTCGGCCGACATCTTCGCGTTGCCCGCGAGGTACTTTCTCATCAGAGGCCCGATGTCCTTTCGCGCATAGTCTTCGGGGCTAGGCATAGTAGAAATCAGTCCCCCGGCTATGTCAACCAGGTTCTGGACAGAACTCATGAATTGTGTGTTTGACTGGAGTTTGCCGATGTTTGCCCACAGGCTGTTGGGGTACACTATTCCCGTGCGTTCATCCTTGACCGCGTCAAGGGCGGCGAGTCTGATTGCCATTCTTGATTGCTCCCTGTACATGATAAGGTGAGCGAGCTTCTCCCTTACGTGGGAAGCACCATCGGTCCCGTTCTGTTCGGCCATTAGCTTCGCCGCCCCCAGGAGAGTCTCTGCGATTACCTGTCTGTACGAAAGAGCGGTGAAGCGGTGGTAGAGCCCAAACAGGTTAGCAAGTATGCCCGCGGCTTCCCACTCCCTAAGGAGGAAGACTCGCTCGTAGGGGACGAACACATTATCGAAGATGGTGAGCGATTCCACTTCGATGTTCTTCGCAGAAATCATCCCCTCCTCAGGGGTCTTGGCGCTCTCAGCCTCGACCAGCGGGCGAGCGACCAGTTTGAGCCCCTTTGTGCTAGTTGGAACCGAAAAAGCCACGGCGTAGTCCTTGTCCGCCTCGGTCATCGCCCTCGTTGGGAGCACGATGACCTCGTCTGAAACAATCGCTTGAGTCGTGTGGGCCTTCGCGCCCCTTACCACGATCCCTTTTCGGTTTGACTCGACTACGTGCAGATACATATCCTTGTCCGCCTGATCGCTTGGTCTCAGCACCCGGTTCCCCTTGACGTCGGTCTGACCGACCGCCAGCGCGAGATCGTTCTTGGCAACGTATTCGTGGAACCTAGAGACCCTTTGGAAGTACCCCTTGGAGGGCTCCCTAGCGTCCAGGGCTTTCGAGACTATCATGAGAGACATTATGGCGTCGGAACCGATGGCTTGAACTATGTTGAAGACCCCGCTCTCAGCTCGCGTTGTCTCTTCGATGAGTCGAGACCTTGTCAGGAGGTCCTGCGGCGTCCTGCACAGCTTGTAGAATGTACTAATCTTGCGCCCGCCAACCAGTGTCATCGGAGAAGGCTCGAAATTGGGATCTCTCTGTAGCTGGTAGAGTTTGGCGGCGTGCTGGGTCGCAAGGCTCAGGTACGGGTGCTTCGTGATGTCCCGTACTCTACTTCCCCGATAGTATACCTCCCTCCCATCTACAAGACTCTCCAGATACTTCTTGGTACTTCTCATGGCATCGGTTCGGTGACAAAATGCAGCCGGTGGCGTTAAAGGCTTCTCATAAGCGAGAGGCGAGACTCCCAGGCATTTGTCACCCGTCCCGAGTTGCTCCTTGGGGCAGGGGATGATTCACCGGCCAAGTGCTTTGACCAGGGCGAACGGTTCCCCCTGCTGCCCGCGAGGAGGAGGTCACCCCGGAATGGGCTCGCTTCACACCCTGAGAATTCGGGTGACGGTCTCCCAGACGGGCGTCCAATCATCGCTCTCCAGCCTGTACCTCCGGCCGCGCCCTTTCGCCCTGCGCACGACGCCACATCCTACTAAGAATTCCAAATGAGCGATTGTCTCCATGACCGCAAGCCATCTGTTGACATGCCCCAACGATTCGTACGAACCCCTTGACCAATTCACCGAAGAAGTCACCTCTGCGGCCGAACGTACTCCGCCGCGAAGCCCTCGAAGCACTTCCTGGAGGCGTTCCTCGTGGTGGGCAGAGATGGCCTCTATTCTTTCCGCTACACTTGCTATGACATTTCCATGCCCGGGGAGAGCAGAGCTGGGACGCAGCTTCTTCACTTTTGCAAGAGAAGCGAGGTAGGAGCGCAGCGCATCGTACCGAGGCAGCGGATAGAAGGCAACGTTTGGGGTTTCACCCGGAAGAATGTGGTCCCCTGAAATCAGGATCCCGTCGCTTTGCCTATGGAGGCAGATATGGCCCGGGGAATGGCCAGGCGTGTGCAAGACGGACCAGGGGCCGAATTGTGTCCTGAAGGTTTCCCCCTCGACCAGATAGGAGTCCGCTTCCGGTAGGATTTGCCTGCTTGCCGAAATCGCGCCCTTAACGGTCTCGAGGACATCCGCCGGGAAGCCAAGCCTGTCTCCTGCGTATGCCATTCCTCTACTGAAGATGGTGTAATAGTATCTCCTGTGAAGAGTCTCCCTCTTGTGATAGGACACCCTAGCCGAGTAGGTCCTGACTATTGACCTCGAACCCCCAAAGTGGTCTGGATGAAGGTGCGTGATCAGTAACCTGTCTATTGAAATCGGCCCAAGCCGATCTTGAATCATCTCAGCCAGGTCGTTGCCAGTACGCGCCCAACCTGCATCGACCAGGACATGCCTCTTGGGGGCGACCTCGATGAGATAGCAGTGCACTCTGTTAACAACGCTGTCAAACTCTGCGTGTTCAGAGGTGGTCAAACGGAGCAGGCCCTCCCCGATCTCCTTGATCTCCGGTCCCACGCCATCGCGCCCGGGGTGCGCATTTATGGCTCTGCGTTGGTCTTGCGCTCCGCTCAAGACGAGAAGCTCGTCATGGCACCCGGGAGGATTGCGTGCCTCTGAGAGAGAGCGGCACGAGATGTTAGACGAACGAAAAATTCCAAATCATAAATAATCGCCTTTCTTTTGCTACAGGCGCTCAGGCGTCCACTGGGAATGCCCCAACAGAACAGGCTACGCCCCGGGAATCCGATGACAGGGTTTATGGAAGGTCTTGAAATCAAAAGGATCGTCCCGGCAAGAAACGCCCTAAGGAGCGAGATGGGTTCTCTTGACGAGCTGGCGGCTTCCATCGCGGAGAAGGGGTTGCTGGAGCCGATCGTGGTAAGGTTCGCGACGGACGGTTTCGAAGTCGTTGCAGGGAATAGGAGGCTGGAGGCATGCAAGAGGCTCGGCATGAGAAGCATTCCCTGTCACATAGTTGACCTCGACGACAGGGAGGCGTTCGAGGTGTCCCTTGTCGAGAACATCCAACACGAAACCATGAACCCCATCGATGAGGCCCGGGCTTTCAAGAAATATGCCGAAGACTACGGATACGGGGGAATAACACAACTGTCTGAGAAGATAGGAAAGAGCCAAGCCTACATCAGCAACAGGATTCGGCTGCTCGCCCTGCCCAAAGGAGTTAGGGACGACCTCATTCGGCGCCGAATAAGCCCGAGTGTCGCCCAGGAATTGGTTTCCCTTGGCGACGAAGACGCGGACGAATTCGTTGAGATAATCCGCGAGCGGCATCTTTCGATGAGGGAGGTGAGGCGAATCGTGAGGAGGCGTCGCGGGCATGGGTCGGGGCAACTCTCCTCGCTTTCTCCCACAGACCTAGACGCCCGCGCCCCAGACCTGACTGAGCTAAGAGCCCAGATAGCGGACAGGGCGATTGCAAGGGCTGTTGCTTCAATGAGGGTGGATTCATACAGGCTAGGAGAGGTGATTGATGACGTCGCCGACCAGTGGGTTCTCACGGAGACCCTCCTCCCGTGCAGGGACACTCTGAACGAGCAGATAGATACCCTCCTGCGTTTCAGAAAGAAGTTCCTTCGAGAATCTGTAAGACACTGATGTCCCTCTGGCTCTAAGAACGATGGCCCTTCAGCCGAAAAGCAACGTGCCATGATAATGGATAAATTGAATGTTACGAGCTGATTCACACAATGACGTCCAAGGGAGGAAGCGCCCCCGTGCCCGAGTCGGGGCGAATGAATGCGAAGCCAATCAAGAAAGTCGCTGTGCTCGGTGCAGGGACGATGGGCCATGGAATTGCTCAGCTGGCGGCGCAGGTTGGATGCACCGTGATGCTCCGAGACGTCGAAGATAGGTTCCTTGATTCGGGGATGGAGAAAATCAGGTGGAGCCTCGGGAAGCTGGTTGAGAGGAACAGAATCACGAGGGAACAGGCCGATGCCGTCCTTCAGCGCATAGGGAGGACTACTGACCTGAAGCTCGCTGTTACTGGAACTGACCTGGTTATCGAGGCAACCCCGGAGGTGATGGACCTCAAGAAGGAGCTGTTCGCTTCGATTGACCGATACGTTCCCTCGGACGCAATCCTTGCATCTAACACAAGTTCTCTTCCGATATCAGAGATGGCCAAGGCGACGGCCAGGCCCGAGAACGTTGTTGGGATGCACTTCTTCAACCCGCCTCAACTAATGCGCCTGGTGGAGATAATCCTGGGACCCCAGACCGCCTACTGGGTCGCCCAGACCGCCACCGAGTTTGCAAAGGGGCTCGGGAAGGAAACGATCGTCTGCAGGAAGTATGTTCCTGGGTTCGTCGTGAACAACGTCCTCCATGCGCTGGGCGAGGTCCCGATGGCGATGTACGTGAACTCGGACGCTACCCCGGAAGAAATCGACTCGGCGTTGATCAACAAGGCAGGCTTCCCCATGGGGGTCTTCCTGCTCCGGGACTACAGCGGAATCGACGTGGGATACAACGTCCAGAAGTTGTTCGAGAGCAACGGTTACCCTCCTGAACCTGGCTCCCCGCTGAAGAGAATGGTTGACGAGGGGAGGCTTGGTGCCAAGGCTGGGCGCGGATTCTACCAGTGGAAGGAAGGGCAGAGACCCAAGATATCGGTTGACGCTGGAAAGAGAATCGACACCACCCCGATAATAGCTAGTGGGGTCAACGCCGCAGCGGAGCTCATAAGGCAGGGAATCGCGACCCCAGAGGACATCGACAAGGGAATCAAACTGGGACTCGGGTTCCCGAAGGGAATTCTTGAGACGGGGGACGAGATTGGGCTAGACAGACTCGTGGAATCTCTGACCTCGTTTAACGAGAGGCACGGACGGAAGGATCGCGAGCTATCGCCTCTCCTGGTGGGGCTTGTCCGAGAAGGGAAGCTAGGCAGAAAGACGGGGAAGGGCTTCTACAATTACGACTAGACGTCCCCTGTTTCGGGGCTCCGCCGAACCTGACCACCGGTCGCTCGGGCGTCTCCGAGATGGGTCAGGGAGCAAGATAGGCTTCGCGGACATGGGGGTTGGTAGCGAGTTCCTGGTTCGTTCCACTCAGGGCGACCCTACCGACCTCCAGGACGTAGGCGCGATGAGCAATGGTCAGGGCCTGTCGGGCGTTCTGCTCCACCAGCAGTACGCTCACACCACCCTTTGCTATTTCCTTGATGCCCCGAAAGATGGCCTCCTGGGCGAGAGGGGCCAACCCAAGTGAAGGCTCATCAAGCATCAGCAGTTTGGGATTGGACATCAGTGCGCGGCCGATGGCCACCATCTGCTGTTCTCCTCCGCTGAGGGTTGAGGCGACTTGCTTGGATCTTTCCTTCAGCGCAGGGAAAAGGGCATAGACCCTCTCGCGATCGTCGTCGATCTGACCGTGCTCCTTTCGAAGATATGCGCCGAGGAGCAGGTTCTCCAACACCGTCATCTCGGGGAAAAGCCTCCGGCCTTCCGGGCAATGCACCACCCCAGCCTTTACGATTTCGTGACGGTGGAGGACATCGAGTCGCGCACCGTCGAATAGGATTTCCCCGGCACCGCGTACAAGCCCAGATATCGCCCTCAGGAGCGTGCTCTTCCCTGCACCGTTTGCACCCAGAACCGCGACTACCTCGTTCCCTTCGACATTCATGTTGACCTGGTCGAGGGCGAGAGCCTTGTCGTAATGGACAGTGAGGTCCTTGACTTCGAGCACTTGCCTATCCCTTGCCCAGATAGGCCTCCAGTACCTTCTGGTCGCTCAATATCTCCTGGGGGGTGCCTTGGGAAAGAAGTTTTCCGTGGTCGAGCACCAGCATCCTGTTCGCCATCTGGACCACCTTAGAGACCTTGTGCTCCACCATTAGCAACGTAAGGTTCCTGCTGGCCTTCACACGCGCCAGGGCGTCAGAGAGTTCCTGCGTCTCCTGGGCGCTGAGCCCACTAAAGACCTCGTCGACGAGAAGGACTTGAGGGAAAGTCGAAAGGGCGCGCGCCAGTTCCAACTTCTTCAACTCTCCGTGAGAAAGGTTCCGCGCCAGGGAGAAGGGAGCTCGTAGTAGGCCGACAAGCTGGAGTAGTCCCATCGCCTGTTTCGTGAGTTCCTCGCTGCCCCTCTTCCTGAGCAGCCTTCCCTTGCCCTGAATCAGTCCCACAAGGATGTTTTCAACCACGGTGAGATCCTTGAACGGTCGGACTATCTGAAACGTGCGGTTCATGCCTCTCTGGACGATTTGGTTGGGACTCCTGCCAGTTATCTCGCGACCGTCTAGTGTGACCGTGCCTGATGTCGGGCGTTGGAACCCAGTCATCAGATCGAACAGTGTAGTCTTGCCAGCTCCGTTCGGACCAATCACGCCGACTGTTTCTCCCTGGCTGACTTGGAAAGTTAAGCCGTCTAGAGCCACAAGGCCACCGTACCTCTTCGTCAGCTTTTCGACGACTACTCTAGGTGGCAGTCTGTTTCCCTCCCAATAGCCTCCTGATTCTCATCCCCCTGAGGTTCGATTTCAGCCTCCCCAAGAGGCCGCCCGGAAATGCCAGGACTATCGCCATAAGCAGGATGCCATAGGTAAGCACAGAAATGTCAGAACTTACTCCCAGGCCATCGAGCACCACGACCAGGAGATAGGCCCCCACCACGGGGCCCACAATGGTCGCAATCCCCCCGACGATGGTCATTGCTATGACTTCGAACGAGACGTTGCTTGAGAAGGTGTCTGGCCCGACGAATTTGAACAACTGCGCCTGGTACGCGCCCGCCATCCCGGTGAAGAACGCGCTGATGACGTACGCCATCAGCTTGTAGTTCGTAACGTTCATTCCCGTGGCAGACGCTGCCTTTTCGTCGTCCCTAATTGATTCGAGAGCTAAGCCCAGGCGCGAGCTTGCCAGGAAGATGAGGACGATGACTGTCGCCAGCATCAACAGGAGCGAACCGTAGTACTGAACTACGTAACTGTCAGAGATGCTGGACAACCCATACAATCCGTGTTCGCCGCCGAAGACTGAGGAAAGGCTGAATGTGAGGTCCCCCGCTATCAGGGGGAATATGAGGGTGGCCAGAGCGAAGTACGGACCCTTCAGCCTGAGTGTGGGGTAGCCGAACGCGATACCTATGGCGATAGCGACTGCGCCCGCCAGCGGGATGGTGAGCACTGGGCCGTACTTGAGGTTGAGATTCATGAACCCGGCAGCATAGCTCCCGACACCGAAGAAAAGGGCCTGTCCGAAGTTGAACCTCCCGGTCAGGCCTGTGAAGAAGTCCCAGCTGGCCGCAACGACGGCGAAGATGTTGGCGAACGTCATTATTGTGAGGGCGAAGTCATTCGTGTAGACTATTGGGAGAAGAACAAGCGTGAGCACGAGCACGATTCCTAGAACAAGGAACCGGGAATGCCTAGGCATGTCCCCTGTTACTCCTCCACCCTCCCGAGCAGCCCCTTGGGGCGCACGAGGACCGCCACCGCTATGACGGCCAGGGGAACTATGATTTCGTAGCTTGACGAAATTTCGAAAGCGACCGTAATCTGCGAGTAGGAGACCAAAAACGCGGCCAGAAACGTGCCAGGAATGCTTCCGAGCCCACCCAAGATTACAACGGCGAAAGCGACTACAGTCGCGTTCAGCCAAGCGTCGGGCGATATTCCCGTCAATGGGCCGAGAAGAGCCCCCGCAAGCCCGGCAGTGGCCCCTGACAATCCAAGAGTGATCACAGATATCCGCGTGTCGTTAATTCCCATCAGGGACGCTGCTTCTGCATCCTGGGCCACTGCCCTTACCGCCCTCCCAAGCTTCGTTATTCTAATCAGGAGCCAGACACACAGGAACATGGCCAAGGAGACACCGGCGGCAAGTATACGCTGGTTCTCCACGACGACCCCGAACGGCGCTGAGATGCCTCCAATGATGAATGGTGCTCCCACGCCTCGGTCGCCGAAGGAAAGGCTCACAACCTCTTGGGCGACGATGGCAGCGCTCAGGGTGATCAGGAGGACCCTTACGGGGGCGGAGCGAACCGGCCGGACGAGCCCGAGGTAGAGGGCAATGCCCAGTAGAAATGTCAGCGCAACGGCTAGCAGGAGCGAACCGACGCTGTTGACCCCCGACAGTGTCAGGAAGACGTAGTAGACGTATCCACCGATCATGTAGAACGAGCCGTGCGCCAGGTTGAGTATCCTAGCCACGCCGTAGGACAGTGAGAAACCCAAAGACAGCAGAGCGTAGACCGCTCCGAGGAGTCCACCAAAAACAAAGATTTCGGGGAGGACCACGTCACCATGGCCTCCCCTTGGCTATTTACCTCCTAATCACATCCAAGGAGGCAGTGTTATTGGCTTGGCGACAGTCGGCGGCCATACAGGTGTGTATGTGTTGTAGGCAGTCCATTGGACCATTGAGAGAGCTCCACCTTTCGTGTAGTCCTCGTTGTAGACTACGTTGTGCGACTTGTCGAAGAGGATGCGCCCGTCCGGCCCGGTCATGTTAGTTTTCTCGATGTAGGGTATGAGAGCTGTTCCGTTGGTAGTCCCAGCCTTCTCAATTGCCGCGGCTGCGATGTAGACAGCTGAGTAGGCCCCGTCTGCCGTGTATATTGGAAGCGTGTTGTAGTACTTTGAGAAGTTCAGATAGAAGTTAGCACCGACGGTGTTGATTGGTGTCCCTGTATCGCCGATGCCTACTTCGATTGTTTCATATTCTGCCCCTCCGTTAGTCTGGCCCCAGAAGGAAGGAGATTCAGAGGCGACGTCAATCCCCATGGGAATAGCCGGGACCTTTAGATTGGCCCATGTTTGGATGAGTTGCACCGAGTCCTGACCAGCCGCAAGTATGCATATGACCTGGGCTCCGCTGTTCCTGACATTTGTCATTTGGGTAGTGAAGTCGGTCGAGCCGTACGGAAAGTAGTCAGCTCCTCCGGATTGCGGGTTTACAATTGTGAACCCAAGCGCTGGAAGATAGGCCTGGAGAACTGGGACAAGCGCATGCCAGACTGCTATGTCTTCAGCCAGGATGTACACCTTCGTGAGGTTTGGCTCCATGTAGTGGAAGTACCCATAGTACGAGATGAGGCCTGTCGCCAGGGATGTGCTGTTCACTGGGCTGACCATGAAGAAGTACTTGTAGAGGCTGTAGTTCGCTATCACTTGCTGACCTAGTGATGTGTCGGCTGCCCCCGTGTCGAGGAATGGCACCTTGTACTTCGGCAGCTGTTGTTCCTCAGCCAGAACGACGTCGCTCCTCTCGCCTCCTATGATTACCTGGGCGTGGTCAACTGTCACGATCCTGTTCATGGCAGCGAGTCCGGTGCTCACGGGTATGGTTGGATCGGCCTCCTGGGTGTCCTCGTAGACAAGCTGGAGCGGCCTCCCCAGCACTCCGCCATGGGCGTTGATTTCTGCGACAGCAAGCTCTGCGCCCTCCTTCTCGTCAATCCCGGTCACGTCTGTCAGTGGACCAAGGATCCCGAATGTAATCGGCTGAACCCCGGTCGAGGTAACTGTCTTGATACTTGTGGAAGTTATCGTGGAAATGCCTGTGCTAGTAATGGTCTGCGTTGATGTCGAGGTAGAGGTTGCGGTTGAAGTTGAGGTGGAGGTGGAGGCGGGTGCTGTGCTAACATAGTAGTACGACACAACACCAGCCACCGCCGCTATGACGATGACCACCAGAACTGCAATTGCCGCGGACCTCGCCATGCCAGAGCGTCGTGTTAGCATTTCAGGTCTAATTTCCCTCGTCTTCCGTATAAGCACTATCATGTGTCTGAGTTCATGAAACGACTGAGGAAACCAAGGGGACCCATTGCAGACTAGTCCTCAACCCTTTCCTATTGTGCCAGAAGTCGATAGCTCTAAAATAGATCCATTCGTGGAAAGGAGAAGGTTGGGATGAAGTCGCCAGAGCTCTTCAACCTTTCAGGGAAAACCGCACTGGTAACTGGAGGAGGGAGGGGCATTGGTAGGATTATTGCTTTTGCCCTTGCCGAAGCTGGGGCGAACGTGGGAGTCGGCTCGAGGGACGTGGAGGCGTGTGCGGGGACGGCCAATGAAATAGCCGCAGCCACAGGCAGGAATACAGTTTCGGGGAAACTGGAAGTCACGGAAAAAGGGAGCGTTGAAGAGTTTGCGAAGCTGGTAAAGGAGAGACTTGGCTCGGTCGACATCCTTGTTAACAACAGTGGAGCCACGTGGGGAGCACCCTTCGAGGAGATGCCGCTTGAAAGATGGGAGCGGGTCATCAAGGTGAATTTGACGGGAACCTTTCTGATGTGCCAGACTGTCATCCCCATAATGAAGAACCAGAAATGGGGGAGGATAGTTAACGTTGCATCGGTGGCTGGGCTTCTGGGTTCCCCTCCGTTCATGCACGCCTCGGGCTATTCAGCGAGCAAGGGCGGAATCATAGCGCTTACGAAGGAGCTTGCCGTCAAGTTGGCTGAGCATGGCATCACGGTCAATGCCATCGCACCGAGTTTCTTTCCGACAAAAATGAGTCGGCCTCTGACCGACAAGTTCGGCGATGTGATAAGACAGGACAATCCGATGAGGAGGATGGGAGAGGATGACGATCTGAAAGGAGTTGCTGTGTTCCTGGCATCAGAAGCGTCGAGGTACATCACTGGCCAGGTAATACCTGTTGACGGTGGCCAGACAGCAGAATAGCGATAGTATGCAGCCGGCGGTGCAGCTATTTACAATAATCTTAATGAACGGATAGGAATCTCCAATATTTCGCACTAGATTCCTCCTGTAAAGCTAAAAGTCGAGAGGCAGCCTGTGTTAGACATGGCCATTGCCATAACGGTCCGGGACCTAATGGACAAGGACGTAGTATCTATCGACGCGAGGGAGAGCGTTGCGGAGTGCGTTGCCCTGATGATCCACTCGAAGGTCTGGTCACTATTAGTCATGGAAGGGGGGCGTCCACAGGGCGTTGTCACTGAGAGAGACGTCCTCCGCAGATGCATTGGCAAGGAATTGTCGCCACGCGAGGTGAAGGTCGGGGCGATCATGTCTTCCCCGCTCGTCACGATTGGGCCTGACGCGACCATCAGGGAGGCAATGAGCCTAATGGTCGAAAAGGACGTGAGGCGGCTCTATGTAGTGGATGGAGGCGAAGTCATCGGTCGTCTGACACAGACACGTCTTTTTCAGAGCAACTTTGACCTCATGCTGAGTCTATCAGGGCTCACAGGGGCTCTGTGAGCGGTTTCGAATGCGAAGTTGCGGCCCCCGCTCTGTCTTTGGCCCGATTCTGGCGCGTTCAATATGTCCCGAGGGGTACGCGGGGCGAAATACGGCGGCTTTGACGAAGTCCCTTCGAAACTGAAGTAGCTCGATAGCTGTAATAAGCGAATTCATTCCGAGGAAGCCCGTAGATGCCTAGACTCTTCCTAGAGGACTTCGAAGTGGGGATGACTTTCGAGACTCCTAGTAGGACGGTCACCGAGGCCGACGTGGTCGCTTTCGCCGGAGTGAGCGGGGACTTCAACCCTCTCCACACCGACGAGGAATTCGCGAAAAACGGTCCCTTCGGAAGGAGAATAGGCCACGGCGTTCTGACCCTGGCGATCCTGACCGGGCTCTGGGACAGGCTTGGGTTCCTCACGGGCTCTGTGGAGGCATTCCATGGTATCGACAAGCTCAGGTTCACTAGGCCCGTCTTCTTCGGTGATTCTCTGCGGGCTACCGTCAGGGTTGTGGAAAAGAAGGAACGAGAGGCAAACGGAATGATTGTGTTCTCCAATGAAGTGGTGAACCAGCGAGGCGAGACTGTTCTTGTCTGCGACACCAGGGTCGTTGTTCGGAGGAAGCCGGTCGGCGCAAAGAACTGAAGGCGACGGGCCGGATGGAGGTGGTGGGACCACCTCAGCGCAGGCCCGACACTTTCCGTGTCCATTGGGGGCTCTTACGTTGACCGAGAATGCAGAAACAAAGCCTAAATCGCAGACGGTACTCGTGTTTCTGACGATGAGGTGAACGCCGTCCCAGTCATAGCCCGGAGTAAGCTCCCGGGCAGATGATGAACTCGCGACGAAACTGAGTCGAACTTTTGACCTTGGGAGTAGCTTTATCCAAAGGCTGACCCGGGAGAGACAGTCATGAGGTCATTCAGAAAGGAGGACGTGGTTGGGAAGACTGTCATCGAGACCTCGGGGGCGGTAAAGGGGAAGGTCAAGGACATTCTTTTCGACATGGGGGGAGGGGTCACGCTCCTCGTTCAGGGGGTGGACGGGAGGGACTCCCAAATTCAGCTTTCAAACGTCACAGGGATATCGGAACACGTGGTGGTCCGGGGCGAGACTGTCAAAGAATCGGGAGCGTCCAATTTTGGGACAACGTGCAGGTTCTGCGGAGCGCCGAAGCCGGCCGAGGAACGCTGGTGCCCGAACTGCGGGAGATCCCAGACTTGAGCCGGTCACCATTCAGGTAACAGAGTGCTGGTAATCGATGGCCAAGTCGGTAAAGGTGCACGATGACACGCACCGAGCGCTGAAGGTCCTGAAGGCTCGGCGCAGAAGCCGGAGCATCGACGAGGTGATTCGCGAGATGATAAGGGCTTCGACAGGATCACCTGTGGAAGAAGCTCGCACGACGAAGACGGACGAGTTGACCAAGTACCTCAAAGGCTGACCGGGTAACACAGAAATACGAACATGGGCCGCCCGTTGCCAGGCATGGTAAAATTCGACGGAATCGTAGGGAAGGCGCTCCTCACGGTCGAAGAGAAGGAGAACGAGTTGACACTCGTCTTCGCAGACAACCGATATCTCTTCGTCAAGCTCGAAAACGGGAAGCTGGCCTCGGAGAGCGTGCCGGAGTAGGGACTACTCCTTCTGGAGTATCTCGACCGTCTTAGCGCCGCCAACGAGTTTCTTGAACTTCTCGGCGTCAGCCAACGTGCCTATGCCCGACTCGATGTGCATGGGGACTACAACCTTTGCCTTCATCGCCTTGGCCACCTCGGCAGCCTCTTCGGGAGTCATGACGTAAATCCCAGAAACAGGCAAGAAAGCCACGTCAACGTCTAGCGCTTTCATCTCAGGGGTGGCGTCGCTGTCGCCTGCATGGTAGAATCTCACGCCGTCGAGATTCACCACGTATCCGTTCTTCTCGTCCTCCCTGGGGTGGAACACCTTTCCCGGCTCTCTAAACTTGTTGATGTTGTAGGCCGGCACCGCCTCAATGCCGACCCCCTTGACCTCTATCTTCGAACCGGGGGGGATGAACCTCTTCTCGTTGTGGTACTTCTTCAGAGGCTCCTCGCACATCTTCGCGGCGACTATGGTTGTGGTCGGGGTGCTGAAACGCTTGATGTCTTCGTCGCTGAGGTGGTCGAAGTGCTCGTGAGATATCAGAAGCAGGTCTGCTTTGTAATCTCCCTTGGCCTTGAACGGGTCGAGGATGACCGTCCTTGACCCCTGCAGAACAAACGAGTCATGACCGAGCCAGTGGACCTTGATTCCCCTGTATGTCCACACGCCCGAACCCTCCTAGAGATCGATTCCTTCCTCTCTTATTCCTGACCCGTCGATGGTCAGGATGTCGATGCCGTTGCCGCTCATAGCGTCTCTGGCTATCGCAGCCTTTATCGCCGAAATCGCCAGATCCCGAGCCTCTTTCTGGGACATGGTTGGGCTGTAACCCGCCTCCACCACACCTATGGCTGTCTCCTCCCCCGTCCCCACGGTAGCGTATTGGTCTGAGATGACGCTCCCCAGGGGGTCCAGCACATAGACCACAGGTTTGTCTCCCATTCCACCGAGTATCACCTGCGTCAGAAGTGGTGCGTATCTGTTCTGGAACATGAGCGTGGACATAAGCTTCGCCACAGAGTTGGGCTTTAGCGTCTTCCTCGTCTCCAGTTCTTTCAGCTTGGAGTAGACGGCAACCTCCCTGACGAGGTTCTGCATATCAGACACCATGCCGGCGCACACGGCTCCAACGCTGCCTGTGACGCGGAAGACCTTTTTCCCCGATTTGCTTCTTACGAAGTTGCCGAGGGTAATACGCCGCTCCGCTCCAAGAACGACGCCATCCTTGTAGGCGATGCCGACGGCGGTGGCCCCTGGCATGAATTGCTCGTAAGCCATAGAGAATTCAGGCGGCCCGCGCAGGCCCGCCCTTTTAGACGTTGTGCCCGGAACCTATCTCATCCTTTCATGTCGGGCGAGATGGTGACGGTGGATACCCCTTCGCCCTCATCGATTGACCACCTGCACCCGGCGAACTGGCGGGCCAATTCAAGCCCCGACATCAGATGGGCTGTCACCCTTGGGATTGCAACACGCGACGATTCGCGAGCGAGCGACAGCAGCGGGAGGACCATGTCTGCCAGGTTCTCATCGAGGCACGCGCCCGACCGTGCGGCAGCGATGAACCGCGACGCCGCCTCTCTCCCCACATCCTCAGCCGGCCTCCCCTTCGCTCCTATACCATCCGCCCCAATGCATTTCGTAGGGCCTACGTGATAAGCAAGCAGGGATGAGCCTGGAGAATCTGACTGCTCCTCTGACAGTTCTGTTGAGGAGACCCCAAGACCCGCCTTCTCGATCTGCTGCTTCGCCGAGGCAAGCTGCCGTTCCGCCACGTGCCTTGGCAGACGGCCGCACCTGCTGACAAGAAGGGCATCACGCGTGCCCTCCCCATCAGTCAGGTCTATCGCCTTGAGTTCCTCGCAGGGCGCTATTGCAGCCGAAACTCTGCCGCCTCCGCGGGGATAGTACCCTCTCCTTTGGGCGGTGATTGTGAAGGCAATACCCATTCTGCCGTAGGCGTCTCTGACGACGCGCTCGAAGTAGTCGTGGGTGGGGCTCCACGGGACATCAGTCCCGCCCACCAGTTCCAGATTCAGCCGCGAGCCCGTCAGTGCGACTGCTGGAACAACGGCTTGAAGCACGAGGGTGATGCTTGCCGCTGTCCCCATGTCAAGGGCGAGAGCATCAAGCTGCTGCGTCCCAGGAACGAATGTGACATCAGTGGAGCCCTCGATGGCGCCGTCGAGTCTACCCCCGAAGACTTTCGCTATGACACGTAGGGCAGAGATGTGCTGACGTTTGAGACCTGGTACCTCCCTTCCTGCGCGTATGTTGTGGATTCTGACCGGCCGTCCCTCGATGGCCGAAAAGGCAACGGCTGTTCGCAGGATCTGCCCGCCCCCCTCCCCCCTGGAGCCGTCCACCTGTACGAAGTCCACGGCCGGGCGTGAGAAAGTGGGGTGATAAAGCGGTGAGGCGTGCTCTCTTAAATAGACCCGAAATGGCCGCGGTTTGAGAACGGCATGAGAGTCGGTCTTCTCGTCGGCCGGTTCCAGCCATTCCATTTGGGCCACCTGGAGGCTGTGAGGTACGCTCTAAGACACGTCGACTATCTCTACATTGTGGTCGGGTCGGCTCAGAGGAGCCACGAGAGAGACAACCCGTTCACAGCGGCTGAGCGCATTGATATGATCAAAAGTGCGCTCGACGGCAACAGGGTGAACCCCTCCAAGTGGATGGCGATCCCCATCGCGGACGCCGATTCTCATTCGCTTTGGGTCTCGACAGTGGAATCTATGGTTCCGAAGTTCGACGTCGTGTTTACCAACGACGCTCTGACGTTCCTTCTCTTCAAGGGGGAGGGGATAGATGTTGAAGCAGTCCCCTACTTGGACAGGAGCAAGTACTCTGCCACCAACGTTAGAGACAGGATTCTTGAAAGGAAAGACTGGGAGAGCCTCGTGCCTCTGCAGGTTTCAAGGCTTGTGAAGAAGTTCGGGGGAGTCGAACGGGTAAGAGCCCTTATGCGCAAGGACTTGAGGGGGAGTGATCATGTCTAGTCAGCAGAAGCTCATAATGCTCCCGGGCCCGACGAACGTTTCAGATCGTGTAATGCGCGCTATGCTGGGCCCCATAATCAACCATAGGGGGGACGCGTTCAGGGAGCTTTACAAGGGGTTACTCGAGAAAGAGAGGAACCTATTCCAGACAGAAGGGGAAGTGCTCGTGCTCTCGTCGTCAGGGACAGGAGGAGTCGAGGCGGCTGTCTGGAACATAATCAGACCTGGAGACGTGGCCGTCGTGCCGGTCTTCGGGGAGTTCAGTACCCGACTAGCAGAGACGGTCGAGCTCGCCGGAGGGAAGGCAGTCCGGGTGAGCTCTGAGTTCGGAAAGGTCCCGAGCCTTGAACAACTGAAGTCGGCGATGGAAGCGCAGGGGAGGTTCAAGGCACTCTTTCTCGTTCACAACGAAACGAGCACCGGGGTGACTGCCCCCTACGTTAGGGAAGCAACGGAGCTTGCTAAAGATCATGGAGCCTTTGCTGTCATTGACGCCATCTCCAGCCTCGGCGGGTATGCGATCCCGGTGGACAAATGGGGCATCGACATGTGCATAACAGGGAGCCAGAAGTGCATCGCAGCTCCTCCCGGCTTGGCTCTTCTTTCGGTTGGTCAGAGGGTGGTGGACTTCCTGAAGGGGTCCTCGCCCAAGACGAGATACTTCGAGATACCGAGGTACCTGGAGTACGGGGCCAACGGTGAGACGCCCTTCACGCCGGCACTCCCGCTCTTCTACGCCCTTGACGAGGCGCTGAAGGAGCTTCTGGAAGAAGGGCTAGCGAACAGGGTTCAGCGGCATGATAGGATGTCGGAACTACTGTACGACGGACTGGCGAAACAGGGCTTCCTCCCTGTGGCCGAGAAGGGGGTCAGGTCGAAGACGGTAGTTGCCTCCTATTACCCTGAAGGGGTGGACGATTCCAAATTCAGGAAGGCCCTGGCCCGAGACCGGGGAGTCGTGATTGCCGGTGGTTTCGGTCCCTTCAAGGGGAAGGTGTTCAGGGTCGGCTGCATGGGGCAAATCAACGAAAGCATAGTCGAGACGACCTTGAAAGCCATCGGTGAAACGACGGCCGCATTCCGAAACTCGTGAAAGTCTATAAACCCAACAACGGGGCTGGTCGAGTCCAATGGCCTTTGAGAAAGGGACTCTGATCTTCGCCAATTACACTGCCCGGGTCAAGGACACAGGCGAGGGGATCGAGTCCACAAATGAGGAAGAAGCGAAAAAGCTCAAGATCTACGAAGACTCGAGGAAGTACGAACCAAGGCTGGTGGCAGTGGGGGAGGGGTGGCTCATTTCAGGGCTCGACGCAGAGGTCGCCAAGCTCTCGGTGGGCGAAAGGAAGGAAATCGAACTCTCTCCCGAGAAGGCCTTCGGAGCGAGAGACCCGACGCAGCTGCGCATGATACCCCTTCGTAAGTTCGGAGAGAGGGAGCACGAGCTGTCGGTGGGGGACTCGGTAGAAATCGACAACCGCGTCGGAATCGTGAGGTTCATAGGGTCCGGCAGGGCCCAGGTTGACTTCAACCACAGGCTCGCCGGGAAGTCGCTAGTCTATGACTTCCAAGTCCTGAGGACGGTCGACACAGACGACGATAAAGTGAGGGCTCTCGTCGACAGGAGGCTCGCAGGGGAGGGGAGCAAGACGACCGTGGAGCTTGCCAATGGGACGCTGACTGTGTCAATCCCCGAGGACCTTTTCCTCGTGGAGGGCCTGCAGATAATCAAGAGAGGAATAGCCAACGACGTCTTCAAGTTCATCCCGAGCCTGACTACCCTGACATTCTTGGAGAGGTTTACCAACCAGAAGCCTCAGCCCAAGAAGGAAGAGACAAAGGCCGAAGAACCGAAGGCGGAATCGAAGGAGGTTGCGCCGACCCCGAAGGCTCGGAGGAAGAAGGCGCCTACGACCCACACAACCTAGATTACGCCCGTCGACTTTGCCAGAAGGGCGGCGCTCCTCCTGCTAAGCCTCCTTCTCGAGAGAATTGTGTACCTATCGGGACGGATGGTACTCGCTTTTGTGAGGGCCTCGACAACCATCGAATCGTCAATCCCGATCTGGGACGCTTCCACCGGTGCACCCACGTGCTTCAGGGCGGATCTCACCCGCCTCCAGTCGATTCTGTGGAGCTTCGCCATCATTATTGTGCCGATGCCACACTTCTCCCCATGGAGGCCCGATTCGGGTGCGAGAACGTCCAGGTAGTGAGAAAAGAGATGCTCCGAGCCTGAGCAGGGGCGGGAGCTCCCCGCTATGCCCGCAGCCACACCTGTGCTAATCAGACCCTCAACCAGTTCCCTGACGCTATCCCTCCCGAAAGTCCCGAGCGTCCTTGAATTGTCTAGCACCGTATTCGCGCTCATCAGCGCGAGGCTGGCGGAGTAGCTCCCGTAGTATTCGCCTGTGACCCTGTGGGCCAGCTCCCAGTCTTTCACAGCCGTCAATTTCGAGACCAAGTCTCCACAGCCAGACGCTAGCAGTCGCCTGGGGGCGGAGGCTATCACTTCTATGTCCGCCAGTATCCCGAGCGGGGGCTTGGCCATGATCGAATAGGGCCTGTCCAGTCCTTTGAGGGAAGCGAATGGACTGGAGATTCCGTCATGGGAGGCGCTCGTCGGTACCGAATAGAAAGGAATGTGGAGCTTGAACGCCGCCAGCTTCCCGACGTCTACGCTCTTCCCTCCTCCGACCCCTATGATACAACTGGCGCTCTCGGCCGAGTCCATGACCTGGTCGACGTTCCTGATGTCGGCGGCCACTACCTCAACCCAAACGGGCTCACGGGGGAGCGCCGCCTCTACTGCCCTTCTCACTTTGGAGGCGACATTCGACCCAGATGCGACCACGATCTTCCCTCCTCCGGCTGAATCCTTGACGAAATCCCCGAGTTTAGAGATGACTCCTTCGCCGATAAGCACCTTGGTGGGGAGCTCCATCAGATGGTAGCCTGTTTCCACGTGAGGCGAGCCAGGTCGGTTGTGATTTAAGGCCACTGCGAGGGATTGCCCCATCAAGCCCCCGTTTGTGAAATGCTCGAAAGATTAAATAACTAACTGGCTCACGCTCGTTTTGTCCGTTCTGAGGAGGTTTGCGAAACCTAATGTCAAGAGATTTCAATCGTGAGGGTGGAAAGACGGTAGGGTCCGCTGTATATCACGGGACAACGACCGTGGGCCTCGTGTGCTCAGATGGCGTGGTCCTCGCGACGGACACCAGGGTCACAGCCGGAGGCTTCATCGCCCACAAGAGAGGGAAGAAGCTCCTAAAGATAGACGACAACATCGCAATGACGATATCAGGGGGGGTGGCTGACGCCCAGAACGTAGTCGACACCCTGAAGTACTATGCCAACCTGTACAGAATCGAGAAGGGACGCCACATGCCTGTGAGGTCGGCGGCCCAGGTGGTCTCAAACATGCTTTTCTCTTCGCGCCTCTATCCCTTCATAGCGGACGTGCTTGTGGGTGGGGTGGACAGCAAGGGGGGCGCGCTGTTCAACGTGGACTTCTTCGGGTCGATCAACCAGGAGAAGATGATCGCGACTGGGAGTGGTTCTCCCGTCGCTTACGGAGTATTGGAGGAGGATTTTGACGAAGGGATGACCACGATGAAGGCTTATCCTCTGGCGGCAAAGGCGATAATCGCCGCGACCCGACGCAACGTAGCCACGGGCGATCACTTCGACGTGGCGATCCTGGACAAGCAGGGGTTCCGGGAACTCTCTGAGCAGGAGAAGGGCAAGCTCCTGGCCCAGTTCAAGACTGAAAATTAGACTTGGAACAGAAAGCAAACGGCGCGAGCCTAATGGGCGCCATCCTGAACAATATCCCAGCGGAGGCTCAGATCACCAGGATAGAGTACGAGGGGCCGAGAATCGCTCTCTACACGAAGAACCCCGCATACCTCCACAAGAACAGCTACGTGATATCTGAGATAGTGAACACTCTGAAGAAGAGGGTTGTAACAAGGACAGAGAAGTCAATCAGGAAGCCCGAAAACGAGGCGCGGGCCGCCCTTGAGAGGATCTTCCCCCCTGAAGCAGGAGTCTCCAACTACTTCTTTGATGACGCCCTCGGAGAGATAACAGTCGAAGCCGAGACCCCGAAGCTACTATCCCAGGAAGCGGGTTTCGACCTTGGTGCGGCCATGGACGAAACCGGATGGAAGATCAAGGTCAGGAAGGCACCCCACATCAAGTCAACCGCGATTCAGAACGTGTACTATGCTCTTAAGACGGGAAGCGAAGCGAGGGAGAAGTTCCTAAGAGAGCTGGGGGAGGCGATATTCAGGCCGAGGATGGCGGCCGAGGAACACGTCACGATAAAGACCCTGGGTGCATTCCAAGAGGTCGGCAGGTCGTGCGTCCTCGTAGAAACGGCGGAGAGCAAGGTGATGCTCGACTGTGGGATACACCCGGGTTCTAGGAACACATGGGACGCCTATCCGAGGCTCGACTGGGCCGACGTCGGACCGAGAGATATCGACGCCATCGTAATCAGCCATTCTCACCTCGACCACATGGGTTTCCTCCCGGCGATGTACAAGTACGGCTACGATGGGCCCGTCTACTGTACCGAGCCTACCCTTCCACTGATGACGCTCCTGCAGAACGACTTCGTGAAGATCGCCCAGATAGAAGGCGGGAGGCTAGTATACGACCAGAAGGACATCCGGGATGTCATCCAGCACGCCATCACGCTTCCGTACGGGATGGTGACAGATATCTCCCCGGACATCAAGCTCGTGTTCAACAACGCGGGGCACATTCTCGGCTCGGCCACCGTCCACCTCCACATTGGCGAGGGGGCCCACAACATAGTTTACACAGGGGATTACAAGTATGGGAGGACGCAACTGTTCGACTCTGCGACCTGGAACTATCCGAGGGTCGAGACTCTGATCACAGAGAGTACCTATGGAGCGAAGGAGGACATCATGCCCGTCAGAGAAGAGGTGGAGATGAACTTCGTCAACGCAATCAATGGTACGCTCAAGGACGGCGGTAAGGTTCTCATTCCAATACCGGCCGTCGGGAGAGCACAGGAAATCCTTCTCGTTATCGACCAATACATGAGGAACAAGGTCCTCGTGGAGGCGCCGGTGTTCACTGAGGGGATGATCTCCGAGGCGACTGCCATACACGTCTCGTACGCTGATTACCTCTCCAGGGAGCTGCGGACCAAAATACTTGAGGAGGGGGTAAACCCGTTCAGGTCGGAGTACTTCACAGAAGTCGAACACCCGACCGACAGGGAGGAGGCATACCGAGAAGGGCCTGCGATAATAATGGCGACCTCTGGAATGCTGGAGGGCGGGCCGGTCCTAGACTACTTCGAGCACCTCGCGCCATCCGAGAAGAACAAGATCCTTTTCGTCTCGTACCAGGTACAGGGGACCATAGGCCGGAGGATCCTGGATGGAGGGAGCCAGGCGAGCCTTATGGAGACTAACGGGAAGATCAAGATCGTGGACGTCAAGGCAGCCGTCCAGAAGATAGAGGGGTTCAGCGGGCACAGTGACTACAACCAGATCATACGCTTCATCGGAAAAGTGAGGCCGAAGCTGCAGCTCGTGCTCGTCAATCACGGGGAGAAGCGGAAGACAGAGAACCTCGCGTACGCGATTCAACGAATATACCGCATTCCAGCGATCCACCCGGCAGTGCAGGAAGCGATCAGGGTCTACTAACAGGTCACCAAGCGCTCAGGATTGGGTGACTGTCCAGGATCGCCTGGTTCGAATCCAGCCGACCTATCATCCACCTGATATGCACCCTGCAGTTGCTAAGAACAGATCCTACTGCAGCCCACGCCAGATCTTTACGCCCGGAGGGGTGATCACAACTCTTTCGTCCCCCAGCCTGGCGATGTCCCCGCCGACAGACGTGGCGAACTCGTAAAGCTGCTCCACTGAGGACTTCAGTTCCTCGAGGCTCTTCTGGGCGAGGGGGGTGACCTTCAGGATGACTATGGTCTTGTTCGTGACATCCTCTTGGATCTTGGGTATGTCCTCTATGCTCCTTAGAGCCAGCGCTTTGAGCAGGATTTCCTTGCTCTTGCCTTCTAACTTCCGTTCCTGCATTACTCCAGACAATCTGTGTTACTTTTCCTTGAGCCTCTGCCCATTATTAAGCGTAGGGCGCCTCAGCAATTCTATGATACGTATGATTTTGTTAGACAGAGTTGTAGAGAATTCTTCAGAACCTGGCAATTCCGTTCTCAGCATTATAAAGGGAGGGTTCCGTGAAACTAACCCCGCCTAGAGGGACTTGTGCATGTTCCAGAACTTGTCCCCGAGGTGGTGCATGTTCGTAATGCACCCGCCCCTGGTCATCTCCCTCGCGTCCGCGCTTGCTACCAAGGAGGGGCCCAACGCTATCGCCCTCCCCTTCTTCTCCTCACGCACGACGATCATCTTCCCGGCAGGCCCCCAGTCGTCAAACTTTCTTATGCCCGGCCGCATCACGTCTGCCCCGTTCAGAAGGAACTTGATTGCACCCTCGTCGACGAATGCCTGGGGGAAAAGTGCTAGAGTGGCCTGAGACCCGAGGTACGGGAAATATGTCTCTCCAGCCTGCACAAATTCGAAGTCGCCAAGCACCACGAAGATGGCTCCCTCACCCGGCTCCGAACACTGAGCCTGGGCGGATTTTGGTAAGCCGAGGGTCAGTCCGAGCGAAGACTCGATCCTGGATATCGACTCCGCGGAATCCCGACGAGACAGGACCCACTTCTTCAACTGGCGCGCGAGAGATTACACCTTAAATAAATCAATTCGAGAGGCCGGCTGAGAATAGCATATGTCAGTGGACATGGCTGTCAAAGTCCTCGACGAGAGCGTCGGAAAGGTTGTCCTCATCAAGCTGAAGGGAGGGAAGGTAATCAGGGGAAACCTTCAGGGCTTCGACCAGCACATGAACCTCTCTCTCGAGAAGGCAGAGGAGGTGGCGGAAGACGGGACTTCTGCATCGCTCGGGACGCTCATAGTAAGAGGGGACAACATAGTCATGATCTCTCCGCCCCCGAGCTAGAAGGGCTTCCTTCGTCTCCATCGTAATCTACTTTTATACCGAAGGCGCAGGCACAGGGGCAAGGAATAACCTGCATGGTCGACGTTCTGACCGGTGTGGTCGCCGCGATTGTGGGGGTCGTGGCGGGTGTCGTGGTTGACCGGTTCGTCTTTTACTCGAAGCCCAAGCCAGATAAGATCGTGGTCGTGAAGTCCGAGCCAGGGGCGAGGCCCACCGAGACGACGGTGACCACGGCAGACCTGGAGCGGTCAAGGAGGGAGATGCGGACTGTCATTGTAGAGAGGGACCTGCTGTCCTCCGCTATGATGAAGCTCTACGAGGCGGAGACGGAGGGGAAGATCACACGAGAGGAGAGGGAATTGATCTCCAAACGGTACAGCGACCAGATCAGGGACCTGGAGTCCAAGCTGAAGGACGTAGAACTAATCGTGGAAGTTGGGGAACTCGAGTCCCTGAGGAACGAGCTGGTAAGTCTCTTCGAGGGGAAGATCCAGAACATAGAGGCGAGGCTGGAAGTCGCACGGCAGAGGCTCGGGCCTGCCGCGCCGCCTCCTCCCAAGAAAGAGGCCGCTCCCAAGGTGGAGCGCGGGGCCGAACTGGAGAAGGTCGTCGAGAAGCGGGCCAAAGCGGAGATGACCGAGTCTGAAAGGAGGAGGAAGGAGATCATGGATGACGTGATGGGGGAGCTCGCCCGGCTGGAACAGATAGACATAGAAAAGAAACAGCAGGAAAACTGATGGCCCTGATTCCTACAACAACGTAGAGAGTCTAGGCAACGAGGGGTTTCTAACCTCCCGAGTCGGAGTCGAATGCAAGCATTGCGGGCATGCAATAGACCTGGTGGAAGTCGAAATGAAGTGGAGATCAAGTATCATTTCTTGGCCTGCGCCCTCCACGCACACCACTTCTGCGGAGTGACCCTGCGAGAAGTGCGGATGGGAAGAAAGATAGGATCTAGCGCCTTCCACTTGACACGGAAAGCACATCAGTTGTTCGGCATTTCTAGGACAACCCGTAAGTAAGAGGTCGAGCTTCGTCGTTTTTTCGACCCAGAATGCCACTGGGAGAAAAAGCATGGGAAGAAAAAGGCGCGGCAATTGGGGCATCTGTCAAGTCAGTGGACGCCAACGGGATAACCTTCGAGTACACCATTGCTAGCGAGGTCAAGGGATTCGGTCGTCATGCAAGCGGCAGGAACGTCGGAACAATCAGCATAGTGCAGGGACCCACGCCCACGAACATAAGCACAGGGCAGGGTGTATACACCACGGCAGACGGCGAGATGCTGCCCTGGCATTTCCTCGGCATCGGCAAGATGGTCGGAAACAGGGTGAAGGGAGCAGGCCTGGCTGTCTTCATGACACGTTCTCAGAAATATGCTTGGACAAACGACAATCTATACTACATGGACTTCGACAATGCCGTCGACCTATCGGAGATCAGTGATACTGGCTACGAATTGAAGTAGATGCCCCTCCCCCCTTTTTTGCTAAGCACCGTCAGTTTCCTAGTCGTAGGGTAAGCATCGGGCTTGGCCTGGAGACAGGCAGTTCTAATGCGAATTCAAGCAAGACTCGGCCGGGATGACATCCCAAGGCGGCGAAGTAAAAGCGACGACAGAAGCCAACAGCATCGTAAATCAAACGTCTAATAGTCTAAACCTTGAGGGACACTATGGAAAGTATGGACCGATTAAGAGAAGCTCTTAGAGGCGTAGCCAAGGAGCTCTCGAAGAGCGTCGGCCCGGACACCACTCTCGGTCTCGGGAGCGGCTCCACCGTCGCTGTGCTGCTCGAGGAGCTATCTCCCCTGGTGCTCGCCAAGGCGAAATCGATCAGGGGCGTCCCCACCTCGACGCAGATTGAGCTCGTGGCCGCAAGGAGCGGGATAAATCTCGTCCCCTTCAGAGGCTCGGTGGACCTCGTCGTGGACGGAGCAGACCAGGTGGACAGGGGACTGAACATGATCAAGGGGGGCGGAGGGGCGCTCCTGAGGGAGAAGGTGGTCATGGGGAGCGCCAAGAGGATAGCAGTGGTGGCGGCCGAAAACAAATTCACGAATCGGCTCTGCGAGAACGGCGTAAGGGTCCCAGTAGAGGTCTTTCCCATGGCTCGGGAGAGCGCGAAGGTGAAGCTCTCCATGCTCGGAGGCGTACCCGAAGAGAGGCTGATGCCGAAAGGGTACCCCTACTTCACGGAGAACGGGAACCTGATACTTGACACCCTGTTCGAGCCGGTCGAGAATCCTCGGGACCTCGAAACGAAGGTCAGGGCCACGCCAGGAGTTGCCGAGGTCGGGATCTTCACCTTCAAACCAATCAGAGTCTACAAGCTGAGCAATGACGGAACCTTTGAGGCCATTGACAAGGACGCATGACTTATAACCACCTAGACGGACGGTTTTCGCAGCACCATGACTCGTGATGTAGGTTACAAATCAGCGCCGATTGACCCGAACTTCCTCTCGAAGCCCGACCAGTATCCGGTGACCGGAGAGCACACCGGCCACAAGGTAAGGGCCCAGGGGATGACAAGGATGGACGGTGAAGGGAAGCCATATCCCACCTCCCACGGCATCCACGGAACCCAGGTGGCTATTGACTGGGAGTCATGCGTGGCTGACGGCGTCTGCATGGACGTCTGCCCCGTATTCGTGTTCGAATGGAACCTGAACCCGGGTCAGGCAGGTACAGGGAAGGATAAGGTCCTGGAGCAGGGATCAGAGGAATGGAACCAGTACAGGAGCGACAAGTGCGACCCTGTGCGAGAGATGGACTGCATCTTTTGCATGGCCTGTGAGACAAGCTGCCCGACCTTGTCGATTAAGATTACTCAGCCATAAGCCATCAGATAAGCTCGAACGTGGCAATCTGAGTACTGTGTTTTGGGTTAGCCAGATACCTTACCTTTGCTTGCTCTACAAACGCGTCTCGACCTGATTTGATATTTGCTCTGATCCTCTTCACCTCGGGCGCCACGTCGACCCAGAGCTGTCCCTTATGGAGCTTGATTGCGAGCCCCTTCTTGACAGACTTCTCTTGATGTCGTATTGGCAGCCTGCGAAGGAAGTCTTGACATTCCTCAAATCGGCCAAGAACAACGCGCCAATAGTCCTTCTTCATCTCGATATGGTACCCAGGAGACCTGAACCCTTTCTTCTTGTCTAGATACGGTTGCTGAGGGCGGAGACCCAATTCTAGAATCAAGCTGTGAACGATCTTCATAAGTCCAAGATTTGTGTTGTAGTAGGTCACGACGAGAACTGTCGTGACCCTCTGAGCGTAAGTCCCGATGCTACCTTCGGCGTCAAGCAACCCTGCCAGATACGAAAGAACGAGAGAGGGCCGTCTTGCAATCCACTGCGCAGCATCAGGGACGGTAGTAAGGAGGAAGTCAAAGCTGTCATCCAATATGGCGTTCATGTTCCACTCGTAGCTCTTTGTGTCCTTCTTGTACCGAGGATGTTGGTACACGTGTCCATACGGCTCAAAGAGTGCGCGGAACAAATCCGCCATTGCCGGGTGGGTCGTGCTCGTTGAAACCCTCACGACATTATTCCATGGTCTCGAAACTGACAGATCTCCGTGCCTCAGCCCAAGCAGGTACGCCCTGTCCTCGTCCGTCCCGTCGAAGGGCCTCCTTTCGTATTTCCTCCTCTTCTCCCGGATCCCCTTCAGCCTGGCCTCCTCGAACGGCCTGCACTCGATGCCGAGCTGTCTGTAGAGCCAGGAAGTGTATCCGCTCGTCTTGTTCCCGACGAGGATAGCAACGTCGTTGAGGGACATGCCCTTCTCGACGTGGAGGAAGAGGAGGAAACGCCGAAGCTCCTCCTTCTTCGCCTCGTCCGCGTACTTTACGCTGAACCCTTTGGTTCGAATGAGGGCGAGGAGAGAGTGATGCACATCATCCAGTTCCCCTTCGCGGACGAGCAACGGGGTCTACGAGGGGGAGTCCGGAGGAAATAGGCGTGCTGGGACTAGAACATGCGCTCGAGCCACAAACGGGTCCTATGCCGCAGACTATTATGGGCAACGCGCCGTTCAGCAAGCGTTTTATTGCGAAGCAAACGGGTGCCACGAAGACATGGAAGAAGACGCGGACCTGAAGCTCCTCGAGCGTAGAAAGCTGGAAGAGATGAGGAGGAGGGTGAAGGCCGCTGCGCCCGGCCCGAAGCACGAGAAGACGGACAGGGAGGTCGTCGAGGGTATTCTCTACGACAGGGGGGATGAGGTCCTCGAGGCAGCCTATTCCTTCTATCCAAAGGAGACTGAGAAGCTCGTGAAGGAGATCGCGGGGATGATAAGGGACGGTCGGCTCACTGAGAAGATAGCTGGCGGAGAGTTGCTTTCCATCTTCAGGCAGCTGGGTCTAAGGTTCAGGCTCAGCACGTCAATCAGGGTCATGGACCAGGGGAAGCTCGTGGACCTCAGCGAGAAGCTGGGAAGGAAGAAACAAGAATGAATAACGACAGGGATCCGGTGGTCACCGAGAAGGTTTTCGAAGTTCCCGAGGCGGCGAACCCGGTTCTCGTCTGCGGCCTTCCTGGGAGCGGCTACGTGGGGAAGCTCGCGGCCGACCATCTGGTGAGTGCGTTCAAGCTCAAGAAGGTTGCAGAGTACGCGAGCCCCACCTTCCCCCCTCAGGTCAGCGTCAAGGAGGACGGGACGGTGGACCCTCCGAAGGGGGAACTGTACTATGCCTCGGCGAAGAGGGGGATGGGGCTTTTCGTGTTCACGGCGGACACTCAGCCGACAACCTCCGAGGGGGAGTATGAGCTCTCAGATGCTGTGGTGAAGTTTGCCAAGAAGTGCGGGGTGAAAAGGGTGTACACCCTCGCAGCGTACATCACTGGTTCATTCTCAAAGTCCCCGCGGGTGTACGGCACAGGGACCTCCAAGGAGATCGTGGGCCTGCTTTCGGACAACGGTGTCACCCTGATGAAGGATGGTGGCATCAGCGGGATGAATGGCGTGCTCATTGGGATGGCGGCGCTCCGGGGGCTAGAGGGCGCATGCCTGCTGGGAGAGACTTCAGGATACGTGGTGGATGCAGGCGCCTCGAAGGCGGTGCTTGAACTCCTTTCGAAGGTCCTGGACCTTCCCATCGACACATCGAAGCTTGAAGAGAAGGCAGAGGAGACGCGCAAGGTAATCAACCAGCTGCAGGCGATGGCAGACCAGGCGAGGGAGACCACTCCTCAGCCGTCGCGCGAGCAGCGCCCTGGATACATAGGCTAGAACGGATAGAAGTTCGGGAACTTCACGTTAAACGCAGCGATCAGGAGGAAGTCAAGTACGAGCAGTATGAGCCAGGCGATGACCACGATTCCTATGGCGCCTAGCCAGGACGTGTGGAACGCACCCTTGAACACGGCCAGCCAGGCAATGAGCCCCAGGAGTAGCGCAAGCACATTGGCCGAGGGCCCTATGACCGCCCCCAGGAAGAAAGCGACTAGGATGAAGACCAGGTAATAGACGATGACGCCCCCAAGGGTGGCTCCCATCGCCTGGCCGAACCCAGCATTCCTGCCCTTGATCGCCCGCCCCGCAAAGTAGACAGGTACGGAGACAACAATCCAGAGGACGAGTAGCCCTATGACGTAAACTAGGAGGGAGAACAGATCCGTTGGGAAGTTGAAGGAGACCGTACTTGTCACCCCTTGATGTTTCCGATGGGCCTAAGGGCGACCACCTTTTTGGATATTCCTGCCCTATCCATTGTCTCTACGACCTCAGAGATGTCCTTGTAGGCCATCCCCGCCTCTTCCGCAAGCCCATCCATGGTGGCAGCCTTAACGTATATGCCGTGGTCGAGCATCCTCCGCTGCAGCTCAGCCCCCCTGACCTCCCTCTTGGCCGCGGTCCTGGACATCGTCCTTCCGGAGCCGTGGGCCGTTGAGCCGAACGTCTCCTCCATCGCCTTCTGGGTCCCCACCAGGAGGTAGGACCCTGTTTCCATCGAGCCCCCTATGATGACGGGCTGCCCTATCTTCCTGTAGGGTGCAGGGACGTCGGGGTGCCCCGGACCGAAGCTACGCGTCGCTCCCTTCCTGTGCACCAGGACCTTGGCGCTGGCCCCGTCGTAGGAGTGGGTCTCGACCTTGGCGACGTTGTGGCAGACGTCGTAGATCAGGTGCATGTCGAGGGCTTCGGCATCCCTGTGGAAGACCCTTGAGAACGCGTCTCGGACCTGGTTGACTATAATCTGGCGGTTGACGAATGCGAAGTTGGCGGCGCAGACCATGGCGGAGTAGTAGTCCTGACCGTCCTTCGAGCTGAAGGGGAGGCAGGCGAGGTCCCTGTCCCTCACCTCGATGCCGAACCTCCTCATCCCTGACTCGAAGTTGCGCAGGTAGTCGGTACAGACCTGATGGCCGAAGCCCCTGCTACCGCAGTGTATCATTACCATGACCTGGTCGTCGTGGACGATGCCGAACTCTCTGGCCATGTCCCTGTCTAGGTACCTTCCGGGGTCGACCACTTGGATTTCGAGGTAATGGTTCCCTGAGCCGAGAGTACCGAACTGGCTGATCCCTCTGCTGATGGCCTGCCTGCTCACCTTCGAGATGTCTGCCCCCTTGATGAAACCCCCTTCTTCGACGTGCTGTGGGTCGTCCTCCCAGGCCAGGTCGTGCTCGGCGCACCACTGCACTCCGAGAGACGTAATGTCCCCCATCTGGGGCTGAGCGAAGTTCTGCGAGCCCTTTACCCCGACTCCGGCAGGGACAAGGTTGAAAATGAGGTCCACGAGCTCCTTTATTTTCGGTTTGACCTCGGAATATCTCAGATTGGTTCGGATGAGTCTCATTCCGCAGTTGGAAACAACTATGCCATCGGCGATGAAGTTGTGGTCTTTGTGATCTAGGGTTAGGTCGTAGACCTGCCCAACGTAAGGGACTTCGTCTATGGAACTGATAGCGGAGAGGATCAGTCCGCAATTGCCAAACTCTCGCTTCTCAACGAACAGGTCGAACTTTTCGACATCCCACACCCTCGCTGACCCTCTGGTAGACCAGATGGAATGGCGCAGGAAGCTTTCACCGACGTGCTTGCTCTTCAGGGCACCGACAATCACAGCAGGCTTCTGGCCGGCCTCGTACATCTTCGAAGCCTCCTGTCGGGCTACGTTCCGTTCGGTCCTTACGGAAATCAGAAAATCGATGTACTGGGCCGCAAGGGAAGCAAGCCTCTCTTTGCCGGAATTGTAGGAGTATCCGACCGCAGAGAAGAAGCGTTTGAGGTTCGCTTCTGAGGCGTCTATAGATAGCCTGAAGCCTGTCGTTTTACCCCACGGGCCTTCGTATCGGTACCCTTCAACTTCGATTGGTTCGGCTGACTCGACACCCAGCGAAAAGAGCATCTCCCTGAAATCTCGGAGAAGCTCTAGGGCACTCTCGCGCAGACTGACCAGCTTGCTGACGCTAAAGGAAAGCGTGTTGAAATTGTATCCATTATGAGTGTGCGGCTTGTCAAGTTCGGCCCCGAAGAAAGCGGAGAGGAAGAGCCTCTTCTGCCACCTTGGGGCACGCATTATCCAGTCTGGTATTCGATAGTGGGCTGTGGTCTTCTTTCCGTAGGGCGCCCCCAGGGCCACAAGCATGGCAGAAAGGGCTGTGGAGGAAGCTTTGAGCGAGAATTCTTTGTAATCGAACTCTGAGACGCCATATCGGGTCTCGATGCGGTGGTGTCTCTCTCTTTTGTACATTGAAGACCTGAAGCCAATCGCCTTCAGGTCCTTCTTCAGTGAGACGAGATCTTCCCTTCGGCCATAGAATGCAACGTAATTGTTGACCTTGACCTTGGGAATGGTGCCATCCCCAAAGACCATGCCCAGCAGCTTCAGCAAAAGGGGGAGCTTAGGGGTGTCCGTGGAGACCTGAAGAAGGCCAATTTTCCGCAAGTGGGCAACCACCTGGGTTCGTGCATTGCCGCGGTTGCCAATCCCCATCGCTTCCATGGTCTTCGCGAGGGTGTGTTCATCGACGAGTGGTTCACTGCCCGGGGGCTCGTATTGCACCCCTTCAAAGCCGGTAGCAACCAGTTGGTCGGTCTGGAGCAGGTCATCAGCCAGGACCATCCCCCGCTGGGTCAAAACTGGATGGTCCCTAGTCACAAGGATTTCCTTACCCAGCTCGGTCCTTACCCTAACGAGGGAACTCTCCTCCCTTCTGCTTAGGAAAAGCAATGCCCTCGTGGGAGTCGTTCTTCCTTCGTCAATGGCGAGGGAAGTCAACCCATGTCGTCTGATGTCGAAACTACCGATAGTGTGCCATGCACCGTGTTCGTCCAGCAACTTGCTACTCGGGTGGAGGCAATTTACATCAAACCCGACGCCTCCGGGCGAAATAACACCCTTTTCGACGTCGAATGCGGCCACACCCCCGATGGGGAAGCCATACCCCCAGTGGGCGTCTGCCATGGCGTAGGAGTACCGGACTATCCCAGGGAGGCAGGCAACGTTAGTGACCTGCTCTATCACCCCCGAGTCCATGCTGTCAAGGAGCTTCTTGGAGGCGTAAATCCGGGCAGGGACGTTCATTCCCTGCTTGTAGGACGGGGGTATCTCCCATGAGACATCGGATACCTGCTTGATAGCTGGGTTGGCTGGCAAAACGATTCTGACCCTGTTTTCGGCTGCCTCGAAATTACTTCTTTAAGGGTTTGGAGTCAGATGTCGAGTACGACGGTCGTCTTCCAGGTCTTCCCCTCGTGTTTCACCCCGAAGAGGTGCATGGTGACTGCCTTGACGTCGTTCCTGAGGCGATGCCTCTCCCTGTCGATCTCCTCTCCCCTTGCGAGAGCCTCCAGAGAGGTCCCCTGGGGCGAGACCTTGACCCTAAACTCCCCGAAGAGGAGGGAGTCGACGTCCTTCATGACGATGAGCTCCGTCATGAAATCGTAGAGGAGGCGATCTAGGTTCTCAGACTGCAGAGACAGCTTGCGCTCGGTGGTCGCCCGAAGGGTCTTTGGATCGACCATGATGTCGGTGATTGCTAGCCCGCACGTCTCGAAGAGGCCGTCCACGCTGTCCGACGTGGCCTCGAAGGCGATGTCTGCGAGGGCTACGTCGGGGAGAAATCTGTAGGCCATGGACGGACATCTAGGCGCGAACGGGGATTATGCCGAGCTCCTTCCCCGCCTTCTCGAAGGCGCTTGTGGCGAAGTCTAGGTCTTTCTTCGTCAGCGCGGCGTTCATGATCGTCCTGATTCTTGCCTTCCCCTGGGCGACCATGGGGTACACGATGGGAAGTGCCAGTACGCCAATCTCGTAGAGCCTGGCGCTCAACCGTTTGGCTCTGCCGCTGTCTCCGACCATCACGGGGGTGATGGGCGTGGTGCTCTTCCCTATGTCGAACCCCAAGTCTGTCAGTGCCTTCTTGAAATAGCGCGTGTTCTCCCACAGCTTCTGGACGTGCTGCGGTTCCCGCTCAAGGACGTCCACGGCAGCTATGCACGCCGCCACCACAGCGGGAGGGTGCGACCCGCTGAGGGTCCACGTCCTCGATTTGTTGTAGGCGAAGTTCACAAGGTCCCTGGTGCCCGAGATGTGCCCCCCTACGACGCCGAATGCCTTCGAGAAGGTTCCCATTTCCACCTGGACCTTGTCCCTGGAGAGCCTAAAGTGGGAGACTATTCCCCTCCCCCCTTCCCCAAGGACCCCTTCGCCGTGGGCGTCGTCAACATACACCATGGCTCCGTGCTCCGCACCAAGGGATGCGATTCTGTCAAGGGGGGCGACGTCCCCGTCCATCGAGAAGACCCCGTCTGTGACTATGAGAATCCTCCTGAACGGCGGGAAGATCTTCTCAACCTCGTCCAGGACACTCGCCAGGTCATCGGCGTCCGAGTGCTTGTAGACCCTCCTCTCCGCCGCGGAGAGTCGGACGCCGTCGATAATGCTCCCATGGTTCAACTCGTCGCTGACAATCACGTCCCCCTTCCCTGCAAGCTGAGGGATGAGTCCCGCGTTCGCCGCGAAACCTGTTTGGTAGACAAGAGAGGCTTCAGCCCCCTTGAACCGAGCCAGACGGCGCTCCAGCTCCATGTGCAGGTCCATGGTGCCTGCGATCGGTCGGACCGAGCCAGAGCCCGCGCCGTGGGAGTCGACAGCCCGCTTGGCGGCTTCCTTGAGCTTCGGATGGTTGCTCAAACCAAGGTAGTTGTTTGAGCACAGCATCAGGACCTTCTTGCCGTCGACCACGCACCAGGGTGCACTGGGGCCGCTCAGGACCCTGAGCTTCCAGTCGAGCTCCTGGCTGACGAGGTCTTCATACTCCTGCCTGAGGAACGAGGTGGGGTCTCTCATTTGTATCAGTGAACGGACCCGACCGTGGAGTTAAACGTCTTTTCCCCCGCCGATGGCCTCCGGCGCAACCTGACGAACATGTCGGCCACCATGCCCGGCATGTCATACTCCTCTTTCCACCCCCAATCCCCGCGCGCGGACGAATCGTCGATGGACCTGGGCCAGGAGTCCGCTATGGCCTGGCGCGAGTCCGGGGCATAGAACGCCCTGAACCCAGGAACGTGCTTCGCTATCTCCGCGGCGAGTTCTCCCGCTGAGAAGCTGAATGCAGCGATGTTGTATCCTCGGTGCAGCTTCACCCTCGCGGCGTCCGCCTCCATGATTCCCATGGCTGCGCGGAGGGCGTCGGGCATGTACATCATCGGGAGGATGGTGTCCTCCCCTAGGAAACAGGTGTATTGACCCGTCTGGATGGCGGAGTAGAATATCTCGACTGCGTAGTCGGTCGTCCCGCCCCCCGGCTTTGCCTCGCTGCTTATCAGCCCAGGATAGCGGACGCTTCTGACATCGAGCCCGTGCTTGAGCCAATAGTATTCACAAAGGAGTTCCCCAGCCACTTTCGTCACGCCATACATCGTCGTCGGGTTCAGCGCCGTCTCCTGGGGAGCCTTGACCTTCGGTGCGTCGGGACCGAAGACGCCAATCGAGCTAGGCCAGAAGACCCTACGGACGCCCAGGCGGACGGACGCATCGAGGATGTTCTTCAACCCGCCCATGTTTATGTCCCAGGCGAGGTCGGGATTGGCCTCGCCAACAGCCGAGAGTATGGCCGCAAGGTGATAGATTGTGTCGACCTTGTGCGCCCTGATTGCACGCTCGACGGAAGACAGGTGCATGACGTCCAGCTGCTCGAGGACGCCCGGCACGACCTGGGCGCGAGTGACGGCTTTGTCGGTCGCGATTATGTTACCATCGCCGTAATTCTTCCTCAGGGCAACAACCAGCTCGGAACCAATCTGCCCTGCAGCCCCGGTCACCATGATCCTGGGCGACATGACGGGCTGCTGCCGGTGGACGAGTTAAAACGTTGATGCTCTAGGAAAGGATCTTCATCGTGATAGTCGAAACCACGCCAGGTTTTGATCTGAGATTGTCCGCGATTATGCTCTTGACGGTTGCATCATCCGGCCCCTCAACCATTACGAGGAGGTCGTAGAGGCCGTAGAGCTGGTAGACGGATTTGATTCCCGCCATCCCCCTGAGGGCCGTGATGCTGGCTTCCTCGGTGCCTGGGCTCAGATTGACTAGA
>Ga0187780_10000117_pt1 | contig 62734 bp, 69 predicted proteins | sample 1015_Q2_SP10_20__FD_132429 | JGI IMG/M metagenome (GOLD analysis project Ga0187780, IMG submission 132429) | Tropical peat soil microbial communities from peatlands in Department of Meta, Colombia - 1015_Q2_SP10_20_MG | ecosystem: Environmental > Terrestrial > Soil > Wetlands > Peat | place...
GAAGAGGACTTGCGGACGAACGATCCAGTGAAGACCCTGCTCCGAGGTAACCTCCACCCGTCTGCCGAGGATGCCCCGTAGGTCCTGCGCCAACCCGATTTGGTCGAATAGGCTCGCGCCCTCGTCGAAGTCCACTAGGAGGTCGAGGTCGCTCCTACTCGTAGCGCTGCCCCTCCCCACGGAGCCGAACACGCGGGGATTCCGTCCCCGATTGATTCGAATTGCTTCGAGCACTTTTGCCCTGTGGGGTTCCACGACTTCCCGGATCCCTAGGCCTCCGCCGCGACGGACTTTCGTGAGACGGGGGACGTCCCAGAGTGTCGACTTGCATCGCGGGCATCGCTGCGGGTCGGAGGTCCGTGGACGCCAAACAAAGAAGCAGCGAAAACAGCCCGACAGACCTGACGGACCGATAATGTTCGACACAAATGTCGCTACGTTTGGTAACGTAATATATCTTACGTTGCCCCCACGGCCGTTCGGGTGCAATTCCTGTTGCAACCAGACCGACAGTGGTCTAGTACTCTCCCTCGAGCCGTTTGGCCGCGGTGAGATTCACCAGCGGCCCTGCGAGCAGGTTCGAGTTGCTGACGAACACCAAGGTGCCGTCAGCCTGCTTGATCACGGTGGTCACGAGCCCAAAGCTGGCAATCTCTCCCTCCACTCCTACGAACCGGACCCTGTCGCCGATGCGGATCGCACGGTGCTGGAGCAGAATGATGCCGGCGACGAAGTTCTGCAGGGTCGTTTGCAGGGCCAGCGTGACCGCGATTCCGGCAATCGCCGAGAACGTGATGGTAGAGAGCAAACTGATGGGGCCGAGCGTTACGGTTACCCCGACCAGCACGAGAGCGATCCAAACGAGCGTGATCAGGATCTCGATTCCACGGACAAGGACGGGACTCGTGCGCGACCGTTTCGCTCGCTCCCTCGCCCACTGGGTCAGCAGTATGCCGGCGACCGCGGGGACGACGATGAGCAGGGTGATCTCGAATACCAGCTCCTCTACCGGAACCGCCACAGTGCAGGCTCCTGAACCGCGGCAACCTACTCCATGCTACTTCATTGCTCTCACGGACCCGCGGACGCCGGTGCGCTCAGTAGTTCTGCGCGGTCACGCCAGCGATATTCTTCGATGCCCGGGGGTCGCAGGGCCAGCCGCTTGTTCGGACCTTTAGGCCGGGTAGGCCTTGGAAAGACCGTACCACATGAACCAAGCGCCCAGGGCCATCAAGACCATGGCGACCCCGGTGACAAGGACCGATATCCACGCGGCGGGAATCAGCCCTTCGAAGAGGACGATACCTAGAAGGATGCCCCCCAGGAAGAGGACGACCAGTCCCAGAACACCGAAAAGAATCGCACGGCCGTAGGAGGCTACACGCGGCCCCGGAACCGCCATGCAACAATCATTCTCACTCCTTCCCTAAGAACATGAGGCCTTCCGGAGGGACCAGCAGCCGACGTATAACCCGCCGAGAGACGTCTTCCCAGGACCGAGGGAACCGAGGGGCAATCCTCGCTACGCGGGTCGTCTACGAGAACGGTCGTCTCCTCTCTGGCGACCCGTCGACGGGCCGCCGCTAGGCGCGAAGCAGGGAACCGCCGGGCTAGGGCGGCCCTGCCTACGACCCGCTTTAGACGTACAGGTTGTCGGTGTAGCAGTAGTACCGCCCGTACTGGGCGATGTAGGTCGTCGGCTTCCCGCACTTGGCACAGAGCGGTGCCGCAGGGGCGGCCGCTTGAGCGGGGGCGGGCGGTGGCGGGACCGAAGCCATCCCCTCCGGAGGCGGGGCCTGGGCGGGTGCGGAGGGAGGAGTGTATACCGGTGCCGGGCGCGGCCGCGCTTGGAACTTCGGCCAGACGGAATCCATGAGCCAGCCTCCGATCACAAGGAGGAGTCCGATTCCGGTGAGGATGAAGAACGTCTCAAGGTCGCCCGCAAAATTGGCGAGGTTCCCACTTGGCCCGGTCGTAGAGGTGGGCCAGTTCGTCATCCCGAGGTATCCGAAGATGAACCCGATGAAGACCAGGAGCGTTCCGAGTGCGATAATCACCTGACCGAGAGAGATCCATTTGGGAAGGGTCGTTCCGGTAGTAGGCGCCGCCATGGGGGCGGCTACAGTCTTCACCTATAGGAACCTATTCCTTTCGAAGGAGACGCCCTGAACTCTCCGGCGGTACCGAGGGGGAATGTGGCTGGACGGTCGAGAGACCAGCCGAGGGCTCCTCGCCGGGGAGGACCTCGTTGCGAACGGGGTGGGGGTCTAGCCTCAAGTCTCCCCTCCGAGAAGGGCGAGACCCGACCGCAGATGTGGCGAGATCGCAATCACCCTCGCGGCAGTCGTGGCGCTTCGCCGAAACCATCTGGACGTCGGATGGTCCTTCACTTGACAAGATAGATTAGCGCCTGCCGATTCGCTCGCGCGGTGCCCCCTCTTGTCGAGCTCTGCCGGAGCGCACGACGACCAGTCCGCTCCGTCCGAGCAACGGCCGCCGGCCCTTCCGGGCAAGGAGTCCCCGGGTCGACCTAGCTATACCCGCACCCTCCGCAATCGTCCGTTCTTCCTGGTCTGGTTGGCGCAGCTGATCTCCCAGTCGGGGGATTTCATCTTCGACGTCGCCCTCATCTGGTTCGTCCTCGAGATCACCCATTCCGCGCTCGCGGTCGCTGTGGTTGTCACTGGAGCGATCCTTCCGAACGTAATTCTCGGTCCGTTCCTCGGGGTCTACGTCGACCGATGGGACCGACGGCGGACCCTGGTAGCCACGAACGTGGGACAAGGGCTCATCGTCGCAGCCCTCGCCGTGTTCGTGGCTCTCGGCCGAGCGACGTTTCCGGCCCTGTTTGCGGTCGTTCTCCTCCTGGGAGTGGGGTTCACCATCGTTCGGTCCGCGACCAACGCCTACGTACCGTCCGTCGTGCCGACCGACGACCTTCCTCCTGCGAACGGCCTCCTTTCGCTGAGCGGCTCGCTGAACCAGATCGTCGGCCTTTCGATCGGTGGCGTCTTCGTTGCGTTGCTCGGGGTGACGCTTCCCATCGAATACGATGCCCTGTCCTTCTTCGTGGCCGCGCTACTTCTCATCCTGATCCCCCGGAACGCGCCCGCCCCCGTGGATCCTGCCGCCGCCCCGAAGAACTTCCGGGACGAGCTCGTCGAGGGGTTCGCCTTCATCCGGCAGAACCGATTCATGCTCGAGATCATCTGTATCGGGGTCCTGGTGAACTTCTTCGGCAACGGAGTCTTTGCGCTTTTCGCGCCCTACACGCAGTTCGTCCTCCACGCCGGAGTGGCGGTGTACGGTCTCCTGGGCGCCTTCGTCGCAGTGGGGTCTCTGGTCGGTGCCGGCGTCATGGGAAAGGTCGACATGCACACCACCGCGGGGAAGTACCTCTTCGCGGGCGGCGTCACCCTCGGCCCTCTTCTCCTCGTCGTCGGCCTTACCGCCAGCGTTCCGGTCGCGTTCGTGGTGATGGCCCTCTTCGGGGTTGCCGTCACCGTCACGAACTTGCCGATCTCCGTGGCTATGCAGGCCAAGATCCCCGGCCGCCTCCTCGGCCGGGTGGGAGCGGCGTTCAGCGCGCTCGTCCTCGCGACGAGTCCCGCGGGCCCGCTCTTCGCCGGATGGTTCGCCGAAACATGGTCCGTCCCGGCGTTCTTCGTCCTTTCGGGAATCGTCGTGACGGTCGTCATTGCGCTCGGCGCGGTGATGATGCGCTCACTGCGAACGCTCCGATACTAGCGGCCTTCGCGCCGGGCGCAAGGGACAAGTCCGCTCTCGCCTCCTTCCCCGCACGATGAACGGCGAGGGCCCCGGGAGGCGGCACGCCCTGGTCGCGGGCGCCGCCGGGTATCTCGGAGGGTCGGTCGTCCGGGCGCTTACAAGAGGCGGTTGGCAGGTCCGTGGACTCGTCCGTCGACCCGAGTCGAGCCGCCGGGTCGAGGAGGCGGGAGGCGTCGCGGTCGTCGGGAGCGTCCTCGACCCCAGCGCGGTCGACGCTGCCGTACGAGGATGCGACCTCGTGGTCCACGTCGCGGCTGCGAACCCTTCGGGTCCCGAGGGTCTTTCCCTCGCCGAGCGCGTTCGAGTGGACGGGTGCCGAAACCTGCTTCACGCGTGCCGCGCGAGCGGGGTCCGTCGACTCGTGGTCGGTTCGGGCTACTGGGTCTACGCCGACCAACCCGGAACGATCACCGAGGAGTCTGCGGTCGACCCTCGGGGGGAATCGTTCGTCAATTGGAGGACCGAGCGGGTCGCCCTCGACGCGGAGCTCCGCGGGAGCGTGGAGACCGTCGTCGTGCGGCCGGGAATGGTGTACGGGAACGGGTCGTGGTTCCGGCCGGTGGTCGAGGCGATCCAAGAGGGTAGCTACCGGTACGTCGAGGGCGGGTCGAACCCTTGGTCGTTCGTGTCGCTCGAAGACACCGGGACCGGGTTTGCGCGCGTCGCCGAGAACGGCCAATCCGGGGAGGTCTACAACCTCGTCGACGGCCGACCCGCGCCATGGCGAGAATTCGGGGATTTCATCGCCGAACGTCTCTCCCGACCATCCCCTTCGTCCATCTCGATGGCCGACGCGGTTACCGGATACGGCCCCGATGTCGCTCATCATCTCCATGCCCGTCGGGCGTGCTCGTCCGCCAAGATCGAGAAGCTCGGCTGGAAGCCGAGATGGCCCGACTTCCGGGCCGGCCTCTCCGAGCTTCTGCCGAAGATCGACGGCTCGCCGCGAGGCCGCTGAGCGAGGGGTTCGTGGAGCTCCGCCGGATCGACCCGAACCAGGACGAAGATCACGTCCGCGCCTTCCTCTCTGCCTCCGACCCGGACGACTACCTCCTCGAGGGGCTTCAGGAGTGGATCCACGAGGGTCGGCTCTGGGCTGGGGTGGTCGACGACGAGTGGGTCGCTTTCGGGCGTCTCCACGACCTCGGGGGCGGAGACGGCTGGCTGAGCGGCCTCCGGGTCCTCGCCTCGAGGCGGAGAGAGGGATTCGGTAGCGCGCTCCTGAACGGGCTCCTTTCGGACGCGGAGGCGATGCGGCTCCGCACGACCCGGGCGGTGATCGAGGACGAGAACATCGCCTCGCGGGGCCTCTTCGCTCGGCAGGGATTCCAGGAAACGGTCGAGCTCGCGCTGCGACGCGGCGAGACCCGTTCGGGTCCCGGGCCCTTTCTGCGCCGCGCGGCCCGGGGAGACCGATTGGATGGCCCGCTAGATTGGATTGCGGGAGAGGCGGGGTTGGTCGACCTCCTCCCGGGGTCGGATGGCGGACGATTCGGTCGGTGGCGACCGTCCCTGGTCGACGCCTGGATCGAGGAGGGAATGCTATACGTCGGGCCGGGTCTCGCCGCCGTCGTCCAGATGGACTGGTGGACGGAGCCTCGCACCCTCTGGGTCGACCCGCTCCGAGGGGGCGCTGCCCGACTCTTCCCCGCGGTCAGCTCCCTCACCCGAGAACTCGACCACGACGAGTGGCAAGCGTTCCTCCCATCGGGAGAGAGGGACCGGGCCGAGTACGACCGCCTCGGCCTCACCCGACACTCGTTCTGGGGAGACCGAGTTCACCTCTTCGAACGGGAACTATTCCAGTCGCGTTCTGCAGCTGCAGGCACCCGCGGCGGAGCCGAACCGCGCCAGGAACCTAGTGCGGGTTCGTCAGCTCGGAGCGGAACGCGGCGGTCCCGAACGGACGGCCGGTGACTTCCTTGAGGTGAGGGATCCAGTCGATGTACGAACCCGGCGCGAACCAGTTCCGGGTGAGCCACGGCCCGACCTTCCGGTTCGGCCAGACGGGGTCGCCGTAAAGGTCGCGCAAGGTCCCTCGGACCTGGGCCCCGAAGAGGTTCGCGAGCAGGTAATTGGACGCGTACACCGGATCGTCCACGAAGAAACTGTCGACGAACGATATCGGCTTGTAGTCGTCAAAGCCGAAGATGTGCCGTTCGAACCGTTGGACCTCGGGCATCGGGTCGCTCGCGGGGTTCTGGTAGAGACGCTGCTCGATCCGTAGCCACGAGGCCTGGCGAGCCGTCCCCAAGGGGGAGGTGAAGTGGGATGCCTGCTCGAACTCCCGAGCTCGCTTTTCGCCCACGCCGGGGACGGTCGAGAGCCATTCCGCCTTGCTCGCGAGGTCCTCGAACAGTCCACCGATCCCTTCGTGGAACGCTCCAAAGCCGGGAATGTTCTCGTGCCAACGAAGGAGGTGCTTCGGCGAGCGGATCAACGAGGAGTGGACCGCGTGCCCGACCTCGTGGAACATCACCATGTACGAGACCCAGCCGCCGCGGGGATGCACGACGATACGCACGTCCCGTGGAGGGTCGGGTGCGAGCGTGAGTCCCCCGGCCGGGATGTCGTGGAACACGACCCGGAACCGCATCCGCTCGATCGGGAATCCCCATCTCGAGATCGCTGTGCGGATCCGTGGCAGCATCTCCCGGTAGGGGAAGAGTCGGACGGGAAGGTGCACCTGGTGCGCCCATGCGTACTCGAAGTCCCACGGATGCCAGGCGGACTGGCGGCTCCGGCCTCGGAACCGATCCCGGAATTCTCTCAGCCGGTCTCGGAGAGACCTCGATGCGTCCTCCGCCAATTCCTGGAGGCGGGGCGGCGTGAGTCCCTGGAAGCCGAGACGCATTTCGGCGAACGTCCGGAACCCGAGCTCGCGCGCGCGTTCGTTTCGCATTTGGACGAGCTCGACGAGAGAGCTCTCGAGCGGTCGGTGGAGGGGCTCGAAGGCGTAGTACGCTCGTCGGCGGTCGGACTCGCGGTCGCTTTCGTAGAGGACCTGGAAGATGCGGGCTCGGTTGGCCTTCTTTCCGTTCCAGAGCGGTCGGAACGAAACGACCCGCTCCTGGAGAGCGCTCCGGAGCCGAACGACCGATTCGTTCTGCTCGACCTGAGCGTCGAGGAGGATCCGTTCGAGCAGCTCGAGGCGGCGGCGCGTGGGTCGCGTCCAATCGCGCCGTAGCGCCGAGCGGACCCAGGAGAGGAGACGATCGTCCGAGAGCAGGGCTGCGCGCTTGAGCTGCCAGGGGGCGGACCCGTGGCGCGAACGGCCGGTGAAAAGGTTCCAGTCCGCGACCAGGATCTCCCGGTCCAGGCGCTCGAGACGACGGTCGAGCTCCCGGACGAGTCGCTCTGAGCCGCGGGAGTCCGACGGGTCCGGAAGGGAACGGATTGGCACGGTCGTTCGCGACAGCCTCTCCCGATATACGGTCGACGGCCGAGGTCCGCGGCTCGGGCTCGTCCGCCGATCCCGGCGAAGCCTCTCGGCTCGGAGGGCCCGAGTCGACCCCGGTCGCTACTGGGACTTGGCGGGAGGCTGCGGGAGAGGAGGCGGTGCCTCACCGCCGCCGGTAGGCTCCGGGGTCGGTTCCGTGGGGGGCGGAGGCGGTGGCGCTTGCCACTCGGTGGGAGGAGGTGTGGTCGGAGCGGACGCCGGTGGACCCATCGTCGACGTCGTGGAGGAGGTGGGGAGCGTCGCGCGCCGCATCCCACCGCGACGGCGCAGCGCAAGGTAGAGGACGACGGCCACGACGATCACGAGGATGAGTAGCACGAGCCAGCCGACCGTGATCCCGCTGCCGGCCCCGATCTCGAGGGTGAGGACCGACGGGTTCGGGTTGATGGACAGCGCGAGCACGCCGGTGCACAGGTTCCCGGGCAAGCAGGGACCCCCGGTCAGCACGCCGGTGGCCACGAGCTCGACGAGGAGCGACCCCTGGACCGCGTTCGACGGGATCGTGAACGGGATCGACCCGCTCGGCCCCACGTTCTGGATGAGGTTGAAGAACGGATACCCGATCGCGAGCAGGTCGAACGTCATCACTCGGGGAAGAGCGGCTCCCCCGGTCGCGACGACCTGGTAGGAGAGCGTCACGGTCTGGCCGGGCTGGTAGCTCCCGTCGGAGTAGCTCGACGGTGTCGTGACCCCGAGCTGGATGGAGTACCCGAGAGCGAGGAGGACGTTCACCGAGCTCGTGGCGACCACTTGTCCGCTGACCGTCGCCCAGGCCGCTACGGCGACCGACTGCGGAGGGTTGGTACTCGAGATCGGGATCGAAATCGCGCTTCCGTTCGCCACCGTACCGCTTCCCAGCATCGCCTCCGCCGTGCCCCAGTAGCCCGTGAGCTGGTACTCGATCGTTGCACCGGGAGCTCCACCGTTGAGAACGGCAGTCACGGAAGCCGTCGACCCCGCCGTGTAGTACCCGGTCGACGGGGCCAGAAGCAGTGACGTCGCCAGCACCCGCGCGGTGGTGACCCCCGTGAACCCTTCGGTCGCGTTCGCGGCCAGCACCTCCACGGTGATCGTCTTCGGGACCATCGTGCTCGTGACGTTGAACGAGAACGTCCCGCTCGACATCGTCGCGTTCAGGATCCCGCTCGCATAGGTGATGCCGTACGGGCCGGTGACGTACCATCCGGTGGGGGTGACCGGTCCGGTCTGCGAGAGGTTCGTGGTCGAGACCGACCAGGTCGCGGTGGCGACGGTCCCCGCGTAGTAGGCCGTGTGGTCGAGCGTCACCTGTACGACGCCGGACGAAGAGGACCCCCCGATGAGGAAGAACGTCTCGTTCGACCAGTCGGTCCAGGAGTAGAGCTTGCTGGCTCCGGGAAGCGAGACCGTGAAGTTGACCGCGTTATCTCCCGGGTATTGGACATACGGGATGAACGGAGGGGACGTGGCGAAGAATGTGAACGCCGCTTCCCCGCTCGCGTTCGTGACGAGCGACATCGGTGCGCCGGCCGGGAACACATGCACCGACCCGTCCCAGTATTGGACCTGGACCGGAAGGTTCGCGATTGGCCAGAACGACCCGAAGTAGTCCGCTCCCGCGCTGACGCAGGCCCCGAGGAGCGCGCCCGTCGCGAAGTAGAGAGAATTGAACAACGAACAGGTCGGCGGGGCGACGGTCAGCCCCACCCGCTGGATCGCGAGGTAGCCCACGTCCACGGAGATAGTCGCGGTCTCGTTTTCCACGACCTTTCCGCTCACGTTGGTGACCGCGTCCAGAAGGAAATTGACCTGGCTGTCCGGGGTCGCGTTCCAGGGCACGTTCCCCGACCACTGGCCCTGGCCCGCACTCGGGGGAGTGAGGGAGATGTGCCCGTGCGGGAAGAGGTTCTGGTGCGTCCCGTTCCCGTCGTACGTCGCGGAGAGCGTGACGCTCGTCGCGTGCGTGTAGAGAGAGGCACCGTTCGCCTCGGAGAGGAGGACCCAGAATACGGTCAGCGCCGCGCCGGGCAGAGTGGCGCCGCTGCCAACCGAGGTGTTCATGTTGGCGTAGTAGACGAGAACGGTGACGTTCTGATCCACCGTCCCGCCGTTGGGGGCTGAGAAGTTGACGGTCCACGGACCGCCATACGGCAGCTTCGCCGGGAACGTGTAGCAGACCCCGGTTTCGTACGAATTGTAGCTGAAGGTCGTCGTGTTGAGGACCGCGACATAGTGGAAGGCGGGGGTCGGGACCCCGTCCAGCACGGCGTTGGGGTCGGTAAGCGTCACGTTCACGGCACGGTCGAGAAAGTCCGTGACCGTGAAGCAGAGCGTTCCCCAGCCGACCTCTCCGGGGAAAAAGCGAGTGACGGCCCCACCGTAGCCGTTGAGGATGGAGTAGGTGATCGCCGCCGAAGGCTCGGCGGAGCCTCGGACGGACGGTAGGGTCGCGGTCGAGGCAGGGCTTGCATGGCCTTGAGAGGGGACCAGGACCAGCACTGCGGTGAGGGCCATCAGAACGGCCAGCAGCACGGCTACAATTCTGCGCGACATCGGGAATCTTTCCGATGGAACGCGTATTTGGAATTTGGTCTCGAAGGGGGGAATGGGCCCCGCTCCCTTTATCTTGGTCTCACGCGCATTAATGTGTATAGATGCACACGTACATCGGGCTGATCCGCGCCGTGAACGTCTCTGGGTTCAGCACGGTCCGGATGGATACGTTGCGGGGGGTGCTCGCCGAGATGGGCCTCGAGGACGTGAGGACCCTATCCCAGTCGGGGAACTTCGTTTTCCGAAGCGACGAACGGGACCCGGTACGGTTGGAGCACCAGATCGAAGGTCGAATCGCTCGGCGTCTACCGCTCCGGACCGACCTCTTCGTGCGCACTCCGGACGAGTGGAAGGCGATGGTCGAGCGGAACCCGTTCCCGAAGCAGGCGGCAGAGTCGCCGAGCCGTCTGCTCGCGGTCGTGCTGAAGAGCCCTCCGACCGCCGACCGATGGAAAGCATTGGACGGCGCGAACCGCGGTCCCGAACAGATTCACGGCGTCGAACGGACGGCCTACATCGACTATCCGAATGGGGTCGGCCGGTCTCGATTGACCATTGCGATGATCGAGAAGCACCTCGGAACCCGGGGGACCGCGCGCAACTGGAACACCGTGCTCAAGCTCGAGAAGGTAGTTTCTGAGGCAGAAGAGCTCGCCGAAGTCTCCCCTTAGACCGACCCCTCCTGGACCCTCTCCTACAGAGTGGTCCTTGTCCCAGAATTTCAAGAAGGCACTGTCGCGTTCCCGATTCGGACCGGGGGAGGGCATGGGACGCCTTCCCTAGCCGCACCAGCGGTCGGTGGATTCTCGTTGACGATGCGTTCATCAGTGCCCCACTTCCCTCGCGCGGCGACCGTCGGCGATGTGGGCTAGCTCCACGGTAATCGCGGCCTCCTTGATCGTCCTCAGCGTCGCCGCACTCGTACTCACGGTCCTTGTCTTCGAGCGGTATCGCCGGGAACGCCAGCTCTGTCACCTCTACTGGGCAGCAGGACTCTTTCTGTTCTTCGTGACCCTGGTCGAGGAAGCGGTGCTCGACCTCGGCGTCTGGTCCCAACCGCTCATTCAGTCGTACTTCATTCTGGTCGCGGTCCTCGTGGGGATCCTCTCGCTCGGTTCGGCCGAGCTCTCGCTTCCGGGCCGGTGGCGGACCGCGTACCTCTACTACATCGGGCTCACGAGCGGCGCCCTCGTCGTGCTGGGCTTCCTCGTCCCGATCCCGAGTAGCGTCATGTCGAACGGGGTCGTCTCGGGGTTACCACCCACGTCGATCAACGTCCTTTCGTCGCTCATCGCCTACCCGGCCGCGGTCCTGCTCATCGTGAGCTCGGTCTACGGCGCCGTCAAGCGTCATCGACCGAACCTTCTCTACATCGCCGCGGGGACGTTGGTGATCTCCGCGGCAGGGACCCTTTACCTCGCCCAGCTCCCCGCGATCCTCTACTACGCGGAGTTCGTGGGTATCGTCCTCCTCTTCCTCGGGTTCGTGAAGATCCCCCATCTCACGGGAGAGAGCGTGCGAGAGCCTCGACCCACGTAGACCTGCGAGACCGTACCCGCCGGGGCCGGCGCGGACCCGAGCGGCTTCGTCAGGGATTGTGGACTACGGGGCCCACGGAGGGTGCCGGGGAGGGGACCCCCGGGACCTTGGCCGCGTTGCGGACCGTCAGCATGTAGAACGCCATCAGCAGGCCGACCACCACCGCGCCGACCGCGGAGAGGACGTAGAACGCTCCGACCATCGGCCCGGAGGTCGTGACAGCGTCCACCTTGATCGCGCCGCCGAACGCCGTCGGATAGACGAGGTAGCTCAGCGAGAAGACGATCACCGTTCCCACGATGGCAAAGACAAGCTTGTTGGTGACGAGCGGTATCGTGGACCGGAACTGATACATCACCGAGGCGAGGACCGTCAGGATCGCCGGGATGAGGAAGTAGCCGGAGAGGAAGCTGCTCGAGTAGAGGTACAGGCCGAGGGCCTCGACCGCGACGCCGGCGACGGTGAAGGGGACGGAGAGCCGGCGGAGCGGTGCGATATCGTAGAAGACCGGGGCGAGACCGACCGCGATGAAGACCACCCCGACCACGTAGGGGATGCTCCCCGAACTCGTGACCCAGCCCCAGAGCGAGAAGTTGAGGGTGGCGAGGGTCACGCCCGCGCCGCTCACAATCGCCGACAGAACGACCAGCACCGCGACCGCGATCCCGATGGTCGCGATCCCGAACAGCTGGTAGAGCCGTTTCTCGGAGATCCGACCCCCCTTCAGGATGAGTTCGGCGAACGAGATCGATGCGTTCCGGAGGACGAACAGGATCAGGAAGACGAGGATGAGCCCGGCGAGGAGGTTCGCGACCGGCCAAAGCATGCTCGGATACGCGAAGTCGCCGGTCACGACCCAGAACGCCGCGAATGTGCCCGTGACCTCCCAGATCGGGACGAGGTACGGGAGCACCTTCCCCTTCGTCGCGTCGTACGCGACGAGCAGGAGCACCCCGCCCATCAGCTCCGAAACGAACAGGACGAAGAAGACGGAGAAAATCGCGAAGTTGATCTCGAAGAGCCAGTTAATAGTTGACATCCTCGCCCCCTGCCGGGCCGGAAAGGTCGACCGCGATCGGCTTCCCGCGGAAGACCCGGTCCATGAACCAGAACGTGAACGGAACGAGGAAGCAATACCCGACGATGATGGCGATTCCTGGCCCGTAGAGAGCGTTGTTGCCGTTCGCGGCATTCGCCACGGTGAGCACGTTGTAGACGATCCACGGTTGGCGGCCGAGCTCGTCGGTCATCCATCCGAGCTCCATCACGGTCGCCGTGAGCGCAGAGAACGCGAGGAAGAGGTAGGCCAGGAGTGGCTTGTCGAACGGCTTCCTCTTCGTCACCCAGAGGGCGACGTAGGCGATCACGAAGAGCCCGAGGAGCGCTCCGCCGATCAGCATCACGTCGAACGCATCGTGGATGATGAGGGGCGGCCAGGAGGATTGGGGATACTGGGAGAGCCCGGGCATCGTCTTCCCGCCCTCGAGGAACCCCTGAAGGCCGGGGATCTGGAGCCCGCCGACGATGCTCGTGCCCACCACCGTGCCGAACAGCGTCATCGGGTCGTTCGAGCCGGGCGTGGGGTCGAGCTCGATCGCGGCGTACTTGAGCGGCTGATACTGCCAGAGCCCGTCGATCTCGAGAGCTCCCGCGATGATTGAGAGCACGACGAAGACGAGGGCGAGGGCTACGGCGAGCCGGAGGCCGGTCAGGAAGAGGGTCCTCTCCTCCGCGGTGGGGCTCTTGAGGTACCGGTAGGCGAAGAATCCGCCGAGCAGCATGACCCCGGTGAGCGGCACCGAGCCCAGGACGTGGAACACCTCGTACCCGGTGGACGCTGTGAGGAACGGTGCCCACGGGTCGACGCCGGTGACGGTGTAGCTCGACCCACTCGCGACGTAGGCGCCGATGTCGAACCCGTTCGGGGTGTTCATCCAGGCATTCACCATGACGATCAGGACGGCCGAGAGCAGCGTTCCGACCACGATGGGAAGGGTCAGCAGCCAGCGGGTGTACCGACCCTTGAACGTGTTCCCGTAGTAGACGTAGACGACCAGGAAGATCGTCTCGATGAAGAAGGCGAAGATCTCGACATAGAAGACGGCGATGACCCCGGTGCTCGAGACTAGGGTCATGAACCGGGGAAAGAGGTTGACCAGCTCGACCGCCATCACGATCCCGCTTGCGGTCCCGATCCCGAACGAGACGACGAACGGCCGGACGAGCCGGCGGACGAGCCCGCCGTAGTACTTGTTCTGCGTCCGGGCCAGAAGGAACTCCGAGACGCAGATCAGGATCGCCATCCCGATGCTGAGCGAGACGAGCAGGATGTGGGACCCGATCGTGAAGGCGAACAGGAACCGGTCAAAATTGACAATGTCCGACATGAGGACGTCCTGGACGCTCGGCTCGACTGACGCCGCTTAACGGGTCGGTCAAACCAAGTTCACTCTCCTCGATTCGCGAACGTCAGAGGCCCCGGGACACCCCATCTAGCCTACTACAACTTGTCGGAGGTAAGGGTCGCCCCGGGGGACTGAAACAGCATACGTTTAAATACGCATTCATACACATTTTTCCCCGCGATTTGAGGTCGACCACGATGGAATCTAGCCGACGAAAGTACCGAACGATCTATCTCGTGACCGCCGCGTTGATGGTCGCGATGGTAGGCGGATATGCGCTTGCCGCGACGTCTCTTACCAACCCGGGCCCGACCCAGGGCTCGAACGTGACGACATCCCCGACCGTCGGGTTCGCTCAGGGGACCGTCACCTCGGAACAACTGGTCATCATGACGACGGCGATGGTCGGCCTTGGGACCGCGGGGACCAATCCCGTGACCATCGGTCTCGGCGCCACTCCGACTGCCCTCATCGCGTGCACCGTTTCGCCGTGTGTCGCCCAGAACTTCCGCCCGTTCAGTCAGAACACCATCACCCCGACGCAGGGCGATTATGCGGAGCAGATCGTCCTCAGCGTTACTCAGCCGACGACGGGCACAGGAGCGTCCGCCTTTGACTTCTCGATGACGATCTCGATCACCGTAGGTGTCGTCACGAGCAACGTCGTCTACCAGGGCTATCTCTCGACCGGCACGACGACCGCCGCCACGTCGATGACCGTCCCGGTGTTCCTGTTCCTCGACCTCGGAACGACCACGGCGCCCACCGTCAACTCGCCGATCTCGATGGTCTTCAACCAGTGCTCGGCCTCCACCACCTGCCCCTAGTAGTCGGGGCACCGTCGCAACGAAACGCACATCGTCGGCGAGAGGGTAGACAACCGTTTCCTCGCGCGGACGGGGCGTCCGAACCGCCCCGTCCGGGCACCGATTCTCGGCCGCCACGGAGCTGGACCGTGGCCCGGCCCTCGCGGTAAGAAGAACGACCATGAGGAACCCCGTTGGGCTGCGGCAGATGCTCGGCCTGGCGGCAGTCCTCCTGCTGGTCGCTCTCCCCGCCGTCGCCTCGGGCGCGACGTCCCTCCGGGTCTTTCCTGCGTCTCCGTACCGCGCGGAGCGAATCGCTCTCCTTCCGGCGCCCCCGGTCACGGTCGGAGCGCACGCCCTGGTCCGCTTCGGGGGCGCGCCCGGGTATCCGGCGGCTGGAATCCAGGGGACCTCTCCCGGCCTACAGGGGACCACGGTGGCTCTCCCCGCCTGCACGCGGGCCTGTACGGACAACTACCGGCCCGCCTCCAGCGTGGCCATCGCCGCGAGGCACTTCGCCGAACGCGTGCTCTTCACGGTCACGCAGCCGGCCCACACCGGTACCGCGGTCGGGTTCGATGTCGACATCGGGGTCCACCTCACGACGGGGTGGGTCTTCGGGACCGGGTACTTCTCGACAGGCCTCGCGACGGGCGCGATTGCGTCAACGATCACCCTTCGAATGTACGTGGACCTCGGCGCCGCTCTCCCGACGGTCCTCGGGGTCGAGGTCACGGTCAACACTTGCACTTCGACGACGGCATGTCCATAACGGTGAACATCCCATTTTCACGGTGCCGATGCTGGCTCCTCGTCCCACTCCCTCCGCACCCGCCAACGCCACGGCCTCGGAGCTGACAGCGCGAGAGACGTGGGGGGACAAGGTCTACGCTGCCCTTCCGCTCTTTATCGTGGGCCTGGGATTCCTCGCGGTCACTTTCGACCTCTACTTCTCTGGGGATGCCGCCAGTGTCGGCCGCGGCGGTGGGATTCGACTCCAGCCGTGGGCGCTCTTCCTGGCGCTGTCGGTCACAGGCCTCGCCGCCGGTACCTTCGCGCTCCTCATAGAGGACGAGGATGCGACCGTCGCTGCCCCTGCACTGGCACCGGTGACAGAAGCACCTAGCGCCCCGGTCCCCGAATGGGACGAATCGACGCTCGAACCGGAAGAGCCGACGTTCGTGCGTCCGCGTACGTGGGAGCAGTACCCGGACATCCCCGAGGGGTCGACCTCTGCGTCGGAACCTAGAGACGCGGTCCTCGACCAGATTGACGAGATCCGAGCCTCCCTCCGGCGGAAGACCACTCCCCAGCGTCCCGACTAAACGGTTTTGGGGCGAGCCAAACGTCTCGCCCGACGTGTTCCACGCACCGGACGAGCTATAGGGGTCGGGATGTCCCGGCGAGTGGTGCCGACCGATCGGAGCCGCACGGGGTCCCCCCTCGCAACCCCACCGAACCTCGCCGGAGGTCAGGGCTCGGTACCAACAATGTCGTGACGCTCACGGCCGACCTCCTGGTCGCCGCGGCCTTTGCGTTCGCGTTCAGCATCGGGGCCCACTACACGGGAGCCTGCATGGGCATGCCGTACGCGGCGGGAGCGATCCGCCCGTGGAACGCCCTCCTTCTCATGGCGCCCCTTGCGTTCCTCGGGGCCGCGTTTGCGAGCGGCAATGTCGAAACCACCGTCGGTCACGGGATCCTTGGCGGAGGTACGGTCGCCCTCGTGGTCGCGCTCGCGATCGTCACTTCGGCGCTCGTTCTGACGAGCGCATACAACTTCCTGACGATCCCGACCTCCACGATCCAGATCCTCGTGTTCGCCACCGTGGGAGGAGGACTCGCCGCCGGTCTTCCGATCCATTGGGGGACCATCGGCTCGCTCGTGGTCCTCTGGGCCACCGCCCCGTTCGCGGCGTTCGCTCTCGGGTTCCTGTTCGTCCGAGCCTTGGACCGAATCCGTCCGGCCTCGCCGACCCGTGGCACGCTCGCCCGCGGCGCGGTCCTCGGTCTCGTCGGAGTGGGCGCGGCTGCTTCGTTTGCGATGGGAGCCAACGACGTTTCGAACGCATCGGGGGCTCTCATCATGACCGGGATTTTCTCCCTCCTGGTCGCCGGTGTCGTCGGAGGCCTCGGGATGGCGCTTGGTATCCTGACGTGGGGGCGACCTCTCCTTCAGCGGGTCGCCTTCGACCTGGTCGAGCTCGACCCACGGATGGCGACCGCCTCCCAGCTCGCGCAGGCGACCGTGATCCTTGCCTCCGTCGCCTTTGGGTTCTTTACGTCGATGAACCAAGCCCTGGTCGGCGCCATGATCGGCGCCGGGGTCGCTCGTCGACGGTCCACGGTCCTATGGAAGGCCATCCGAAGCATCCTCCTCGGCTGGAGCGTGGGGCCCGTCTCGGGGATCGCCCTCGGCTTCGGCCTCGTCTGGGCGCTCGTCCAAGCCCATCTGGTGTGACGTCACGCCCTCGTTCGGCGAGGCAAGTTACCCGACCGTCCCCTCGTCTTTAAGTAACTAAAGGTAATTGAGTGAAGTAAGGTAACAATAATGACTGAAGTCGCGCGTTCCATCGCTCATCGCTTTCCCGGAGTCTCCACGCTCGAAGGCGCCGGAGTCCGGCTCCGCCGGTCGTTCTCCAACAACGAGGTCCCGCTCTTCGACCCGTTCCTCCTCCTCGACCGGTTCGGCTCGTCGAACCCAGAGGACTACATGGCGGGCTTCCCGTGGCATCCCCACCGTGGGATCGAGACCGTCACCTACGTCCTCGAAGGAGAGGTGGAGCACGGGGACACGCTCGGCAACGCGGGCGTCATCGGTTCCGGAGACGTTCAGTGGATGAACTCCGGTAGCGGGATCATCCATCAGGAGATGCCAAAGCGCACCGAGGGCACGATGTCCGGTTTCCAGCTCTGGGTCAACCTTCCTGCGAAGGAGAAGATGTCCGTCCCCGCCTACCGGGGCTTGACGAAGGCCGACTTCCCTGAGGTTTTCACCGACAACGGAAGCCGGGTCCGGGTGGTCGCGGGTCTCTACGGCGGGACCGAGGGCCCCGTGAAGGGGATCCCGGTCGACCCGACGTACCTCGACGTGACGGTGCCGGCGGGGAGCTCGTTCCAGTTCGACGCTCATCCCGGCTACACCGCCTTCGCCCACGCCATCACCGGGAACGTCCGGTTCGACGGGACCGACACCGAACCGGTGACCGCCGGGGAGACCGCGCTGTTTGGCACTGGTGGACCGGTGCGAGCCACCGCCGTCGACTCCGACTCACGATTCCTTCTCGTCTCGGGCCGCCCGCTCCACGAGCCCGTCGCCTGGTACGGGCCGATCGTGATGAACACCCAGGCGCAGCTCCTGGACGCTGTCCGCCAGCTCCGCAACGGGGATTTCCTCCAGCACAAGCGTCCGATCGTCGAAGAGTGAGACTCACGAGCGTCCGGCCGCGCGTAGCACTTTTTGAAAAGACGACATAACGGTTAAGAACCACCGCCGGTAGGGTGCGGCATGGGCGGGCCGCCCTCCCTTCCTCCACCGGGCTCGGGCGGCTCTGCGACGCCCGGCGGGCGGGTCCTCACCCGGGCCGAGCGGTTCACGATCGCCGGGGTGTACGTCGCGATCGCCGCCGCCACGACGGTCGGGTTTCTCTTGCTCCTCGTCGTCGCCCGGTCGTACGCCCTCTTCCTTCCCCTCGGCGTCCTCTCCTACACGCTCGGGCTTCGCCACGGGGTCGACGCGGACCACATCTCGGCGATCGACAACACCACGCGCAAACTCCTCCAGCAGGAGCAGCGACCGCTCACGGTCGGCACGTGGTTCTCGCTCGGGCACTCCACGATCGTGGTCGGAATGATCGTGGCGCTCGTGGTCGCGTTCGACGCCGTGAACTCGACCTACGGAACGTTCGCCTCGGTCGGCTCGGTCCTGGGAACGATCATCTCGGGTGCGTTCCTCTGGATCATCGGGCTGATCAACCTCGTCATCGTCTTCGAGATCTACCGGATCTTCCAGGGGCTGCGCGCCGGGCGCCTCTCGGAGGATGCCCTCGAATATCAGCTCAACAAGCGCGGGTTCATGAACCGCTACTTCGGACGACTCTTCCGCGTCGTCCGCCGGCCGTGGCAGATGTACCCGGTCGGGGTCCTCTTCGGGCTCGGCTTCGACACCGCGTCCGAGGTGACGGTCATCGCTCTCACGCTCGGACTCTCCACGGGCCTCGCCCCGGTCCCTCTGTGGACCGCGCTCCTGATGCCGTTCCTCTTCATGTGCGGCATGGTCGCCGTCGACACGACCGACGGGATCGCGATGCGCTACGCCTACGGCTGGGCGTTCCTGAAGCCGATCCGGAAGATCTACTACAACCTCACGATCACGGTCATCTCCGTCCTCGTCGCGTTCGTCATCGGCGGGCTCGAGGTGCTCACGGTGCTCGCTCAGGAGCTCCGACTGGGAGGGCCGTTCTGGGGGAGCCTCGCCGCCGTGAATGGAGAGACGGCGTGGCAGTACGTCGGCTTCGGAATCATCGGGCTGTTCGTCGTCACGTGGCTCGTCGCGATGGCCCTCTACCGGTACCGCCGCTACGAGGAGATCGGCTTCCCTCCCCTCCCGCCTCCCTCGAGTTCGGACCGCTCCTCGACCACGCCCGGGGTGCCGCCGTGACGTCCCGCGTCGTTCGGGTCGGGGTCTCGCTCGAGCCGGACCTCCTCGGCCTTCTCGACTCCTGGGTCCGCGAGCGGAACAGCCCGAGCCGCTCGGACGCCATCCGCGCGCTGATCCGAAGGGAGGTCTCCGACCGGACACTGTCGGACCCCGATTCGGACGCGCTCGGAGTGGTCGCGCTCCTCTATCGGCACGACACTCCGAACGTCCTCCAACGATTGACCGCGGCCGAGCATCGATGGGGCGACCACGTTCGTTCCACGACCCACGTCCACCTCGAGGGGGACGCGTGCGCGGAGGTCGTCCTGCTCATCGGTCGGAGGCGGGAGATCGAACGGGCGGCCGAGGACCTCCGCGGGGTGAAAGGGGTCCGGGACGGCGGATGGCTCGTAACGGCGCCGGCCGTGGCGGGAGGTCGAACCGGCCATCATCACCCCCACGGCGGACGACGGTGACCCGCCGTCCCCCGACCCGAGCGGAGGACCGGCTCGCCGACGTCGTCCTCGACCGCTCCCTCGGCGTTCGCCGGGGCGAGACCGTGACCGTCGAGACGTGGGACTACGCCCTCCCCTGGGCGCGGGCGTTCGTCCTGGCGGCCCGCCGTCGCGGGTGCGAGCCCACGCTCGTCGTCGAGGACGAGGAGGCGTTCTTCCGTTCGCTCGCGCAATCCGCACGCCGGACGGTTCCCCGCGCACCCTCCTCGGTCGCGTCCGCGAGCGATGCGTACGTGTATTTCCCTGGGCCCGAAGAGTTCCCGCGTCTGCTCGGCCTCTCCTCCGAGGACCTAGATATGGTGGTCGGACGCCACGGACCTGACTGGTGGCGCGCGGCGCGAAGGGCCGGGGTGCGGGCTGCGCGAGTCGCAGTCGCGACCGCGACCCCGACCGCAGCGGCTCGATTCGGTGTCGACCGGGACGTGTGGGAGACCGAGCTCCTCCGGGCGAGCCTCGTGCCCCCGGACCGGCTCGCCCAAACGGCCTCGCTCCTCGCGCGTCGCCTCAAGCGAGCACGCCGGGTGCGGGTCCGCCACCCGAACGGGACAGACCTCTCCCTCGAGCTGCTTCGCATTCCTCCCGCCGTAGAGGATGGCCGGGTGGACCGGGCGGACCAGCGCGCCGGACGCCTCTGGACCCAGATCCCCACGGGGGTCGTCGCCGCGCCGCTCCTCGCGGGGGTTGCCGATGGGAGCTGGGAGGCCAACCGAGAGACGTACGACCGATTCGTGAACCCGCCGGTGGCGCTCGGCGCGCGCTTCACCTTCCGGGCGGGGCGCCTTTCGGAGTATTCGTTCGACCGCGGGGGAAGCGCGTTCACGCGTGCGTACGCACGGGGAGGTCGAGGTCGGGACCTTCCGGGCGCTGTCACCTTTGGGGTGAACCCGGCGATCGCTCGCGCCCCTGAGATGGGAGAGATCGCAGCGGGGTCGGTCGGGCTTCTCCTCGGAGGAAACCGCCCTCTGGGCGGACGGAACCTCTCCCGATTCCGGTTTCTCTCGACCCTCGCGGGTGCGGACGTCGACCTGGACGACGAACCGTTCCTCGTCGAGGGCGTCCTCGTCGGCCGCTAGGGAGGAGTATCGATCCGGCGGGCGAACTCCTCGAGAAGCGTGCCGGCGACCTCGAGATGCCGGGCCGAGATCTGCTCGACGTTCACACCGATGGGGACGGCGAGGTTCTCCCGCTTCGCCATCCGTCGGACGTCGTCCCAGACCCTGACCGCCATCTCGACGCTCCGACGGGCCGCCTCGCTCTCCTCTCCTTCGAGGATCGCACGCTCGGCGGAGTCCGGGAGGTCCGCGCCGAGCCATCGGACGAACTCGGCGTCCTCGTCGTCCGCGATCGGGGCCACGCTCAGGAGCACGGCCCCCGGAGGGAGCGACGCCTGTCGGCAGAGAAGGTCGTAGCGAAGGAGGACCTCCTCGATCGCCTGGGCGTCGAAGAGGAGCTGGGTCGTGAAGAACGAAGCGCCGGCGCGGGTCTTCGAAAGCATGCGGTGCGCTTCCCCCGCACGCTGGGGGATGGCGACGGTTCCGATCGACCCGCCGGCGTCGGTGAACGTGGCCCGGCAGAGACGGACCGCTTCTGCCACCGGCGGACCGGGGTAGGGGATGTACCGGCTGCTGCCGCCGACCAGGACGACGTGGCGGATTCCCCGCGCGACCGTCTCTTGGGCCCACCGCTCGACGGCCGGAATATCGGGAAGGTGAGCGACTACCTTGTTCACGATCGCTTCGCGTCCCGTGCGCTCGGAGAGCGTCCGCGCGAACGTGCGAGGGTCGGCCGACCGGTAGTGCGGCTGACCCTCGTGGTTCTCGTCCACGAGCTCGGGCACGTCGAGAGCGTCCACCCTCGGGACGGCTTCGATGATCCGGGCGACCGCGCCAATCCTCTCCTCGACTCGGTGGGCGGGAGTCCGGCCCGGAGGAGGGACGGGCTCGAAGAAGAGCGGAGATGCGCGGAGTGCTTCGGAGAGCGGACGGACCATCGTCGGGATACGGCTGAGCCTCCTGGGGGAAAGGAACGGGATAAATCGTTTCGTCCCCCGTCGCGGGTTGCAGCGGACGCAATCGTCGCTCGGGAGCGGCAATTCCGTGGGCCCCGCCGTGCGCCAGCTTCGAACGGGGCGAGCCTTCTTATTCCACGGGCCGTCGTGCGGGACGATGTCGGCCGCCATCGAGGTCTCGGGCCTCGTCAAACGGTACGGCGACCTCGCCGCCGTCGACGGAATCGACTTCACCGTGGCGGCGGGGACGGTCTTCTCGTTCCTGGGTCCGAACGGTGCCGGGAAGACGACGACCACCGAGATCCTGGAAGGGCTTCGGAAGCGGACGGCGGGCGACGTCCAGGTGCTCGGACTCGACCCCTGGAATCAGGGGGATGAGCTACACCGACGGATCGGCGTGATTCCCCAGGACTTCCGATTCTTCGAGAAGATCACCCCGAAGGAAGCGATCGAGTACTACCGCGCCCTCTTCCATACCCGCGTCGACCCGGTCGAACTCCTCCAGAAGGTCGAGCTCGCCGACAAGCTGAACTCGCGATACGACACCCTTTCGGGTGGCCAGAAGCAGAAGCTGGGCCTTGCGCTCGCGCTCACGAACGACCCCGAAATCTGCTTCTTGGACGAGCCGACGACCGGCCTCGACCCGCATGCCCGCCGGGCGATCTGGGAGGTCATCCGCACGCTCAAGAAGGAAGGTCGGACGGTCTTCCTGACCACCCATTACCTCGAGGAAGCGGAGCTCCTGGCCGACCGGGTCGCGATCATTCACAACGGTCGGATCATCGCGGCCGGTACTCCGGCCGAGATCATTCAGGAGCACGGTCGACCGGCTCGGATGACCGTCGAGGGCAGCCCTGCTCTGGCGGCCTACCTTCAGATGAACCTCGGCGCGGCGGCCGTCGTGGAGGACGGGAAGGTCTCGGTGACCCTTCGAGACAAGGGGGACGCGCTCAAGATCCTGACCGCGATTGAGGAGAGCGGCCTTCCCTGGACGAGCTTCACCACCACCAAGGACACGCTCGAAGACGTGTTCGTCCGCCTCGTCGGCCAGATGGACGAGGGTGCGCTCAAGTCGGGAGGGAGGAAGTGAAGCTCAGTCACATCGCAGCCGACTTCAGGATCGTCTCACGGACGTACTTCCGCAATCCGGTCGCGCTGTTCTTTACGCTCTTCTTCCCGATCATCCTCATCGGGATGTTCGGGCTGATCTTCTCAACCGTCGGTTCGGGGACGGTCACCCTCGAGGTGATCAACCAGGACCACAACCCGAACGGGGTCGGCTTCACGAACACGAGCGTCGCGTTCCTCGAAGCGCTCAACAAGACCTCCGTAGTGAGCGTCCAGTTGGTCTCGGTGAGCCCGCAGAACTTCTCGACGTATCTCGGACAGAACGATATGTCGGCCGGACTCGTGATCCCGAGCGGGTTCCAGTCGGACTACCTCCGTCACGTGCCGGTGAACCTCACGGTGTACACGAATCCCGAGGCCGCATCGGCACAAGGGACCGTGCTGGGAGCGATCTCGGGGGTCGCGAACGGGTTCAACCTGAAGGCTGCATGCAACGGAGGGAGCTGCGCACCGATCATCGGCTTCACGAGCCTCAACGTGGGGAGTCAGGTCTACAAGTACATCGACTACCTGATCCCAGGGCTGATCGGCTTCACGATCCTGACGAGCCCGATGTTCTCGATGGTCGACATCGCATCGTCGTATCGGAAGGACGGGATCTTCCGGGAGCTCTCCCTGACGCCCCTCTCGCGGTCCGAGTGGCTGACCTCGAGGATCCTCTGGTACGTCGCGATGACGTTCGTCACCGCGGGGATCATGATCGGAGCGGGCGTCTTCCTCTTCAACGCCCACGTCACGCTCACCTGGGGCCTGGTGCCGTACCTCGTCGTGGGACCGTTCTTCTTCGTGTCGCTCGGGATGCTCGCCGGGTCGGTCGCGAAAACTCCCGAGAGCGCGGCCCTCATCGGGAACGTCATCACGTTTCCGATGATGTTCCTCTCGGGGACGTTCTTCCAGGTCTCCGAGATGCCACCCGGCCTGCAGGAGTTCGCCCACATCCTTCCGCTCTACTACGTGATCGATGGGATGAACCAGGTGATGCTGTTCTCGAACACCTCACGTGCCCTGTTCGACATCCTGGTCGTGCTAGTTGGGTCGGTCGTGGTCTTCCTGCTCGCCATCCGCCTGTTCAAGTGGAGGGACGAGTGATGCCCGGGAGCGGGACCTTGGGCGTCGACCCGGTCGTCTTTCGCACCCTGATGGGTCGGTGGTCGACCGGGGTCTCGGTCGTCACCGCGCGCGACGGTCCGCACGACGCCGGCCTCACCGTCAACGCGTTCCTCTCGGTCTCGCTCTCGCCTCCCTCGGTCCTCGTGAGCCTCACGCGGGACGCGGACACGACCCCGGTGATCGAGCGCACGGGCCAGTTCGCGGTCAACTTCCTCGCCGCCGACCAGCGTCCGGTCAGCGAGCGGTTCGCTCGCCAGGTTCCCTCGGCCGAGAAGTTCCAAGGGCTTCCCTTCCACCGGGGAACCACCGGCCTCGCGCTCGTCGACGGCACGTTGGGCGCGGTCGAGTGCCGGGTCGCGACCCACGTACCCGCCTACGACCACATCCTCTTCGTCGGCGAGGTAGTGCACGAGGAGCTGGGCCGAGACGCGCCTCCCCTCCTGTTCTTCCGGGCGGCGTACGCGGAGGCCGAGGCCCCCGACCGACTTCACCTGGGGACGCGCGAGAAACGGTAGGCGCTGCGCCTTTAACCTCCCCGGGAACTCGACGGGCGATGCCCGAGGGGCGACGGAAGGTCCAGCTCGCGATCCTGGGGAGCGGCCCCGCCGGTCTCACCGCCGCCCTCTACGCCGCGCGCGCCGAGCTGAAGCCGCTCGTGGTCGCGGGAGTCCCCGCAGGGGGCCAGCTCCTCATCACCACGGATGTCGAGAACTACCCCGGCTTTCCCGAGGGAATCCAGGGTCCCGAGCTGATCGATCGCATGCGCCGCCAGGCCGAGCGATTCGGGGCAGAGTTCCTGGACGACTCCCTGACGGCCCTCGACGTCTCGCACCACCCCTTCGCCCTCACCACCGGAACACACGGAGTGGTCCTGGCGGATGCGGTCATCGTCGCCACCGGGGCGAACGCCCGGTGGCTGGACCTGCCGTCCGAGTCGCGACTCAAGGGCCACGGGGTGTCGGCGTGCGCGACGTGCGACGGGTTCTTCTTCAAGGGAAAGGAGCTCGCCGTCGTCGGCGGCGGGGATACCGCCATGGAGGAGGCGCTCTTCCTTACCAACTTCGCGACCCATGTCACGATCGTGCACCGACGGGACGCGTTCCGGGCGAGCCCGATCATGCTCGACCGGGCACGAAATCATGCGAAGATCTCCCTCCTCGTCAACACGGTCGTGGAGGAAGTGGTCGGCCACGAGGCCGTCGAGGGGCTTCGGGTCCGGAACGTCCAGACCGGTGAGGTCTCGCGGCTCAAGGTCGGGGGGCTCTTCGTCGCCATCGGTCATGTTCCGGCGACCGACGTCTTTCGCGGGGTCCTGGATCTCGACAAGGACGGCTATCTCAAGGTCCACGACGCGACTCGCACGAGCGTCGAGGGAATCTTCGCGGCCGGAGACGTCCACGACCGGCATTACCGACAGGCCGTGACGGCGGCCGGGGACGGGTGCCGGGCTGCGATCGACGCGCAGCGGTGGCTTTCGGAACACGAGCGGCCGACCACGTCGGCACTCGCCGCCTCGTCTCCGAAGGCCGTCTCCGCAGGACCCCGTTCTCGACCGGGATAGCCTTTAATAGCGTCCCTCCCGGTGCACGCGAAGGTCGCCCGATGCCGAGCAAGAAGCACCTCCATATCGAGTCCTCGGGGCAGCTCTGCATCTACTGCGGAGCATGCGTCGGGATCTGCCCGCTCAACTGCATCTACCTCGACGAGACTCGAATCACCTTCGACGAGAAGGTCTGCACCCGCTGTGAGGTCTGCGTGAAGGCCTGCCCGGTCGGGGCGATCGAGATCGGCTAGGGGGTGTCCCGTTCCATGATGCGAGACATCACCACGGACGTCCTCGTCATCGGCGCCGGTCCCGCCGGCAGCATGACCGCGAAGTGGGCGGCGAAGAACGGCGCGAAGGTCCTGATGATCGAGAAGCGCCAGGAGATCGGCTCCCCGGTCCGCTGTGGCGAGGGGATGAGCAAGGCGTGGCTCCCGGACGTCGGGATCAAACCGGGACGCTGGATCAACCTCGAGGTCGAAGGCGCCCGAATCTACTCCCCGAGCGAGAAGGTCTTCGAGATCAACGAAAAGGACGCGGGGAACGAGGTCGGCTACGTCGTCGAGCGGGACGAGTTCGACAAGCAGCTCGCGATCGACGCCGCGAACGCGGGGGTCGACGTCGTCCTCAAGACCGCCGCGACGAGCGTCCTCAAGGAGAACGGCAAGGTCGTCGGAGTGAAGGCGAAGCGGTTCGGCGAGTCGTTCGAGATCCGTGCTCCCGTGACGATCGCCGCGGACGGGTTCGAGAGTCAAGTCGGCCGCTGGGCCGGGATCTCGACGAACATCGCGATGCGCGACATGGATACCTGTCTCCAGTACCGCATGACGAACGTCGACTGCGACGTTCGTTACTGCGACTTCTTCCTCGGAAAGGTCGCCCCCGGCGGCTACGTCTGGGTCTTCCCGAAGGGGGACGGGCTCGCCAACGTGGGGATCGGGGTCCAGGTGAGCCAGGTGAAGGCGATGGCCGACGCCCGGAACTACCTCGACCGGTGGATCGAGCATCACCCCGGCTATGCGAAGGGAAAGAAGATCGACATGGTCGGCGGCGGGGTCTCGATCTCCGCGCCGCTCAAGCAGACGGTCGGGGACGGCATCATGCTCGTCGGGGACGCGGCCCGGATGATCGACCCGCTCACGGGCGGGGGTATCGCGAACGGCTGCATCGCGGGGAAGATCTGTGGTCAGGTCGCCGCCGAGGCGGTGCACGCGGGCACGCCGACGAAGGATTTCTTCCAGAAGTACGAGGTCGGCTGGCGCGCCGTCCTCGAGGAAAAGCTGTACCGAAACTGGCTCGCGAAGGAAAAGCTCGTCCAGCTGAGCGACGAGACGTTCGACAAGGTGATCGATGCGCTCCAGGGCGTTCGGCTCCAGAAGCTGAGCGTCCACAACATCCTGAAGGCGGTCAACGAGAAGTACCCCGAGGTGACGAAGGAGTTCGAGGCGTTCCTCTAAGCCTCCCACCTTCGTTCGCTCGATATGCCCGGCCGCCCGAACAAGCCTCCCGACATCGAACCGGCTCCCCCATCCTCCGTTCCGATCCCCGAGACGCCCGAGAAGAGGGCGCTCCGTCGGCTCGTTCCCACCCACGTCGCCCTCCTTCTCGATATCTGGAAGGGAGCTCCAAGTCCCGACCTTACGGGACCGTTCGGGAAGGTCGAGGCGTCCTTCGCGACGGGAGACTACGCCGCCGCAATCACTTCGCTCGACCTCCTGTCGGTCCGGTTCGCGGAGCCCCGCTGGCCGACTCTCCCCGAGCCGTTCCGATTTCTCCGGGTCGCGATTCCCACTCCGGTTCCCCCGCACTGGGACCCCGACCACGCGCTTCCTGTCCCCGAAAAGGACGCCAAGAAGGCGCGGAAGACCGCAGAGGAGCAGCTCGCGCTCGCGCGGGGATGCGTGGCGTGGGGCTCGGCCCACGGGATTGCGACCCAGGACCTATCGCCCCGGATCGAGACGGCGGCGGCTCGTCTTTCAGACCCATCGGGGCTCGCCTCGTTCTACGAGGAGATCGACCTCTTCTGGGGTGGCCTTCGGGGCCGCCTCCCGGCAGTGAAGGCCGGGAAGGCGCCCACCGCGGCCGCACCGGTCGCCGACGCCGGGGAAGCCTAGGGTACGGTCGCGTGAGCGAAGAAGCGCCGACCGGCGCTCGACGACGCATCCGCCGCGGAGAGGGGGAAGTGACCGAATGGCCGCGTGGTCTCGTCGACTACACACCCACCGGTCCGCCGGACGAGGCGCCGTCGCCCGAGGAGGACCGGGACCTCAACCGGTTGCGCCTTGCCTCGCGCCTTCTGGGCCACCTTCGGGCGCGGGGGCTTCCCACCGACCCGGCCGTCGCCCGCCTCCACGAGGCCGACCGAGCGTTCCGGGCGGGGGACCGTGCGAAATGCAAGAAGATCGTGGAGGACGTGATCTCGCAGGCCGAGAGACTGCTCGGCGAGGACACGGCCGCCCCGGGACCGGCCCCTTAAGGCCCGAAACGCCTCCCGCCCGCTCGATGACAAACCCTCGCTTTGGCACGTTTTCGATCGTCGCATTCGAGCGAGAGACCTCCACGTGGGGGGTCGCCGTCCAGTCGAGGTTCATCTCGGTGGGCGCGGTCGTCCCCTTCGCGGAGGCCGGAGCGGGCGCGATCGCCACCCAGGCTCTTGCCAACACGGCCTACGGTCCGAACGGCCTCGCTCTTCTCCGCCAGGGCGTTTCGGCCTCCGAGGTCGTTCGCCGCCTCACCGAGGCGGACCCAGGACGGGACGAACGACAGCTCGGTGTCGTCGACGCGAAGGGAGGGTCGGCTTCGTACACCGGCTCGAAGTGCATGGAGTGGGCCGGCCACGAGACCGGAGAAGGGTTCGCCTGCCAGGGGAACATCCTGTTCGGCCCCGGGGTCGTCCGGGCGATGGCACGGACCTACGAAGCCACGGGCGGAGACATCCTCGACCGCCTTCTCGCAGCGCTCAGCGCCGGTCAGCGCGAGGGGGGTGACCGGCGAGGGATGCAGTCCGCGGCGCTCTACGTCGTCCGCAAGAGCGGAGGATACCAGGGCGGCAACGACCGGTGGGTCGACATCCGAGTGGACGACCACCCCTCTCCAATCGAGGAACTGAAGCGGATCTTTCAGATCTACGATATGACGATGCTCGCCCGCGAGGACCCGACGACGCTCCTCGCGATTGAGGGCGACGTCGCGCGGGGACTCCAGCACGACCTGAGCGTGCTCGGCTACTACACCGGCCGGCTCACGGGAAGCTGGGACGCGGCGAGCCGGGCCGCGTTCACGCGGTTCCTCGGCGAGCACAACTTCGAGAACAAGGAGCGGACGGACGGAAAGGTCTGGCCGTCGATCGTGAACTACCTCAAGGAACGGGCGCAGGCAGAGACCGAGCGCCGGACCCATACGGCACCGATCGTCCCGGGGGCGTTGAGCCGCGGGCCCGGCGCTCAGCCCGGGGGAGGAAGCCCATCGGAGCCACCGAGCCGGAAGGCACCCAAGTAGAGCTCCGGATCCGGCTTCGCGGTTCGTTCCCGGACGCAGCCACCGCGCGACGGGTCGTCGAGGCCGTGCGCGTCGACAATCCGTCGTTCGTCTCGGTGGAAGCGAACGGGAACTCGATCGAGATCCGGCTTACGGCGAGCTCGGCCGCGAGCGCACGGGCGACGCTCGAGGACCTCCTTGCTTGCCTCCGGGCCGCGGAGAAAACCGCGTCGGAGCGAGCTGCCGATGCGACAAGCGGCTAGATAAACGGACGGGTCTCTCGCGTTCGAATGGCCGACCCGAACTGGGGTCCAGAGCCGGGCGGGCCTCGACCGGCATCGCTGGGTCGGTACTCTCTTGGGGTCGTCATCACCGCCCTCGCGGTGCTCAGCCAGTACTTCGTACCCCCGCTGGTGCCCGGATCCCAGGTCATCTACGGGAACCTTCCTGGCGCGCTCGCCGTCGTGTATGGGATTCCGCTGGTCTCCTTCGCGCTGCTCGTCGGCCGCGCTCCGCTTCGAGACTGGAACCGTCGCATGGGGCTCGCGACGTGGCAGGGACTCCGGTTCTACGGTCTCCTGATGCTTCTCGCGCTCCTCATCGTGTTCGTCCTCACGATCGTCTACGAAATCCTCGACCCGAGCGCCCTTCAGCTCCTCGAGCGCACCCCGCCTCCTCTCCAACAGGCATCCGGCGATCCATGGTTCTGGGTCGGATTCTCGTTCGCGGTCGGTGCGATTGAGGAAACGATCTTCCGGGGGTTCATCTTCGGCTACTGGAGGGATCGGCCGGGCTCGTGGATCGGCCCCGCCGCGTGGACGAGCGCGGTCTTCGCGGGAGTCCACCTTTACTACGGGATCACGTACGGGCCCGCCTCGCCCCTCGTCTACCCCAGCCTGTTCCTGTTGGGGTTCGCGTTCGCCGCCACGTACCGGTTCTCGGGAGGGAACCTGGTTGTTCCTGCCTTGCTTCACGGTGCGCATGACGCGCTCGCGTTCCTCGAAATCGTCTCCCGCGACCTCGCGGTAATCTTGAGCTACCTACTCATCCTCGTGGGGGCGGTCATCGGGTTGGTCCAGTATCTCCGGAACGACCGTACCCCCCTCGCCCCACTCGGCCCGCCGAATGGCTCCGGATAGTGCGGAGACCCTCGCCTCAGGTCATTTCGTGAGGGATGAGCTCGACCCAGACGCCGTCGGGTCCTTCGTAGTACGCGAGGGCCACCTTCCCGCGCCACTTGATCTCCGCGACGAGCTTCGCACCTGCTTTCCGGAGTCGTCGTCCGGCCGCCCCGAGGTTCTGGACCCGGACCCCGATGTGGTCGAGGCCTTCTCCGAGCGTGAACGGGGTCGCGTACTTCGACCCCCTCGGGTACCAGTTCAGCTCGAGGTGCTGGTGGGAGGCTCGGTCCTCGAGCAGGACCCAGACCCCTCCGTGCTCCATCCGACCCCGGCTTCGCTCGACCAGTCCCAGGCCCTTCGTGTAGAATCGGAGCGCTTTCGTGAGGTTCGTGACGCGAATCCCGGAGTAGTCGAGGAACATGCGGTTCCGAACGGTCGACCCCTCTTACGGGTTTCATCTTACCCCTCCCCCGTCATCATCAAGAACCGAACGAGGTGTCGTGGCCCAAATGGCGACGAGCGACGACGCGCTCCGGACGATCCTCGCCCACGCACAGACGATCGCGGTGGTCGGGCTCTCCGACAAGCCGGACCGAGATTCGAACGAGATCGCTCGGTACCTACAATCGGTAGGCTACCGGGTCATCCCGGTGAACCCGATGCTCACGGAAGTCCTCGGCGAGAAGGCGTATCCTTCGCTCTCGGCGATCCCGCCCGAGGTGCACGTCGATATCGTCGACGTGTTCCGTCGGAGCGACCAAGTCCCACCGATCGTGGAGGAGGCAATCTCCCGACACGACAAGGTCGTCTGGATGCAGCTCGGGGTTCGGAACGCCGAGGCCGCCGCGAAGGCCCGGTCGGCGGGCCTCACCGTCTTCGAGGACCTCTGCATCATGGTCCAGCACCGACGACTTCTTGGCCCCCACGCTTCTCGCGCCGCGTAAGGTGCTCCGTGTCGGCCGCGGCTTCTCCGGGATCTGTTCCGTCTTCGGCCGGTTCGACCGCCCCGCCGTCTGTGCCTCCCCCCACGTTGCCGCCTCTCGCTCCCGGCGAGCTCCACGACACCGGGACCGTCCGACGGGACTCGGTCGCGGTCGAACGTTGGATGGCTCGCGGCGTCGCGAAGGTCACGGGTGACGTCCGGGTCACGGAGGGAACGCTCGATGGGACCCTGGCGGTAGGCGGGCGGGTTTCGGCCAAGACGCTCCGGTACCAAGGAACGGTGGACGTCACGGGTTCCGTCGATGTCCAGGGTCGGCTTTCGGGCTCGGGGACACTTCGGCTCGGCCTCACCCTGCACACCCAGGAAACCGACCTTCGAGGTACGGTCCGGGTCCTCGGAGCGGCCTCGGTCGACCGCGCGATGAGGGTCCGTGGGGTTCTTACGGCACCGTCCCTCGCGGTCGGCGAGCTCGACGTCGAGGGCGAGGTACACATCCCCGGACCGACCTCCGCGACCGTCTCCGTGTCCGCTCGTCTCTCGGACGATTCGCAGTTCGGCTTCGTACGCGCCCGTTCGGTGTCGCTGCGTGCGAAGGTCCCGAACCTCGTCGAGAAGGTCCTCGGACGGCGAGTGACCGTGACCGTCGACCGGATCGAGGCAGACCAAGTGAGCCTGGAGGCGGTGGACGCGAAGTTCGTCCGGTCCCCCCGGATTACGCTCGGCCGAAACGCGCATGTGACCGAGTACGAAGGTACGATCGTCGCTCGACATCCGTCGAGCCGGGTCGGCTTCGAGTCGAGAAGTCCACCTCCCTACGGCTTGACCCGGTAATCGGGTCGAGGCCGCTCGCCTTTATCTCCGCCGGTTTCGTCGCGGCCTCCCATGCCGGCGGAGGGGGAGGCGGCGCAGGCACCGTCGCAGCTCGTCGTGCAGAGCCGCGTCCTCTCGTACTGGGAGGAGACCGGGGTTCCGAACTCCGTCATCGAAGGCACGTCGGGTGGCCCAGTGTTCCGGTTTACCGAGGGACCCCCGACCGCGAACGGAGCGCCTCACGTCGGCCACCTGATCGCACGGATACTGAAGGACGTCGAGCTCCGCTATCGGCGGATGCGCGGGGTGCACCTCGTGAGCCCGATGGCGGGGTGGGACTGCCACGGCCTTCCCGTCGAGCTCGAGATCGAGAAGCGTCTCGGCATCCACTCGAAGAAAGAGATCGAGGCGTACGGCGTCGAGCGGTTCTGCGAGACGTGCCGGGCCAGCACCCTCGAGGTCGCTTCGGTGTGGCGAGAGATGAGCCGCCTTCTCGGCTACTGGCTCGACTACGACCATGCCTATCGCACGATGGACCCACCGTACATCGAGAGCGTCTGGTGGTCGCTCAAGACCCTGTTCGACCGCGGGCTTCTCGAGAAGGGCCACTACGTGGTCCCGTACTGTCCGAGATGCGAGACCCCCCTCTCCTCGCACGAGGTCGCCCAAGGCTATCACGAGACGACCGACCCGTCGGTCACCGTCCGGTTCCCGCTCGAAGGCCCGGGCGAGGACCGGGAGCTCCTCGTCTGGACGACCACTCCATGGACGCTCCCCGCGAACCTCCTGGTCGCGGTTCGCGACGGAATCGAGTACAGCGTCGTACGGGGGAAGGACGGGACACGGTACATCCTCGCCTCCGCCGCCGTCCCCCGGTACTTCCCCGCCGACGTAGAGGTCCTCGAGCGCCTTCCTGCGAGCGCGCTCGCCGGACGGACGTACCGGCCGCCGTTCGACACGCCCGGCCCTGGTCCGGGCCGGTACCGGGTCGTGCTCGCGGACTTCGTCACGACCGAGGAGGGCACCGGGGTCGTCCACATCGCCCCGAGCTTCGGCGTCGACGACCAACGTCTCGGAGCCCGCGAGAAGGTCGGGGTCTTCGACCCGCTCGATAGCCGCGCCGTGTTCACGGACGCGGTCCCACTGGTCCGGGGAAAGTCGGTCCGAGTCGCCAACCAGGTCCTCCTCAAGGACCTCGAGGAGCGGCATCTCGTGTTCCATCTGGGCGAGGTCCGCCACATGTACCCGTTCTGCTGGCGGTGCGACTCCGCTCTCATCTATCGGGCGATGGACTCCTGGTTCGTCCGGACCTCTCGGGCGACCGACCGACTCATCCAGTACAACTCGACCGTCCGGTGGATCCCGTCCCACCTTCGCGACGGGCGGTTCGGGAACTTCCTCACGGAGGCGAAGGACTGGGCGCTCTCCCGGAGCCGCTACTGGGGCACTCCGCTCCCGATCTGGGTCTGTAAGGCCGGCCACGCAACCTGCGTCGGGAGCTTCGCCGAGCTCGAGAAGCTCGTCGGGAGTCCGCTCCCGTCTCCGTTCGACCCGCACCGGGTGACGGTCGACCGGCTGCTCGTCACGTGCCCGACGTGCGGAGACGCCGCCCGAAGGGAGCCGTACACGATCGACGCGTGGTACGATAGCGGGTCGGCGCCGTCCGCGCAGTTCCACTACCCGTTCGAACCGGGGCCGTTCGACACCCGAGAGCCCCTCGACTACATCGCCGAGGGCCTCGACCAGACCCGGGGGTGGTTCTACTCGCTCCTCGTGATCGCGACCCTGCTCTTCGACCGGCCCGCCTACAAGGCGTGCCTCACGAACGGCCTCGTCCTCGATGAGGGAGGCCGGAAGATGTCGAAGTCGAAAGGGAACGCGCTCGAACCGCTATCGATGCTCGAGCGGTTCGGCGCGGACGCCGTCCGCTGGACGTTCCTTTCCTTCGACTACACCGAGCCGATCCGGATCGGGGACGCCACGATCCGCAAGACGAGCGCACGGACTCTCGGCACCCTCGCGAACGTCGCCGCGTTCCATCTCGGGAACGCTCGGGCGGACGGGCTCGTGCCGGTCGAGGACTTTCCGAACCCCTCGGCGCTCCTCGACCGCTGGCTCCTCTCGCGGCTCGAGGGGACGCGTGCCGAGGTCGACCGGTCGCTCGGCGTCTACGAGATGGGGGCCGCCGCCCAGGCGGTCGCGGAGTTCGTCGACGACCTATCGACCTGGTATCTACGTCGATCGCGTCCTCGGTTCTGGGCGGATGCGGATATTCCCGACCGACGGGCCGCGCACGCTACCCTCTCGTACACGCTCCACGGCCTCGCGCGGACGATCGCTCCGTTGCTCCCATACACCGCGGAGTGGTTGCACCAGGAGGTCGGTGGCCACGGGTATCGGGATCGGGACTCGTCCATCCACCGGACGCTGTGGCCCGGCCTTCTCGCCAACCGGGACGAAGAGCTCGAGATCGCGATGGACGAGCTCCGCGCGCTCGTCGAGGTCGGCCGTGAGCTTCGCCATCGGGCCGGCGTGAAGTCCCGGATCCCGCTCGCGGAATTCGTGCTCTTCGGCGAGCCCTGGGAGGCGCTTCGCGAGCTCGGCCCGGAAGGGGTCGACCTTCTCGCAGAGGAGCTCAACGTGAAGCGGGTGCGTTGGGTTCCCGCGAGCGAACGGGCGAACTTCCCGGATTCGGCATGGGTCGTTCGGGGAGCGGACGACGGGACGGCCCTCGCCGCCCTACCGAAGGAGCCGACCCCCGAGCTCGCCGAGGAGGGCCTCGCCCGCGAAGTGGCCCGGCGACTCCAGCAGACCCGCAAGGAGCTCGGCCTTCGCTACACGGAGAAGGTCGCGGTCACCATCTCCGCGACCGGAGCTGTCCACCGAGCGCTCTCGGCTCGGCGGGATTCTCTTGCGAAGGACCTCCTCGCCGACCCACTCGAGCTCACCGAGAGCCCGCTTCCCGAAGGCCCCGATGTCCGCACATGGGACCTGGATGGGCTCACCTTTTCCGCCCGCGTGGCGCGCCGCCCCTAGGCTCGACGAGTTCGTTGGGGACGACCTCCCCGCTCGGCGAAACCTCGTGAAAGATCTCGGCCTCGAAGCGGCGTACCTGGACCCGTGGGTCCTTCCATGCATGGGAAGGGAGCCCGGCCTTCTCGCACGTGCCTTCGAGAAGCTCCTCGGCCGACCACCCCTCCTCGGGAGCGACCTGCGGGAGCAAGAGGCCGCTCGACCCGAAGCCTTCCACGATCAGCCCGTCCCGCCCGACCTGGACCGCCCGCACCGCCTCGTCCGGAGTTGAGAACCGGAGCGGAACGGGCAATGTAAGGATGGAGACCTCGAGCGAGATGCGAGAGAGCTCGGAGGCTCGGACCGGTCGGAACCGATAATCCTCGAGCGCGGCGGAGACCGCGGCGCCTACGACCGCCGACCGGAGCGGGAGGACCGGCATCGGGTAGCCGATGCACCCGCGCAGCGCCCCGTCCGGGTACCGCTTCAGCGTCACGAAGACTCCGCGAAGCTCCTCGAAGACCTTCGGTAGGGGCCGTCCGTCCTCTCCGGTCTCGGGCTCCGGACCCGGATTGGGTCCGAGCGCATTCTCGAGAGCGCGGCGCGCGAGCCGGACGGCCTGAGCTCCCTCCTCGAGGGTCACCACAAACGCGAAATCGCGGGTCGGGCGGAAAGCCTCTTCGGGACGCAGGAGGGCGGACGCTTTATAGCCGGGCTCGCGTGAGCGGCCTCCCCATGCCGTTCCCGGAAGCGGTCGAGCGCTTGCTCAACAAGAAGATCTGCATGAACTGCTCGGCCCGGAACCCGCCGAAGGCAGTGCAGTGCCGCAAGTGCGGCTACCACGGCCTCCGCGTGAAGTCGCGGGAGCGGTCGGGGAAGACGCAGTAAGAGACGCGCGCCCGCTCGGACCTGTCCGGACGGATTCCCCGGTTTCCAGTTTCTTTTCTCCCGAGTCGCGACATAAGATTTAACCGGGCGGCTCCGCTCTTCTTCTATTCGCTGCGGCGGAGGAGAGACCAATCTCCCCCAGACCCCACGATGGAGACCGTCCGCGGAGGACCAGGATCAGCTGCGACCCAATCCGGGAGCACAGTGAACTTCCTCTCGGACCGCTCTCTTGGCACGCCTCCGAATCGCTCCAAATCCAGTTCAGGAACCGGGAGGCAGTGATCCGCCCCAACCAGGGATTGAACCATGTCGACGATTCCTCTCGGCCACCCCGAACAGTTCCCCCTCGAGGTCCGCGACCGACTCCAGACGCTCACGAACTCAGGCACCTCCCACCTGATCGTGATCCGCTGTCCCGACCGTGAGCTCGGAACGGCACTCTTGAACGGCATCGTTCGCGACCGGCCGGGGCCTGGAGTAATCGTGACGTCTCCGAACGGATGGGTCGGCGGAGCCTACCCCGACCCCTTCTCGGCACGCCCCGAGCTCTGGTTCAAGGCGCTTCCGGTCTCGGACGAGGTCGTTTCCATCGCCGCAGCCTCGGCGGTGATGCGGTTCGTGCTCACGCTGATGCGAGACCCCGAAACCAACCCTGTGGCACTCCCGCTCTGGCTGCCTCCGCGCCTCCTGAAGGCGTACGGCATGCTCCCGACCGACCCAATCCCCACCATCGGTGTCGACAGCTGGGACGACCTCCTCGCAATCGAGCTTCGCAAGCCTTTGTCCGTCCCCCTTCGATCCTCCGCGCAGGAAGACCAAGAACGCTTGCTCCTGCGCGCGATCGAGGAACTCGTCGGGGTCCACTTCGTCGTCGTAACCCGTCGCAGACGCGCCGACCTCGAGGCAACGGCGGACCTTGTTCTCGAGGCTGTCGCGGCGGGCGGAGAGTCTCCCGAGTCGGTCATCCTGCGCGTCCTCGAACCCCCGGGAGGTAGCTGGACGATCCGACGTCCCGTCCGGGATTCCCCGTTGGTGCGGTCGGCCGCGGATGCCCCTGTCCGCTGTCGGTGCGGAACCGTTGTTCCCCTCGGCGGCGACGTCTACACTCTCACGACAGGCCCGGCGCTCGCGTGGGCCACCTTCCACGACCACAGGTTCTGTTCTCCGCGATGCGCACGAGGGCACGTCCTCGAAGTGGTCGAGGAGCTGGACTCCATCGACACGGCGACGGCGCGTGCGACCGTGTCCGACCTCCGTGAGGTGCTGCGGGAACTGGACCGGATCCTGGGAGCCCTTCTCGAGTCGTGACGTGGGACTGCCCAACCCGTCTCCCTGAGACGGCAGACCACAAGCGCTCGGACCTAGGGAGCCGCTCGTTCGCGCTCCTGGCTTCCGACCGGAAGGGGCGCTATGTCGCGGGTCTCTCGTGCGAGCGCGAACCGCTTCTCCGCGAGGAAGAGGAGGTTCCGCGTGCCGTCCCGCCAGCTCGAGAGCTTCGGAGGGCCCCACCGTTCTCGGTACTGAATGGGGACCTCGAGGAAGCGCACCCCGTGAACAACCGACTCGATCTTGAGCTCCTCGCTGAACGCCATCCCATCCGAGGTGAGGTGGAGCTTTCCGAGGATCTCCCGTCGAAAAACCCAGAACCCGCTCTGACTGTCCTGGAGCCCCTCCGGAAGTCCCTTCATGTATCGGTGGTAGGCGAGCCCGAGGAACAGGTTGAGGACCTGATTCCCCACTCGGTGCTCGGTCGTCATCGCCTTCCGGTCGAGGTATGCGAACCGGTTTCCCGTGATGAACTCCAAGTGCTCGTCGAGGAGCTTCTTGACGAGGCCGGGAATCGTTTCCACCGGATACGTTGCGTCCCCGTCCGCGGTCGCAATGACCGTCCCCTGCGCCGCGGCGAAGCCGGTCTTGTATGCCCTCCCGTACCCCGGGCGCCGCTCGATCAGGACCCGGGCGCCCGCGGCCTCGGCGATCGCCGCGGTGCCGTCCTCGGAGGCTCCGTCAACGACCAGAATCTCCCACTCGAGCGGGTTCCCCTGGAAGATGGTGGCGTTCGCCTCGACCGCGGCCGTTTGGAACAGCTTGAGGACGTGCCCGATCGACGCTGCCTCGTTGAGGGTCGGGATGACGAGCGTGGCCCGCATCGCTGGAGAGGCACCCAGCGGCCGACCTCTTAAAGTTCCTATCGGCGTCCCAGGTTCCACGAACTTGACACGGGTTCACGCATCCCGGGCACGAAGGTGGGGGAGCTTCCCGACGACGGCCGACGTCGGGATCTGGGCGACCGGTCGGAACTCAGCCGAGCTTCTCGAAGCACTCGGCCTCGGGCTTTTCGCTCTGATGACCGACCTCCGAAAGGTCCGACCGAAGGAGGAACGGGCGGTCAGCGCGTCCGGAGCCGACCCGACCGAGCTCGTCGTCGCCTTCCTCACCGAGCTCTTGGTGCTTCAGCAGACCGACGGGTTCCTCGCTCGGGAGGTCCGGGTCCGGCCGGTGGGCAACCCCCCGACCGCGCTCGTCGCGAGCGTCTCGGGCGAGCCGTTCGACCCGGACCGTCACACGTTTCGGACCGAGGTGAAGGCAGTGACCTTCCACGACCTGGTCTTCGAGCCGGCCACCGGCCGGGCCCGCGTGATCGTCGATATCTGACCGAGCCGAGGCTCGTTCGAGCGCTTCTCGGGCGGTCAGGGCATCCGGTCGACGATTTCTCGGAGGGCCTGCCCCGGGGCAGGTAGCTTCCCCGCTTTCCCGAGGATCCTCTCGATCGCAGCGAACGTGACGAGGAGGTCGGGCCAGTCGGCGATCCCCATGTGGCCGATCCGGAAGATCTTGCCGGTCAGCGCCCCCTGTCCGCCCTGAAGCAGGATGTTGTACTGACGCTCGAGCACCTTACGGAACTCGGGGTCGCCCATCCCGGGTGGGTTCTTCACGGCGGTCACCGTGTCGGAGGCGAACTTCGGGTCCGGGAAGAGCTCGAGCCCGAGCGCTCGGACCGCCGCGCGCGACGCTTCCGCGAGACGACGCGTCCTTTCAAGGCGTTGCTCGAGTCCCTCTTCCTTGAGGAGGAGCAGCGCCTCGCGGAGCGCGAGGAAGAGCGGGACCGCGGGGGTCCAGGGCGTGTCGTTCTTTTCGAGCGATTTCAAGTGCGCGGCAAGGTCGAGGTAGAACGTTCCGGGGTGAAGCGCCGCGACCGCCCGGTCGGAGAGATGAACGAGCGCAAGGCCCGCCGGGGCGGCGAGACCCTTCTGGCTCCCGGCGACCACCGCGTCCACGCCCCACTCCTGGATCGGGAGCGGGATCCCTGCGACGGCGCTGATCCCGTCCACAAGGAAGAGGGCGCCGGACGCCTTGACCGCCGGCGCGATCGCGGCGAGGTCGTTCGCGAGGCCGACGCTCGTCTCGTTATGTACGAGACAGACCGCCTTCACGTCCCCCTTCGAGAGCTCGGCCTTCACCGAGTCGGCCGGGACCGCCTGCCCCCACGGCGCCGTGAGGGTCGTTACGTTCGTCGCGCAGCGACGGACGATCGAGTTCGTGCGGTCACCGAAGTTCCCGTTCGCGAGGACGAGCGTGCGTCCGTCCTTCGGGACCAGCGAGGAGTACATCGCCTCGAGCCCGGCGGTCCCGCTTCCGGTGATGATGACCTGGTGACCCTTCGTCCCGAACAAGACCGGGAGGAGCTCCCGGATCTCGTTGACGATCCCATGGAAGTAGTCTCCCCGATGGTTCAGGGACGGCATCGACATCGCGCGGAGGACGCGCGGGTGGATGCGCACGGGCCCGGCGATCAGGAACGTCGTGGTCTCGGGGTCGAACGTCATCGAGGCCCTCCGGGGGCGGGGACGAGCGCGGTGAGGGGTTCGCCACGGAGCGCTCGGAGGACCTCGTCGACGGTGTCGGTCCCCGCCCTCGCCTGCGCCTCGTGCGTCGAGGCGCCGAGGTGCGGGGTCGGGATCACGTGGGGATTCGCAAGCAGTTCTCGGTTCATCGGGGGTTCCACCTCATAGACGTCGAGCGCGGCTCCGCCCAGGTGGCCGGAGGAAAGGGCGGCGAGAAGGGCGGCCTCGTCGACGAGGGCGCCGCGGGCGACATTGACGAGGAACGCGCCGGGCTTCATCCGCTCGAACGCGCGAGCGTCGAGGAGGTGGCGGTTCTCCTGCGTGGACGCGGCATGGACGCTCACGATGTCCGACTCTGCGAGGAGCTCGTCCAGCGACACCATCTTCGTTCCGTCCCCCGAGACGGGGACGAACGGGTCGTAGGCGAGCGCGCGAACGTGGAACGGCTCGAGCCGCCGGGCGACTTCGCGGGCGATCCGCCCGTAGCCGACGAAGCCGACCGTCTTCCCGGCGAGCTCGTGGCCATGGGTTCCGCGCTCCCACTTTCCCGATCGTGTCGACACGACGGAGTCGGAGAGCCCTCGGACGAGCATGAGGTAGAACGCCACCGCGAGCTCCGCGACGCTCTGGGTTGCGGCAGCGGGAGCGTTGACGACCCGGATCCCACGGGCGGCGGTCGCCGCGAGGTCGACGTTGTCGACCCCGACGCCCGCACGGGCGACCAGCTCGAGACGAGGCGCGTGGGAGAGGAGGTCCTTCGTCACCTTCGTTCGACTCCGAACGATGAGACCCCACGCGTCTCCGAGATGCTGGGGGAGCGACTTCGGGTCGCCGCTCGCATCCACCACCCGGCACGGACCCTGACCAAGGCGGAGGAGCGCCTCCCGGTCGATCGGGTCCGCGATGACGACCACTCGATCGGTGGACATCGACCCGGCGACCCGGACCGCGTTGAAAACCCTTTGCGTTCTTCCCGAGGCTACCGCGTCTTCGGGACGGGCGTCGCGTCGACCGCCGCCCGAACGATGTCGGCTCCGCGCACTCCGCGGATCCAGGGCTCGGGCTTCACGAGGATGCGATGCGCGAGTGCAGGAAGGGTGAACCCCTTGATGTCGTCCGGGACGACGAAGTCCCGTCCCTCGATGAGCGCACGAGCACGAGACAGCTTCTGGAGCGCGAGCGACCCTCGCGGGGAGGAGCCGACCTCGGCACGCACGTCCGCGCGGGTCGCCCGGACGAGGTCGACGATGTAGTCCGTGAGGCTCGGGTCGAGGGTGATCTCCTCCACGGCATGCTGCAGGTCGAGGAACGTCGACGCCTCCACGACCTTCGGCACCACGGCGTTCTCGACCTTGCGAGCCCGCCGGCGTTCCAGGATCTTCCGTTCCTCCTCCGGAGTGGGGTAGCCGATCTGCAGCCGAATGAGGAACCGGTCGACCTGCGCCTCGGGAAGCGGGTACGTGCCCTCGAGCTCGAGCGGGTTCTCGGTCGCGAGGACCAGGAACGGACGAAGCAGCGGGTACGTCGATCGTTCGCTCGTGACCTGGTACTCTTGCATCGCCTCGAGGAGCGCCGACTGGACCTTGGGCGGCGCCCGGTTGATCTCGTCCGCGAGGAGGATGTTCGTGAAGATCGGGCCTCGGCGGAACTCGAACTCCGACTGCCCGGTAGTCAGTACCTCACCGCCTGTGATGTCGTGCGGCAGGAGGTCGGCGGTGAACTGCACTCTCTGGAACTCGAGCCCCAGGGCAGCCGCGAACGACTTCGCGAGAAGCGTCTTTCCGAGACCCGGGAGGTCCTCGAGAAGGATGTGGCCGTCCGCGACCAGCGCGGTGAGGACCTGCTCGACGGCGACGTCCCGCCCGACGACCGCGACGTGCACGGCCTCGCGGACCCGGTCCGCGAGCCCCCGCGCTTCGCTCGGATTCATGGACTCCCGGTCGCCGACCGACGTTCGGAGAGATATATGGGGAACTCCACCGCGGCCGCATGCCCGACACGAGCGATGCCGGGGGCTGTTCCCCAGCCGTAACGACCTCCCTCACGGTAGGCGCCCGCCCTCTCCGGGGTCTGACCCCGGCTGGGGGTATCGGACACCGGGGTTGTCCTCACGTCATCCTCGGCGGACGACCCGTCCGCGTTGAGTCGAGAGGGACCCTTCGTCGGTACCCGGGCGCAGCGGTGCCGCGCCGTACGCCCTAGCGCCGCCGCCCCTATCAGCTTCACGCCTCCTCCTGGTCGAAGAGCGCAGGGCGACCGACCAGAAGCGCGATCGCTGCGATCGCGAACGCGAGGAGCGCTCCGGCCACTCCGATCGGAAGGGTGCCGGCGGGGAGGAAGAGCGCGGCCGACCACGCGACCCCGAGCGCGAGGGAAGGAATCGCGATCGTCGGGAACGCGCGCAGGGGCCCGCCCGCCGGTCGGGTCGGGTCGTCCGCCAACCAGACGAGGAAGGCAACCCCCGCGAGACCGGCGAGGAGCTCCGTGCCAAAGCCGACCGGAGCGAACGCGGCCTCGAGCACGACCGCGACCAGAACCGGCAAGGAGGCGTAGGGATCCAATTTGGGCCAGGGGCCAGAGCGCAGGACCATCGAGACGACCGCCGCGACGGGTGCGGCCACGACGCCGAAGCCGGCTGGGAACCCCGAGAAGTACCCGAGGCCAGCGACCGTGAACAGCAGGAGGCCGAGGGAGACCGGTCGCACCGGCCTCCAGCCGAGGGCCGGCCCACCTACGCTCATCCCGCCCTCCGAGTGCGGGGGCGCCGGACGAACTCAACGAAGCTCCCGAGCGACCAGAACGTCTCCCAGTCGATCGCCGGGGCGTCCTGCCAGGCGCGCGCGATCCTCGCTCGGCGCAGGAGATGGGTGAGCCGGTCGGCAAGCCGCTCGTCTACCGGGGAGAGCTTCGACCGCGCGGCGAGAACGGGAAGCGGAGAGGGGCTGAGGACCAGGACGGGGTAGCCGCGACGGCGCAGGTACGGAGCCACATCCGTCCAGGTCTCGTCCGCGAGCGATGAGAGTACGATCGTTGTGAGACCCGGCAGGAAGTGTCGTCGGACCGAGACCGCGCATCGTTCGGGCGGTGCCGAGACCGACGAAAGGTGGGCACGACGCACCGCATCTTCGATCCGGACCCGCTGCGTGCGTCCCGTCGAGAGGGGGACCACGTCCAGGAACTCGCCGAACACACCGAGCCCGACCCGCGCCTTCACCGCGAGGAACGACTCGCTGAGGCCGATCGCAGCGGCGCGGGAGATGGAAAAGAGATGCTCGTCGAATTCGGGTCCGAGGGGCGTGGGCCGGGCGTCCAGTAGGATCAGGAGGTCCCCGGTCTTCTCGAGTTCGTACTCGTTCGCGAGAGCGCGGCCGGCGCGCGCACTCGCCCGCCAGTTGATGCGCCGGGGCGGGTCGTCCGGAAGGGCGGCTCGGATCCCGTGGAACTCTCCGCTCTCCCCGACGCGATGCGACCGGGTCTCGCCCGGAAGAGCCGTCGTGCGTTCGAGCCGGACGGCGCCGATCCGGAGGAGCTCGGGGGGATAGCGGGTCACGACGATCGATTCGGCGGTGGAGGTCGCCTGCCTCTCGACGACCCCGAGCGGGTCCCTCCAGGCGACCGCCGGCACCCCGACCTCGACGATCGTCGGTTCGGGTGCCACCCAGTCGACCGAGAACCGGACCTCGGTCGGAGTCCGCTCGAACCTCGGTGGGGCGTCCCCCACCAGGCCGGCTGGCCGCTCGACCTCGACGAGGAGGTCCCGCGCGTCAATCCCGACCTCGGGTCGGATGACCCCCTGGACCTGGACGCTCGCGGCGCCCCCACCGACAGTTTGCTCGACCTCGACTTTCGGAGGCCGTCGAGGGGCTTCGACCCCGCCAGCGACCGGAGCAAGAAGGAGCGGAAGCGCGAGGAACAGGGGGACCGGGTTCTGGGTCACGACCCCGATGAGCATCAGGACGACCGAGGCCGCGACGAGGAGCGCCGCGATCGGCCCCCAGCGAAGCGGACGGTACGCGCTCCGCTTCACGTTCGTTGCTCGATCTCTCGGATGCGGTCGGCGAGATACTCCCGGAACTCGTCGGGTGACAATGCCTCGAGACGTCGAATCTCCTCCTGAGAGAGCCGGTGGACGTTCGGGTTCTCGGTCCGCCGGTCGAGGCTATCGAGAAGGAGGGCGAGCGCGAACCGACCTCGTGTGCCGACTCGGATCGCGGAGCGTACGCCGCCCGGGTCCCCGACGGAGGTGGGCGGGACCCCCAGGGCAGGCCACCGGGTCCGCTCGACGATGTCGATGAGGAGGAACGCCGCGGCTACGACCGCGATGGCGGCGCACGGGATTGCGACCGAGAGGTCGGAGTTCGCTAGGATCGCGATGCTGCTGAAGAGGACGGCAAGAACGGCGAAGAAGCCCCACGCGAGGCCCTTCATGTGGGCGATGCCCGACGGTCGAGGTCGTCGATCGTGGCCCGGACCGCGTCCTGGGCCCGGTCCCGCTCGGCGGGACCCAACGGGTGGGTGGAGTATCGCGCCTCCTCGAAGAGACGGGTGAGCGTCCGTGCAGCGGCCGGTCGAACTCCGAAGTGTTCGAGATACGCCGTCCGAATCTCCTCCGGGGTCGAGGTCTCGACGTCCCCGACCATCGGGCGAAGGTGCACGAGCATTTCCGAGTAGAGGGCGAGGATGACCGTTCTCGGGTCCTGCCCGAGGTCGAGTTCGAAGGACGCACGCGAGAGCGCCGCGCGCACGTTGGAGTCAGCCTGGGGGGCGTTCGCGCGACGGCGAACCTCGGCGTCGGCGCGCCGGTCGGCGAGATACCGACGGGTTTGCGGTACCCCGACCACCACGGCGACCACCGCCACGATCACGAGAATCAAGAGCGGGAGCCAGGTCGGGAGCGACGGAGCGACGAAGACGCTCCCGGCACCCGGCGGAAGCGGGCGTCCCGGCGGGGTCGGCGGAGTGGTCGGGGGCGTCCCCCCAGGCCCGGTCCCCGTATTGTTCTGGGAATTCGGAGGCCCGCCGCCAATCCCGAGGAGGTGGAGCAGGGCCACGATGAGGCAGATCACGCCGATCGCGAACAGCACGTACATGAACGTGCTGCTCGCGATTTCTCGCTGACCTTTCGCGTCGAGCCGGATGAGGACCCAGACGATGAGCACGACGACCATCACGCCGAGGATGCCCGCCGCGAACACCCAGTTCGGGAGCACCACCTGTTGGATGGGTCCGGACGAGCCACCGGAGGGAGAGCTCCGATTGGGGTTGACAAGGATGCTCGCGGTCGCGCCGACCGCGATCGCCACCGCGAGGATGACGAGAAGGACCCACGAGACGCGGGCGGTCGGCGGCCTCGCCATGGACGCTCCCCCCACCGGTGAGTTAGCCGTTGGCACGGCTTATACGCTTCCGGAGGGCGTCGTTGCGTCCCCCGAGAGGTCCTTAGGCCCCGGGGCGAGAAAGTAGAAGCTTCGGCGCTCGTGGCCGGTGGTGACCACTGCGAAGTCCTCGACTCGATAGCCCGTATCGAACGCCGCGCGGAAGGCATCGCGCACGGCGTGCCGCCACGAACGAACGGTCTCGGGCTCGTGCTCTTGGACGGCGGCGAGGTCGAACGGGATCTCGAGATGGGCGGGTCCGCCGGACGGCTCGGAGACCGCGGTCGGGGTCCGGAGGCCCTTCTCACCGACCTCGGTCTCCACGATCGCGGCCGAGGCGCTCCACCGCGTTCGGTCCTCCTCGACGGTCGGGAACTTCCCACCCACCCGTTCCTCGACATGGGGTGTCGAGAGTTCCCAGCGCAGGCGGAGACGGTCGGTCTCCTGTCCGCGGTTGATGGCATCGGGCATCTGGCCGTAGTAGTGGATGTAGTACCGGTCGGGCCGGCCCCCCAGCTGACGGACGTTGAGCCAAGCGTTTCGACTCTGGAGGGGGTCGAACGTCCAGCGGATCTCGTTGAGCCCGAGCTTGAGGACCTCATCCCGCTGGAACGTCTTCAAACGGAATCCGACCCGGTGGTTCTGGTACTCGGGACGCACCGCGGTGATGTGGGAGTAGTGGTAGAGCGCCGTGCCGTCCCACCCGAGGAGGGATAGTGCGAACCCCACGAGGTGAATGTCGGCGAACGCGCCGAGGACGAGGCCCCCGTTGTCCTGGAGAGCCCTCTGGAGGGTGACCGGAACCCCCTCGTCCCCCCAGACGGCCCGGTGAACCTCGAGGACCTGCCGGAACTCTTCTGGCTTCTCGAGCTTACGGAAGCGGAAGCCCCGGACGTCGCTGCTGACCCCGGCCACGAGGCGCAGACCGGCTCTCCGTACTTAACCCGACCGCGGAGCCCTTCCCCGAACGTCTACCTGCGGACCCGGAGCTCGGCGCGCTTCGCCTCGTACCGCTGCTCGTCCCGGGGGGTCAGGTCCCAGAGGAGGTCTTCGAGCTCGGGGATGTTCCGCAGAAACTCGGCCTTGCTCTTCGTCACCATCAGGTGCTCGAAGCGGCGTCGCGCGACGGCGTACGCCCCGACCATGTACATTCCCACGACGACGACGATCGGCCCGACGATGACGAACACAAGGTTGTAGTCCGGGCCACCGGCCGGAGCAGTGACGCTGTCGATCGATGGGAAGGGTGGGATCGACTGGAGCGGAGTGTACTCTCCCGCGGCGAGGATCGTGAGGAACGTCCCGACCGCGAGGATGAAGATCGAGATCCACGCCCGGTACGTCCGCATCCCGTGCCGGAACCGCTGGCTGAGGGGGACCTTCTCCGGGGCTGCCATTCTGGCGGCGGGAGGCGGTTTTCCTTAAGAGGCTATCCGGACCACGAACGGCGGGGAACCACGGGGTCGTGCTCAGGCGTTCCCGTGGGGCGGCTCCTCCCGGGGAGGCGCGGAAGCGGTCCGTCCGTAGGGGAGTGCCGCCTTCTTCGGTGGGGGCTTTGGACCGGCGGAGGGGGGAGGGACCCGGGCGAGCGCGGGCCGAAGACGGCGGTAGACGAGGACCGCGCCAAGGAGCGCCACAAGTGCCCCGGCGTATCCGGTCGCTTCTCCCCCGACGAACCCGATGCCGAGGACGAAGAACCCGATCGTACTGAAGAGTCCCCCCGCGACAACACTTCCTCCCACCCGCTCTCCCGGGGAGTCGGAGGGAAGCGAAAGGAATCCTCCGGCCACCTGGAGGGCCACGACAGCGGCCGACTCGAGGACCACGAGCGCTGTCCCGTCCACCGTGATGGTCGGGTTGCTGAGATACTGAGCCACGATCGCGAGCGAGATGATCCCTCCCATCGCCGATCGGAAGCCGAGCGCGTAGAACGGTCGGGCTGGCTCCCGGCCCCAGAACCGCGTCCGGAGGAGCGCCCACTGAGCGACCTCGTCTCCGACCACCAGGAGCGCGAGAAAGATCGCAGCCCCGATGAGCGAACCCGCTCCCATCGAGATCTGGAACAGCACGAACGCGATCGCCATCGGGACCCCGACGAACAGACCCGCCGTGTAGGCGAAGAGTTCCTTCCGCTCGTCGAACAGGGTCACCGGGACCTGTGGCTCCGCGAACCGTCCGACCTCGATGTAGAGGAAGGCGGCCGAAAGAAGGACGCCGACCACGGCGCCGATCGAGAGCGAGGCGACGACCATCGTCAGTCCACCCGACGGCCGGAGGCGAGGAAGCCGGTGTGGCCGAGCATCTCGAACGCAGGCCGGGTACCTCCCTCTCCGACGTGAAGTCCTCGCTCGAGGAGCTCGACCGCCCGGACCTCATCGAACCCGAGCTCCCGAAGAGTCCGGACCGTCCGCTCGAGCTGGTTGTAGGTGGGTGTGAACGTCGCGACGTACCCTCCGGGGGCGAGCGCCGAGCGAGCGGCGGAGAGCACTGCCCACGGTTCCGGAAGGTCGAGCACGACGCTCGCGAGGTTGCTCACGTCCAAGCCCTCGACGGAGACATCCCGCAGACGGAACTCGACCCGGCCCTCGAGCCCCGCACGCCGGACGTTGGCGCGGGCGGCTTCGAGGAAATCGTCGCGTCGGTCGTACGAGACGACATGGCCGGTCGGGCCGACCGCGAACGCGAGAGCCACGGTCAGCGCCCCACTTCCCGAGCCGGCCTCGGCGACCGTCGCTCCCGGCCCAACGCCCGCCAGGAAGAGGAGCTGCATCGCGTCTTTCGCCGTGATGATCTGGGCACCTCGCCGGATCGACCCGAGAAGGTCGGAGAGGGACGGACGGAGGGCGTGGTACGTCTGACCCAGCCAGGCGACGGTGCTGCCCGGAGGTTGGCCAATTAGCCCGGTGAGGTCGAGAACGCCCTCCTCTCCGACCTTCTGAGGGCCGCGCCCGAGGCGGACGATGAGCGGTGCCGCCCCGGCCCGCTTGAGCGCGACCGTCTCCCCCTCGGACCAGGTCTCGCTCATCGGACCTCCCGGGACCACGACCTCCCCCGCGTAATAACCCGACGCTTCGCGGGACCGCTTCATTATCTCGGCGCGCTCCACTCCCGTTCCGTGGTCCAGTACTCGGACGAGGACCTCATCGAAGCTCCTCGGGAGGTCGTCTGGAAGCTCCTCGAGGAGCACCATGACGACACGAGGATCTCGGCCATCCACCCGCTCATCCTCTCCCAGAAAACCGTGCGCCGGACCGAGGGGGAGATCTTGGTCGACCGCGTGATCGACGTGCGCCGGAAACCGAAGAAGTCGCGCTGGAGGATCACCTTTGACCGACCCGAGCGGTACCGATGGGAGGTCCTCGAGAGCGAGGGTCCATGGGCGAGCGGGACGTACCTCGAGCTCACCTACGCCGACGCTCCGAAGGCGACCCGGGTCGCTGCGCGGGGCGCTCTCACCGTACTCGGCCTTCCGTTCTTCCTCTCCCAGGAACGCGCGGTACGAAGCGCGCTCACCGACCTCCGCACGGAGGATGTCTGGTACCTTCGCCGGTATCGGTACTGAGAGGTTCTCGGGGCAGCGACTTTAGATAGGACGAGCGTTGGCCCGTGGCGCTGCGGGCATAGTGTAGTCTGGTTATCACATAGGCTTGCCAAGCCTATAACCCGGGTTCAAATCCCGGTGCCCGCACTCTCCGATCCGGTCCTACTCCCGTTCGCTTAGAATCTTCAATAGCGGCTCGTGGAGAAGTCCGTTCGAGCCGAGCACGTCTTCGGAAGCGATCGTCCGAACGCCGTCCCAGTCGGTGAATCGACCGCCGGCCTCTTCGAGAATCGGGAGGAGCGGGCCGTTGTCCCAGAGCTGGAGACCGACATCGACCATAGCGTCGACTCGACCGGTCGCAACGAGAGCGAAGCCGTACCCATCCCCCCACCCCCTCTGCGTCCGCGTGGCGGAGGCGAGCCGCTGGAACCGGACGCCACGCGACTCGAGGGCCCGGACGGACGTGGTGAGGAGCGTCGCATCGGAGAGGCGGTCGGTCCGTGAGACGTGGGCGCCGCGGCCGTTCCATCGACATCCCTGGCCAGTCGCTGCCTCGACCGTCTCGCCAAGAGCAGGCAGGTGGATCACGCCCACCGCCGGCACCCCGTCGACCTCGACGGCGACCAGCACGGAGTAGAGCGGCACGCCGTGGACGAACGACTTCGTCCCGTCGAGCGGGTCGACGATCCAGCGGATTCGGCGATCCCCCTCCTGAACGCCTCCCTCCTCCCCGACGATGGTGTGGGTCGGGAACGAATGACGAATGATCCGGCGGACCTCCGCTTCGGAGGCGCGGTCGGCGGGAGTTACGGGCGAACCGTCCGGCTTGGTCTCGGCGGAGATCCGTCCTCCGTAGTACTCGAGGGTACGTCGGCCGCCCGCCCGGGCCGCGGTCCGCGCCACTGACAGAAGCGCCGTCAGGGACGGAAGCGCTGCCTCGTCTTCGCTCGGAGGCGGGGTCGCGACACGACCCGCGGTCCGACGACGCACAGGCACGAGGTCGCCTATCTCGGACTGCGACTAAACTGCTTCGCAGGAAGGCGACCCCGGGCCGGGGTCCCGAGCTACCGCGAGTCGGGAAGGTACGCCTCGGAAGCGAGACCGGGAACCTCGCCCCCCTTCCACGGAGACCGGGGCCAAGTGTGGTCCGGTTTCGCAGCGACGCGGATTGCCATTCGAGAAAGCTCGGAAATCCATGGGGCTTCGAGAGCTTCGGCGACCGGCACCTCTCGGACCTCTGCGATCTCGGGCGGACGGGCGGCCGGTTCTCCGGCCACGTGCTCGACCTCGAAGGCGAAGTAGACGTCGCTTTCGTCCGGGCGGACGACCTTGTGCCGGGTCAGAAGAAGGCGCCCGACTCGCACCGTGACCCCCGTCTCCTCCTCGAACTCGCGGGCGACCGCTACCTCGAGCGCTTCGCCGGGTTCGACGTATCCGCTCGGAACCGTGAAGCGGGGCCGGTAGACCGCGCGGTTGACGAGAGCGCGACCGTTTCGGATCAGGACTCCCCCGACCCCGACGCGAGTGTGGGGGGCGGGAAGCGGGGGAGGAGCTCCGGTGGACACGCTGCTCTCCGCACCGAGGGCGACCTTAGGCCTTTCGCGTGCCGGGCTCGAGACCCGGGGGAAACCGACCGACTACGCTTCCTTGAGCAACGAGTCGAGGAAGCCGATCGGGGGAGTGCCGAAGCCCAGCAAGGTGTCGTGGAACTCCTTCGCGGAACCCCGGAACTTCGGACCGAGGTACTTGGACCGAACGTCCAGGATCATCAGTTTCCCGAGAGTGTAGCAGAAGTACTCCGGGTTGTAGGTGCCGCGAATTGCCTCGCGCTGCGCGTGGACCTCTTCGAGGTGCGCCTCGGTGCGGAGGAGGCGGGCGGCGTCGGCCACCGACATCCCCTGGGTATGCATCCCGATCGACACGATGAGCCGACAATCCCGGAGCAGTGCGTCGTGCAGCTGGGTCACTTCGGCCGACGTCGACCGGTCGTCGAAGCCCGCTTCGAGCGCCGCGAGCTCGCAGTAGTGCGCCCATCCCTCGATGAAGGAGTAGGAGAACCAGACCTTCCGGGCGAGCGACTGCTCGGTCTTTCGGAAGTGGAGCGACTGGAGGTAGTGGCCCGGCCAGACCTCGTGGACGGTGGTGTTCTTCAGCATCGCGTAGTTGAGCGTGCGCATCCACCCTTCGGCCTTCGCGATGTCCCACGCCGGGTCGACGCTCGTCACCCAGTAGATCCCGTCCACCGGCTTTTCGAACGGCCCGGGCGGGCTCATCGCCGCCGTCCAGAGGTCCCGGGCCCACGGCGGAGTCTCTCGGACATGAACGACCTCGGGCTCGGGAACCGTGACGAGCTCCTTCCGCCGGACGAACTCCCGGGTCTCGTCGGTCAGCTTCCGCGCGGTCGGGAGGAGGTCCTCGGGGGCCGGATGCTTCTCGTAGAGGTGGGCGATCAGCTGGTCGACAGAGACCCCCTCACGATGGCTGATCTCGGCGAGGCGTTCCCGGTTGCGCTTGAGGTCGTCGCGTCCACGACGAAGAACCTCCTCCACCGACATCGGTAGGCCCTCTCGGACCCACAGAAGACGCTGGAATCGCTCGCGACCTAACGCGAAGTCGTCGGTCGCGTTCGGAAGGCGTTCCTTCGTAAGCCACTCTGCGAAGGAACGGACCGCAGCGTCGGCCCCTTCGCGCGCCTTCCGAACCTCGTCCCGGAGCGCCTCCGACCCGGTCCCTGCGAACGATTCTCCCTCCTCGAAGTGGGAGGGGAGTCCGTTCGCGATCTGAATCGCGAGCGTGACGAACGGCCGAGGGAGGACCCGTTCCAAGCGGTGCTTCGCCGTCTCGAGAAGCGCCGGGACCAGCGTCAGGACCTTCACGATCGCCGCGACGCGGGTCGCGACCGGTGCGTAGTCCCGCGAGATGTAGTTCGTGAGGTCCGGCTGGAACAGGTAGCTCATCGGGTTGCGGTCGAGCTCCCGTGTCTCCTCGAGGTCGAAGAGGTTCCCTTCGAGGAGGAGGCGCAGAAGGCTCCGGTCGAGTCGACGGGCCAGGGTGAGGTCGCGTTCGGGGATCTCGTCCAGCTCCCGGAGGAACTCCTTCGCGGTCGCCGCCCAGCGATCCGTGCTCTCGCGGGAGACGTCCGGGAGGACCCCGTCGTACTCGTGAAGCCCGAGATACGAGGCCATCGTCGGCCGGAGCACGAACAGGTGGGCGATGCTCTCCTTCTCGAGGAACGCGAGCCGGTCGGTAGGAGATTGAGCCATAGACGAGGTTCCGTTCACTCGGTGCCGCAGATAGGGCTTGCGGGAGGACGGCGTAAGGGAGACCGTGTTGGATTCTCTACCGGGGAGCGGAGCGTCGAAGCGAACTGAGGGACGCTATCCGGGCCACGGACTGACGACGGTCCGGTCCACCTTCGAGACGGAGCCTCGGCCAGTGAGGATCATCGCCGACGCGGTGTCCGTAGCGAGGAGGGAGAGATACTGTTCGACCCCCGCTTCGCCTCCCGCAGCGAGCGCCCAGAGGAGAGGGCGGCCGAGTCCTACCGCTCGAGCGCCGAGAGCGAGGGCGACTAGAATGTCCGTGCCACGACGAACTCCTCCGTCCAGGTAGACTTCTGCGTGTCCCCTCACCGCTCGGACCACCTCGGGGAGCACTGCGAGCGAGGGCGGGCTCCGGTCCAGTTGACGACCTCCGTGGTTCGAGACCACGACGGCTTTCGCTCCGTGAGCGACCGAGCGACGAGCGTCCGTGGCATCGAGCACCCCCTTTACGACGATCGGCAGGTCAGTCACGGACCGGAGACGATCGACGACTTCCCACGACTCCGGGTGAGGTCGGCCCGCCGAGTACACCGGACCGGCGGCACGAGGTCCGCGGGACGGAGGAACGACTCCCGGACCGCTCCCCACCGGGAGGGACGAATCGATCGCGAAGCCGGACCGAAGCTGTCGGTCCCGGACCCCGAGGACGGGAACGTCCGCCGTGAGGACGATGGCGGTGAATCCTGCTCGGTCCGCGCGGCGCACGAGGCGCTCCGTCGCTTCCCACTCGGGCTGGAGGTAGAGCTGGAACCACCGGGGACCCCGTGGCCGCGCGCGGGCGATCGCCTCGAGCGAGTCCGTAGAGAGGGTGCTGAACACCGCGAGGACGCCGGCTCGTGCCGCGGCCCGCGCCATGCCGACCTCCCCGTCGGGGTGGACGAGCCCCTGGTAGGCGGTCGGGGCGACGTAGAACGGCGCGCGGACATCTTCGCCGAGAACTTCGGTCCTCAGGTCGACCTCGCGAATCCCTGCAAGGGCCCGAGGCTTCAGGACCCAGCGGCCGAACGCCGCTCGGTTGGCGCGGTCGGTCCATTCGGTCCCAGCACCACCCATGACGTACGACCAGATCCTCTCCCCAACTGCCCGGCTCGCGGCCTCTTCGACGTCGCTCAGAGAGACAAAGGGGACCGACCTGCGCTTCGCCACGGACCAGGACCTCGGAGGAGCGACGTCCGCCGGGGATTTGAGGCGGCCCTATCCGTCCCTCCCACCCGAAGCGGCAAACTCCCCTCAGATTCGGTGGGGCCCCGCCCGGACACGCACCGGTCGACCCAAGGTGACGCTTTTCTGATGAACGTACTTCATCCGGACATGGCCAGCGTGCGACGTGTGACCGTTGCGGGCAACCGGTCGTTCGAGTACGTCTCGCAGGGGAAGGGTCCGGCGACCCTGCTCGTACACCCGGGCGGCCCGGGCGGAACGTACCATTACCTGCGCGGTCTCCTCAAGCTTGCGAGCGTCAACCTGCGGGTCGTTCTGTTCAACCCCCGAGGGGTCGGTCACAGCTGGGCTGCGGCACGGCCGAGCGCCTACACGATCGAGAACGAGGCCGAGGATGTGGAGGCGATTCGCCGAGCCCTCCGGATCTCCGAGCTTCACCTGCTCGGGTACGAGGCCGGGGGCTTCGCCGCTCTCGAGTACGCGCACCGCTATCCCCAGCACCTTACCTCGTTGCTCCTCTGCGGCACGGCGGGGAGCGCGGAGGAGATCCGCGCCGCGAACGCGCTGATCATCTCCTGTGCGAGCCCCCGCCAGCGGGCCCGTCTCCGGGAGCTCACCCGTGCGAAACGGTTCGACTCGCCCGAATACCAAGAGCTCGCAGAGAGGATGCGCGAGCCGTTCTACACGCGGTTCCTGAAGGGAGTTCCTCGCGACCTCAAGGCGACCAAGATCAACCCGGAGGTCTACCGCGCCATGATGTCGCCGAGCGGGGACCAGTACGCGGTCGAGGGGACGATCGCGAAGTGGGACGGCCGCAAGTACTACTCAAAGATCGAGCTTCCCTGCGTGGTCGTCGTCGGCCGATACGACTACTTCCTCGGCCCGTCCGTCGCGATGGCCGAGCGGATCGAGCCCGCGCACCTCCGCGTCCTCGCGAGCTCGAGCCATCTCGCGATCCTCGAGCAGCCGCGGGAGTTCCTGGCGATCATCTCGGAGTTCTTGGGCGACGTAACGGGCTGGTAGGGCCATCGAACCCCGTCCGATAGAGGTAAACCCGTCCGGGACAACTACGGGGACCTCGAGGTCCCCCCATGCCCGACGACACGCCCCAACCGAACGACCCGTCCCCCTCCACCCCGGTCCGCCTCCGGCTCACGAGGGAGGCTCGAGACGCGCTCGCCGCGGCGCTCGCCGGCCGCCCGTCGGGCTCGGGGGTACGGGTCTGGGTCGAGCGCGGGATGCGCCCTCACGCACAGATGATGATCGACCACGCGAGCATCCGCGACGTCCCCGTGATCGTTGACGGGATTCCGCTCCTCGTCGACGAGAGCAGCCTCAAGTTCCTCCTCGACGCCGAGATTCGGTACCACTCGGAGCCGGGTCGGGTCGGCTTCGAGGTCGTCGGCCCGTTCCTACCGGCTACGGCTCCCGCGCCGTCGGGCGGGACCTCGGCCCCTCCCACGCCGCGTGCGCCCGCGACCTCGGGAACCCAAGGGACGGGCCCTGCCCGCCCGGAACTCGAGGAGAAGATTCGCGAGGCGCTGAAGAACATCTACGACCCCGAGATCCCGATGAACATCGTCGACCTCGGCCTCATTTACGGGATGGATTGGGATGCTTCGGGCGGACTCACGATCCGCATGACGATGACGAGCCCAGGTTGCCCCGTCGTTGAGGAGCTCACCCAGGAGGTCGCGACGGCGGCACGCAACGCGAGCGGTGTCGAGAAGGTTCAGGTCGAGGTCGTCTGGGAGCCTCCGTGGGGACCCGACAAGATGACGGACTTCGCCCGCCGCCAGTTCGGCTACGCGTGAGTCGCTGCTACCTACCGGCCCTGGTCGACCCCAAGCCAGTGGTGGAGCTTCTTGAGATTGTCGAGAGTTCCGATGACGATCATCGCGTCGCCGGGAGCGAACCGGAACGAAGCGGACGGGTTGAGGACGGTCGTGTACTCCCCCTTCCCGTTCGGCCGAGCATAGCCCACGACGAGGCAGTCGCTCGCCTGGCGCACGAGGCGCTCCGCGTCGAGGAGCGGCTGGTTCGAGACCGGGGTCTTCGCCGTCAGGACGAACTCCTCGAGGTCGACTCCGTACTCGGTCGTCGTCAGGTCTTCGATCGTGTTCGCGACCTCGGGCCGGAACGCCGCGTCCGCGCAGATCCGTCCTCCCATGTCCCCCGGCGAGGCGACGTAGGTGACGCCGGCGGCCCGCAGAGTGTGCCGGAGCTCGGGACGGGACACGGAGACGACGATCCGGGTTGCCGGACTCATCTCGCGGACGTTGAGCGCGGTCACGAGGTTCGCGGTGTCGTCCTCCGTGCAGACGATGACCGCAAGCGCTCCCGGAACGTTCACACGTCGAAGGATCTCCTCCTCTGCCGCTGCCCCATAGGTGGCGAAGAGGTGCTTCTCGTCCGCGAGCGCGCGCAGGTTCGAAACCTCCGCCGCGTCGCTCGTTACGATCGCCACCCGCTCGTCCTGAGCGAGCAGCTCGCGGACCGCGGCACGGCCAACCGCCCCCGTGCCGAGCACGACGATGTGTCCTGAGAAGTTCGTGCCCAGCGTTCCAAGCGCCCGGTGTTGCGATTCCTCTTGGACCCCGGCGATGATGACCGAGACGAGATACGCCGCGAGAAAGACCTCCGTCGCAGCAATGCCGACCGTGAACGCCTTCGCGCCCGGATTGTTGGGCACAATGTCTCCGTAGCCGATCGTGGAAAGAGTCACCATCGCCCAGTAGAGCGAATTGAGGAGATTCGGGCCGCCGCTCTCGAGGAAATAGAAACCGAACGTCGCGACGAGCACCACCGCCGCGTATCCGATGAGGAAGATCCAGAGACGTCCGAGAAGTCGTTTCAGGTAGGCGAGACGAGGCGAGGGCATTGGAACCCCAGCGGCGGGAGTCTCCTATACCTTTCGCGCTCCGATCTTGGATTTTCGGTCCTCACCGAACGTTCGGTGCTCGCCCTGTGTTCATCCGGGTGAGGGGCCCAACCAACCACTCTGGGCGATTCCTTCGTACACTCCTCGTCGATTCGGGGCAACTAGCAAAAGCGCTGCACCGAGAGGATTCGTCGACCTTCGTCGTCAGCGTCGCGCGATGAGGATGCGGTCTCCGAAGTCCGACCAGATCACGTCCACGTCGTGGAATCCCGCCTGCTCGAGGGCGTTTCGGTGGACAGACAGGGGAAGGTCGGAGTGTCTCGGGTGGACCGCGTGGCGTCGCTTTCGCTCGGCGAACTCGGCCGCGAGAGCCGGGATCTTCGCGGTGGACTTCCACCAGCGTGCCCACTCGTTCCGCCGCCACCCGAGGAGGGTGTCCCGTCGCCGCCACACTCTCCGCGCGAGGCGGTCGAGCCCAGGTGCGGAAGGACCCCAGGGAAAGTAATCCCCGTCCAGGAAGACCCCGTTCCGACGGATCAGGCGGCCCAGGTCTCGATAGAGAGCACGAAGGTTCCGCTCGGGGAGCCAGTGAAGAGCCGACGTGCTCACCGCCGCGTGGACCTTCCGAACCGGTAATCGGTCGGTCCACCCACGGGAACCGAGCTTTGCGTCGACCCAAGTCAAACGTCCGCCGAAGTCTCCAAGCGCGCCCTGGCCGATTCGAAGCGTCACCGGGTCGTTGTCGACCGCCACCGAGCGAGCGCCGGGAAAGCGTCGTAGGAGGCGGGCGCTCAGCGACCCCGGGCCGGCGCCCAGGTCGAGGACCGTGAATCGACGCGGGACCGATGCGCCGAGCGCGTCAAACATCGCTCGGAACCGCGGTTCACGATTCGGCATCGAGCTCTCCTGCTGGCGGTCCCAGGCTCGGAGTAGGCCCTTCCAATCGGGTTCACGGTCCACGGTCCGGGTCGCGCTCCTCGGCATGCCGGTTCTCGGTCGATAGACCGCGTCGAGGACTTGAGGATGCCCGGGCCCGTACGAACGGGTCGCTCCTTCGCGACCGCCGGCAATGCTCGGGAGGATGCGGTCGAGGAGATGCGCCGATGCTTCCGGAGAACGCGCCCAGCGACTCGCGGGACGTGCTCCGCACCGACGACTTCTTGGGCAAAGCCCGCACCGGAGCAAATGGTAAATACCGTGCCCTAGGTGGGCGAGCCCTTGACGGCCGCCGTGCTATCGGGGGCCGAGGGAAGCGACTTCGTGACCGACCGTCCGGCGTCTCGACCCCTCGGTCCAGGAGAGTATACCCGCTTTGAACGCGCTCGGATCCTCGGGGCCCGTGCGCTGCAGATATCGCTCGGTGCACCGATCCTGACGGACGTCCCCGCGGGGCTCGTCGACCCGGTCGCGATCGCAGAGCTCGAGTTCGCCGCGGTCCGGATACCGATCACCGTCCGTCGGAACAACTCCGCGAGCTAGACGAGCTTCCGGGTCCGCGATCTCGTCAGACGCTCGCGTCGTCCAGCGCCCTCGCGCAGTTGCACGACGGGGCCACCGCGAGCCGGGGCACGAGCGAGGCAAGAACGCGCTGCATCCGGTCCGTGTTGCGGCGCATCGTCTCGACGATCTCCTTCGCCTCGACCGGTCGCTCGGCCCAGACGTCAAAGTCGGTGACCATCGCAAGGCAGGCATAGCAGGTCGCGCGCTCGCGAGCGAGCGTCACCTCGGGGACGAGCGTCATCCCGATCACGTCGGCGAACGACCGGTAGAACTTCGATTCGGCACGCGTGCTGAAGCGGGGACCCTCGACGCAGACGTACGTCCTTCCCTCGACGAACGGGGTCCCGAGCTCTCGGCCCGTGGCCGCCGCCGCCCGGAGGAGGTCCGGGCAGAACGGGTCCGCGAGCGAGACGTGGAAAACGCGGCCACCATCGAAGAACGTGGTCGGACGCTGCTTCGTGAAGTCCACGAACTGGCTCGGGAGAACGAACGTCCCGGGCGGGAGCTCTTCCCGGAGCGAGCCGACCGAGCTCACCGTCAGAATCGCCTCGACGCCGAGCGCGCGGAGCGCGTCGACGTTCGCCCGGTAGTTCACTCGATGCGGTGGGATCGTGTGTCCGGGGCCGTGACGAGCGAGAAAGAGCGTGCGAACTCCGCCGACCAACCCCTCCTCGATAGGCCCCGACGGAGCACCCCAGGGGCTCGCGACCTTGTGACTCTTCGTCGAGCCGTGCTCGAAGATCCCGGTGATCCCGGACCCTCCGATGACCGCGACCGTCCGCCGCGCGTTCGTCATCCTCCCTCCTTCGACGAACCGGAAGTGTGCGCCCTCAGGTGGAGGCGGGCCATCACAACTTCTCCGCGGGTGCGCTCGAGGAGGGAGCGTGCGGAGTCCTGCTTCGGCTTGAGCTGGACGATCGCTCGGGTCGTGTCGAACCGCAGAAGGTCGCGGGTGAGCGAGTCCATGAGCGCGAGATACGACTGCGCCCCCGCGAGGTCGTCGTGGGCAAGCCGGTCGAGCACGAGCCGGCGTACCTCCCCCACGACGTCCCCGAGGCCGAGGAGATACGGCTCCGGGTCGACCCCCAGGTCGCTCGGTCCGGGAAGCGTCGTCCCCTGAACGACCGCGGCGAGGAGGACCCCCTCGACCCCCTCCTGGAGGGCGTCCATCGCGAGTCCCTCGTCCCCGCGTCCCTCGCGACGCAGCCAGTCGGCGAGCTCGGCGAGCTCGCGGCGCACCTCGGCGACTGCCGGCGGCACCGCATGGTCGGAATGGAGACGGCTCATCGTCGACTGTGCAAGGCGGCGGAGGCGGCGGGCGCGCTGGTAGAGCTCTTCGCGCCGAAGCTCGCGCTGACGCAGGTGCGCCTCGATCCCGGCGAGCGACTCTTCCGGGATCCCGGGAGGGGTCCGAGGGGGGTCGCTATCGGAAGAGCGTGAACCGTTGGTCATCGTTGCCTCCGTCCAAGATTCCGAGACGAACCCCCGCGTCGAGCCATCCGTGAGCGTAGCTCGCCGCGGCGAGCGCGCGGTCGCGGTCCCCCGCGGCCGAGAAGTGCTCGGCATCCGCAAGGTACGACCGTGCCATCGCGAGAAAGTCGTCCGAAGCGCCGCGCAGGAACGACCGCTCGGGGGGAGCGGGAGTCACCTTCGCGAGCGCTTCCCGGGTCAGGCGGAGGTATCGCTCGAGAAGAGGGGATTCGGTCGTCACGATGAGGTCGGGTAGCGACGTGGCCGATATGATATAATCCGTCGGGCGCGGACCGCGCCTTCAGCCTTTCGGGACCTTCTCCCAGTCCTTGAGGAACCGGGCGAGTCCGATGTCGGTGAGCGGGTGCTGGACGAGCTTCTCCATGACGGCGTATGGCATGGTCGCGATGTCGGCTCCGATCTTCGCTGCCTCGAGGACGTGAATGGGATGGCGGATGCTCGCGACGAGAACCTTCGTCGGGAACGAATAGTTCCGGTAGATCTGGACGATGTCGCGGATGAGGTCCATGCCGACCTCGCCCTGGTCGTCCAGGCGGCCGATGAACGGGCTCACGTAGGCCGCGCCGACCTTCGCCGCGAGCAGCGCCTGGTTCGCGCTGAAGACGAGGGTCATGTTGACCCGGGTCCCTTCCTTCGCGAGGACCTTGGTCGCGCGAAGGCCGGCGAGCGTCATCGGGACCTTCACGTAGATTGCGTTGTGGATGCTGCGGAGGTGCCGTCCCTCCCGGAGCATTCCTTCGGTGTCGGTCGCAACGACCTCGGCCGACACGGAGGGGACGCCGAGCGCGCAGACCTCGCGAAGGACGTCCTCGAACTTCCGGCCCTCCTTCGCGACGAGCGTCGGGTTCGTCGTGACCCCGTCGAGGATCCCGGTCTCCCACATCGTTCGGATCTCCGTCACGCTCGCCGTATCGAGGAACAGCTGCATCGTCTTCCCTCCGAAACCGCCCCGCCTACTCAACCTTGCCTCGGCCCTTGAGGAGCTCCCACGCCTCCTCGACGATCCGCTCCTTCGACATGCCGTAGCGGTCGAGAAGCGCCCACGGCTCGCCGGACTCGCCGAACAGGTCCGGTACCCCGACCCGACGGACCGGCACCGGGTAATTCTCGGAGAGCGTGGACGCGACGAGCGCGCCGACCCCGGTGAGGACCGTGTGTTCCTCGAGGACGAGAAGCGCGCCGGTGTCCCGGGCGGCTCGGAGGAGCGCCGGTGCATCGAACGGCTTCACGGAAGCGAAATCGAGGACCCGGGCCGAGACTCCCACCTTCGATAGCTCCTCGGCGACCTCGAGAGCTCGCACGACGAGCGACCCGACCGCGACGATCGTGAGGTCGCTCCCGCTCCTCAGTTCCGCAGCCTTCCCGATCTGGAACGAGCCGTCGGTGACGGTCGGAAGGTTCTCTCGGGTGAGGCGGACGTACGCCGGGCCGTACCGCTCCGAGACCGCGAACGTTGCCGCTCGCGTCGTCGGCGCATCCGACGGAACGATCACGGTCATTCCGGGAAGTCCGCGCATGAGGCCGATGTCCTCGACGATCTGGTGGGTCCCACCATCGGCGCCGACCAGGAGACCGCCGTGGGTGGCGACGATCTTCACGTTGGCCTTGTTGTAGCAGATCGACTGGCGGACCGCGTTGTACGCCTGCCCCGCCGCGAAGACCGCGAACGTGCTCGCGAAGACGGTCCGCCCTTGGAGGGCGATGCCCGCGGCCATCGTCATCATCGTCTGCTCCATCACGCCGACGTTGAAGAATCGGTCCGGGAACTTCTGGCCGAAGAGGATCGTTCGCGTCGACCCCGAGAGGTCCGCGTCGAAGACCACGAGCTCGGGGTCCTTCTCCCCGAGCGTGACGAGCGCCTTCCCGTAGGCGTCCCGAAGGCTCTCGGGCTTCCCGAGAACGGCGCTCACGGATGCGCCTCCTCCCCGCGGGCGAGCTCGGCGAGCGCCTGCTCGGCTTCGGCCGAGTTCGGTGGCTTCCCGTGGAACTGATGCTTCCCTTCCATGAAGGAGACGCCCTTCCCCTTCACCGTGCGAGCGACGATCGCGGTCGGGCCATCGGTCGTGCGACGCGCTTCCGCGAAGGCGTCGAGCAGCGCGGGAAAGCTGTGGCCGTCGAGGTCGATCGTGTGGTAGCGGAACGCGCGGAACTTCTCGACGATCGGCTCGATCCCCATGATCGACTCGGTCGACCCATCCGTCTCGAGACCGTTGCGGTCGAGGATCACGAGGAGGTTGGAGAGACGGTAGTGACCGCCGGCCATGAGCGCTTCCCAGGTCGGGCCGGCCTGGCACTCGCCATCGCCGAGGACGGCGTACGTTCGGTACGACGCCTTGCGAAGTCGGGCGTCGAGCGCCATCCCGACCGCCATTCCGATCCCCTGGCCGAGGCACCCGGTCGACGCTTCGATGAACGGGAGCTTCGTCCGGTCGACGTGGCCCTGGAGACGGCTTCCGAGCTGACGGAACGTGGCGAGCTCCTCGCGAGGAAAGTATCCGCGGAGCGAGAGCGCGGCGTACATCGCGGGAGACGCGTGCCCCTTCGAGAGCACGAGACGATCTCGGTCCGGTGAATCGGGACGACGGGGGTCGATCTTCAGCTCGTGGAAGACGAGCGCCGTGAGGATGTCGGTGACGGAGAGGCTCCCTCCGGGATGTCCGCTCTGCGCGGCGAAGGTCATTCGGATGATCTCCTTGCGGATCTCCCGGGCCGTCTCTTGGAGGGAGCGGACGAGATCGGCCGGGAGTTCCTCCGCCATGGGCGGCGCGCGCAGGTAGGGCGCGCTATTTGACTGTTGACCCGCGGGCGGCGCTACGTCGAGCGCGCGTGCGCCGTTTCGGCGGCGCGACGGGGGCCGACGGGAGGAGCGAACGGAGCGTCCGCAGGTCCTCGGCGTACTGGGCGTACCCGCGGCCGTCGAGCGGAGTCTCGAGGTACCCCGGCACCTTCGCCCACCGGGGGTCGTTGACGATCAGGCGGAACGCCTCGAGCCCGATCCGTCCCTTGCCGATGTTCTCGTGCCGGTCGCGGCGCGAGCCGAGATCCTCCTGCGCGTCGTTGAGATGGAAGGCGAACACCCTCTTGGTGCCGAGCACCGTTTCGATGTGGTCCGTGAGAGCCCCGTAGGCCGCAGCGTCGTGGAAATCGTAGCCGGCCGCGAACATGTGGCACGTGTCGAGATTCACACCGAACCGCTCCGGCCGGTCGAGCGCGTTGAGGACGGTCGCGAGCTCCTCAAACCTCGAGCAGAGGGTCGTTCCCTGCCCCGCCGCGTTTTCGAGAAGAATCCGGACCCGGCCTTCGGGCCGAGCCTCGAGCGCGAGGCGCAGGCTCTCGATGAGCACCTTGAGCCCCGATTCCACACCGCCCCCCAGATGTGCGCCCGGATGGAACACCAGGGAATCCACCCCGAGGAGCTCGGCTCGGTCAAGCTCGTCCAAGAATGCCTTGCGCGAGCGCTTCAGGAGGAAGGCCTTGGGGTTCGCGAGGTTCGCGAGGTATCCGTGGTGAACCTGGGTCGCCAGAAGCCCCTCCTTTCGAACGGCGGCACGGAACGCTTCGGCTGCCGCGGGAGCGATCGGAGGCCCGGCCCACATCTGAGGGCTCTTCGAGAAGATCTGGATCGAGTCACAACCGATCTTCCGTCCCTCGACTGCGGCCTCGGCGAGGCCGTCGGCGATTCCCATGTGCGCTCCGAGCCACACGGTTCGGGGGACGGTAGCTCGCGGATTAAGCTACGCTGCGCGACGGACTTCGACGAAAGAATCCCGGAGGCTGACAGCTTTCCGCGTTTCCCGTAGGCTCGCGCACTTCAGTACCGCGCGGAACGCCAGTGGGCTTAACTTCCGGGTTCGGAATGGGACCGGGTGTTTCCCCACCGCTTTGGCCGTCA
>Ga0187780_10000118_pt1 | contig 62483 bp, 57 predicted proteins | sample 1015_Q2_SP10_20__FD_132429 | JGI IMG/M metagenome (GOLD analysis project Ga0187780, IMG submission 132429) | Tropical peat soil microbial communities from peatlands in Department of Meta, Colombia - 1015_Q2_SP10_20_MG | ecosystem: Environmental > Terrestrial > Soil > Wetlands > Peat | place...
TCCGGTTTTGCCGGACCCGGCTATCCTGGCGACGACGCAGGACCGGCTCGCCGAGAAAAATTTTGTCGCAGGGCTCGGCATCCGCACCGCCGCCTTCGCCGATGTCCCATCGCCCGCCGGCCTTAAGGCGGCGATCGAACACATTGGCCGGCCGGCGGTGCTCAAGACGCGGCGCTTCGGCTACGACGGCAAGGGGCAAGTCGCGATCAAAAACGGGACCGATCCCGACGCGGCATGGCGCGAAGTCGGCGGACAGGCCTGTATTCTGGAAGCCTTCGTGCCGTTCGAGCGCGAAGTCTCCGTTGTCGCGGCGCGTGGTCATGATGGCGCGGTCGAATGTTTCGACGTGACCGAGAACGAACATCGCGATCACATCTTGAAATGGTCGCGGGTGCCGGCGGCGATTTCGGAGGCCGGGGCGGCGCAAGCGCGGCGCATCGCCGAAGCGATCGCGGAAAAATTCGGCTATGTCGGCGTGATGGCCGTGGAGATGTTTTTGCTGCGCGACGGCGCGCTATTGGTCAATGAGATCGCGCCGCGGGTGCATAATTCAGGTCATTGGACACTCGACGGCGCCTCGGTATCGCAGTTCGAGCAGCACATCAGAGCGGTGACCGGCTGGCCCTTGGCCAAGCCGGTTCGCCGCGGCCGTATCGAGATGACGAATCTGATCGGCCGCGAGGTCGAGGATTATCGGCGCTACCTCACCGTTCCCGGCGTCGCGGTGCATCTGTACGGCAAGACGGGGGTGCGTCCCGGCCGCAAAATGGGTCACGTCACCCGCGTGTTCGAGGAATAGGCGGCGGTGGACTTTTCGCCGCCGTTCTGCTACACGCCGCGCCAAGGTGGTGCGGCGCTCGAGGCGCCTTAGCCATCGTCCAATCCAGAACCGAATGCAAAAAGGAGCACGCGTGCAGGTTCTCGTTCGTGACAACAATGTCGACCAGGCCCTCAAGGCGCTCAAGAAAAAGATGCAGCGCGAGGGTATTTTCCGCGAGATGAAGCTGCGCGGTCACTACGAAAAGCCATCGGAAAGAAAGGCGAGGGAGAAGGCGGAAGCGATCCGCCGGGCCCGCAAACTGGCGCGTAAGCGGTTACAGCGCGAGGGACTCCTCCCCATGAAGCCAAAGCCCACGACGGGCCCCGGCGCCGCCAGATCTGGCCCGCCCCGCGCTCCCCGCTTCGGTTGAGCCTCAAAGGACATTTAATCGCCGCACCGGAGCCTTATCGGTTCTGATCTCATCAGGGTCGATCGGCCCCGGCGTTGTCGCGCCCGGCCACCCGGAAACCGGAAATTCGCTATCCGGAAATATGCGGGATGGGGCGGTATTTGTCGGGGCGGGCTGTTATCTTTGCCTCCCCATGAAGGATCACGCGGCTAAAGCAAAGCGGAAAGGCCTAGCCGGGCGATTTACCCTGGCCGTCATGCTCCTTGCGCTCGCCGGCTGCACGACGCTCAGCAAGCCGACCGCGACGAACCAAGAGGCGCCGCTTCGCGATTCTTCGCAAGCCAATCTGACCTCGCTCAGCGAGATCATCGAGGCGCATCCGAATGATCCGCAAGCCTATAATATGCGCGGCACGGTCTATGGCGAGGCGGGCCGCACCGAGCAGGCGCTCGCCGATTTCAACAAGGCCATCGGCCTCGATCCCAATTACGCGCAGGCTTATGCCAATCGCGCGCTCATTTATCGCAAGACCGGCAGACTCGAACTTGCACTTGCCGATGACAACAAAGCGCTGGCGATCGACGCCTCCTACGCGCCCGCTTATCTGGGACGCGGCATCGTCAATCGCGAGCAAGGCCGCAAGAACCAGGCTCTTGACGACTTCAACAAGGCGATCGCGTTGCGGTCCGATAATGCCGAGGCCTATTACAATCGGGGCCTGCTCTATCAGAGCGAGCGCCAACATGCGCTAGCCATCGACGACTTCTCGACGGCGCTCGGTATCGCAAACCAGAATGTCGATGCCTATGTCGCGCGTGCGCTCAGTTACTTGGCGATCGGGGATAACAAATCGGCCGCCCAGGATCTCGACGGCGCCGTGCAATCGGATCCGCTGAACTTGAGAGCCTGGACCAGCCGCGGACTTGCCTATGAACGTCTCGGACAAAAGGACAAGGCGGCGGGGTCCTATGCGAAGGCGCTCAACATCAACGACAAATATCAGCCGGCCAAGGACGGCTTTGCCCGCGTCGGCGGCAGAATCGGCCAGAGCTATCCGACCTTTTAGGCGTTGAAATCGCAAGGAGCCGCTATGACCATTAGGCTCAACCACACCATCGTCCCGGCGCAAGACAAAGTCGCCGCTGCCGCATTCTTTGCCAAGATTTTCGGTCTCAAGCGCGGTCGCACCGGCCATTTCGCGCCAGTTCGCGTGAACAAGGAGTTGACGCTTCTCTTCGACGACGACTCGAATTTCGAAAGCCATCATCTGGCTTTCCATGTCAACGATCGCGAATTCGATGCCATTCTGCGCCGCGTCAAAAAGGCCGATATCGCGTTTGGCAGCGCGCCGTGGAGCCTCGACGACGGCAAGCTCAATCGCTGGGGCGGCGGCCGCGGCGTCTACTTTCGCGATCCGAACGGCCATGTGCTCGAACTGATGACAGTTCCGCAGTGATATCGGCCGCTTGAAAGGAAACGCAATTAATCCAGATCGCCAGCGAGAAAGCGGGCGACGGCGTCGAGTGCGCCATTGGCGTCGAGATCTTCATGGCCGCCGTCGAGGAACCGCACGAAGTGTTTCGGCTTGTTGGCAAGATCGAACAGGCTTTCGCCCATTGCGTAAGGGACGATCTGATCGTGGACGCCGTGCATGATGATCAGCGGAGCGGTGACTTTGCCGATGCGGATATCCGAGCGGAACTGATCCTTCATGAGAAGCCGAACCGGCAGATACCAATAATGCTCGGCGCCAAGCTCTACCGCGGAGGTGAAAGGCGCTTCCAAAATGACGCGGCCCACCGGCTGCTCCGCCGCCACCGCGATAGCGACGGCTGAACCGAGCGACTCTCCCCAAAGAACCAGTTGTTGCGTCGGATAGTGCGCGGCTGCGAAGCGATAGGCGGCTTGTCCATCGGCAATCAGGCCTTGCTCGCTGGGGCTGCCGGCGAAGCCGCCATAACCGCGATATTCCAGCGCGATGAGTCCAATTCCATCGTCGATGAGTTTGCGAAAGCGCGGGACGCGGAAGCGCAATGAACCGCCGTTGCCGTGGAAATAAACGATGGCGGGTTTGCCGTCGCGCGGCGGCACGTGCCAGGCGCCGATCTGCGCGCCGTCGGAAGCCGTAAGCTGCACCTCCTCGGCCTCGGGCAGGCCGGCTTCGGCCGGCGTCATGCGCGCCCGGTCTGGGAAATACATCAGCGAGCGCTGGGCAAGATAGATCATCGCCGCCAAGCCGCCATAGAGGCACAATGCAATGACCGTGGTCCAAGCAAAAACGATCATCGTGCGCGAGGCCGATCGTGTGCGCGATTTTTTACGCCAGCCGTGCGGCAAAAGTGCCCGCGAAATCGCAAGCGCGCGCGAACGCAGTTGCAAGGACAGGGGCACGTTTGTCGTCGTCTCTACCGGCATTGTCGCACCGGGGAATCGGGCTGCCAACTTGGCGGGCGCTCTAAAGTTTCACGCTCACATAGCAACAGAAAACTCGACAACAAAAAACTTGGCAAACGCCTCACTTGGCGAAAAGAAAGTCCGGCAAAAAAGAGCCGGCCGGCTCGTGTTCAAGCCGACCGGCCGAATTGATGCGCTACCGAGCGATCGGCGGCAGGCTTGCTACGGACAAATCTGCACGGTCCGCCAGCGATAGCCCAATCCTTCGACCCACACCTGCCGTTTGCCCCAATAGCAACCGGGTCCGAGCTGAGCATAGGGCCCGGGCGGCGGCGGATAATAAGCGGCCGGCGGCGGCGGGTAATAGCCCGGCGGCGGAGGCGGCGGCGGGCTATTGGCGATAGCGCTGCCGATGATGGCGCCCGCCGCGACGCCGCCGAGAATGCCGGCACCCACGGCGCAGCCGTAGCAACCCGCATTTGCCGGTGCCGGCGCGGCCGCCACGGCGAGGCCAAGGGCCGTAGCCGCGGCAAGTGCCACAAGCGACTTGTGCATGTGATTCCCTCATGTGATCGGTCGGGCGCCGATCTCGACTGTGGATGGGCGGAAGTCCCCGAAAACCCCCGACTTTTGCGTCACACCCGCCGAGACTGAAAGGCGACTATTTGGCGGAAGTTTGGTTGCCGAACTTTGGTTGCCGAAGTTTAATTTGCTGACGTTTCATCAGCCGACTTGCGGTGGAGGCGTTTCCCGCAAGGATACGCCTCAGCCAAATTTAGCACGGCAGGGCCACGTGTGCTCAGGCGTGTGCCTCAAACGCAGGCCCGAACCCAGGCATAGCCGTTCCACACCCGCCGCCACACACAAGACGGTGGTGCATAGGGATAGGGGCCGTAGCCATAGTAGCCGTACGGGCCGTAGTAATACGGGGCGGCCAATGCGCTGCCGACAATCGCGCCGGCGGCGAAACCGCCAAGTCCCCAACCCCAGCCCCAACCGCCGCGCCACCACGCTTCCGCCGGGGCGGAACTCGCCACTGCGGCCACCGCAAGGGTCGCGGCGGCAATAAGAGCAGTCAAAATCTTCCTCATGATTCACCTCGACGTGGCAGTTTTGCTCACCATTTAAAATTGTACCACGTTGACTAAACATCCCATTTTTTAGTGAATGCAGACTGAATGGCCCAGCCTGAATGCGGCCATCTTTTGCCAACCGATCGCGACTAGGAGCGATTGCGCGCTTAAGCTTCTGGGCAGCGCCGTGGACACTTCTCCGATTCGCCGCCAATCGCGACGGCGCGAGCGACGGTGAGATCGTCGCCAATCAAAATTGCGTCAAGAGAGCGCGACCAGCCGGGCATCTGCACTGCGGGCGCACGGGTCGGCTAGGCCATGATCCGGAAAAAGCTGCCCCGGACACCGATCCGGGTGGAAGCCGGTTTTCCGAAAAGATCATGCCCCACCAAACATCGAGAGGCGCTGAAACGATCGCGCTCTAAGTAAGTATCGCGACAATCTGTCGCAGGGTCTTACCATTTGGAATTTGGCGCTTTTCCAAGCCGATCAGGCCTGCCTTTGAGAATCTTTGGCGAATGGCGAGCGGTATTGAAGCGTTCTCAACCAACCGGATATTGCCGTTACGCGATGATGTCGGGCGTCAATTGGTCTTCAATAAAAGTGATGCGGTCGCGCAATTGTAATTTACGCTTTTTGAGACGCTGGACCTGGATGAGATCGGATCCGGGCGAATCTTGCAGCGCAGCAATCGCGGCATCGAGGTCGCGATGCTCCTGCTGCAAGCGCGCAAGTTGCGCCCGAAGCTCGCGTTCTTCCTCTTCCGTCATCGCCGCCTTGGTCGCGCGGTCCAGTCCTATGGGCGCGGATTCCCAGCCGGCTGACCGCCGGAGATTGCATCTAAGTCACTATCGATTATCGCGTTTTGGCCTATCGCCCACAAGGCCGCGAAACGTCATTTCGAGCGGGGATTTTCGGAAGCGCAAAAAGGGAGTATGCTTTGTACTAATCGTTAGGGCGTAGGATGATCCGGTCATGGGATCGGAGGCAAGGAGACATGCCACATGGCGATTGAATCGCATCTTGCCGAACTCGAAAAACGGCATCAATCACTCGAACAAGAAATCTCGGAAGCCCTTACCCACCCCTCCATCGACGATCTCCAAATAGCGGAACTGAAGCGGAAGAAGTTGCACGTCAAGGACGAAATCGCGCGGCTACGGCAAGAAGCGCTGGTCCATTAGTAAATTAGTAAGCTCCAAAGACGCCCGATTGGCTTAGTCGCGGGCTTGTGCCGCTGGGGAGCGTGCTGGCGTCTGCGCCGCCCGAGGTGGGCGCAACTACGTCGTCGCTTTCACCATGTCGCGCAGTTTGAACTTTTGCAGCTTGCCGGTGCTCGTTTTGGGGATTTCGGCGAATACGATTTGGCGCGGACATTTGTAAGCCGCGAGATGCTTTCTGCACCAGGCGATGAGGTCGTCGGCGCTGGCATTGGCGCCGGGTTTTAGCTCGACGAACGCGCACGGCGTTTCGCCCCATTTCTCGTCTGGTTTGGCGACCACGGCGACGACCTGAACGGCCGGGTGCTTGTAGAGCGCGTCTTCGACCTCGATCGAAGAAATGTTTTCGCCGCCCGAAATGATGATGTCCTTGGAGCGATCCTTGAGCTGGATGTAGCCGTCGGGATGCATCACCCCGAGATCGCCGGAATGAAACCAGCCGCCGGCGAACGCTTTGTCCGTGGCCGATCTGTTTTTGAGATAGCCCTTCATCACCACGTTGCCGCGAAACATCACCTCGCCCAGCGTCTCGCCGTCGCGCGGCACCGCCCGCATGGTTTCCGGATCGAGCACATCGAGCGCTTCGAGCACCGGATAGGCGACACCCTGGCGGGCTTTCCTGGACGCCTGGTCGGAAGCGGCAAGCCCATCCCATTCGCGGTGCCAGTCGTTGATCGCAGCTGGCCCATAGGTCTCCGTCAAGCCGTAAAGATGCGTGACGTTGAACCCAGCCGCCTTCATCGCCGCCAACACGGCCTCCGGCGGCGGCGCCGCGGCCGTGGCGAATTGCACGACATGCGGCAGAGGCCTTTTCTCGTGCGGCGCCGCGTTGAGCAGCGTCGACATCACGATCGGGGCGCCGCACAGATGCGTGACCTTATGCGCAACGATCGCGTCATACATCGCGGCCGCGCGCACCGCGCGCAGGCACACATGCGTGCCGGCAACGACCGAGAGAGTCCATGTGAAGCACCAGCCGTTGCAATGAAACATCGGCAGCGTCCACAAATAGACCGGATGCTTGCCCATGCCGCAGGTAATCACGTTGGCTATTGCGAGCAGATAAGCGCCGCGATGGTGATAGACGACGCCCTTGGGATCGCCGGTCGTGCCCGACGTGTAATTGAGTGAAATGGCGTCCCATTCGTCGTGCGGCATCAGCCAGGCGAAATCGGGATCGCCTTCGCGCAACAAATCCTCGTATTCGATCGTGCCAAGACGGTCCCCCGCGCCGGTGAATTCCGGATCGTCGTAATCGATCACGAACGGCCTGACTTTGCAGATCGCAAGGGCGTCCTTCACCGCTTTGGAATATTCGCGATCGGTGATGAGCACCTTGGCTTCGCCGTGTTCGAGAGTGAAGGCAATGATCGCGGCGTCGAGCCGGGTGTTGATGGTGTTGAGCACGGCGCCGGCCATGGCGACACCATAATGCGCTTCGAGCATGGCCGGCGTATTGGGGAGCATGACGGCGACCGTGTCGCCGCGCTTGATGCGGCGTTTGGCGAGCGCGGAAGCAAGCCGGCGCGTCCGCGCATAGAAGTCCCGATAATTCCACGAGCGACGGCCATGGATGACGGCGACCTGGTCCGGATGGACCGCGGCGGCGCGCGCCAGTAACGACAGCGGCGTCAGCGGCTGGAAATTCGCCGCGTTTCGGTCGAGATCGGTGTCGTAGGGACTCGCCATTTTTATTCCCGCTATGCAGCCGGTTTCCGGCTATTTTTGATGCGGCATGATCTTTTCGGAAAACCGGTTTCCACCCCGGATCAAATCCGGGGCCGGCTTTTTCCAGGTCATGGCCTAGCCTAGCGAAAAGATCGCAGCGAGCGAATAGGAATCGGCACGAGAAGCGACGGGTTTTGACGATATGTCGCGCGCTGTTCGTGCCCCGCGGGTGGCGATATAGTCGACCTAAACGACAGTTACGGAGACACCGCCATGGAGGCCCGCTCAAGCCGCTACCATGAAGTATACGGGCGCTGGCAACGCGATCCATTTGGCTTTTGGGGCGAGGCAGCGAAGGCTATCGATTGGATCGAACAGCCGAAGTCCGTGTTCGATCCCAACGCCGGCATTTATGGCCGCTGGTTCGTCGGCGGCGTCTGCAACACCTGCTTTAATGCGGTCGATCGTCACGTCAATGCCGGGCGCGGCGAGCAGCCGGCCATCATTTACGACTCCCCGCTTGCGGGAGAGAAGCGCGCCATCACCTATCATCGGCTCCAGACCGAAACGCAGGTGCTTGGCGGCATGCTGCGCGACCTCGGCGTCGGGAAGGGGGACCGCGTCATTCTTTACATGCCGATGGTGCCGGAGGCGGCAATCGCCATGCTCGCCTGCGCGCGCATCGGCGCCGTTCATTCCGTGGTGTTCGGCGGCTTTGCCGCCCGCGAACTCGCCACCCGCATCGAGGACTGCAAGCCCAAGGCGATCCTTTCGGCAAGCTGCGGCATCGAGCCCGGACGCACCGTGGCTTACAAGCCGCTGCTCGACGAAGCCATCGCGCTCGCCGCGCATAAGCCCGAAGCCTGCCTCATCCTGCAACGGCCGCAGATGCAAGCGGCGCTCGTCGCGGGCCGCGACCGCGACTGGGCGCAAATGCGCGACCACGCGCTCGTTCATGCCCGCTCGGCATTCGACTGCGTTCCGGTCGAAGCGACCGACCCGCTCTACATTCTTTACACCTCCGGCACGACCGGACGGCCCAAAGGCGTAGTGCGCGACAATGGCGGCCACATGGTCGCGCTGAAATGGTCGATGAAAAATCTCTACGGCGTCGAGCCCGGCGAAGTGTACTGGGCGGCCTCCGACGTCGGCTGGGTGGTCGGGCACTCCTACATCGTTTACGCGCCGCTGTTTCATGGCTGCACCTCGATCCTCTACGAGGGCAAACCGGTCGGCACGCCGGACGCCGGCGCATTCTGGCGCGTGATCGCCGAGCATGGCTGCGCGGCGATGTTTACCGCACCGACCGCGTTCCGCGCCATCAAGAAGGAAGATCCGCGAGGCAAGCTGTTCGCGCAATACGACTTGAAAAAATTCCGCACTTTATTCCTCGCCGGCGAGCGCGCCGATCCCGACACCATCGTATGGGCCGAGAACCTTCTTAAGGTGCCGGTTATCGATCATTGGTGGCAAACCGAAACCGGCTGGGCGATTGCCGCCAATCCGGTGGGCTTGGGCATGCTGCCGGTCAAGCACGGCTCGCCGACGGTCGCGATGCCCGGCTACGATGTCCGCATCGTCGACGAGAGCTGTCATGAGCTCCCCGCCGGCAAGATGGGATCGATCGTGGTCAAGCTGCCGCTGCCGCCCGCTTGCCTGCCGACGCTGTGGCAAGCCGACGAGCGCATGCGCGAAAGCTATCTCGACGAATTTCCCGGCTATTACAAAACGGCGGACGCCGGATTTAAGGACGAGGACGGCTACATCTTCGTCATGGGCCGCACCGACGACATCATCAATGTCGCCGGCCACCGGCTCTCCACCGGCGGCATGGAGGAAGTGCTGGCGTCGCATCCCGACGTCGCCGAGTGCGCGGTGCTCGGCGTTAAGGACGCGCTCAAGGGCGAAGTGCCGTGCGGCTTCATCGTGCTCAAATCCGGCGTCAACCGCCCGCCCGCCGAGATCGAGAAGGAATGCATCGCGCTCATTCGCGACAAGATAGGGCCGGTCGCGGCGTTCAAAGTGGCCATCGCGGTGGGGCGGCTGCCGAAAACGCGCTCGGGAAAAATCCTGCGCGGCACGATGAAAAAGATCGCCGACGGCGAAACTTGGCAAATGCCCGCTACCATCGACGATCCGGCAATTTTGGATGAGATCGGGGCGGCGCTTAAACGCAAGGGGGCGGGGACAGTTTAAACCTAGCCCTCACTTGGCGTGTTAATGGGCATGGCTGTCGACAGAGTCCTCGTTTTGATCGCTGTCGCGCTGTGGACGGGCGTCGCTCACGCGCAGCCGCCAAGTGCGCCTCCGCCAAGTTCGCCTCCGCCAAGTGCGTCTCCGCCAAATGCGCCTTCGGCAGCGGAAAATCCGGCGCCGCCAAGCCCGGCTACGCCAAGTCCCGCCGCGCCGCATCCGCCGACCGCCGACGATATCTGCCGCGCGGTCGAACAAAACGCCGCCGAGAACGAGCTGCCGGTCGAGTTTTTCGCCCGCGTGATCTGGCAGGAAAGCCGCTTCAATGCGCGCGCGGTGAGCAGAAAAGGCGCCGAGGGCATCGCACAATTCATGCCGGCGACGGCGGATTATCGCGGCCTTATCGATCCGTTCGACCCGATTGAGGCGCTGAAAAATTCCGCGCAATATCTGCGCGACCTAAAGCAGAAATTCGGCAATCTCGGTCTCGCCGCGGCTGCTTATAATGCCGGTCCCGGCCGCGTCGGCGCCTGGCTCGCGAGCCGCCGGCCGTTGCCGCAGGAGACGCGCAACTACGTCGCGATCGTCACCGGCTGGACGGCGGACGAATGGGCGTCCGCCACGCCGCCGAAAACCTCGGACACGACGATCCCGCAGGGCGTGCCGTGCACGCGACTCGCCAATCTGATTCTCGCGTCGAAGGACGAAGCGCAACGCATCGCCGCCTACGTGCCGCGCTGGGGCATGCAACTCACCGCCAATTGGTCGGAGAGTAGGGCCTGGGCGACCTACCGGACGATACAGAAGCAATATGCCGCGCTGATCGGCGATCGCGAGCCAATCGTGATACGCAGCCGCGGCATCGGTCTCGGCATCGCCATGCGCTACAACATCCGCATCGCCGACGATGATCGCGCTTATCTGGAAAACTTCTGCAAGAAGTTGATTGCCGCGGGCGGCGCCTGCGTCGTGCTGCGCAACGATCGGGGGTAGTTCGTTTTGGTCTGGGCCGAAATTACTCGCTCTTGCCGCCGCCGAGCTGTTTGAGCTTGGCGAAGACCGCCTCGACGTTGAGCTCCTCGGCCGGCTTCTTCGCGGTGGCCGGCTCAGGCTCTTCCTTCGGAGCGGTGGTGACCGAAGCGGGCAACAGCGTCGCGCCCTGCGACTCCACCGGAACTGGCTTCTCCTTCGCCGCCTTCTGCACTTCGAGGTCGAGATCGATCTGCGAGCAAAGCCCGAGCGTCACCGGATCGAGCGGCGTCAAGTTGGCGGAGTTCCAGTGCGTGCGATCGCGGATCGCCTGGATGGTCGACTTGGTCGTGCCGACGAGCCGCATGATCTGGCTGTCCTTGAGCTCGGGATGATTGCGGACGAGCCAAAGGATGGCGTTGGGGCGGTCCTGGCGGCGTGAAACCGGGGTGTAGCGCGGCCCTTTCTTCGGCTTCGCCTCCGGCAGGCGGACTTTCGGATCGGCGATGTGCAGCCGGCGATTTGGATCGGCCTCCGCGGCATGGATCTCCTCGCGGGTCAATTGGCCGGTGAGGACGGGATCGAGCCCCTTGATGCCTTGCGCCGCGTCGCCGTCGGCGATCGCCTTGACTTCAAGCGGATGCAGATTGCAAAGCTGCGCGATCTGGTCAAACGACAGCGATGTGTTCTCGACCAGCCACACGGCAGTCGCTTTGGGCATCAAAGGTGCGGTTGCCATGGGGTAGGCTCCTTGGATGAATTTCCTCTGTGCTCCGCCCGCCCGTCCGGGCGAAGCCACTGACGTCATCAACGATGACTGGAAAAGCGGCTTAAATATAGGCGCCATGGCGGCGCCGCGCAACCTGGCTTGGGCGGCCCCTTGGCGGCTCTTTTGCAGCCACCTGTTATCCCTTGGCCGCCGCGAAATCCCTTATAATTGCGTCACGCAATGGAGCTAAAGGGTCGCTGGGGAAACATCATGGTCGCCACCGGGCGCAAAATTCTCGACGGAAAAGTCGCGATCGTCACCGGAGCCGGGCGCGGCCTTGGCCGGGCCATGACGCTCGGGCTCCTCGATGCCGGGGCGCGCGTTGCCGCGGTCGAGCTCGACGCTCCCGCGATTGAGGATACTCAGGACGCCGCGGAGGATCGCGGCGCCGGCGAACGATTTCTCGGCATCGGTGCCGACATCGCGCGCGACGAGAGCGGCGCCAACATTCTGCGCGCGACGATCGATCGATTCGGACGCCTCGATATCCTGATCAACAATGCCGGCATCAGCACCGGCCTTTTGCGCGGCGAGGATCGGCCGGCGGGAAAATTGTGGGAAACGACGCCGGAGGAGTTTCGCCGCGTCATCGATGTCAACGTGGTCGGCGCGTTTCTCATGACGCGCGCGGTATTGCCGACGCTGTTGGCGCAGCGCTGGGGACGGATCATCAATGTCACGACCAGCCTCGACACGATGTGGCGAAGCCTCATGCAACCCTACGGCGGCTCTAAAGCCGCCAACGAGGCCATTCTCACCGCGCTGGCGCAGGAGCTTGAAGGCACGGGCGTGACCGCCAACGTGCTCGTGCCGGGCGGCGCGGCCGACACGCGGCTCGTGCCGCGGTCGATGGCGCCCGATCGCTCCCAGCTCATTCCACCCGACGTCATGGTGACGCCGCTCGTGTGGCTGTGCTCTAAGGCGTCGGATGGAGTAAGCGGGCAGCGCTTCATCGCCATGCGGTGGGATGTTTCGTTGCCGCCGGCGGAGGCCGCGAAAAAGGCCGGTGCGCCTATGGCCTGGCAGCAGCTCGGCCGCCAGGCGATCATGCCCGAACGCATGCGCTGACTTAGAGCCGCAATCGTTTCAACGCGGCGCGATTGAGTGCGGCTTGTTGCACAGAGGCTTACCGATCAGGTTTTTTGCGCCTTGATCGCCGCCCAGACGCGGCTCGGCGTCGCCGGCATGTCGATGTGCTCGACGCCGAGCGGCTTTAACGCATCGAGAATGGCGCCGATGATCGCGGGCGGCGCTCCGGTCGCGCCGGCTTCGCCCGCGCCCTTGACGCCGAGCGGATTGATCGGGCTCGGCACTTCATTCGAGCGGAATTGAAGCGCCGGCACGTCGGCCGCGCGCGGCATGGCGTAATCCTGGAAGCTGCCGGTGACGAGCTGACCCGCGGCATCGAAGACGATCGCTTCCATCAGCGCCTGGCCCGCGCCCTGCGCCACGCCGCCGTGGATTTGCCCCTCGCAGAGCAGTTGATTCATGATCTTGCCGACATCGTCGACCGCCGCGTAGCGCTCGAGCGACACCGCGCCGGTATCCGGATCGATTTCAACCTCGCAGACATGGCACCCGTTCGGGTAGTTCGGCGGCTCGGCGGCGAAAGTGCCGGACGCTTCAAGGCCGACGTCGAATTGCGGCGGCAGCATCACCGGACGGTAGAACGCTTTGGCGACTTCGGTGAGCGGCAAGGCGCGGTCGGTGCCGACAATGCGGAACGAGCCGTCCTTGAATTCGAGGTCGCCGGGCGCGGCTTCGAGCATCGTCGCGGCCATCGGCTTTGCCTTGTCGATGATGCTGTCGGAGGCGCGTTTGAGCGCGTTGCCGCCGATATGCATGCTGCGCGAGCCATAGGTCCCGCGCCCCATCGGCACCGCGTCGGTGTCGCCCTGCACGAAGCGGATATTCTCGAACGGCACGCCGAGCCATTCGCTCGCCATCTGCGCGTAAACGGTCTGATGACCCTGGCCGTGCGAATGCGTGCCGGCGAGAATCGTGAGCATGCCGCTCGGATCGAAGCGCAGCACCATGCGATCGTTGAACACGGCGGCTTCTTCCAGGAAATAGCCGATGCCGCGGCCACGCAGCTTACCGTTCTTTTTCGACGCGGTGGCGCGTTTGTTAAATCCGTCCCAGTCGGCGAGCTTGAGGCACTCGTCCATCACGTGGACGAAATCGCCGCTGTCGTAGGTGATGCCGGTTTGCACCTTGTGCGGCATGGCCGAAGCTGGAATGAAATTCCGCCGCCTGATCTCCACGGCGTCGACGCCGACGACGCGTGCGGCGCGGTCGAGCAGCTGCTCGATCAGGAAAGTCGCCTCCGGCCTTCCCGCGCCGCGATAGGGCGCAAGCGGAACGGTGTTGGTGAACACCGCCCTGCCGACGGCGTGAACCGCAGGAATCCGATAAACGCCCGGCGCCAGGCGCAACGCATAGAGCGGCACCACCACCGCCGCGCCGAAGACGTGCGAGCCCATCGCATGCAGCGCGTTGACCCGCAAGCCTAGTATTTTGCCGCGATCGTCAAGTGCAAGCTCTCCGGTGACGATCTGGTCGCGGCCCTGGGTGTCGCCCAGTAGACCTTCCGAGCGCGTCGAAACCCATCTGACCGGACGGCCGCCGACGCGGCGTGACGCCCATACTACCAGCGCATCTTCGGGATAGCCGCCGAACTTCATGCCGAAGCCGCCGCCGACATCGGGTGAAATGACGCGCAGCTTGGTCTCGGGAATTTTGAGGACTTGGCCGGCGACAGCCGAGCGCGTTCCGTGCGGGTTCTGCGAGGTCGAATAAAGCGTGTAGCTATCGCTATCGGGATGATATTGCCCGATGGCCGCGCGCGGCTCGATAGAGTTCGCCGTGACGCGGGTATTTTGAAGCTTCAGCGAAACGATATGCGCGGGCTTGGCGAAGGCGGCATCGGTCGCCTCCTTGTTGCCCATCATCAGCGTGAAGGCGATGTTGTTCGGCGCCTCGTCCCACACCGCGGGCGCACCGGGCTTGACCGCGTCTTCGACGGCGACGACAGCCGGCAGTGGCTCGTAGTCGATCTCGATCAGTTCGGCGGCATCGCGCGCCTGGGTAGGAGTTTCGGCGACGACGAAGGCAACCCGATCGCCGACCGCACGCACTTTGCCGGCTTCGAGGATGGCCCGCAGCGTGCGGAAACCCTTCGGGCCGCCCATGTCCTCGGGCATCGGCGGTGCGAAGCCGCCGAGCTTGTCGGCTGCGACATCCGCCCCGGTAAGGACGGCGAGCACGCCCGGCGCGGCCTTGGCCTTCGCGGTATCGATCCGCTTGATGCGGGCGTGAGCGTGCGGAGACATGACCACGACGCCATGACACTGCCGCGGCAGCTCGTAATCGTCGACATAGCGACCACGGCCGGTGATGAATCGCGGATCTTCGACCCGTGGCACAGGTTGGCCGATACCGAACTTATTCACGCCCGTCTCCTTGCTCTCCGCCTCATCCGCAGCCCGGCTTTCGCGGGGTGCCGAAAGAAATTTATACTCAGCAATTCCGGCGATGAGAATGGACAAGACAGGAGCGGTCAATGACGGGGCTACCGGACAAAGCGCGCTTCGATTACATCATCGTCGGCGCCGGATCGGCGGGTTGCGTGCTAGCCAATCGGCTGACGGAATCGGGCCGCTACCGGGTTCTGCTCCTCGAGGCGGGCGGGCACGACCGGCACATTTGGATTCACATCCCGCTCGGCTACGGCAAGCTGTTCGACAATGCCAAGGTCAACTGGCTCTATAAGACGGAGCCGGAACCCGAGCTGAACAACCGCCGGATCATTCAGCCGCGCGGCAAGGTTTTGGGTGGGTCGAGCTCGATCAACGGGCTTCTTTACGTCCGCGGCCAGCACGAGGACTACGATCACTGGCGGCAGCTCGGCAATGCCGGCTGGGCCTTCGCCGATGTGCTGCCCTATTTTAAACGCGCGGAAGATCAGGCGCGCGGCGCCGACGACTTCCACGGCGCCGGCGGGCCGCTTGCGGTGTCCGATGTCTGCGAGCCGCATCCATTGTGCGAAGCGTTCATCGCGGCGGTGCAGCGCGCCGGCTTTCCGCGCAACGACGACTTCAACGGCAAGACGCAGGAAGGCGCCGGCTATTTCCAGCTCACGACGAAGAACGGCCGGCGCTGGTCGACGGCGGTCGGCTATCTGCGTCAGGCGCGCGGCCGGCCCAATCTGGCGGTCGTGTCGGACGCCTTGACCGAGCGGATATTGTTTGCCGGACGGCGCGCGATCGGCGTCCGCTACCGTAAGGACGATACGGCGCGCACGGCTTTTGCCGACGGCGAAATCATCGTCGCCGGCGGCGCTTTTAACTCGCCGCAACTTTTGCAGCTTTCCGGGCTCGGTCCGGCGAATTTGCTGCGCGACTTCGGCGTGGACGTACTCGCCGACATGCCGGGCGTCGGCGCCGACCTCCAAGACCATCTGCAGATCCGCATGCAATACCGCTGCACCGAGCCGATCACGATGAACGACGTGATCAATCATTGGCGTCACCGCTACGGCGCGGGACTGCGCTATATCATGTCGCGCAAAGGGCTACTGACCATCGGCGCCGGTTATGCTGGCGCGTTCTTGCGCACCCGCTCCGAACTGGCAACGCCCGACGTCCAAATTCATTTCCTTATTTTCAGCGCCGACAGCGCCGGCGCGGCGTTGCACGATTTCCCGGGATTCATGGCGTCGGTGTGCCAATTGCGGCCGGAGAGCCGTGGCTTTGTCCGCGTCAGGTCGCCCGATCCGAGCATTCCGCCTGCGATTCAGCCACGCTATCTCTCCGCCCGCGGCGATTGCGACACCGTCGTCGCGGGCATGAAGCTGATGCGCCGCATCATGAACGAGCCGGCGATGTGCCATTATATCGCCGACGAGTTCGCGCCCGGCGACAGTTGCGTTGGCGACGCCGATCTTCTTGCTTTCGCTCGCGAGACCGGAACGACGGTCTATCACCCAACGTCGACCTGCCGCATGGGGTCCGATCCGGCGGCCGTGGTCGACGAGCGGTTGCGGGTGCGCGGCGTCGAACGGCTGCGCGTCATCGACGCCTCGATCATGCCGGCGCTCGTCTCCGGCAATACCAATGCGGCCGCCGTCATGATCGGCGAAAAAGGCTCCGACATGGTATTGCAGGACGCCGCCGCGGCCGTGCGGCTCGCGATCTCGGCGTAGGGCATGATCCAGAAAAGTGGAAACCGGTTTTCTGAAAAGATCATGCCCCAGTTTAGTTCATCCGGCTCTTTGCATACGATCGATGTCGATCGCGCCCGCCTTGACGCGCGGAATGAGCTCGCGGCCGAACTCGACCGTGTCGTTGAACGGATCGAAGCCGCGGATCAAAACCGAACCGACGCCGAGCTTGTAATATTCCAGGATCGCACGCGCGACCTGTTCCGGCGTGCCGACAAGGCAAGATGTGTTGCCAAGCGCGCCCGTCACTCGCGCGATCGGCATCCAGAGCCGCTCGTCGTGGACGTCGCGTTCGAGCGCAAAGCCCATCAGCCGGCGTCCGGCATTGTCGACGGGGCCGCTCATCGCCTCCTGGCGGCTCCAGCCTTTGGATCCTGTCATCGCCCCGAGAATGGTGTTTGCCTTGTCCCAGGCGGCACCTTCGCTTCCCGCAATGACCGGGCGCACCGAAACATTAAAGCCCGGCGCGCGGCCGAACGCCGCCGCCTGCGCACGAAATTGCCCGATACGCTCGCGCGTCGAAGCGAGCGGCTCTGCATAGATCGCGTAAACGTCGCAGAGCCGCGCGCCCATTGCGAGCGCGCCGTCGGAGGCGCCGCCGAAGAAGAGAGGCGGATGCGGCTTTTGCAGCGGGCGCACGTCCGAATGCGCGCCCTTGACGCGGTAGAATTCGCCGGCGAAGTCGAACGGACGCTCGTTCGACCATGTCAGCTTCATCAATTCGAGATATTCGGCGGCGCGGCGATAGCGCTCGGCTTTCGGCGTGAAATCGCCGTCGCCCTCCTGTTCGTCGTCGGTCTTGCCGGTGATGATGTGGACCGCGAGCCGGCCGCCGCTCAGATGATCGAAAGTAGCGATTTTGCGCGCCATCAGCGTCGGCGCAACAAAGCCGGGGCGATGCGCGATCAGATAGCCGAGCCGCTCGGTGCGCTCCGCCGCGTGCAGCGCGACCAGAAAGCCTTCGGCAGACGACGACGAGTAGCCGACCAGCACGAGATCGAAGCCGGCCGCCTCGTGGGCCCGCGCGGCTTCGGTCACGTAATGCGGCGACAGCCCGCCCTCGATGACGTGCAGAGTGGCCGCGCTCTTGGGCGGTGTCACGCCGATCATGCCGATGAGTTTGATAGGCATCGCCGCCTCCTTGACGCAGACTAGCACAATCGCCGCGTTAGGACGCTCTGATGCGTTCCGTTTCCGCCTGATCGATCTCGCCGTTCGCGCCGATTACGACGCCATAGTCGCGGCGCGCTTCCTCCGCCGTAATCAAGCCGTCGAGCACGTCATCGCGCACGCGTTGCGGATCGCGCGCCCGCGGATCGCCGAAGCCGCCGCCGCCCGGCAGTTGCAGTTGAATGGCATCGCGCGGCGGCACGGTCTGGCGTCCCTTGGGCCGGATCGGCCGGCCGGATCGCAACGTGACGACGCCGGCTGCTCCCGCTTGGCCGCCGTTGCGGCCACGCGCGGGATGGCGCACCCGCTCGAAATTGCAGAGGAGCGCGACCGGATTGGCGCCGGCGCCGCCGATTTCAATGACTTGACCGAGGCCGCCGCGGAATTGGCCGGACCCGCCGGAACTTTCGCGAAATTCGCGACGATAGAACACGACCGGGGCCACGCTTTCGGTCGCTTCCACCGGGATCGTGCGCACGCCGGATGGAAAGGACGTTGCGCTCAACCCGTCCTTTTGCGGCCGGGCGCCGGCGCCGCCGCAATGGAAGATCACGGTCGAGAATTCCGGCAGCGTGTTAGCGTCGGTGCCATCTTCGACCTCGTCGACCAGCGAGCCGCCGCCGAAGATTTGTGGATTCCAGAGCGACGACGCGCCTTCCGCCGGTACGCCGCCGCGGATCGCCTGATGCAAACAGCCGGCGACTACATCCGGCAACATTTGACCGACCGTGTGGCGCGCTGCCACCGGCCATGGCCGCTTGGCATTGAGCACGCAGCCTTCCGGCGCGCTGACCGTAATCGGCGCGAGCGAGCCGGCATTGTTCGGCACTTCTGGCGCCACCAGGCACTTCACGCCGAAGGCGGTGTAGGCGAGGCAATAATTGAGGACGACGTTGATGCCGTATCCGGACGCAGGGGACGTGCCGTCGAAGTCGACATGGATGCCATCGCCGGAAATGGTCAGCGCGGCGTTGAGCAGGAGCGGCTTATCATAACCGTCCATCGTCAGGCTGTTGCGATAGGTGCCCTTCGGCAAGGCGCGAATGCGCGCGAGGGTCGCCTCGCGCGAAGCGTCCATGATCGTGTCGCCGAGGCGATCGAGATTGGCGATTTCGAACTCCTCCATCATCTCGATCAGGCGCCGGCCGCCTTCGTCGTTGCAGGCCGCGCAGGCATAAATGTCGCCCTCGACCTGAAGCGGCTCGCGGACATTGGCGCGCACGAGCCGCAGCAAATCCTCGTTCATGCATCCTTCGCGAGCGAGCGGCATGATCGGGATCGACAGGCCCTCCTCGAAAACCTGCCGTCCGTCGGGCCCCATGCCGAGGCCGCCGATATCGACGACGTGAATCGTGTTGGCGAAAAGACCGACCGCTTGGCCGCGATAAAAGGTCGGCGTCACGACCGTGATGTCATGCAGATGACCAGACGTGAGCCACGGATCGTTGGTGATGTAGTGGTCGCCCGGCTTCATGCTCGCGAGCGGATAGACATCGAGGAAATACCGCACCCCGTTCGCCATCGAATTGACGTGGCCCGGCGTGCCGGTCACCGCTTGCGCAAGCATGCGGCCGTGACGGTCGAATACGCCCGCCGAAAGGTCGCCGGCCTCGCGCACCGAGGTGGAGAACGCGGTGCGCAGCATGGTTTGCGCCTGTTCCTCGACGACCGCGATCAGGCGGTTCCACATGATCTGCGTATGGATTTGCGCGAGCGCGGCGTTCGGGCGGGCGACCATGGATCAATCCTCGCGGCGAGTGAGCGCAATATAGCCGAACTGATCGATCTGCGCGTCGAATAAGGCGCCGACCACGGTCGACGTATCGTCCTCCGCGATCACCGCCGGACCTTCGATGCGCGCGCCCGGCGAAAGGTCCGCGCGCCAATAGATCGGCACCTCAGCGAATGCGCCGGCCTGCGGATCGAAGGCCACGCGCCGCGCCCGTGGCTTCGGTTCGCTCGGCGGTGCAGGCCTGGCAACGGCGAGTTCGCCTTGGGCCGGCGCGGCGAGCGCAATCACCCAGCTTAAAATTTCAATTTCGACGCCGGGAATGGGCCGGCTGTAGAGCCGCCGGTAGGCGTCTTCGAACAGGGCGGCGATGGTCGCGCGGTCGGCGGCGGTGAATTCCCGCACCGGCAGCGCGACAGCGATCTCGTGGCCCTGGCCCCGATAGCGCATGAAGGCGGAACGTTGCTCGGTCAGCGTCGCATCCGGCGCGCCTTGCCGCACGACGGTTTCCGCTTCATAACGCATCTCCGCCAGCAAACGGTTGACCGCCGCGGGATCGAAACGCGAAAGCCGCATCAGGCGGCCGCGCACGATCTCGTAAGCGACCGGCGCGCGCAACAGGCCCACGGCCGAGCCGACGCCGGCATTGGCCGGAACGAGCACGCGGCCGATGCCGAGTTTTTCCGCCACGCGCGCGGCATGGAGCGGCGCCGCGCCGCCGAATGCGATCAAAGTGCGCGGGCGCAAGTCCTTGCCGCTTTCGATTGCATGAACGCGCGCCGCGTTCGCCATGTTCTCATCCACCACTTCGCTGATGCCGAGCGCGGCGTGTTCGACGGCAAGATTAAGTTTGCCGCCGATCCGTTCGGCGATCGCCGTTTTGGCGGCGGCGGTATCGAGCGGCATCTTGCCGCCGGAGAACGTCGCCGGATCGATTCGGCCGAGCGCAAGATCGGCATCGGTGACGGTCGGCTCGCTGCCGCCGCGGCCGTAGCAAACGGGACCCGGTTCGGAGCCGGCGCTTTGCGGGCCGACCGCGATACGTCCGAGCGCATCGACCGCCGCGATCGATCCGCCGCCGGCGCCGATCTCGACCATTTCGATCACTGGGATGCGTAGCGGCAGGCCGCTGCCTTTGACGAAGCGATAGATGCGCGCCACCTCGAAAGCGCGCGCGGTCTGCGGCCGCGCCTTGTCGATGAAGCAGATCTTTGCGGTCGTGCCGCCCATGTCGAAGGAGACGACCTGGTCGAGGCCGTGCTGGCGGGCGATGCAGGCGGCGAAGATGGCACCGCCGGCCGGCCCGGATTCCACGAGCCTCACCGGAAAACGAATCGCGGTCTCGGTCGTGGTGATGCCGCCGCCCGAGGTCATCAGTAGCATCGGACAGCGAAAGCCGGCTTGCGCGAGCTCGCGCGCGAGTTTCGCCAGATAGCTGCCGATCAAGGGCTGCAGATAGGCGTTGGCGCAAGCCGTGGAGAAGCGTTCGTATTCGCGCATCTCCGGCGATACATCCGAGGAAAGGCTCACTGCGATTTTGGAAAAACGCCGGGCCACGGCGTCGCCGATCCGGCGCTCGTGATCGGGATTGGTGAAGCTATGCAAAAATCCGACTGCGACGGCTTCGACGTCCCGGCCGGCAAGCGTATCGAGCGCGCGCGTGACGCTTGCGTCATCGAGCGGCACGAGCACGTTGCCCTGCGCATCGATGCGCTCGCGGATCGGCAGGCGCAGACGGCGGGGAACGAGCGGCGGCGGCAAGTCGATATTGATGTCGTATTGCTCGAAGCGGTTCTCGTGCCGGATTTCCAGCACGTCGCGGAAGCCTTCGGTGGTCAGAAGCGCGGTCTTGGCGCCTTTGCGTTCGATCAGCGCGTTGGTGGCGAGCGTCGTGCCGTGAATGATCGATTGGACGTTGGCCGGCTCGATACCGGCTTCGGCAATGGTCGCGTGCACGATCGTAAGCACGCCGGCTTCGGGGGCGCGCGCGGTGGTCAGGCCCTTGGCCGTGATGCGCCGGTCGCCGATTTCCAGCGCGACGTCGGTAAATGTGCCGCCGATATCGACGCCGAGCCGGATTGGGGGTGGGGGTGTCACGCGCGAACTGCCAAAGGACTGATGGAAACGGCGAAAACCACTTTATATGCCGGCTCTTTGCGCGCCTTGTCCATCGTGCCGCAAGGATCAGCTATTACGGCAAGCGCGTTGCGCGCCCTTTGAGGCCGGGGCATCATGCCGACAAGAAACCCGCCAAACCAAGAAACGCGCAAAATCGGCGAACGCGCAAAATTCGGGATCGAGAAACGAGGAGCGGCATCGATGCACGACATCGTCATTCGCGGCGGCAGGATTATCGACGGCACCGGCAGGACGGCGTTCACCGGCGACGTCGCCATCGCGGGCTGCCGCATCGCCGCGGTCGGCGGCAAACAAGGTCCCGCCAAGCGCGACATCGACGCCGACGGGCTTCTGGTCACGCCGGGCTGGGTCGACGTGCACACCCATTACGACGGCCAGGCGATGTGGGACCCGCTCCTTGCGCCGTCATGCTGGCACGGCGTGACGACGGTGATGTTCGGCAATTGCGGCGTCGGTTTCGCGCCGGTGAAGAAGCACCATCGCAACGCGCTGATGGATTTAATGGAGGGCGTCGAAGAGATTCCCAATCCGGTGCTTGCCGCCGGCTTGACCTGGGAGTGGGAGACCTTTCCGCAATTCATGGATGCACTGGAGCGGCGGCCGCGCGCGATCGATATCGCGGCGCAGGCCGCCCATCTGCCGCTGCGCGTCTATGTCATGGGCGACCGCGCGGTGCGGCGCGAGCCGGCAACGCCGGAGGATATCGCCGAGATGCGCCGGCTCACCATCGAAGCACTGCAATGCGGCGCGTTCGGCTTCACCACTTCGCGCACCGATTCGCACAAGACGCCCGACGGCGATCTCGTGCCCTCGCGCGATGCCGATGCCGAGGAGCTCGTCGGCATCGGTTCCGCGCTCGGCGCGGTCGGCATGGGCGCGTTCGGCATGAACAGCGATTTCGACGATGAGGACTATGAACTCGCCTGGATGACCAAATTCGCGCGCCAGACCGGCCGCCCGATCTGGTTTTTGCTCACCGACCGCTACGAGGATCCGCAGCGCTGGCGCCGTCTGCTTAAGGCGACGCATGCGGCGCGCGCCGAAGGCTTGCCGTTTACCGCGCAGGTCGCCGGCCGGCCGATCGGGGTGATGATGGGCGTCGGCACCGCAGTCAATCCGTTCGCGGTGCGGCCGACCTACAAGACGATCGAAAATCTGCCGATTGCCGAGCAACGCCGGCGGTTGCGCGATCCGGAAATGCGGCGAAAGATTCTCGCCGAAGCACCGTCGGACGCCGACGTCGCCAAGCTCGCGCAATTCCGCCAAGCCGTGATCAGCAAGTGGGACCGGTTCTATGTCATGAGCGATCCGCCGGATTACGAGCCGGTTCCGGAGAAGAGCGTCGCCAATATCGCGGCGCGCGAGGGCCGCACGCCCGACGAAGTCGCTTACGACTACATCACCGGCGGCGAAGCGCAGTATCTATACTTCCCGGTAGTGAATTATGTCTCCGGCGATCACGCGCCGATTTTCGAAATGCTCAACGATCCGGCCTGCCTCCTCGGCTTGAGCGACGGCGGCGCGCATTGCACCTCGATCGTCGATGCTGGCGTGCCGACCTTCATGCTGATGCATTGGGGCCGCGACCGCAGCCGCGGACCGCGCCTGCCGCTTGAAATGCTGATCAAGCGGCAAACCAGCGAAACCTCCGACTATTTCGGACTGACCGATCGCGGCCGGCTCGTGCCGGGTCTGCGCGCGGACATCAACGTGATCAATTACGCCAATCTTAAAGTGCAGAAGCCCGAACTCGTTCACGACATGCCGGCCGGCGGCCGGCGCTTCGTGCAGCGCGTCGAAGGCTACGAAACGACGCTCGTTGCCGGCGCGCCGATCTTCGAACGCGGCGAACATACCGGCGCCATGCCCGGCCGGCTGGTGCGGGCCGGGCGCGACAGCGCGGTCTTGGCCGCGGAATAAGCGCGCGCGATGCAGCGCAGCGCCACGAGGATTCTGACGACCCATGTCGGCAGTCTCCCTTTCTTGTCGCTCGATCACGGCATAGCGACCGGCGACCAGACGCATCTCGCCGACGACGTTGCGGCGATCGTCGCGCGCCAGCGCGAGATCGGCATCGATATCGTCAACGAGGGCGAATATGCCAAAGGCGGCGACTGGCTCCGCTACATGCAAAATCGCTTCAGTGGCTTTACCGACATTGACGCCGGCGACGAAAAGCCGCTCATCGAACGCGGCAAGGATCGCGAAGAATTCGCCGATTTCTACAAATATGCCAGCGAGCGCGGCACGTTGTTCTATACGCCGGGCGCGCAAATCGCCAAGAAGCGCCCGGTGCAGGCCTGCACCGGTCCGGTGACCTATATCGGCCAGGCGGAGCTGGAAAAAGAAATCGACGTCACAATCGCCGCCGCCGGCACCGAGAACGTGTTCTTGACCTCGACCGCACCGGCAAGCCTCGAAGTTTATCGCCGCAACCGCTACTACAAGAACGACGAGGACTATGTGTTCGCCTTGGCCGAGGCGATGCGGACCGAATACGAGGCGATCGTCGACGCCGGCCTCATTCTGCAGATCGACGACGCCTGGCTGCCGGCGCTATGGGACCGCATCGGCATCGCCATGGGGCTTGCGGCGTTCCGCGCGCGCAGCGCCATGCGGATCGAAGCGCTCAATCACGCGCCGCGCAATCTTCCGGAGGACCGCGTGCGTTATCACCTGTGCTGGGGAAGCTGGCACGGCCCGCACGCTTACGATCTCGAATTAAAAAACATCGTCGACCTCGTGCTCGGCGTCGACGCGCAGGCCTTTCTAATCGAAGGTGCCAATACACGTCACGAGCATGAAGTCGCCGTGTGGGACAAGGTCAAATTGCCGCCGGGCAAAATTCTCATTCCCGGCGTCGTCACGCATTCGACCGACGTGGTGGAGCATCCGGAGCTTGTTTCGCAGCGGCTGCAGGGCTATGCGCGCCGGGTCGGCAAGGAGAACTTGATCGCTGGCGCCGATTGCGGCTTCGGCGGCCGCTCGCATCCGCAGATCGCCTGGGCGAAATTGCGCGCCATGGTAGAAGGCGCGGCGCTGGCGAGCAAAGCGCTCGGCTTTGCGGCTGCCTGACTTTTGCGGCTGCCTGACTACTGAAAACCGCCCTTGCAAAAAATGGCGCATCCGCCTTAATCGTCGAACCAAGAATGCGAAACAGCGCGGCGCGACGCCGCGTGGGGGGAAGCACCATGGCCGCGACCAAAGTTGACGTCATTGAACTGATCGACCGGCATCCGGTGACCGGTTTTCAGATCGGCGTGTTGATCCTGTGCATGCTGGTGGCGGCGCTCGACGGCTTCGACACCCAGGCGATCGGTTATACCGCGCCCGCGATCGCCGCAGTGATTCATCTGCCGATGCCGCAATTCGGCCAGGTCGGCTCCGCCGGGTTGCTCGGCGCCGCGGTCGGCGCGCTCTCGTTCGGGCCGCTCGCCGATATTTTCGGCCGCAAATGGTTCATGATCATCGCCGTCATCATATTCGCGATCTTCAGCTATCTGACCTCGCAATCGACCTCGCTCAACGAATTGCTCTTCTATCGCTTCTGTACCGGTCTCGGCCTTGGCGGCGTGACGCCGGCGTTTTTGGCGATGGGCGCGGAGCTGGCGCCGAAGCGGCTGCGCGACGTATTCGTGACCGTGCTGTTTGCGTCGTTTCCCGGCGGCGGGCTCATTGGCTCGCTGACCAGCGCTTGGGCCATTCCCACCTTCGGCTGGCAATCGGTGTTCTACATCGGCGCGGTGGTGCCGCTGATCATCGCCGTGGTGCTGGCGATCTGGTTGCCGGAATCGATCCGCTTCCTGCTTGCGCGCAATATCCGCCAGGACGAAGTGCGCCGCACGCTCGAACGCATCATGCCGGGCGACGTGCCGCCTCCCGGCGTGGAGCTTGTCGCGCCGCCCGATCCGGCGCGCGAGGGCGTCCCGGTCAAGCATCTGTTCATGGAAGGCCGCGCGGTTCCGACGCTGCTGCTTTGGGTGCCGTTCTTCACGATTTTCATGGTGCTCGTTACCGTCACGTTCTGGACGCCGGCGGTGCTCAATTCGGTCGGCTTCTCACTTTCGGCCGCGGCCCTGATCATCGGCCTCAACAATCTCGGCAGCGCTATCGCCAGCGCCTTCTCGGGATGGGCGGTGCATCGCGGTGGCGCGTTCCGCGTGCTCATTCCCTGCGCGATCATCGGCGGGCTCGCGCTCGCCTGGTTCGGCCAGGCCACGTCGTCGGTCGCGACGTTGGGCACGGCGTCGTTCCTCGCCGGGTTCTTTGTCGGCGGCACCGGAACGGGATTGATCGCGGTCGCCGCCGGCATGTACCCAACCTCGATCCGCTCGACCGGTATCGGCTGGGCCATGGGCCTCGGCCGCGTCGGCCAGGTCTTCGGCCCGGTTCTTACCGGCATCCTGGTAGGGCTCGGTATCAAAGTCGGCGGGATTTTCTTCGCCGCCGCGGTGCCGTGTTTCATCGCCGCGCTGTTCCTGATCTTCCTCTACTTCGCTCGTCCGGTGATGGAGGCCGACGCGAGTGCGGCGCCCGCGCCGGCGGAGTAGGGCGGCGGCGCGTCACAGCCCGAGCAGGCGCGGTAGCCACAGCGAAATCTGCGGCAGGTAGGTCACGAGCATCAACACGGCGAACATCACGCCGTAGAACGGCCAGATGCGCCGCAATACCTGCTCAATCGTGACGTCGCCGACCGCGCAGCCGACGAACAGGATCGCGCCGACCGGCGGATGGCACAGCCCGATGCCGAGGTTGAGCAGCATGATCATGCCAAAATGAACCGGATCGACGCCGAGCTTGAGCATCACCGGAAGGAGTATCGGCGTCGAGATTAAAATCGACGGCGCCATGTCGACCAGGCAGCCAAGCGCCAGCAACAACAGATTCACCAGCATCAGGATCACGTATTTGTTGCTGGAAATTGCGAGAAAAAACGCCGTGATCTTGGCCGGCATTTGCGTGAGCGCCATGACGTAGCCGACGCTGGAAGCGCAGGCGATCAGCGTGAGCACCATCGCCACTGTGCGCATGGTCCGGTGCACCAAAGCGGGCAGGTCGCGCCAGCGATAGTCGCGATAGACGAACATGGTGACAACGAAGGCCCAGACGCAGGCCACCGCGCCGGCCTCGATCGCGGTGAAGACGCCGGCGAGAATGCCGCCGAGAATGATCACGAGCGTGATCAGGCCCCACAGCGCATCGACCGAAATTATCGCCGCTTCGCGCAGCGGCACGGCGCTGCCGCGCGGATGGCCGTCGCGATAGGCGATGACGAGGCAAAGCACGACGAGCGATAGGCCGAGCAAGAGCCCCGGCACGACGCCGGCCATGAACAGGCTGATGATCGAGATCGTGCCGCCGGTCGCGAGCGAATAGATCACCGCATTGTGGCTCGGCGGCACCAGCAAAGCCTGCACCGAAGCCGAGATCGTCACGTTGGTGGCGAAGACGCGCGGAAAGCCGCTCCGCTCCATCTGCGGGATCATCACCGAGCCGATCGCGGACGTATCGGCGACGGCGGAGCCGGAAATGCCACTGAGAAACGTCGTGGCGACCACATTGACCACCGAAAGACCGCCGCGCACCCGGGTGAAACCGACCAGCACGTCGGCGAACGCGACAAGACGTTTCGCCATGCCGCCTTCGGCCATGATCGCGCCAGCCAGAACGAAGAACGGAATGGTGAGCATCGCCACTTTGCTGACGCCGTCGGAAATCTTCAGCATCACTGCTTCGAGCGGTATCCCCATCCAAAGGGCGCCCGCGATCGCCGCCAGTGCAAGCGAATAGGCGATCGGCATGCCGATCACGAAGCAGGCGAACATTGTGGCGAGCAGGATGAAGATGTCCATCGTGCTTTTGTGTCTCACCTAATCGAAGGCGGCCGCGTCGCGCTCCGCGGCCGGCGGGCCGAGCAGGAGCCGCTCGATGACGAAGAAAAACAGGATCGCGCCGCCGAGCGGGATCGGCAGATAGGTCGCGCCGACCGACAGCGAGGGAAAGTCGGCGATGGAGTTCTGCCAGGTCGCCGCGACGAGCTTTGCGCCCCAATCGATCATGAACAGAGCGACCAAAGCCATCAGCAGTTCAACGATAAATGCCATCGCCTGCTGCAGGCGCGGCGGCAAAAGCGAGACGAAGAAGGACACTCGCATGTGCAAGCCGGCGCGGTAGCAGGCCGCCGCGCCAAAGAATGTCAGCACGATCATCATCAGCACCGCCATTGGCTCGGGCCAGGACGCGGCGCGGTTGAGCACGTAGCGGGTATAGACCGCCCAGGGAATGACCGCGGAAATCAGCACCAAAGCGGTGCCGGCAATAGCGACGCAGGCGGCATAGAGCGTGTCCATAAGCCTGCGGATCGCGCGCTTCATCGTCCGCACGCTCTCAGTCGGCCGCTTGAATGCGCTTGATCAATTCGGCAAAGCGCGGGCCGTATTTATCCCACACCGGCTTCACCGCATCCTGGAACGGTTGCTTGTCGATCGTCTCGACGATCTGCACGCCGCCCGCGCGCGCCTTGTCCATCGCTTGTTGCTCGTAAGCCGCCCACAGCACGCGCTCCTCGGCCTGCGCCTCGCGTGCGAATTTCTGGATGAGCGCCTGATCGTCCTTCGACAGGGTGTCCCAGGTCTTGCGCGAGAACACAAGGACTTCCGGCACGATCAGGTGTTCGGTCAGCGTATAGTTCTTCGCTACCTGATAATGATTGTCGAAGACGAAGCTCGGCGGATTGTTCTCGGCGCCGTCGATGACGCCGGTCTGCAGCGCGCTGAAGACCTGGTCGTAGCCCATGGCGACGCCGTTGGCGCCGAGCGCGTTGGCCATATCGACGAACATCGGGTTGCCGATGACGCGCACTTTAAGACCCTTGAGGTCGGCGATGCTTTTGATCGGATGCTTGGTGTTATAGAAGCTGCGCGCGCCAGCATCCATCCAGCACATCCCGACCAGCCCGGCTTTGTCGTTGGCGGTCACCTTGTCGAGAAGCTCATTGCCGATCGGTCCGTCGATCACCTTCTGCATATGCGCGGTGTTGCGGAACAAGAACGGCAGATTGAATACGTTGAGATCGTCGATGACCGGGCCGATGGCGCCGACGCTGACGCGGGCCAATTGCAGCGCGCCGACCTGCGCCTGTTCGATGGCCTCCTTCTCGCCGCCGAGCTGCATCGACGCATACATCTGCACGCCGAGCCGCCCATCGGTCGCCTGTTTGAGTTTCTTGCCGAGATTTTCCGCCGCGACGACGGTGGGATAGCCGGGAGGATGGACATCGGATGCCTTGAGCGTGGTTTGCGCTTGCGCAAAGGCCGGTGCTTGCGCGAAGCGGCCGATCGTCAGCGCGCCGGCCAAAAATGCGGTGCCGCGAAGAACGTCACGTCGGCGCACTTTAGTCCTCCCTCGATCGGGCCGTCGGTTCCCCCGCGGCCGTTTTATTCGTTATGTCGTGCATCATGACACACGATGATGGGACGGGCGAGTAATGTCTTTGCCACCGTCGCACGGCGCGAAGGCTTTGCCGGTGCGGCCATGCTTGCGCTTTCGCCCGCGGCGGCGGATGCTCCGGGCCTTTTGCGAGGATTAAGATGACGCACGATCCGGGGGTTACCGAACGGCTGGCGCAATTCGTGGCCGGGGCGCGATGGGAGGCGCTGCAGCCGCCTGTCGTTCACGCCGCCAAGCGCTCGCTGATGAATTTCTTTGCCGTCGCATTGACCGGCTGCCGCGAGCCGACGATCGAAACCGCGCTGCAATCGCTTGCGGTCTTCTCCGGCGGACGGCAGGCGACGGTGATCGGCCGGAACGAACGGATCGATCCGCTCGGTGCGGCGTTTCTTAATGCCGCGAGCGCCAATGTGCTCGATTTCTGCGACACCCATGTGCCGACGGTGATCCACCCGACCACGCCGCTGGCGCCGGTTCTCCTGGCGCTCGGTGAGCTTCAGCGCGTCAATGGCCGCGACGCCATCCTCGCTTTCGTGCTCGGCCAGGAAGTCGAATGCCGAATCGGGCTTGCTATGTCGCCGAGCCATTATCATCGCGGCTGGCACATTACCGCGACCTGCGGCGTGTTCGGCGCCGCCGCCGGCGCCGGTAAAGTCCTGGCGCTCAAACCCGAACAAATAGTGTGGGCGTTCAGCATTGCGGCGACGCAAGCGGCCGGCCTGTGCGAATGCCTCGGCACACCGGCAAGAAGCGTCGGCGTCGGCAATGCCGCGCGCAACGGATTGTGGTCGGCGCTCTTGGCGGCGAAGAATTTCACCGGGCCGACCGAGCCGTTGACCGGCGCGCAGGGCTATTTCCACGCGCTTGCGGAAACGCCACGGCTTGATTGTCTCACCGAAGGGCTCGGCGAGAGTTGGGAAATCGTGAAGACCGCGTACAAGCCCTATCCGTGCGGCTTCGTCGTTCATCCGGTGCTCGATTGCGTGCTCGACTGGCGGCGCGCACATCCCGATTCCGTCGTGGAAAAGGTCACGGTGTTCGGCAATCCGCTTCTTGCCGCGCGCACCGACCGGCCGAACATTTCGACGAGCGGCCAGTCGCAGGTCAGCGTGCAGCACGCAGTTGCCGCCGCTCTCGTCACCGGCAAGGCCGGCGTCGCCCAGTTCTCGCAGCCTTGCGTCAACGACCCAAAAGTCGTCGCGCTGCGCGGCAAGGTCGAAGTGATACGCGACGAAAGCTTTCCCACCGTCGCCGCTGCGGTCGAGATCGTCACCGCCTCCGGTAGGACGCATAGGCTCGATCAGCGCGCGGCGCGCGGCAGCGACGCCAATCCCATGACGGATAAGGATCTTGAGGAGAAATTGCGCGACGCGGCGGCCGCCGTCATCCCGCGCAACGATGTCGCGGCTCTGATCGACACAATCTGGACACTCGAAGACAGCGACGATATTGCGATGCTCGCGGCGCTGGCCGTGCCGCGCGCGAACTGAATAGGGTGTTGGGGTTGAAACATGAACGGCGTCAACAGCAAGCGAGTGTTCCTCGTAAATCCGCACGTGCCGGCCGGCTATCTCGACATCGTCGGCCGGCGCGAAGACGTGCGGCTCGATCGATTGGAGCACGACGGCCCGCCCGATCTTGCGGCATCGGTGCTTTCCGCCGCGCACGCCTATCAGACGAGTTCGACGCGCGACGAGTTGGCGCGGCATTTCCACACGGGCGCCGAATTGCTGCAAAGGACGCCGAACCTGCTCGTCGTCTCCACCAACGGCGCTGGCTACGACACCGTCGACGTCAAGGCCTGCACCGAGCGCGGCATTCTCGTGGTGAATCAGGCCGGCGGTAACGGGGAATCGGTCGCCGAACATGTGCTCGGCATGATGCTCATGCTGGTCAAGCGCGCGGTCGACTGCGATCGCGCGCTGCGCGCTGGCACGCTGCAAAACCGCGCCGACTTCACCGGGCGCGAAGCGTTCGGCAAGACGATCGGTATCATCGGCGTCGGCAATGTCGGCCGGCGTGTCGCCGAATTGTGCAGTGGTCTTCTGCGCATGCAGGTGATCGCCTACGATCCTTACGTCGATGCGGAAGAGACACGCCGGCGCGGCGCGCGCAAGGTTGAGCTCGACGAACTCTTGCGCGACGCCGATTTCGTCTCAATCAATTGCCCGCTCACCGACGAGACGCGCCGGATGATCGGCGCCCGCGAATATGCGCTGATGAAGCCGACCGCTTACTTCATCACCACTGCGCGCGGCTTCATCCATGACGAAAAGACGTTGGAACGGGCGCTGCGCGAGAAGACAATCGCCGGCGCAGGCCTCGACGTGTGGGACAAGGAGCCGCCGCCGGCCGATCATCCGTTGCTGAAATTCGACAATGTCATCGCCACTGCGCATACGGCTGGCGTCACCCGCGAAGCCCGCGCCAATATGGGCAAGATCGCCGCCGAACAGGTGCTCGCCGCGCTCGACGGCGAGCCAGTGGCGCGCATCGTCAATCCGCAAGTGTGGCCTGCTTACGCCAAGCGTTTCGAGTTCGCCTTCGGCTTCGCGCCGCGGCGCTAGGGCATGATCCGGAAAAGTGGAAACCGGTTTTCCGAAAAGATCATGCCTCGTCAAATGGCCAGAGCAAGGCGCCTGTCATCCCGGGGCGCGGGCTCTAAGCCCGCGACCCGGAATCCATAATCACAGTTTGTGAGCGTTCTGCACCGATTGTGGTTATGGATTCCGGGCGACGGCCATCGGGTGGTTTCCGGCATGACGGCCGAAAATTTCACCCCATATATTCCAGAATGTGCATGCCCTGGCCCCAGCGGTCGATGAGATAGAGGCGGCCGTCATCGTCGGCGCCGATATCGTTTGACTGGATGCCAGGCGCGCCGGCCGGCGTCTCAGGCACGTAACAGCCCACTTCCTTCGGATGGAGCGGGTCACTGACATCGACCGCGCGCAGCCCGGCGTTAAAATAGGTAAGAAATACGATGTCCTTCCACGGTCCCTCGGCCGGAAGGCTCTCCAGAATATTATGCGCGCCGAACCGGCCGGGTCGGTCGAAATATTTCTCGCGCTCTGGCATGAAGGTCGCGACCGGGAGCGGATTTTTCTCCTCGCGCGCATCAACGACCCACATGAATTGCGCATCCCAATATTTTTCCTTGGCGCGCGCCTCGTCGGTGACGACGAGATAAGGCCGGTCGCCGATCGGCCAGCAGGTATGGGTCGAGCCGGGAAACGGCGGCGACCATTTGATGTGGCTGATAAGCTTCATATCGGAAAGATCGGTGCAGTCGATGATCGACATGCCGCCGCCCCACCACGCGCAATACATGCGGTTGCCGCGAATCATCGGCGGGCCGTGCAACGTACACGCCTGCTCGTGCGGATGCGGATCGTTGCCGACCTCGTTGCTTCCGGTCTTCATCCACGGCAGGCCCCAGATGCTGACGACTTCCGGGCGCAGCGGATCGCGGATGTCGAGCGTCCAGATCACGCGCTTGTCCCAGCCAGGCGCGTCGTTCGGCATAAAGGCAAGGCGACGCTGCAAATCGACGCCGAAGCGATGCGGCCCGGAGCCGGGCATATCGTAAAAGCCGACCGGCTTCGGCGCCGACGGCGTCGAGACGTCAAAGATGAAGAAGCCGGCGCGGGCGTTCTTGCCCTTATCGCCGGCGAGCCGTTCCGAATTCACGTAGAGAAGATCTTCGCCGACGACGCGCAGCTTGTGGCAATGCACCCCGGGCGGCGCGCGAAATTCGCCGACTTTCTTCGGCTTTCGCGGATCGCGCACGTCGTGCACGGTGAAACCTTCGGGGCCGTTGAAGCTCGATCCGCCGACCGCGCCGACATAGGCATGGCCCTTATGGATCTGCACGAGGCTGCCGCCGCCCCAGGCAGCCGTCGGATCGTGACCGAGGAGGCGAAAGTTTTTTGCTTCTTCGGGATAGGCGGCGGCCATGCAGTGCTCCTTTTTCTTTCCTCCTGCCTGCGGGGAGAGGGTTGGGGTGAGGGGGCTTAGCCGTTAGGCTCAGCTCCGCAATCCAGCCGCTCCCTCGCGTGCGGGGAGAGGTTATCTTAATGCGCCAACGGACAGTCGTCTTGATTGATCGCGCTCAAACATTTCGGGCAGCCCGCGCTGAGCTGTTCGGCCATCCGCGCGGGCTCACGTTTCTCTTCACCACGGAAATGTGGGAGCGCTTCTCCTATTACGGCATGCGCTCGCTGCTCGTCCTCTACATGACGAAATATCTATTGCTCGCCGATCGTTCGGGCAGCGTGGTCGGTCTTGATGCGCTGACGCGCGCGCTCGAAAGCGTATTCGGCCCGCTCGACGTGCAGCCTTTATCTTCGCAGATCTGGGGCCTTTATACCGGGCTCGTCTATTTCACGCCGATTTTCGGCGGGCTTCTCGCCGACCGCGTGCTCGGCCAGCGCCGCACCGTCGTCGTCGGCGCGGTCCTGATGGCGATCGGCCATTTCATGATGGCGGTCGAACAGCTTTTTCTACTCGCGCTGCTCGCGCTCATTCTCGGCAGCGGCTGTTTCAAACCGAACATTTCCACCCAGGTTGGCGGTCTCTATGCGCCTGGCGATGCACGCCGCGACCGCGCTTTTTCCATCTTCTATGTCGGCATCAATCTCGGCGCGTTTCTCGCGCCGCTGGTCTGCGGCACGCTCGGCGAGAAGGCCGGCTGGCATTACGGCTTTGCCGCCGCCGGCGTCGGCATGGTGATCGGGCTTTCGATTTATCTTTACGCGTTGCCGCTCTTGCCGGCGGACGAATTGCACCAGGCGATTGCCGCGCACCGTGCGCGCAAGCCGCTCGATCGCGAAGAGCGACGCGCCGTGTTCGGGCTTCTCGCCTTGTTCGTGCCGAACACGCTGTTCTGGGCCGCGTACGAGCAAATGGGCAACACGATCGTCTTGTGGGCGGACGCGAATACCGATCGCAGCATCGATTTGTTCGGCTTTTCGGCGCAGATCCCGACGACGTGGTTCCTCGCCTTCAATCCGTTCATGATCTTTGCGTTTACGCCCTTCGTCGTCGCGCTCTGGGCGCGCCAAGCCGAGCGCGGCGCCGAGCCGCCGACCATCAAAAAAATGGCGTTGGGCTGCTTCGGCCTTTGCGCGGCCTACCTGATCCTGGTGGCGGCGGCGCTTTATACCGGCGGCGGGAAAGCGAGCTGGCTGTGGCTTTTCGCTTATTTCCTCGTGCTCACGCTCGGTGAGCTTTATCTCTCCCCGGTCGGCCTTTCCTTCGTCACCAAGGTCGCGCCCGCGCGCATGCTCTCGATGATGATGGGCATCTGGCTTGCGGCAAGTTTCACCGGCGGGTTTCTCGCAGGCTATATCGGCAGCTTCTGGAGCCAGATGGCAAAACCGGAATTTTTCCTCGTGGTCGCCGGCATCGCCGCGCTCGCGGGGCTGATGATTCTTGCTTTCCGATGGGTCGGGGAGAGAGCGTGGGGGGACGGCGCTTAAATCCCACACCAAAATGCGATGCCCGGCCCCATCAAGTCGGGGACCGGGGCCCGGGCATGGCGAGGGACCCCGCGCCGCCGCGCCGCTCAGCGCGCCGCGGCGACCTCTGCCGTCGAGTTCTCGAGGTGGGCGATGTTGCTTTTCACCGCTTTTTGGACTTTCTCGAACGCCCGCACTTCGATCTGGCGCACGCGCTCGCGCGAGACGCCGAACTCGTCCGCCAGTTCTTCCAGCGTAATCGGTTCGTCGGCAAGCCGCCGCGCCTCGAAAATCCGGCGCTCGCGATCGTTGAGCACGGTAAGCGCTTGACCGAGCGCCTTGTGCCGGTTCTCCGATTGCTCGGATTCGGCAAGCCGGCTTTCTTGGCTGGCGCTGTCGTCGACCAGCCAATCCATCCATTCGCCGGAATCGCCGTCCTCGCGGATCGGCGCATTGAGCGAGGCGTCGCCGCCGAGCCGGCGGTTCATGTCGATCACGTCCTGCTCGGTGACGCCGAGCCGCTTGGCGATGAGCTTGACCTGATCGGGCCGCATATCGCCTTCGTCGAGCGCGGAAATGCGGCTCTTCGCCTTGCGCAGATTGAAGAACAGCTTCTTCTGGTTGGCGGTGGTCCCCATCTTCACGAGCGACCACGAACGCAAAATGTATTCCTGGATCGCTGCTTTGATCCACCACATCGCGTAGGTCGCCAGCCGGAAGCCCTTGTCGGGCTCGAAGCGCTTAACCGCCTGCATCAGCCCGACATTGCCTTCCGAAATCACTTCCGAAATGGGTAGACCGTAGCCGCGGTAGCCCATGGCGATCTTGGCGACGAGACGCAAATGGCTGGTAACGAGCCGATGCGCCGCATCGCGGTCGCCATGCTCGCGCCAGCGCTTGGCCAGCATGAATTCTTCCTGCGGCTCCAGCATCGGGAACCGCCTGATCTCTTCGAGGTACCGGGTAAGGCCCGTTTCTCCTGACAAAACGGGCAGTGCAGCGGTCTGGGCCATGGTAGCGCCCTCCATATTCGTGCCCCCGCGGCGCGGCGGGCGGCTGGCGCCGACGCTCTTGGAGCCGACGGCACCAGTTCCATCATCTCGCACCCGCAACATACACGGTCGAATCAGCCGAGCGGAAGTCAAACAGGCATCACTTCGGCGCGATGCTGCATTGATTTCGCTCAAATGACGCTGAAAACCCGCGAAATAGGTGAATTTCTAACTATCGCGGGGCTGTTCATCGCCACTGCCGGCCCAATTTCCGGCCAGCGCATCATGCAAACGGGCAAGGTCACGCGGCAGTTCCGACCGGAACTCAAGGATTTCGCCGCTCGACGGGTGCATTACTCGCAAAATATGGGCATGCAGGGCCTGTCTGCCAAGGCCGGCCAGCGCCTCTTTCGCTTTCGGTGGCAAAAGCGCCGATTTGGTGCGGAATCCCGCCCCATAGACCGGGTCCCCCATCAAAGGATGGCCGATCGAGGCCAAATGGACCCGAATCTGATGGGTCCGGCCGGTTTGCAGCCTGCAGGCCAGAAGGCTCGCCACCGGCGCGCCGGCCCGTTTGCGCGTTCGTTTCGCAGGTCCCTTGCCCGATGAGCCGGAACCTTGGGATTCTTGGGGCATGCCGCCATAGCGTTCGAGCACCTCCCACTGCGTCGTTGCCGCGCGGCCGCCCTCGCGCACCGCCATGCGGTCGCGGGTGCGCGGATCGCGGTCGATCGCCCGTTCGATCGTTCCGTGCGGACGTTCGGGCGCGCCCCACACGAAAGCGAGATAGCCGCGCTCGAACGCCCCGCCGCTTCTGCCGTGATCAGCGAATTGCGCCGCGAGCGCCCGGTGGGCGCGATCGTTCTTAGCCACGATCATGACCCCGCTCGTATCCTTGTCGAGGCGGTGCACGATGCCGGGACGGCGCTCGCCGCCGATGCCGGAGAGGCTGTCGCCGCAATGAGCGATCAGCGCGTTGACCAGCGTGCCGCTCCAATGGCCGGCCGCGGGATGAACGACCATATTGGGCGGCTTGTCGATGACGATAATGTCCTTATCTTCGTAGACGACATTGAGCGTAATAGGCTCCGGCCCAGGAAGCGCCGGACGGGCCGGCGGGATGTCGAGCTTGATTTCGCCGCCGGAATTGACCCTGTGGCTTGGATCGCGGATCGTGCGTCCGTCGACTTCGACCGAGCCGGCCTCGATCAGCGCCTTGAGACGCGAGCGCGACAGAGCGGCAACGTGGCGGGCAAGCAGGCGGTCGAGCCTTTCGCCGGCCTCTTCCGGAGCCACGAGCACGGTTGTCCGCGTTGGCGTGAGGAGGGTCATGAACTTGTCCGATACACGGCGGCCCAATCTATCAACCGCCGGCGAAGACGCCGAATCGGCTTCGGCGCAACTGGTCGCCCGCGCGCGTGTCATGATGGTGATTTCGGCCCTCACGACGATCTTCGCCATCGCCGCAGTGGTCACCGTCATCGGCTATCGCATTTTCAGTCAAAGCGGCGGCGGCGCCGCCGCCGGAGGCGAGGGTGTCGTCGCACTGCCCAAGGGCACCCGCATAGTCTCGACCTCCGCCTCGGCAGGCCGGCTTGCGATTCTGGTCGAGACCGACGGCGCGAGCGAATTGCTGACTTTCGACATCAAGACCCTCAAGCCGACAGGACGCCTGCGCTTTGTCGGCGAGCCTTAGAGCCGCAATCGTTTCAAACTGAAACGATTGCGGGGTCTAGGTATCTGATGAGGCATGATCTTATGCTTCCGCCCCGGGTCGCGTCCGCGGCAGCCTTTTTCCGGATCATGCCCTGATGCCAAGCGCGCCCCGAACCTGCTTGCGCGGCTCCATTATCGCGGCTATTTCGAAAAGCGCCCGCTCCCTTCGTCTAGCGGCCCAGGACGTCGCCCTCTCACGGCGAAAACAGGGGTTCGAGTCCCCTAGGGAGCGCCAGTAATTTCAATAAGTTACGGTTTTCGCAAATATTCACTTTCAACAGACTTTCAATATCCGGTTCTGCTTTTCCGCAAGTTTTGATCGGCTCTGCATTTGGCTGCCGCACTGAAGCGCCTTGCCCTAGCAACTGCCTGATTCGCGAGCGCCGAACAGCGAGCGCCTCCGTCGATCCAAATTTACCATCCGCCGCAATCTCAGAACCTTTGCAGGCGTTTGCTGCTCACGTACGAAGATCACAAATCACACCACGGCCTGAGAAGGAAACGGGTGACCCAAATAGGAGTCACTCGTGCGTGTCGATTTCGAACCGGGCCAGCCATGCTTCACCATCGGTGAGGCTGCCCAGTATCTCCGAATATCAAGAGCGCTGCTTTATCAGCTGATACGGCAAGGTCGTATCAAGACGATAAAAATCGGCACGCGCACGATCGTTCGCGGCGCCGAGCTCGAACGGTTCCTCGACCAGCAACAGGCTGCATAGGCTGTGCCGTGGTCGAAACCCTTGAACCCCTCAATGGTATGCCCCTGACGGCAAACTTGAAGGCGCACTACGAGCGAACTGCCGACCTTCTTCACTCCAATCGAGGGCTAGTCGCGCACCCGCCCTTGATCTCCCAGTACCCGCTCGACGCCTACAACAAGGTGGACGGGCTCTCGCTCTTGCGATCGACAATGAGTGCGTGCATTCCGCTCGTGATCTTTGATCCGCAATACCGGCACAATCTCGACCATCTTAAATACGGCAATGAAGGCGCCAGGCAGAAAGGCCGCGCCAAGTATCCGCAGCAAGGCAACGAAGAAATCGTCGCCATGGGCGCGCAGATCGAACGCATCCTTATGCCAAGCGGCTACGTGATGCTGTGGTGCGACATGTACATCCATGTCACTGGAGCGTCGCTCAAGTTTTTCCCGAACCTCACGCCAGTCTGTGACGTGATTTGGGATAAGGGCGCAATCGGCATGGGCTACCGCACCAGGCGCCGTTGCGAACGCGCGGTGTTCTTTCAGAAGCCGCCGATCGGCGCTCGAGCCGCCAAGCTTGCGGTGAGGTGGAAAACGCAGCCGACGATTCCTGACGTATGGCTTGAGAAGATCACCGACAAAATCCACGCACACCAGAAGCCCCAAGGGCTACAGCAAGCCGTGATCGAAGCCATCACTGAGCCCGGCCAGGTCGTCGTCGATCCGGTCGCTGGCAGTTTCAGCGTGATGGCCGCAGCGCACGCATGCGGCCGGCGCTTTCTCGGCTGCGACATCCTCGGCTCGCCGGCAGAGCAGGCCGAGCACCTCAAACAATTGGAGTCCGCGTGATGCCCACCGTTGATGAAATGTGCGCGGCGATTGACGAGTACATGAGTCAGATGATCGCTGACGGCTACATCGTCGATACCGGCGAACGCGTCTGGTCCGATCGCTATCAACGCTGGTTTCCGGTCTACCGGCGCGTGAAAAAAATCCCCAACGACTATACCTGCGAGGTCATATTCGCCAGGTCCGAGGCTCGACGGAGGGCGATGTCATGACCTGTGGCCATGGTCGAGATTGTTGAACCCCTCAAGTGCGGCACGATTTTTCCCCGCCTGCTGCTCGTCGATAAAGTGACCATGGGACAGGGGACGCATCGGCATGGGCTATCGGACGCGGCGGCAGTCGGAATATCTGGTCATGGCGCTCAAAGACCTGTTGGATGTGTTGGAACGAGCAATGAAAGAGGAAAGCAAATGACTGATAAAGAGTTTTACTCGCTCGGTGGCGGACGAACCTATACATGGATGCCCGGAGCACAACTCAGCGACCGCGTCGGGATGCTCAATTCGCCCATGCCTGTCCGCATGGTGCGAGGCAGGTCATTGCAGCTCCAATCGGCGAATCCGACTCGCTCCCGGATCTCGGGCGGGCGCTTGCTCACATAGTTGGTTGGGTCTCGTTTGCAGTCGCCATACCCGAACACGTGGCGGTTCGCGCCGGCATTTGGAATCGCGTTCAAACGCGCTGACCTGTTCCGATCAATACTGGCCCGTGCTGTCGGCTTGGGTAGCGAAATGGTAGCAACAAGTTCGAGTTATGTTCTGCCCCTAGCGGTCGCCTTGGTAGGGCAGCACGCGGGCGATCGCCCAAGAGTACAACCTTGCCAAGGTTGGGGTCGTGGGTTCGAATCCCATCGCCCGCTCCAAATAGCCTCGTAATATCGATTGTCCCCGGCTTTCGGTTTAATTGCAGCGCCGGTATTTGTTGGACTGTAAAGTCGATTGTGCAATATGGGCTGCTGATTACTATGTGCTCCGCTACAATGAAAATGGACGAGTTCGGCGGCAAGCACATATAGTCGAATGGAAGACCGACTGGTTTGAACTCGGCAAAGACATTATGCGCTCCTCGCAACATCGCTTGTATTGCACTTAGGTCGATTTTGGTACATTGCCTTTTATCGTCGCTCTTCGAGAGAAATTGAAAGGTTTGAAAGGGCATATTGCTGTTACTAAGATTTTCGCGACTGATCTGCCAATCATGTTGCTCGGTCCACAGATAAGCGACCAGAGAGAACAGCGACATATCCTTCCAGAGCTTCTCGTTATCATCGAACGCCTGAATGTTCGTAACCCTCAAATATTTGTTTGCGTCCAACTCATTCTGCTGGCCGATAAGCGGCCGAGATTTGAGACCCGAACCGGTGTGATCCGTGTGACGGTAACGTATGATTGCATGCGTGCGCAAAGCCGGGATATGCCGAGGTACCAAGCTTGGGCGAATGACGTCGTGGAGCGCGGGAGACAATGGTTCGAAAATGGGACACCGGAAGGAGGGCTTCGTTTCGTAAATGGAATAGAGTGACGGGAGTTTTTGGCCCATCGCGTCGTTTGGAGGATGTCCGGTTTCGAGTCATTCCTGACTTTCGATTACCCGAGAAGGGGGAGATGTAGAGTAACGTACTAAAACCGCCGAACTGCCCGGGCGCGAGCGCAAAGCACCGTTGATGCCGATCAAGGCGGTCTGACGCCTTGGCGCTTATGGTAATTTTTGGTGGCCTTGACCGAACCGATCCTGTTTTTGGCTCCGGTCTTGGCCGCTTTGTCGTTGGTGTTGGCGGCAATCCAAAGACCGCCGAACTGCCGTTGTCGGTCGCAACGGTTGATCCAGGTCGAGGCATCTGACGCTGTCTTGTTGATGGCCGCGTTCCTAAGACCGTGCGACCCTTGCACCCTGCAAGTCGCACTGATCGGCTGCATGTGTGTAATTTTCGGCGACTGTGTGTCGCCTGTGGTTGAGCGCTAAGAGGGCCTGCCAAATAGGTGCCTCAAGCAAAACGCGATTGTTACAAACACCAACGCTTCATACACGTCGCGAAGGGGCTTCTTTCGTAAGGCGCTCGCGCTGTGGCCCGTGGCACAGCCACTGAGATGCGCCAATGGTTACCTCCAATACAACACGAAAGAGTGCAGGAGGTGGATATGGCTCAGATTATTGCTATTGTTTCGCTGGGTTTCTTAGTGACGGCCACAGCTTTGGTTTGGATAGACTGGAAACGACCGACGGACGGCGATGCCGGCGCTAGTCCAACCTCGCTTTCGATCAGCGACGTAGGGCTGAAGGTGGATGCTCGGTCGCTTCCCGTACAGGAGATACAGGACAACAGTACGGTTTATTCCGCCGGCCAGGATCGATAAGCGAGCCTCGTAACCGTCCTCGGCCGTTGATCTGTCGGCGCGACTCGAATATCGATTTTCCGCGCCCGCTGGCCTTGAGAGGTTCTCTGATGCCTAATGTTATGCAAAAGCAAAACGAACGCGAGGCACAGATGTGCATGCTGGCCAGTCGGTTGGAGTTTGCGGTCGAGAAGGCTGGAGATCGTTTTACACTGATCCGGACCGCTGATGTTACGCCACCGGTGCGCGAATAGCACCTCACTCTCGATCAGGCAGAGGGACTTCTAGAAACTTGGAAATTGCGCGGACGCGGCTAGCCCGGAGGCTGTTTCCCGGGAGATCAATTCTCTTGAGGAGACCAACGCAATAAAGCCAACCGGCATCAGCCGCGCAATACCGAATGCATCGTTGCGAGTCATCCACGAGCTATGCGCGTTTTAATGCGCTCCAGTGCGTCATCCGAAACATCAAAGATGAGAAGTTCTTCGTCCGTTTCGGACACGCGAATGACGTCTTTGTCCGTCAACATCTTAGAATATTCCTCCCAGCTGCAGCTGATTGCGCATTCCTTCTATTCAGCCCCGCTCGAGAAATATTACCGAATGATTTCAAACTTGATGTTTTTTGGCAAGCGCAGAGTCGACCAGCCCCACAAAAAAGCCCGCGGCCACCGCGGGAGTTCAGCTTTGGAATCACGACCCGCAACAAAGCCAGATATGGGCCGGTCGTGGGCAAAGACGCGATACCCAGCTTCGGATCTCAAAGCCACTGAGGACTTCAACCGGCCTTTCCATGCTCCCGTCGGATCAGGTGGTCACGGTCAGTTCGGCCGGCTCATAAAGAGTCGACATTCATCGACGCGCCGCGCCCCCAACGGCCTCGAAGCGGCTGAGGAGCGGTCACCGCCTTCAAAGCTGTATGGAACTGTGCTTAAGTCTTTCATGCTGCTGTGTTGTCACCACAATAACTTCGCAATGAACTAAGAAAAAAACGATGCAATATGTGGAACGGACGCCTCTAGTCGTTGAGATCGTGCCTCGCAGCTTGCTGGCTGTCCTTTTGCGCTTCTTCCATCCGCTTCCATGCAACTCGGTGTCCAGTCTAGCTGGCTATGAATTGCGCATGGCAAGTGGTTCCTTCGCAAATTTTTGAAGACGGCGGATTTGACTTGCAGCTACAGAGAATGCTTCGCTGATAACTCATGTTCGCGAGGTCCATGTGAGGCGTTGGTACTGCGTCGCAGTTTGCAAATTGCTGCAGTGGAGCCTGGTTACCGCCATTTTTGCCGTTTTTTCTCAGCCGGTGCAGGCGCAATTGCGCGGCCATGGCGGCCCGGTGCGAGCCCTCGCGATTTCACCGGACGGCACTCAGGCTGTCTCTGGGAGCTTCGATACATCGGCAATCCGCTGGTCACTCTCACGCAACGTGGCCGAACAGGTCATGCGGTTCCACGATGCGCCGGTGAATGCCGTCGCATTTCTTCGAGATGGCCGTTTCCTCACCGGCGGCGCTGATGCTCATATTGCGCTCTGGACACCGGGCCGGCAGGCGCCCGACGCGGTTTTTGATGGCCACAGCGGACCGGTCGCTGCGCTTGCTGTTTCGTCTGACGGCAACTTGCTCGCCTCCGCATCATGGGACCACACGGTGCGTCTCTGGCCGCCGGCCGGCGGGGCGCCGCGCGTGTTTGAAGGTCATGCGCAGAACGTCAACGGGGTCGCTTTCTCGCCCGACGGTACGCAGATCATCAGCGTAGGGTATGACGCAACAATCCGCATCTGGCAGCGCGACGGCAACGGTGTCTCCGTGCACAGTTTGCCCTGCCCGCTCAACAGCGTGGCGGTTGCACCGGATGGGGAAATCATCGCGGCTGGTGCGAGCGGCGAGGTATTCTTCATTTCGCGTGCGGGCGAAATGCTTGCGCGGCTTGAAGCCACCCCGACCCCGATCATACAGCTGGCGATTTCAAAGGACGGCGCGCTGCTTGCGGCTGCCAGCATCCGCGGCGCGGTGGCGGTGATCGACCGCAAGACACGTACACTCACGCATACGCTGGTTGGTCCGGGATTGCCGGTATGGTCGGCGGCGTTCTTGCCCGACAATCATACGTTATTGACCGGGGGCGCCGACCGGATCATTCGTCGCTGGGATGCGTCGAGCGGCGAGTCCATCGACTCCGCCGTGCTCGGCGCGCCGGATGATCCGCTGAAGCAATATGCAGGGGATCATGGTGCCGAAGTGTTCCGCGCTTGTGTCGCCTGTCACGCGCTGACTCCTAACGAAGGCAATAAGGCCGGTCCCACGCTTTGGCACGTTTTTGGCCGGCGCATTGCGAGCTTACCCGGTTACAACTTCTCGCCTGCTCTTAAGCGGCTCGACATCGTCTGGACAAAGGAGACGATCGCGAAGCTGTTCGAAATCGGCCCGGCGCATTACACCCCGGGCACGAAGATGCCAGAGCAAACGGTCGGTTCGGCAGAAGATCGCAGTGCGCTGGTGGATTTTCTGGGGCGTGCAACGGCGAAATAGTCGTCAGTGCTTGCCATCCCGCTCTCGTGCGCGCAGATAATCTTCGGTGGTACGCAAACGCGGACGCTGCGGAGCGTTGTATGGATCAAAACTCTCCTCGGCCATGACTTGAACGCGGCAATCTGCACACATTTTCACGAGGTCGATTCGAGTTTTCGAGTCCCTATACATCCAATGCTGACCGGCGAGCTTGGTCGCAATTCGCTCGATCGAACTTTGCACGCCGAACGGAGCGCCGCAGCGGATACAGAGGAACGGATCTTCTTGTTTGATGATTTGGCTTGGTGCGGTTACCGCCTGGAAATTGATTTGCGGCTGCAGGCTAATCACCTTCTCCGGGCAGGTCGCCTTGCACAGCCCGCACTGCACGCAGGCATCCTCGACAAATCGCAGCATCGGTCTTTCCGGATCGTCCCGGAGCGCTCCTGTAGGGCATGCCGAAACGCAGGCCAGGCACAGCGTGCAGTTTTCGACATTCACTTCAATCTTACCAAAGGGTGCGCCCTCCGGCAGCGCAATAACATCAACCGGCGCCGGTGCGGCGGCATGCAATTCACGCAGTGCGAACTGCAGCACGTCGCGCTTTTTGCCCATCGCGGCAAAGGTGGCAGGCTTCACTACGCCCGCCATCGGCGCAATTGCGCGCAGGGCTTCACTCAGGGCTTCGGGGTCATCGGCTTCGATAGTGGCGACACGGGCGTCGCCAAAGCCGAGACCGGAAAGAATCGTCTCGCTCAGCGCGATCGTCTTGGCAAGTCCAGTTAGATCATGGCGCGGCTTAGCCCGGAGCAGGAAGCGGACCGCCGTTGTCCCATACGCGAAAGCGGCAGCGATCGCTTCCAGTCCGATCTGGCTGATCTCGTTGAGTTGTAGCGGCAGCACATTCGCCGGCAACCCGTCACCATAGCGCGCCAGCGCGTCGATCGTAGGAACGCCATGCGCCGCATCGTGAAAGAGCAGCACAGGATTGGTGCCGCCGGCCGCGGCAAAGGTTGCAAGCAGCGTCCGCAGTCTGCGCAGTAGTGCGTCGGCGGGCGGCACTGCATAGGCAGCGGCGCCGGTCGGGCAGGTGGCCGCGCATTGGCCGCAGCCGGCGCAGATCTGCGCGTCGATTGCGACAGAGTCGCCGTTCGGCGTGATGGCGCCGGTCGGGCAGAGATCGAGACAGCGGTGGCAGCCGACGATCCTCGAGCGCGAATGGACGCAGAGATGTTCACTGAAGGTGATGTAGCGCGGTTTTTCGAAGGTTCCGGTCAGATCTCGCGCTTTGAGGACCGTGCGCAGCACCGCAACCGGGTCGCCTGGATCGGCGCGCAGATAGCCGTCGCGCAAATCCGCGGACGGAAACAAGGGCGCCCCGCCCGTGAGATCGACAAGCACATCGCATCGCAATGCGACGTCGTTGCGAGGAGCGCCGAATTGCAACCGATCGCGCGAGGAGGGCGCGGGAGCGGCATAACCATCGACCATCAATTCGAACTTACCGAGATACCCCGTCGCTGATTTGATCAGGCCTTTGAAAAGCGGAAATTCGGTCACGCGCAGCGGCCGGATCTCGACGGCCTCTCTGATCAGGACCGTAAGATCGAGATGGTCCTTCAGCAATTCGGCAGCTTCGAGCGCTTGCTCATCTTTGCCGTAAAGCAAAGTCGCGCCTTGGCTCGCCAGACTGACGAAGGAGTAGTTTGGCTCGGGCTCGGCGGCCGCCGCGATCAACGCGGCGATCTTCGATCCAGCGGCTTTCGCGTCTTTCGCCCAGCCTGCAGTCTCACGGATATTGACAAAGCTAATGGGCGTCTCGCCGCCGATCTCGCCGAACAACGGCGCTTCCTGGGTGCAAGCTATCGTGAGGGCTTTGTCGCCAGCCGCTGCCGCGTCGCGGACGCGATCAAGCTCCGCGCGGCAAAGCTGGCGTCCCCGAAGCACCTCTGCGTTGGGGCATGTGCGCTCGATTGGGACACCATCGAGCGGTATGGTGTCGTCGCAGGAACAGACGAAGATCTTTCGCGGCCGTTCGGCCATTTTTAGCGCTACCCTGGCGTTAAGCGGCACCGCCGGAGCGAACCGACATTCGGCGTAGTCAGAGCCCGCGGCAACGCCACTGGCCACGAGGCCCTCATCGGCGGTATTTATTATATGTAAAAAGAAGACAAAGTAACGGGAGGATCAATGCCGTTAACGAAGCGGCAAGCCTCCGCTCCGGAACTGACGCTTCCGCCGCCATACTCCGCGGTGCGATTGCGTGAGTTCGGTGATGCCTTTGCGCATGCCCTCGTACTTGCGCCGCAGCGCGGCGCCGGCACGCTTGTCTATGTGGGTCGCTTCGATGTCGCGGAGTTTGCCGTGGTACTCGAACCAGCAGACCCGCTTACCCAAGCACGCCGAGCCTTCTATGCCGGGATGACGTCGCTGGCTGATGCGCTCGCGGCGACCGCACCGCCGGAAACCGCCATCCATATAGAGTGGCCAGACGCACTCTACGTGAATTGGGGGCTGGTCGGGGGCGGACGATTGGCGTGGCCCAAAAAAGCCGACGAGGACAAGATTCCCCCCTGGCTAGTATTTGGCGCGATCATCCGCACGAGCTCGGCTACCGGTCCCGATCCTGGACTTACTCCTGACGTCACTGCGCTAGTTGAGGAAGGCTTCGCCGAGGTCGATGCGAGCAACATCATCGAGAGCTTCGCGCGCAATTTGATGCAGACCCTCAATGCTTGGCAGGAGGAGGGCTTTGCCGCGGTTAGCAAATCCTATTTTGGGCGGCTTTCGCGCGAGCGCGGACAACGCTACGAAATTGCAGACTGTGGCGACCTCTTGATTCACCGTGACAGCGGCGAAATCGAACGCCTGCAATTGGTCGAACGGCTCACACAGCCGTCGTGGCTTGATTTGGTGAGCAGAGGATCGCTGTGAAGCTGCTACGCACCATACGCCTCGACGCGTCAGACACCTTCGTGTTCGATGCGTCAGCGGAGCCCGGTGAATGGGCTATTTCCGGCACCTTCGTATTTTGGTGTAAAGATCCTTCTCAGCTTGAGGGCAAAGCCCGTACTGCCTTCCGCAGCGGCTTTCTCGGAGTCAGCTCGCTTGGCTGGTCGACCTTGGTGCAGATCGTCAAGGCAACCCACGCTGACCGCGCCGAACTGGTCCGTCTCCTCGCAAAGCAATTGATGCAGCATTTCGGAGCGCCCGGCATTGCAGCGGCAACAGCGGCCGCGGAAGATGAGGTGACTTTCGTCGAGTCGCTTTGCACTGAACCACGAGACAGCATTGTCGCCGTGCATCGCGGTTATGAAAATGGGGAAGTGCGGGAGACGTTCCGCACGCTTCGCCACCGCGAAAGAGCCAAACCCGCTCGCGCTTTCTCCATCTCCGAGGTCGAAGATGAAGATGACTCAGGTGAAGAACTGGATCTCGCAGCTATCGCCGAGCGCAAGCAAGAATGACTGATTTTTGGCTTTCCTGCGGGCATCATTTCCTCGACCGCGATGCAAGCGGTGGTTACGTCGTGACCGACGAGTTCTTGAAAATTTATCTGGCGCGGCCGGAGGTGATCCCGCCGTCGGACGCCTGTCCCGCCGAACGCAACCTGCATGAATCGTTGCTGACCAATCCGCGCCGTCCCATTGCGCCCTCCGAGATCGCTGCGATCATCGATTTGGACGCGCGCGAGAATTGGCAAATGCTGGTCGCCTTCCGCGATCGTCTGCTCGCGCATAAGACGCTGGAAGAGGCTTACGTCGATCTCATCCGCCGCGGCGTTGGCCAGACGCCACCGTTATTCGTCCATCAGCTTGCTCATGCGATTCTTCGAAACGCACTCGACGGCACAACCGATGCGCGCGTGCTGCGCGCGGGCGAGCTCTTCTTTCGCACTCAGCGCGTTACCTTGCACGAAGGCTCGCTGGTCGCGGCCGATGATGAAACCGTCGCGAGCGCCAGCCAATCGCCCGTTTCGCCGCTGGTGTCCCTGCTCGGCCTACCGACGACCGAGATCGAAGTGATTAATAACGATAATACACAAACCTATTGGGAACGCAGCGATCGCTTCGACCTGGCGCTCGATTTGAGCGGCGGCCGCGATGGCCTTGCCGCGCTCGCCAAAGCAATGGAGTTATGGATAGCCCACTTGCTTGGCCTGACAGTAACAATCGAGCCGCTGACGAAGCTCCGCGATGCCTCCGTGACCTGGTATGTCGGGCTCGACGCCGACGCAACACTTATCGGGAATGCGCTGTGGAAGGGCGAGGAGGTTGGCGACGACAGGATGGCGCGCCTGGTCGGTCTATTCCGCCTGAGCTTTCGCGATGCGTACCTCATGCTTGACCAGATCCAAGGCGAGCCCGTCTATTTAATACTCGCCATGACTCCCGACAGATTGATACGCATGAAGCCGCAGAATCTGGTGACTGGGCTGCCGATCAAACATCTTGAGGCCGTGATTTGAGCATTATCCCACCGCTCAAAACCATCGCTGTCGGTATTGTCGTGGAACGTAGCAAGGGCGGCGGTCCGTGGGCCGATTATCTCTGGCGACCGCTCAGCGCGTTGAGCGGAACGCCCGATGCTTCGCCTTGGACCAAATTGTCCGATGACGGGGAGTCCACGACGTTTTTTGCCGGGGTAGCCGAGATCGCGCTCTACCGCTCGGAAGCCAGCAACTATCGGGAAAACCTGCTGGCCGAGAACCCGCTGCTGTGGGTCGCGCTGCGGCCTACCGAAGGTGATCCACCCTACATCCTGGCTGGCGTGACGGTGGATCCCGTCGAAGGTGAATCCTGGGCGGGTATCGGCAACGACCTGGTCGACACGGTTCCCATGCCGCCGGCGATTGCGGCTATGGTGGCGGCCTTTGTTTCGGAGCACTATGTCGAGCAGCCGTTCGAGAAGCGCAAGCGCGACCAGTTCCATCCGGAAACGATGGCGCGGCGCCCTCCGACGAGCAGCAAAGGCGAGTCATGAGCGAACCTGAGAATTTTCTGGCGCGATGGTCCAGACGTAAGCTTGCCAAGGACGAGCCGTTGATGCCAGACCCGACCGGGAGCGAGGCTCCTTCACATAAAGCCGATGAACCAACGAGTGCTGAAACAAAAGACCGCGAAGCGATTCCAATTGAAACTCAGCCCATCGATCTCGCCAGCCTGCCCTCGATCGGATCGATTAGCGCGAATACCAGCGTCGCCGCTTTCCTGCGTCCAGGGGTCCCGGCGGAATTGACCCGTGCGGCACTTCGGCGCGCCTGGACCTCCGATCCGGCGATCAGGGACTTCGTGGGGCTTGTCGAGAGCGGATGGGACTTCAATAACCCAGACGCCATTTCCGGCTTCGGTTCGATCAGCGCGGAAGAGGTGACGCGTCTGGTCTCACAAATGGTGGGCCAGCTGCCGAAAGTTCCCGGCGAATCAGCAGGTAATGCAATCAAGGGTGACGAAAAAGTTCCACTCCAGGACGCCGGGTCAGCAAATGGTGCAACATCTGACCCCCGTTCGACTGGGCGAGAGCCGCAGCGCGCTGCACAAAATGACGCAGCGCAAAAAGGCGGCGATGCTGACTCAACTGGCACAACATAGCCCGAAGCTATTGACCTCACGTTTGACGCGGCGCTAGCTTGCAATTCTGAAATTCCGTTGTTCGCGCTCGGTCAGGCCAAGGACGCGAACAAGGACGTGGGCCATGATGGCGGAACGGGGACTCCGGGAGGCAATCGAGGCGGTCGGCGGCGTTACAGAACTCGCGCGCCGGCTAGGAATTTCGCAACCTTCCGTTTCCAACTGGACCAAGGTGCCCGCTGAGCGCGTTCTCGATGTCGAGAGCGTGAGCGGTGTTTCTCGCGCGGTTTTGCGCCCGGATCTGTATTGCGCACAGGCGGTCGATGACGTCGACCGTGCTCGTGCACAGGAATACGCGCTGCTCGCGAGATTGCTTACGCGCGCGCCTGACGCCGGCCTGCTCAAAAAGATTGGCCAATTGCGCGGTGATGAAACACCGCTCGGGCTTGTCCATCTCGAATTGGCCGAGGCCGCAAGACGCACCGACGCTGCGAAGATCGAGCGCGAATTTTTTGATCTTTTCGTCGGTGTCGGGCGCGGCGAGCTGCTGCCTTATGCGTCCTATTATCTCACCGGCTTCCTTCACGAACGGCCACTTGCGCGGTTACGCGAAGACTTGGCCTCTATCGCTGTCGCGCGCGTGGAAGGCATTGCAGAGCCGGAAGACCATGCCGGCATATTGTGTGAAATCATGGCAGGCCTCGCGAGCGGTCAATTGCCCGCGCCGCAGGAATCAAGCCGCATGGTCTTCGAGAAACATCTGGCGCCCTGGATGGGACGCTTCTTTGCCGATCTCGAACGGGCCGAGGCTGCGCAATTCTACCGGCGTGTAGGCACGGTCGGCCGGACGTTCATCGAGATCGAAAGCGAGGCCTTCGCGCTGGCGGCATGAGCGACGGAACTCGAGGAAATACCTCGTCAGGGAGGACCGCGATGAAACAGGACAGCAAAGCCAAAGTTGACCGCCGCGACCTTCTTCGCGCGCTCGGTGTTAGCGCCGGCGCGGCGGCGGTGCCTGGCGCCCTGGTGTCGGAAGCCCAAGCCGATTCGGAAAATAACGACGAAAAGCGCAAGGCCCGCTACCAAGCGAACTCCGCGGACGTCAAAGCGTTTTATCGCGTCAACAACTATCCCAAGTGAGGGAGGCTATCGTGCTGATCAGGAAGACAGATCATCCAGCGCGCCGCGGCTCTCTCGCAGGCCTCGCCACGCAAGGCACCGCTCTCGATCGTCGTGCGTTTCTGCGCCGTTCAGGAATCGGCGCTGGCGGCCTCGCCGTACTTGGCGCAATGCCACTTGGGACCGTCGGCAAAGCCGAAGCCGCCGTCGCCGGACCGCTCACCGCCGGCGCGGCGATCCGCAAAAGCGTCTGCACCCATTGTTCAGTCGGCTGCACTGTCACCGCCGAGGTCGTGAACGGCGTATGGGTCGGCCAAGAGCCGAGCTGGGACTCGCCGATCAATCGCGGCTCGCATTGCGCCAAAGGCGCCTCAGTCCGCGAACTCGTCAGTGGCGAGCGTCGTCTGAAATATCCGATGAAGCTTGTGAACGCTCAGTGGACCCGTATTAGCTGGGACCAAGCCGTCAATGAGATCGGCGACAAGATCACAGAGATTCGCGGTAAGTCAGGTGCCGATTCCGTCTACTGGCTCGGCTCTGCGAAGATGACGAATGAGGGCGCATACTTATTCCGCAAGCTGGGAGCCTTTTGGGGCACCAACAACACCGATCACCAGGCACGTATTTGTCATTCGACCACCGTTACAGGCGTGGCCAACACCTGGGGCTACGGCGCGATGACCAACAGCTATACCGACATCCGTAATGCGAAGACGCAGATCATCATGGGTGGCAATCCGGCCGAGGCCCATCCGGTGTCGTTGCAGCATCTGCTCGAAGGTGCGGAGATGCAGAAGGCGAACGTGATCGTGATCGATCCGCGCCTGACCCGTACCGCGGCACACGCCACCGATTATGTCCGCCTGCGACCAGGCACCGACATCCCAGTGCTGTATGGCATCATGTGGCACATCATCAAGAACGGATGGGAGGACAAGGAATTTATCAGGCAGCGCGTCTACGGTTACGAAGAGGCGCGCAAGGAAATGGAAAAGTGGACGCCAGAAGAGGTGGAGCGTGTCTCCGGCGTTCCTGGTGAGCAGCTCAAGCGCGTCGCCGAAATGTTCGCGACGCAGAAACCGTCAACGCTGATCTGGTGCATGGGCCAGACCCAACACACTGTTGGCACCGCCAACGTACGCGCAAGCTGCATACTGCTCCTGCTAACAGGCAATGTCGGCGCTTCCGGCACCGGCGCCAACATCTTCCGCGGTCATGACAACGTGCAGGGTGCGACGGATGTGGGCCTCGATATAGTGACGCTGCCCTTCTACTACGGGCTTGTCGAAGGCGCCTGGAAGCATTGGTCGCGCGTCTGGGAGGTCGACTACGACTATCTGGTCAGCCGCTTTGACGACAAGAAGCTCATGGAGACGCCCGGCATCCCGCTTACGCGCTGGTTCGATGCCACGCTGCTGCCGAAGGACCAGGTCGCTCAGAAAGACAATGTGAAAGCGATGTTCGTTCAGGGGCATGCCAGCAACAGCATCACCCGTATTCCGGAATCGCTGAAAGGCCTGAAGGCGCTTGAGCTTTTGGTGGTCGCCGATCCGCATCCGACAACGTGGGCCTCGCTCGCAGTACAAGCCGGCCGTAGGGACAACATGTATCTGCTGCCGGTTGCCACCCAGTTTGAGTGCCGTGGCTCGCGCGTTGCCTCCAACCGCGCGCTGCAATGGGGAGAGCAGATCGTCAACCCGATTTTCGAGTCAAAGGACGATCTCGAAGTCATATACCTGATGGCGAAGAAGCTCGGCTTCGCCGATCAGATGTTCAAGAACATCAAGGTAGAAAGCAATCTGCCGATGGCGGAGGACGTCCTTCGCGAGATGAATCGCGGCAGCTTTTCGACCGGTTACTGCGGTCAATCGCCGGAACGGCTCAAGTCGCATATGGCCCATCAGGCTGATTTCGACATGCTCACGCAGCGTGCGACGACCGGCCCGAATAAGGGCGATTATTACGGTCTGCCCTGGCCTTGCTGGGGCAAGCCCGAGGTCAAGCACCCGGGCACCCCGCTCCTCTACAACACCAATCTCGCGGTGATGGATGGCGGCGGCTGCTTCCGGGCCCGGTTCGGCGTCGAACGTGAGGAAAAGCAACCTGACGGCACGACCGTGAAGGTCAGCCTGCTTGCCGACGGATCATATTCGAAAGATTCGGAAATCAAGGACGGCTATCCCGAGTTTACGCTCGGCGTGCTCAAGAAGCTTGGATGGGACAAAGACCTGACCGAAGCCGAGATGGCGGTGATCAATAAGATCAATCCGACAACTCCGGATGCAGTGTCCTGGTCAATCGATCTCTCCGGCGGCATACAGCGGGTGGCGCTGATGCACGGCTGTGTTCCCTACGGCAACGCTAAGGCGCGCATGAACGCCTTTGGCCTGCCGGACCCAATCCCGGTGCATCGCGAACCAATCTACACGCCGCGGGTTGAGTTGGTCTCAAAATATCCGACCCTGCCCGATGCCAAACAATTCCGGTTGCCGAATATCGGCTTCTCGGTGCAGAAGGCGGCCGTCGACAAAGGCATCGCCAAGCAGTTCCCGCTCATTCTGTCGTCCGGCCGATTGGTCGAATACGAAGGCGGTGGCGAAGAAACTCGCTCCAACAAGTGGCTGGCCGAGTTGCAGCAAACAATGTTCATCGAGATCAATCCTGCCGACGCGGCCGATCGCGGGATCAAGGACGGCGGGCTCGTGTGGGTGACCGGCGCGGAGAATGGCTCTAGGGCGAAGGTCACAGCTCTCGTCACCGAACGCGTCGGTAAGGGCGTCGCCTGGATGCCATTCCATTTCGGTGGCTGGTTCGCAGGCCAAGATTTGCGCGCCAACTATCCGCCCGGGACCGATCCGATAGTACTCGGCGAAAGCGCCAACACGATCACGACCTATGGCTACGACCCCGCGACTGGCATGCAGGAACCAAAAGTAACATTGTGCCAGATCACGGCGGCTTAAGGAGGCGGGACGATGGCTCGAATGAAATTCCTTTGCGACGCCGACCGTTGCATCGAGTGCAACGCTTGCGTCACCGCCTGCAAGAACGAAAACGACGTGCCTTGGGGCATCAATCGGCGCCGTGTCGTCACACTCAATGACGGCAAGCCTGGCGAGCGGTCAATCTCGATGGCTTGCATGCACTGCACCGATGCGCCGTGCGCCGCCGTTTGCCCGGTCAACTGCTTTTACACCACGGCCGACGGCGTCGTGCTGCACAGCAAAGATCTGTGCATCGGCTGCGGTTATTGCTTCTACGCCTGTCCGTTCGGGGCGCCACAATATCCGAAGGTCGGGAACTTCGGCTCGCGCGGCAAAATGGACAAGTGCACCTATTGCGCTGGTGGCCCCGAAATCGACGGTAGCAAGGCCGAGTACGAAAAATATGGCGCTAATCGCCTCGCTGAAGGCAAGTTGCCATTGTGCGCGGAGATGTGTTCGACGAAGTCCCTGCTCGCTGGCGATGGCGAGGTCATCGCGCAGATCTATCGAGAGCGTGTTTCTCGGCGTGGCTATGGTTCGGGTGCTTGGGGCTGGCAGACAGCTTACGGCGAGACCATTGCGAGCTGATTGGGCGGCATTCGCGTGCTGCGGTCAGAAGAAGAAGCTGAGAAGTTAAAGGGAGGTATGCCATGTCGAGGCTGTTCGCGCGGATTTGCATGATTGCCGCAGCGCTCGGAGTGCTCCTTCTTGTCTTTGGGTCGGCAACTGCACCCGTCTCCGCTCAAGTCGATCCGAATGCTAGCGCCGTGCAAGAACGGCAATTGCTAGACCAGCTCAAGACCATCCAAGGTCTCGGCACCATTCCCGACACCAAGTCATACGTCCTCGAACATCCGGCCGGCCGTTACTGGGAGCACTTTCATAATGTAACCCTGCGGTGGATAGCCGGTATCGCAATTCTCGGCTTTCTGGCCGTCATCGTGGTCTTCTACCTCGTGCGCGGCTCGGTCAAACTTCAAAGCGGCTTTTCCGGGCGCAAGATCGTGCGGTTCAATTGGTTCGAACGTTTTGTGCACTGGATGACTGCAGTCTGCTTTGTCATCCTGGCCATTTCGGGCCTCAATATCACGTTCGGCCGGCCGCTGCTGCTGCCGCTTGTCGGCGCTGAGCGTTTCACGACGTGGTCTGAAGCGGCAAAATACGCACACAATTATTTGAGCTTTCCGTTCACCATCGGCGTCGTGTTGATTTTCTTGATGTGGCTCGCAGGTAATATCCCAAACAGGACCGACATCGAGTGGCTGAAAGAGGGAGGGGGTATCGTCGGGGATAAACATCCGCCGGCAGACCGCTTCAATGCCGGCCAAAAGCTGGTCTACTGGGTTGTGGTGCTTGGAGGAGGCATCATAGCGGTGACCGGCTATGTACTCATGTTCCCGTTTTATGGCACCACTATCGACAACATGCAGACCGCCGCAATGGTTCATGGTGTTGCGGCCGCATGTTTTATCGCCTTCATGTTGGGACACATCTACATCGGGACGATCGGCATGGAGGGCGCATTCGAGTCGATGGGCGAAGGCACCGTCGACGTAAATTGGGCCAAAGAGCACCACAGTTTATGGTTGGCACGAGAAATGGAGCGTGGAAGCAAATCTGCAGGCGCCGTTGCCGCCGAATGATCGCGCACGGTGGATACTTAGGAGGCTGCCATGAGGGCGTTTTTAGCTGCCTGTTTCGCGGCCATTGCGCTTGCCGCGATCTGGGTGGCGTTTCTCAATAACGTGCAAGAGCCCGCAGAGCGGGCTTTCGCAACGCCCTACGCGCGGGTTTGACTACGACGCGCAGGCGGTCGCTTTGGCCCATGGCTGAACCGGAATAGAGCTTTTTCTCGCTACTAGGTACCCGATCGGACGGCAACCGCATTCAAAGATGCGCCGCCGCCACGGCCTGTTGGGCTGAGGCATGTCGTCGATTATGCCGCCCGTAATGCGAATGAACCGACAGCGAGTGAAGCCTGCGATAAGTGCAAAACCTTGCAGTGGATTTTCGTCGACGTTGGTAGGCCAACAGAGAATCCGACTTGGGTGTCAGACGAAAATGAAACTTCGCGATTACTGAGACCGACAAGTAAGAACGATCCCGGCTGATGCGGTCTTGATCAAAGTAAGCCCAAATGACTCCCCTTCCAGACGCTCTGTCAATTGCATTATGGATCGTTGCTGCGTGTTGGGTCGTCGCAATACTTGACTACCTGGTCGGCGGGCCCACTAATTTGATCATTCCGTTATTCGTTTTGGGAGTAGTCACTGGCATCGTAGAGTGGCTGCTTCGGCACAATACAAGCTAGAGAGACGCTTCACGACGCTGCACGGTCAGCTACGGGCCAATCGCCTGTTTCGAGCCCGCGTTTGTGTTTCCGTGTTTTGGCCCCGAGCTTTCCGGGGAGACTCCGCGAGACCCGGCCGTATTTCTGGTCGCCGTATCCCTTGGCGTACAGTGTCGAGCAATGTCCTCACCGATCAGTTCGGCAGAGCCTTGGACGCCATAGATTGGCGTTACGTCACCGGAAGGTGTGCGTGTTCGACATACAGTTAAGCTGGCTATCGGCGAACTGGCCGAGATCGACAAGTTGTCCTCATTGATGCTAGGTCGCCCTCGTTGGCCTTCTGTCCTCTTAAGCCCTGTACTGTTGCCGCAGCGATCCTCCGTGGGATGAAGAACTCGTCGAACAGGAACACCACGTCAGATGCCCTCGGAGACTGCGGCATTGACAGTTCGCTTCTTGGCCGCTGTCATCACCCGCTCGACCTCGGCTTCCGTCAGGTACTCGCGGGTGCGCAGGTCGCCATTGGGAGGTCGCCTAGGGGTGACTGTTCGTTTTACGGTGGCTGGCGTGACTAGCGAATGCCCTCGAGCGAATCCTAAAATACCTCTAAACAAAAAAGGCTTCGCGGTCATTTCCCCGATACAGAAAACGCCGGTCGTTGGGGCTTGGGTCGGCGTGGACTGGACGCTCCGACCGCCCAACGTAGCGACCTGCGCTGCGGCTGGCGCCGCCGCCAAGAGCAGTGCGGAGGCAAATGCGAGTTTCTTCATTGGCGCCAAACCGTCTTCAGTTTCTGGAATTAATTCTCAGGGCAACTCGTGATTTTGAAGTCAGTTAAAACTAGGCCCTGCTTGGTCTTGTAATGGTATTCGTAGCTAAAGCCTTCTTCTTTTATCGCCCGCGAATTTTCAGCGTTTGTGCAAACTCCAATCTGAGCCTGCCGTGCCGTCTCTTGAGGGTCAAATTGGTCAGCGTTGTCCACTACGTACCAAAAGGTGCTGCGGGTTCTCTCGTATTTTACATCAACCAAGGTGGTGTTCGGATCAACACGCAGAGGAAGATTACGCTTCGTGTCTGCTTCGATCCTACGTAACCCCGCTTCGGGCCATAGCCATTTGCTATAAACCACGTAGCCCGCACCAACGGCCACGATGAATGCCGTCAGGATGATCAAATCGCGTTTTCGTAACGAAGGCATGGGGCTATTTTCGTCCGGTATGAAAGACCGAGTGGTGGCCTGAAGGCGTTAGGCGCACCGTCGATAGTCATCCGGCTCATTTCGCGCTCGCAAAGTCTGCTTTTGGGGTAACGACGGGCATCACGGGTGCGACGGTGTTCCACCGGACTTATATTCTGTGTAGCGCCTCATAGCTTCGGCCTCCGTCAATTCCTTTTTTCTAACTGAGGCCGCTAGCGTGTCTATGTACTGCATGAACATAGTACCTTCAGGCGAACAAGTGTTGTTTGGGAGGCACTCCGCCAGACGCTTCTGTCTCCCACATTCCGCCATTGCAAGGAATGATGGGTTTTCCCGCGCACATTGATCGTAATATTCCCAGACTACGTGAGAAGGCGACGCGCAACTGGTCAGCATTAATGCAGCCGCAAAGCCCATAGCTGCTGATAAAATGAAGTTAAATCTAACCACCAGTTCCGCTCCCATCTCGGCACCGCGCGGTCGCGATTTAGTCTAACGCTTTTGCTCGATGCTGTCCGCCCGAATTACGAAACCCTAATCCGTCGCTTATGGCGCTCGACGATGCGGTGGAGACGCCAAGCCCGCTTGTTTCTGGTACACAATGAAGGTACACAGAACCGAGACGCGGCTGAAAAAAGAGTAGCAATTTCAGTGGCAAACGATAACAACCTTAAATCCTGCTGCTCTGACTAAACTTTTTGTCGTTCTATCCCACGAAGACAGAGTGGAGGAAGCACTAATGAAAGTCATGTGTCTTGCGGTTACCATGCTGAGCCTTGTGCTTGCATCTTGTTCTGGTCCACAAGGTCCGCAGGGCCAGGCTGGACCTCAAGGGCAGCAAGGAGCCGCAGGACCACCCGGACCGACAGGACCCGCAGGTCCAGCAGGACCCGCAGGCCAAGCAGGACCAAAAGGCGACCCGGGACCCGAAGGTCCTCCCGGTCCGGCCGGTGCATCTAGTCCAGCGTTTCGTGTAGTAACTAGCGAACAAAAAACGGTCACCTGCGGTGACGATGAAGTCCTGGTCTCGGTTGTCTGTTCGGCTGGCGCGCCCGATGGTCCGTCATGTGCTGCCGGGACGACAACGACCGGCCTCTGCATGAAAAAGTAATAGCGGCACTTCCGCCCTGACTTGTCATGTCCCGCGCTACACGAAGCGCTGCACAAAGCAGCCTTCAACAGAAAATCCTGTTTGCAATTTCATGTAGTGAGAGACGGCTGGTTGTCTCCTCTCGACCGCACCAGTGGCCTTAAGTGCGCCAGCGCGGAGGGCCGTCGCGGCCTACGGTGCGACGGTGTTCCACCGGATTTATATTCTTTGTAACGCCGCATAGCTTCGGCTTCAGTCAGTTCCTTTTTTAACTGAGAGTGGCTAGCGTGACTACGTACTCCATGACCATAGTACCTTCCGGCGAACATTCTTTTTTTCACAGAAAGGCGCTCGCCTGAGGCCATATTCTCAGCGCATTGGTAGCAATTATTACTTTGATCTGAGAAATACTGGGGCCTAACGAAGATCCCTTGGAAAATGCGATGAAGAAGCTAGCAAACAGCGTACTTGCGACGCTCGCAGTATTCATTGCCCAGTCGGTCGTAGTGGCAAACACTCTGTCCAAGGATATTGCCGAGCGCGTCGAGGCAATTCCGATCCAGACTTTAACAATCTCAGATCGACAGTTTCTCAACGGTGACGCCTCCGGAAAGCCTACAACGATCGCCGGAGTTTTGAGGGTTGCTCAAGGCTCTGGGCGCCTTCCATTGGTCATCCTCGTCCATGGTTCAGGCGGTTTTGAGGTGAACGCCGATGTGTGGGACCGCCAGTTCCGATCGTTGGGTATTTCCACATTTGCACTTGACTCATTTTCTGGACGAGGAATCGCAAGCACCGTCACTGATCAGTCACAGCTAGGACGACTAAACATGATTCTCGATTTGTATCGCAGTCTCGCGGTACTAGCCACCCATCCGTGGATCGATCCGAACCGAATTGCTGTCATGGGATTCTCCCGTGGCGGACAAGCGGTTCTCTATGCGACGCTCAAGAGGTTCCATAGGATGTGGAACACAAGTGGGATCGATCCAGCGGCCTACATTGCGCTCTATCCGCAATGCAACACGACTTACATCAGCGATACCGACGTCACTGACCATCCAATACGCATCTTCCACGGAATATCGGACGATTATGTTGAAATTGCTCCTTGTCGAGCCTATTTCGAGCGCCTCAAACAAGCGGGCAAGGATGTTCAAATGGCTGAGTACCCTGATACGTGGCACGCATTTGATTATCCTTCGCTCCCTTCTAAACCCGTTGTCGTGGAGAACGGGCAGACGACTCATTGCGAGTTAATGGAAGAAATGACTGGGACAATCATTAATACGGCGACAAACAAGCCTTTCACGTATGCCGATGATTGCCTCGGACGAAATCCTCATGTGGCCTATTCCGCAAAGGCAACCAAGGCAACGGAAGGGGCTGTCAGGATATTGCTGAAACAAATTTTTAGATTGAACTGAAATTGATCATCTAGGCTTCGCAAGTAAGCCACTGCAAATAAGTGAATACGGTCGGGTTGAGCTTAATTCTTGAGCGCAATGCAACCCATGTCGCTTCGTCTAAGGTGCTGGCATGCGACCTCAGCGGCTTCTTTGTCTAACCCAGTGAAGCGGGCACGATAAAGGATCTTGTCTCCCTTTTGAACGCGTTCGGTGAGAGAGTCGGCCGCCGCGAGCGCCTCGCGCACCTTAAGTCGCGCCGCGCTCAAATGCTGGCGTGCTTCGTCCTCGCGATCGAAGGCGCCGATCTGGATCAGCCATCCGCGTGCCTGCGATGGCGCGTGCGGCGCAGAAGTGGCAATCGGCTTCACGGGCGCACTTTCAGGTTCGACCTTGGCAGGTTCGACCCTTACCGCCACTAATTTTGCCGGTTCAATCCTCTCTGGTTCGGGTTTGGCCGGCTCAGGGAAGGTGGGCGGGGCCGGTGCCCGGGTTTGGGCAATCGCCATTGGCTCAGCGGACGCGACAACGGTGCGCGACTGATCTGGTAGCCAACGAGCCGCGACCGCAGCGCCTGGCTCTGGGACGGTAGCGGCAACAGGAACCGGCACCGACGCCGGTGCGCGCGATGCCGACTCAAGCGGTCTCATTTGGATGTTAATGGTCCTTACCAATCGCGGCTGGGTCGGATCGGCGGGAGCGCCACGCGACAATGGCAAAGTGCTCTTCTCGATCACCGTGGTCGCGGGCGCCACCATAGGCGCACCGGCAGGTGGCACTGGTGGTAGCCAACGAGCCACTACCTGAGTACTTGGTTGTGGCTCAGTAGCCGCGACGGGCCCCAGCGCTGGCATCGCCACGAGCGATCCGGACTGCACAGGTGTGGTCTGGAAGACGATGGTCCTCACCGATAGCAGCTGTATCGGATCGATGGAATTGCCCTGTGACGCCATGGGCGGGTTGGCTAGCGTCGGCTGGATCTTGTTGGGCTGGTTATTCTTGGCAACAACCGGCGTCGTGCGTTTGAGTGCGGGTTCCCCGATGTTGGAGTCGATTAGTTCGCGCATATGAGCGTCACGCTCCAACGACGAATGACCGCCCAGCACGACGGCGACGATGTAGTGCCCGTCGCGATGCACCGAAGTCACCAGATTGAAGCCTGAGGCGCGGGTAAATCCAGTCTTGATGCCGTCGACACCTTCTATCGAGCCGAGCAGGTGGTTGTGATTGCCCATCACTTCGCCGCGGTAAACGAAGGATTCAGTGGAGAAGTACTTGTAGTAGTATGGAAACCGTTTCTGGATGAGGCGCCCTAACAGCGCTTGGTCACGAGCGGTTGTGATCTGGTCGTCATCCGGCAGCCCCGACGCGTTAATATAAGTCGTACGTGTCATGCCGAGGGTGCGCGCCTTCTGCGTCATAAGCTTCGCAAAGTGCTGTTCGTCACCGCCGAGATTCTCGGCGACGGCCACGGCAGCGTCGTTCGCGGATTTCGTGATAATGGCTTTGATCGCATCCTCGACCGCGATGGTCTCTCCCGGTTTGAGCCCGAGCTTAGTCGGCGCCTGTTCGGAGGCGCGCTCGGAGACTTTCAACGGGCTGTCGAGCTTAATCTTGCCGGCTTCGAGACGCTCGAACAGCAGGTAGAGCGTCATGATCTTGGTTAGCGAGGCCGGATGGCGTAGGGCATCCGGGTTCGAAGCCTGCAGGACGGCGCCGCTGTTGCCGTCAACGACAATCGAGGCGGATGGTGGCGAATATTCTTCGGCGTGAACGACAGTGATTGCTACGGGGGCGAGACCAAGCAAGCAGTAGCGAAGTCCCTTGCGGGCTACTGAAATCCCCCATGCCATTCGTTCACCCCGTCCCTGGCCGCGGCTCCCGTCCCATTTAAACTATTTGGGCGACGGGTGCCCACAGCACAGGGATTTCAGTCGGCCGAAATGGCTTTTTTCAAGGCAACTGCGGTCCAGGCGGCGCACTGCGTCCTCGAAATCGCTTCTCCGTCGGTGCTTGTCGGCTCATGAGGGCACATTAACCAAAGTTCTGGAAAAAATTTGCACATGCAGGGTCTTAGGGTAAGCAGCAGCGATAACCGATCATTAACCCTTGCGCAGTCTCGAAAATTGGAGTCCAAAAGTGCACAGTCTTGGAATCTCCGATGTTCCGTGGCGTGCGTTTGCATTTGTCATTATCAACCTGATGCTCGGCGGTTGCATGCAGGCGACGCTGGCGCCCACGACTGAAGCTAGCTGGAACACACGCGATAAGGAATTAATGTCCAATCTGCCCTACGCGCAGGTGACGATTCCGGAGGAGTTTCGCCGCCACATCGTCGACTACACTCGCAAGGAAGCTCCGGGCACCATCGTTGTCGATACTGACAACAAATTTCTCTATTACGTGCTCCCTAAGGGCCAGGCGATCCGGTACGGTGTCACCGTCGGCGAAGAAGGACAAACCTGGAGCGGCATCGCTACGGTCGGGCGCATGGAAGAATGGCCGGCGTGGAGACCAACCGCAGGCGAACAGGCGCGGCTCGGACCCTTCCCAGCCTTCGTGACCGGTGGGCCGCAAAATCCGATGGGCGCCCGCGGGCTCTATCTGTACTCCGGCGGCAAGGACACGCAGTACCGTATTCACGGCACCAATCAGCCCGAGTATATCGGCCAAGCGATCTCGTCGGGCTGCATCCGCATGACCAACGAGGACGTGATCGACCTCTACAATCGCGTCAAGCTCGGCACAATTGTCGTTGTCCTCGCGCCAACGAAGCCGTATTTGTCATTCGGTCCTCACGGTGTCGATGGCGTTTCCGTCATCATAGAAATTGCGCTTGGCACCGCTGCACCGCAATTGGCACATCCCGAAACGCTCAACTGATGTCCGCTTCTCTGATCGGCGCCGATTACCCCATCTTTCAGGGGTGAAGCGGATCGCCTTTTCGGTGGGAAGCTTGCTGCAAAAAGACTAGAACCTATCTCAAAATTACCGGCTGCTGTTGATCCGCTATAAAGGTTGAATGATTCGACTCACGGACGGGCAGTGGCAACGCATCCGAAATCACTTTCCGGAAGAAAACATTCCGGATGGGCGTCCTGGTCGA
>Ga0187780_10000120_pt1 | contig 62189 bp, 52 predicted proteins | sample 1015_Q2_SP10_20__FD_132429 | JGI IMG/M metagenome (GOLD analysis project Ga0187780, IMG submission 132429) | Tropical peat soil microbial communities from peatlands in Department of Meta, Colombia - 1015_Q2_SP10_20_MG | ecosystem: Environmental > Terrestrial > Soil > Wetlands > Peat | place...
CAAAATCTTCCGTGATCAGACTATTCAGACCGTCCCCGTTAGTTGGCCCTGTTCCATAATATCCGATTCCGATCTCCGTGTAGACGCATGGTGGAGATCCACAGGGATACGAGTTCTGGAGATCGAGAAGATTAACGCGGTGTGGTCGACCAGATGTACCTGAATCTATCATCATAAAATCCTCTAACTCCGCAGCAGATTGATCCACCCCGGCAGCCATGTTTTCGCCTGCCAGCAGGTAAATGTATCCTGCGTGTGTCATCCGGTCGAAGGGAGTTGTACCGTTAGGATCATTGTGTGAAAAATAGTTTAGATTGTACATGTCTCGAGTGTGAGCTTCTGCGATGCTTAGCAGAATCTTATTCATAGCTAACGGGGGGCGTGGAGCGATAAGATTCGGATTCGATAAACCCTCGTGAATATCAATGCCTAAACGTTGACCTTCAGCAATTGGATTGCTACGCGCTCGGTTAACATACTCTAACACTAGTTGCTCCGCTGGGGTTGGATTACCAGAATCATAAGCGATAGCAGCTCTAACGCGTGGTATGAACACGATCGCAGGTGTCGAAATCGACACCAGCATCAGAACCAGAAACACAGTGGAAATACTCGTCTGATGCTTCAAGAAGAGTTCTCCCGTTGAAAGCGAGATAGACACTAGCTACGCAAGCATGTTATTTTGCTTTCATTATGATGATGAAGTTGAATTTCAGTTGTCATACAAATCCTAATTCCAATATCCCTGACGAGTAGTTACCGAACAAACTTTTGAGATTCCGAGGCTTTACACTCGCGAGTGCTGCTAGTTCATCTCACGTAGAACAGCTTTGATCTGCTCCACCTCGTCTTTTCCAGGAATGAAGCGTTTTTCCATTATCGCACCGCCTATCGTATACGCCCACACTCCCAGTTTTTTCATTTCCTTGATCCTCTCGTAGCTGTCAACATTTCCTGCAATTACAAGTGGAAGATCAGTCGCGGCCTGGACTGCTTCGATTAATTGTAGTACGTCACCATCATAGCGGTATGCAAGTAAGTTGATCCCATCAGCACCGAGCTTCCGAGTCCTCTTAGCATCCGCAACGATTTCCTGTATGGTTCCTCGAAGCAAGCAGGGGTGCCCCACGATTTTGCCAATGTATGGGAAGAACTTGGTTCCGCTTTTTCTTTCCTTCAAATATCTGATAGTTTTCTCAGTATGCTGAGGCATTCCCCCAATGAGATAATGCGAACCGATCTCTATTGCCTTGTTGACTCCCTCAAAGTGTTCTTCTTCTTTCATTGTGACAACTTCAAGAAATGTCTTCATGCGAGCGTTTTTCATTTCGGAAAACAATCGGCGCAGAGCATTAATCTCCAAGCCAATGTCTTTGCAGCCAACGCAACGTAGACCGGTTCCTTTCACTCTTTCGAATAGTTCCAAGGCATTTGGAACGGTCACATCGTGATGGGTCAACATGAATATGAAATCGGTCGACATGATAGCTCTTGAAACGACAATCATATTCAGGGTTATTACACGTAATAAGAGTCAAACGATTATGAAATTCAGAAAACTGACTTATCACTGAGTGTAATGATTCATTCCAAGGTGGCAGTTGTGGCGGAGATTCGAACTGTACGAAAGGGTGAGGCGAAAAGCTTCATGGAGGGGGAGGAACAGTGCAGACTCTACTATAAGACCGATAAGCTTCTTTTCGGAACCTCAATCTTGCCTCCCGGCAAGAAAGGTTCCGTTGACCACGGACATAAAACCGGTCATGAAATCTTCTACTGTGCCCGCGGAAAGGTCGTATGTCACTTTCCTCGTGTGGACAAATATGAGGAACTCGATGAAGGCGACATCGTGGTTATTCCTCCCGGAGAACCGCACGAACTGTTTAACCAATGGACGGTAGAGGCATTAGTCTGCTGGAGTCTCGCGCCGCCGGACTGATTCACAACTGACGGCCGAGGGGCCTCAAGTGAATTACATACTAACAGTCGATGCCGGAACAACGGCATCCAAGATTTCACTCTTCGATGAGAGAGGTGAGTTAGTGGCCATATCTGGCCAAGAGTACACTTTGCTAACTCCAACATCTCTGGCCGTTGAAATCGAGGCGGAAACATTTTGGCATGCTTTCAAGAAGGGTGTTTCCGAAGTTCTCCGCAAGTCAAAGGTGGATAAGCACGAGATAAAGGCCCTCGGTATCTCAGCCCAAGGAGAAACATTTGTTCCCATAGACAAAGGAGGCCTTCCATTAAGAAACGCAATTATCTGGCTTGACAATAGAGCGCAGCAAGAGGCAGATCTGCTCTCCAAGGAATTTGACCAGCAATCCACTTATAGGATTACTGGCCAAGTGAGCATAGTCCCAACATGGCCTGCCTGTAAGATTCTTTGGATAAAGCGGAATGAACCTGAGATTTTCAGAAGAACTTCAAAGTACCTCTTGGTCGAGGATTACCTTATACATAAAATGACGGGGGAATTCGTAGCTGAAGGCTCACTTCTCTGTTCGACAGTATACTGGAACATTAACACGAGAAAATGGTGGGATGAAATGCTGAACAAATTAGAAATTACACCCGAGCAACTTCCAGAGATAAGAGAATCTGGCGAGGCAATAGGAGAACTCGAACCATCGATAGCTTCAGAGCTCGGCCTCTCATCGAGAACCCTAGTATCGACCGGCGCGCTTGATCAAGCAGCCGGTGCCACAGGCGTCGGTAACATTCGGCCCGGAACATTCTCTGAGAATACTGGTGCCGCCCTAGCAATATGTGCTCCCATCGAAGCACCAGTACTCGACCCAAAGGGAAGAATGCCTGTCCACTACTTCGTTAAGCCGGCTAGCTATATGGCTCACACCTTCACAACAGGTGGCATGGTCCTTAGGTGGTTCAGAGACAATTTCTGCGAAGAAGAGATGCAGGCTGCAGCAACAACTGGAATTGATACATACGATATTCTAGGTGAGTTGGCGTCAAAAGTCGCACCAGGCTGCGAAGGCATGGTCATGCTCCCCCATCTACAAGGCGCAATGGCACCAGAAGCAAATCCAAAGGCCAAAGGAGTGTTCTACGGCTTCACACTTAGACACACGAAAGGACACTTTGTTAGAGCAATAATGGAATCAGTGGCATTCATTGTTCGGAGAAACATGGAAGCTTTACAAGATTTGGGAATACAAGTGAACGAGATACGAACTCTAGGTGGGGGAGCGAGAAGCAGAATCTGGAAACAGATAGAAGCTGACATCACCCAGAAACCCGTTTACACGATGAAGAATGAAGAAGCAGCTTGTCTGGGCGCTGCAATTCTGGCTGGGAAGGCAGTAGGAATCTACAGTAGCATCGACGAGGCATGCGAGAAGATGGTTATTGTAAAGGAACGTTTCACTCCCAACCCAGCAAAATTTGAGACGTACGAGAGGACTTACCAGAATTACGTTCAGCTATATGACGATCTTTGCGCAATGTTCGATAGAGAACAGAATTAAAGAAAGTGAAACCAGGAATCAAGCTACATTCGATGCGAATGTTTCAAGAGGAAGCTGTAGCCAGATCTGTAAAGTCAGTTTTCAAGTGTTCATACATAGACCTGTAAATAGCGTACGTCTTCCTGTACATATCATGGTTCCTTGGATCCGGCTGCGATGTGTCGGTCACTTTCACCCACTCGTTGATGCTGCCCCAATCATCGATTTGTCCTACGCCTATTCCGGCAAGGAACGCGTCACCTAACGGAGCCCCAGGATTCGTTGCAACATAGTCTTGTTTGAAGCCTATCACGTCAGTGACGATTTGCCGCCATAATCTGCTTTTGGCCCCACCGTTGACGGCGACTATTCGCTTTGGAATGTGCCCCAATTCCCTGAGAATCATCAATTGATGGTTGAAGCCGTAAGCAACTGCCTCCAGCAAAGCCCTGTACACGTGAGTTCGTGAATGATACGTTGTCAAACCAAGTATGACTCCTCTAGCATACGGATCGTTTATGGGTGTCTTCTCGCCCATGAAGTATGGAAGTATAACTAGCCCTTCGGACCCTGCGATCATCGATTCAGCCTCTTCATCTAGTATCCTGTATGGGTCGACCTTGTTCTGGTTGACAAGTAGTTCTCTGCAGAAGTTATCCCTAAACCACCTTAGTAGCATACCGGAAGTGGCCATGCAACCATTTAATGCGTACATTCCTGGAACCACGTGGAAATCGAAGTAAAACCGTGGGTCAGGGCAGGCCTCTTTCGTGCAGTATACGAAGCATCCGGTGGTGCCGTACATGAGCATCAGGTCATTAGATTTTACTACGCCTGCACTCAAGGCTGAACACACAGTATCTCCGCTCCCAGCCACAACTGGTGTCCCTTCAGCAAGTCCAGTTTCATCTGCCGCAGCCTTCGAAACTTCGCCGATTACTTCAGATGGCCTGCGTAGCTCCGGCAGTATGCCACGGTCAATCCGCGCCAATTCAAGAACGTCAGTCCACCATTCACACTTGTTGAAGTTTAGTAAACCCGCTTCCAGTGCGCCATTCAAATCTGTTGAAAACTTCCCGCTCAACTTGAGCTTCAAGTAGTCGTAAGCTCCGATGGCTTTGTGGGCTTTCTCGAGAGCCTGAGGATCATGCGCTTTGACCCAAAGTAACTTCGGGATCCAGAACTGTTGCTGAACTGAATACCCTGTAATCTTGAAGACATCTTCATCGTCGATTGTCTTCCTCATCCACGACATTTCGTCAACAGCACGTGAGTCGCTGTACAGGATTGCTTTTCTGGTTGGCTGACCAGTTTCATCCACTAAGACCATTGTAGGAATCTGCCCACTAACGCCGATCCCAACAATCTTTGCGGCGTTGATTGACGATTCTGCGAGGCATCGCTTCACTACTCTTAGGAAACCATCCCACCAGTCGCGCGGGTCCTCTTCCGCCCAACCTGGCCTAGTAACAATCAACTCATGTTCCGAAGAGCTTTGAGATAGAATTCTGCCAGACGAATCAGCAATAACCGCCTTGGTAGACGTTGTTCCGACGTCAACTCCAAGCAAGTATCCGTTACTCAAATGAGCTCAGAAGTCCTCGAGGACGTTCGGTTCATGAGAGGTAGGGCTGCGTGTTTCTACCTAGCTTTCTTGACAGCGGCCATGAATTCTTTGACCCTACGCTCATCGACACGATTCCAAGTATTGCCTGCAACCTTGAGGCTTGTTCCAATGATTACACCATCAGCGTACTTTAACATCTTTGCCACATTATCCACAGTAACTCCAGTACCAGCCAGCACTGGGACATCCTGAACCGCATTCTTGACTCTCCTTACATCCTCTACATCGGTCTCGGCCCCTGTCATCGGTCCCTGCACGATTAGGGCGTCACCTAGTCCGACAAAAACTGCCCCTTTAGCTACTATCTCTATAGGTCTCGGTGCGATGGGAGCGGCAAATTCGCCGCTAATGTTTGTGAAGAGTTTCACGTTTTCAGCGTCTATCGACTTCCTAAACCGGAGCAGTTCAGCTCCGAACGTATCCATTATCCCGTAATCGCCAGCATAGGCTCCCGTAAGTATTACTCTAGTAAAACCCGCATGCGTCGCTTTCGCTATAGCAATCGTAGCGAAGAAGTCGAATAGGACGCTAATACCATGTGGAATAGAGATCTTGTCCGTAACTCTCGAAACCACATGAGTCATAGCTGCCACAATCTCGGGGCCAACTTTCTTTGCATAAGGTATATCGAACTCGTTGCAGAACATCACCGCATCGACTCCGCCTTCCTCCAAAGTCCTTGCATCATTCATGGCCCATTCGATGTTACCGTCAATTCCAGTTTTCGATTCGTACCGCGGAACGCCGGGCATGCCCAAAAGGTGTACCATTCCAATAATTGGCTTGTCAACACCAAACATTTGCTGAAATACGCTCGACAACGAGTTCCCACACCCAAGTTGCCGTTTCATATTCCTAGTCATGCTTTTAGACGTATACATCAAGGCGCAATGCTGATTCCGCCAAGCGAAAGCTCATTCTACTAGCGTGACCTTTGACATGTGATCGAACCGATCAGGGTTCAATCGAAGTCTTAGTGCAGTGAAGTAGACGATTAGGTTAAGAGAAACGATTGACGGAAACGGGAGCAGAGTTTCATCTTTTTGTTTCAACAAAACACTCCTTGTCATTCGTTTGGCTTGAGGGCCGATCGTTAATGTCTCTGCATTGACTTTTTTCAACCGGCCAACTAGCTTGTCCATAAGTGACGACGTCCTGCCTCCGGTGAGAACAATCGCCAGCAATTCGGCTGAGGCCATCTCTATAGGACCGTGCATGAACTCTCCAGCGGTCATCCCCTCAGCGGGAACTTTCGCCACCTCCTTGAACAGTAGCGCACTTTGGAGTGCAGACGCCAAGTTGAAACCTCTTGCCAGAACGGCAATTGATCTGTATGATTTTGTTTGATGGACTTCCTTCCTGATCGTCGCTTCCAAATGCGGCATTTCCTCTTCCATCGAGTTGGCACATGAAATAAGCTGAGTATTGGATTTTCCGAGGAGCGTCGGGCTGATCAGACTCTTCCTAGTCGCAGTAAAGAAAGCCAACCGGTGAAATATGGCAAGCGTAGACGTGAACGTCTTAGTGGCGCTGGCACGTTCTTCACCCGCGTGCATCAGTAGAGTCATGTCACTCGCTCTCGCGAGGCTGCTCTCACGGTCATTGGTTACTGCAATTATCTTTGCATGCTGATGCTTCAGGAAATTGACGACTTTCACGGTTTCGACGCTCTCCCCCGACTGCGAGACTAGAAAAAAGACCTGGCCGTTTCGAACACGAGTTGGGTAGTGCAGGAATTCGGAGGCTAACCCAACTTCAACATCAATATGAGCAATTTCCTGCAGAATATATTTCGCGTAGTGAGACGCAAAATAGGACGACCCCATGCCTAGAAATCGTGTGCTCCCGGTAACGAATTTCGAAACACGGTCAACTTCCTCATCCTCTTGCACAACCGTATCGATGATTGCTCTAGGTTGCTGTCGAATCTCCTTGAGAAGTTGATGTACCGTCAATAGGAAGCACGTCTTCGAATATCTCTAGCCTCTTTAAATGATCAGCTGACTGACTTTCGGTTTAAATCGAGGCGCAAACCCCTCCCGTATGCATGAAACTCTCCTCAAATACTGAGGAACTTCGCGCATCCATCGTAAAGAAACTCGAAAGGTGTCAAGTCGACGTCGATATAGTAACAATGCCAGACTTCCTGCTTGATCACTCAGCCATCTGCAAACAAGGGGCGCGTCGCCTGGCTGAACGCATTATGTTGGTTGCAGCAAAGGGCGGAGGCGAAATTCCCGATATTCCTCAGCGACTGGACGTTGGCGGGAACGCAGCCATCTGCACTATGGCGCTTTCCAGACTAGGTGCAACCACGCATCCCATTATAAGAACAGATCATCTCGGCCGCGTAATCTTAGAATATTTCCTCAATGACTTTCACGTAGATCTTTCACATATCATTACGAGCGGTAACTTAACACCGGCTCTGGTTCTTGAATTGGGCCGCGGGCAGAGTGTGGCGAACGTTATGGTTGGCGATTGGACAGCAGTGTCTGATTTGAGTTTTGAAGATTTGCGATCTGCGGATCGACAACTCTTGACAAGTGCGGATTGGGTTTGTGTTTTCAATTGGTTGTATAATCGTAAAGGCACGGAACTCGCGGAGGGAGTCTTCGCGTATTGTAGGGAGAATTCACGGGCACGAACATTCTTCGATCCTGCTGATCCATGGCCGCGACGACCTGAGTTGCCCGATCTTACGAGACGAGTCATCCGAAGCGACTTGTTGGATTTCATAGGAGTCAACGAGAACGAAGCGCTCTTGATCGCCAAGGCTTTCAACAAGAAGATAGTAATGCATAGAAGGGATACTGCATCAACCCTAAGGGCTGCTAAGATCATCTCAGACGCCACTGATATCAAAGTATTCGTTCATACAGCAACCTATTCTGCATCAGTCTTCCACGATGAATGCGCAATCATACCTACGTTCGAAGTGTCCATTCGTCGCGGGACAGGTGCCGGAGATTCCTGGAATGCGGGCTTCTTATTAGCTGAAAGCCTAGGGCTAAGTGAAGAGGAAAAGCTACTCTTCGCAAATGCTGTTGCAGGTCGATATATCTCGCAGCAGAATCGAAGCTTCGCAACTCTACGCGAAATTACGGGATTTCTGCAAAATGAGCACATCGTTCTAAAGAATTTGGCAGCTCGAGACTGATCTTCGATACTTCGCTAACGATTTGGTAAAATATGATTGACAGCGGTATCACTAACTCGAATCCATGTTCACGCCAAAATGTCTACGTGCGATTCCGCGGTGAATGCCCGTTATTTTGACGTGTGATCAAAGTCTTCTATTGCTACTGCCCAAATTGGCGACGCACCAACTCCGAGCAAGGGCCAAGGCATACCTATGAAGAATACGCGCTCCTTTGAAATCTTGTCCAGATTTCTAATACCTTCAATTATGAAGACCTCATTGCCCAGTAACACGTCGTGCGCATTGTTTATTCCATTTCGTTCACCATGGAACCAAACGTTTTGGACTGCGACGGTCCTTATTCCTTTATCAATGATCCAATTGACATCCAAAGAAAGGCCACCGATTCTGTTGTAAATGAGAAGTATGTCACCGCGTTTCACTTTACTATCGAACGTTGCATAATCTTCTTTTGAAATCGGCTTGAGCGGACTGAGCGGAATCGAAAATATCATTGGATTCTTGTCAGGCAGTGCCGTTCCTTTCCCCTCCTCCTTCGCGGGTGCGTAAAGGGAAGGCACACAATCTGAATAGTTCGAGAATGTTGGTGGGGGCCTATCTATGCCATATTTCACCGAAAGTGGAGTGACGTCTACTACGGCTGCCTCGCCAAAGAATCTACTAGGCGAATAATCGGCGACTCCCTTCTCTTTGAGATGCACTGGAGGATTAACCATGTGATATCCCGCAGTTTCAACGTGAGTGCCGGCGTGACTCCAGACAGTTACGTCAGGACAGTTAGTTCCGTCCGAGTACATCCAGTTCATTATTTCAAACCTGTAGTCAGGTCGATCGAGTGCTTGCCACGGGTTATTTCTTCCCCAACTCTTCGGGATAAGCACCGGTTGACCGTTGGAATAGTGAGAGACAACTAAGTCCTTCGAGCCCCAAGGATAACTGAGATCAACTGTCTTCAAAGTATTCTCTCCTTCTCTTATGAAACTGAGCAAATTAAGTTTAGTTCATAGTGAAAAGTTTGAACGTACTCGTGAACCTTACGCTAGCTAACGAAGGCTCGCTTTCTCGACTTCACTCTGGAGGTATCTCCGCGAAGACTAACCCAATATCAAGTCCGTCTTTTCGCTTGTGGTAGACGCGTGCTACTTCGTAGATTGCGAGGCCGAGAATCGCAGGGCCAATCGTGTATAGAGTGGCGAGGGGTAGTGAGGATCCAAGGTATGTGTAGGTGCTGACGGGGACGACGAGACTAATGATGCCGAAGCCCCAGACTAACACCACACCTAATCCACCAATTGAAATCATGGGCACACCCGCAATCTCCCATGAGAGCCATCCAGGTAAAGTCTTGACCGCTGATTTGTACATGTCCCTCTTTAGCACGGGCAAAAGCAGCGCTGCAAAGCCGGGAATAATGTAAGCCACCAGCACAGCCATCCCTGTATTCAGATAACCCGATAGTAGACCCGATCCTGCGAACCAGTACAGAGATAGGAAGATAGCGGCAAGAAATCCAGTTATGAGAATTGCATTGTGCGGAGAATGGAATTTCTCGTTAACGTCCGCGAATTTTGAAGGGATAACTCTGTCAAAACTCATTGCGAATATGATTCTACTGAACATGACTACAGTCTGCAATCCAACGAGGAAGACTCCTAGACCGACGGTGAGGTTGATAGGTATTCCTAACCATGGAGGAACAGCCAGCGAAACCAAGAAACTGATCGTAGGTTGGACACTGAGTGACCCGAGGGCTCCTGTATTGAATAGGTAACTTATTCCTCCAACGAAGTTTTGACCTAGCACACTGTAAGATTCACTTGCCAATAACACGAGGCAAATCAACAACACGACGACGGAAGTGAACAGGGCTTTTGGAATAGTATCCGACACGTTCTTAGTTTCACCTGCTGCATAAGAACCGAAGTTGAACCCGGAGTACGTTAAGAACCCTAGGAGCGGGAATGCGAGTAGTGTACTCGAAAGATTGAATCCGGTAAATTGCGGATTTGAGCTGATTGAGGACACTACAGAGGCATATGTGACGTTGTAGCTGGCCATGCCCCTGTCGAAACCGGCCTGGAATCCTGTCTGCCCGATCATTGGGAAAGCAATCATAAAGAGTACTGCTGTAATCGCAAAGATGAAGAAGGCAAGTCTGTTAACTTTCCGGTAAATATCCATTCCAACGAGTGCCACTATGACTTGGAAGATTAGGAAAATGGTTGATAATACGAAACCCCAAACTGGTTGAACTATTGTCGCACCCAAAGAGGCCAAGCCTGCATTTCCTGTAACTATACCCCAGCTTAGCAGCATGGGTGCGAGTGAAAGGTAAACGAACGCCCACGCGTTCAGTGCTGTGAATGCAATTATCTGGCTAAATAGAAAAAGTATCGCCATTACGGCAGCCCATCGCGGACCCAGAATCCGACCAGTCCAGATGTAGTCCCCTCCTGACCGCGGCATCGCAGCGCTAAGTATTCCGTATTCAATTACGAATGCGAAGGCTGGAATAGAGCCTAGAATGAAGACCCAGATTGCATTAGCCCCTGGGAAGAAAAACGGAAGCGCAACCATGGTTAACACGAAGCCGCCGGTAATGTTCATAGTTCCGATTGCAATGATGAATTGGTCCAAGAAACCCAATTGGCGAACAAGACCGGTTGCCTCTCGAGTGAAAACAGGCGTTTTCGCTGCCAATTTAGTATCAGCATGTGCCATTGGAGAAGTCTATTTAATGGTAGCGCGTCAATTTCATACTGCGTCCGCCAACCGCGATGAAAAATTGACCGAGATATGGACGTACAACGTTATGTTTGGAAAACTTTTCGCAACTCTAATGCAATCTCGGCAATTGCGGCTCTGGTTTGTCTCAAGTTAGCAAAAATCAAGGAAAAAGTGAACCGTCGTATCATACCTACTGATTTTGGTCGGGACGCCTTCTTGTAGTCGCGTACCGTAAGTTTCGCCCTCGTCACGTAGGGGATCAAAACCTGCCGTAATGATTAATGCTGGCGGAAGAGCACTCAGATCTTTTGCCATAAGAGGAGACGCGTACGAATTCTTTCGTTTTGGTCGCGGAGGTAGTGACTCCAAAACCACTTCATATCGCTCCGAGTCAGATAATATCCATCTGAATACTTACGCGACTCTGCAACTGAAAGACTTGATGCAGACGGGACGCCCTCAGCCTCAAATTCGGTAAGTAGCCTTCGAACTTCCCCAACAATGGGCGTGGTAAATAGGTCGAACTCTATCATAGCATGTATGATCAATGATTAGCGCTTTTGACGTTCTCGTGAAGAATAATCACTCGCATTGTTTTTAGGAGCTCTTTTCGCTCAGCGAGTTGGGACTGACTTGCACAAGGTTGTAATGCCTCGAATAGATGTGACTATGCAATCTGCCAAGATTGTCCAATGGCTAAAGAAAGCGGATGATTCCGTCTTGAAAGGAGAGGCTATCGCAGTCGCAGAAGGAGAAAAGACGACGTTCGAAATTGAGTCCCCAGACTCTGGCGTCCTCAGAAGAATATTGTGCGATGAGGGCTCCGATGTAGCAGTAGGGGAATTCATTGCAATAGTTGCTTCGCCTGGTGAGGAGCTACCGGGCGAGTATTCCAGTCTCCGTCCTAGTCAAGTAACTAGGCAAGAATCCTTAGGCGAAACCCCGGGAGCGGAAACGACTTCACCACGAGAAATAACGGCTTCTCCGGCAGCTAGGGCGCTAGCGCGGAAACATGGTATCGATCTAGCAAGAGTGAAGGGGACCGGCAGAAATGGCCGCATTCAAACTGATGACGTCCAGGGAGCTATCGAGAACCTACCTAGGACACGAGAAGAGCCGCCAAAGGTCAGAGAGACTATACCGCTCACTGGCGTAAGGAAAACAGTGGCAGAACGACTGTCTTATAGTTTTCACACAACCATTCCAGTCTTGTTGACAGTTGAAGTCGATGTCGACGCGCTAGAGGAATTACGGAAGAAGAATGCATTATCAGTTACAGCTTTTGTTGTCAAAGCAGCTGCAATGGCATTACGTGACCATCCAAATCTGAACTCAACCATAACCAACGACGCCATCACCATATACGATGACATCAATATCTCCGTCGCCATCAATACTCCGGATGGTTTGGTCGCACCTATGATCGAATATGCCGAAAAGAAAACTGTTGCAGAAATATCAACAAGAATCTCCGAACTGCGAAACGTGGCCCTCGCTGGCAAATTGACTCTTCGAGAATTGACAGGAGGAACATTCACAGTTACGAACCTCGGGGCTGAAGGCGTCGAGTTATTCGCTCCGATAATCAACCCCCCCCAGGCCGCAATACTTGCCTTGGGCAGAGCAGTAAGGAAACCAGTTGTTGTGGGAGAATCGATTTGTATCGGGACCCGAGCGACCCTGTCATTGATATTCGACCATAGAATAACAGATGGTGTGCCGGCAGCCAGATTCCTTGCTCGTGTGAAAACACTGCTGGAGAATCCAGAACCTCATCTTGATTTGTCCGCCAAAGAGTCGATTACTATTAGCTGATCCTGTTCGTGCGCATCTCCAACGGTGTCAGAAGTTCAGTTCATCGTCGCTCGTACAATATTAGCATCAGCACATGCACAATCAATAGGACTGCAAACAAGATGGATATGATTCGTTGACCATACATGTAGGCAATTATAGCGGAGACAATGAAAACCGCAGCGAGAAGAAGCCACACTTTGAAGTAGTTTGTCATACTGACTGGCATTTTATTCCATGTCGTAGAGGGATGACGACTTCTTAACAGCTTCGACCATTTACAAGACTGAAACGTGCCGATCCGGGATAGAGCTCCAACTAATATTGACCGGTTAGTATATTTTTTCACTATTCTCAATACGTCTCTCAATAGTCAATAGCCAAGCCTGAATATAGAATGGATCACTCGATTACTTGATCCAAGGTGTCATTCATGGAATGTTCGGGCGCTCGTGTTCTGGCTGAGGCGCTGAAAGCAGAACATGTGAAGTATGTCTTCGGCCTACCAGGCGTGCAGAATTTCGATGTTCTTTATGACGGTCTCTACGATGTACCCGACATCAAACCGATTCTCGTTAGGCATGAAGAGGCTGCCGCGTTTATGGCATATGCATACGCGAGGTTGACTGGAGAACCTGCGGTATGTTCCGGAACAGCCGGACCTGGAGCTCAACATCTAGTTACTGGATTGGCTGAAGCGTGGACAGGGTGTATTCCTGTCATTGCGATATGTGGGCAAGTGTCAAGTAAAATCGAAGGAATGGGGGCGATTCAGGAATTTTCCCAAGTTCCATTGTTCTCACCTTTTACCAAAATGAGTCAACGGATTGGAAGAGCAGATCGAATAGGATGGCATGTTCGCAGGGCCTTTCAGATAGCAACTACAGGAAAGCCGGGCCCGGTTTTCCTTGAAATTCCGGACGACGTCGGATCTAGCAAAGTCCAGCTGCGTCCCTACGTTCCGTCGATTCACCCTTTGAGAGTGAGGCCCTCGAGTGATCGAGTGAAAGAGGCAGGTAACTTGATTCTTGAATCTGAACGGCCAATTATACTGGCTGGCGGGGGAGTTTACCTGTCTCGCGCTTTTGACCAGCTCTTGAGCTTCGCTGAGCATCTAGCTATACCGGTTCTTACGAGTGCAGGTGGAAAGGGTTCCATTCCTGAAGATCATCCGCTTTCCTGTGGCTGTATTGGGCTCTACCGGAATGATGTTGGGAAACGAATCTGGGATGAGGCGGATCTGGTGATAGGCATAGGGACGAGGTTTGAGGAGTTGGAGTCTGCAGACTGGATGTGGTTTCCTGAGAATGCTAAATTGATCCAAATGGACATCGATCCAACGGAAATAGGTAGGAATTGGGTTCCGGACGTCCCAGTGATCGGTGACGCGATGTTGGCGTTAATGGACTTGAAAGATTACTGTAGTCTGAAGGCAAAGAAGCTGAACTCAGATAATATAAGAATCAAGGAGATCCAGCAAGCAAAGCGAGAGTTTGAAAATAGAGTAAAAGATGAGCTGGCCAAGAAATCTCAATATCCTAAAGTTCTTGCAATAATGGTTGAAGCACGGAAAGCATTCGATAGGAACGCTATTCTCGTACATGAGAACGGCAGCTTAGATATCTGGTCATATTCACATCTACCTGTCCTTGAACAGGGTGCTGATGTGATTCCGGCTGGACAAACTTGCATGGGTTTCGGCGTAGCAGGGGTAATTGGAGCGAAGCTGGCCATGCCAGGAAGGCAGGCAGTGTGTATTACGGGAGATGGAGCGTTCCAGATGATGATGGATAATCTTTGCGTCGCCGTACAATATGGAGTTGCTCCAACTTGGATTATCCTCAACAATTACTCATTGGGATGGATCAAATGGTGGCAGCACTTCTTCTACAAGGACAGATTCATCTCTGCTGATTTTGAGATTCAGCCTGATTTTACTAAAATAGCTGAGGCGCATGGTTGTTTTGGACAGAAGGTTCAGAACCCTACTGAGATCAGAGAAGCATTTCAAAATGCAGTGAAGGCTAATAGAGAAAATGTGCCTGCGGTCCTCGACTTTGTGGTTGAACCCTATGATCATTATCCTGCATTCAGAGATTTCCATCGACTATTCGTCGATGATTCATCAGCTCCGACTCGAATAGGTTAAGTCAAAGTTGAGCGCATTCAACACAGTGCAGAAGTGGAACAATAACGTAAGAGTCTAGATTGTTGTATAGCCCCCGTCCACAACATAAGCTGCTCCAGTGATTGCAGAAGATTCATCTGAAGCCAGGAAAAGGGCGAGATTAGCGACTTCCTCTGGTCTTAGCAGTCTTTTGATGGCGGCGTTCATGTTGCTGAGTTCCTTCAGATATGCCTGAGGGTTAGGGAACGATTTTACATAAGCTTGAATCAACGGAGTATCAACGATACCTGGGCATATAGCGTTCACTCTGATGTTCTTCGAACCAAAGTCAATTGCTGTCGCCTTCGATAACATTATGACACCCCCTTTAGATGCCTCGTACGCGACCTCATTTGGCAATGCAGTCAAACCGTTGACTGAGGCCCAGTTCACTATTGAACCACCACCAGATTTGATCATTTCAGGGATCGCATATTTCATGCACAGAAACATCCCTCGAAGGTTGATGTTGATCACCTTGTCCCAGAGGTCTTCACTAGTGTCGACCACTGTCCCTACAGGATTAATTCCTGCATTGTTGCAAAGTACATTTAATCTCCCGTAGGTTTCAACAGTCTTCGCAATCATATTTCTAACGTCAGAGGAATTCGTGACGTCCGTCTGCACGAACATTGCTGTACCTCCTTCCTCCGTGATCAGACGCACGGTTTCTAATCCACCCTTTGAGTCTATATCGGCGACGATTATCCTGGCGCCATTTTCGGCAAACAACGTGGCCGTCGCTCGTCCGATACCTGACGCGGATCCTGTTATGATTGAAACTTTGTTGACCAGTTTTGTCGTTAGTTTTCACCTGACCGGATAGGTTTTCTCAGGTGGAGTATCGCCGTAACTAGTCTGTACTTCGAGGATTATCCCTAACGTTTTTTCTGTGTCAAGATAGTAATAGGAATCTCTGCCTAGTTTGCCGCTTTGAATGATATCTATGCCAGCCTTTTTGAATTTCTCCAGGATAGGTTCCAGGTTATTGTCATAGATGGAGACATGATGTAACCCCTCGCGCCCTTGTTCAATGAAATCTTTGTAAATTGTGTCGCCTTCTAGGTGCATGAGCAACTCTAAGTTCATGTCTCCAACCATTGTTTCGGCACCCCGAAACTTCTGGAACGTTGGTTTACCGTAGTATGTTGTTGCACTGGTAGTTTGGGGTCCGTAAGTCCAGATCTTCCATGGTCCTATGCCTAGTTCTTCCCAGTATGTTTTCATTGATTTGTCGAGATCTCTTACTACGATCCCGATTTGTCCTATTTTGCCTATTTTCGCTATCAAGGATGAAGCTTCCTTAAGTCATCCTGATGTCAATTGCCAACTAACGACTTTCTTATCACCGATGTTGACGATGACTCCCCTTAGGATGCCTTCCGTGTATTCGCTCCCTGGATTGATCACTAGTGTTTTCTTTATTTTGGCAACCCCTCTGCCCTCGTGAATATGCCCGCACAAATCCACTACTGGTTGATATTTCTCAATGGCAGCTCGTACAGCTTTGCTTCCAGCCCCGATCATAACGGGTTGTCCTTTGCTCATCACGGGTCGTGGAGGATATACGGACTCATCAAGCTTCTGTACCGTGTCAAGATTGCAATCAATTGGCGGCGTGTGAAAATTGAATACGCAATTGTTTCGATCGCTTACCGTTTCTAACAGTTTCTCTATGTGTTTCTCCAATTCCTCTTCTGAGATGTCTCGTGGGCATTTCCACGGCGTCATATTACTCCATCCAGCGCTTGCCATCTCGTGTAATTCATCTATCTTCACAACCTTATTGTCACAATTCTTAACGCGGCCAGATTCCGGAAATGCGTCCATAACTTCTTGAAAGTCATCGTTTCCTCCGGTAACGTAAACGCTAACGTTCGGAGGCAGAAACTCCTCCGCATACTTCGCCCAATGTATCAGTCTGTCTTGCATTACTTTCAGAAATACTCTATCGAGCTTCTCTTTCGATGCTTTCAGCTCTTCGAATTCGGGCTTGTCACAGTGGTGGAAGTAATACCCGCTGTCCGTAACAAGTTGTTCCCAACGTTTAACCTCTTCAGGTGTCTTAAGGATCTCATCTTTTCCAAGATAGTTTGCCTTCGCAGAGCCGTCGTCCATCTTAACGATTGGATAGACGAATTTCCCGGTCAAATCCCCCCCGAGGACGAGGACTTCTGCTTTGTATGCTTGAGCCGCGCCTAAGAATTTTCGAAAACAAGTTTCCGATCCATGTACATCTGTTGCGTAGAAGACTCTTGTGAACTTCAAACTTAGTTACATCCTTTTGTTAACCCAAAAGCGCTAGAGAAAAAGTGAATTCTTGATCACCATCTACAGGATCAAGCGATCAAGAATTGCATTATAGCGGTGGAAGTTCGCGGTAAGCAACGCTCATGTCCAGACCTCTGCTCTTGTTATACCACGCGACGATCCAGTAGTACACGAAGGCGAAGATGTAGACACTGATCATGAAGGACACATAAAATGGGTTTAATGGAGCCCCGGTAAATGCAGGTAGCGCTGTAAAGACTGCTACGGCTTCGGATATAACGAACGTCAAGAGACCGAAAACCGCCATGATTGGTATTCCGGCTACTCTTGCCTTAACGTAGCTGGGTGCCTTCTCGAAGATGTCTTTGCGTCTGAATGGGAAAAGTAACGCTGCGAGTCCGACGATTCCGCATGACATGTACACTCCCATAGTTCCGTAGGTGAGAAAACTTAGTAGTTGTGTCCAGTAACCGATTGTTATGAAGACAAACGCTATGACGCCGGTTAGAAGAATAGCGTTTCTCGGAGCGTGGAATCTTTGATCGATTTCTGAGAATTTTGTTGGTAGCAAGCGGTCAAAGGACCATGCGAACATGACGCGTGTAGTCATAACCCAATATGTGACGTACGTTGCTAGTGCTTCTATGAATAACGAGAAGCCTACAGTTGCTCCGAGTACTGGATTATCCGTTGCGAACGTCACTAAGTATGTGAGGTTTGGCCAATATGGAAGAGTCCATGCGGGATTGCCATTTATTGCGAGATAGGACATCGCATGGAACAAATCGGCGCCTACTACGACGTATGTTGCCCAATATTGAACAGTGGTGATGAACCAGAATATTACGATCGATCCCAGTATAGCGATCATGTTCGATTTGGAGAATTCTTTCATTTCCCCAGCATAGTACGCTGACCACGCGAAACCATAGTAGTTCAAGAACATGTAAACCATTCCCACGGTAATCCCCCACGCGGTGAAGCCTGTATTGTAACCTGAGGCCTGCGCTGCTTGGATTAGTGTCTGGGCTGTCGTCCCGGATACCGCTTGGAACTTAGCAATGAATGCAGCGTGCCCCGCAGAGAGCATAATCGCTGGGTACGTGAGGCAGCCGATGCATACTATGATAAAGGAGATCCATCCGAACCTGAAGGTGAACTTTGTTCCGGCTGCGATAACTAACAGCGAAACTACGACGGATATGAGTGCTATCGAATAGCTTACGTATTGTGAGGTCCAGAACGGGATGGCATCGATTCTGCCAAATGATGCTAGAATTCCTGCGATGCCTGGATCTTGGAAGGCATGACCAATCCCTCCTGTCCATCCGCCGCCGATAGCTATTACTAACGGTAGACTGTCGACGAGACCAATGCTAGGATGAATCGATCGAGATACCCAGACAAAATCGCCACCAGCACGAGGCATTGCTAGAGTGAAGTAGAGCCAGCACAAACCGATCACGAAGACAAGAGGTGCCGCAATCGTAGAGCTCCATACTAGGTTAACTCCAGGGTAGAGAGCCGCAGCGTAGACAGCGTAGGTGAATGGTAGATTGAGTCCCATCAAGAGTATATTGAACATCAAAGCGTCCCCTGCGCTGATTGTTCTTATGAGGCCTGATGCTTTTCGTGTGAAGAATTGTTGTTCTGTTGCCATTTTCCATCGTCTAGAATTCCAGAAGGCGGTTATATAATAGACGATTCTATATAATCACGAGTCGATTTTATTTTCTATATGCAATACTGACTGTTCGGATATGGAACGGTTACTGGCTTTATGAAAACACGATATGCTGTATTGCTTTCTGAGCAGCTGCCAGCCTCTGAAGCGGATGCCAGCCAATCTTCCTAAGAAGTAGATCAGTTAACCCGGATGGTCACAGTCGATTATTCAACTGGGCATGAGCTCTTCAACTGGCCTGAACCACGGTTTGGACATCCCGACCTTTGCTCGCGAATTCCATTTCTTCGTTTTGGGTGTGTTTTCAATTATCCGGAGGAGTTCATCTGTATGTCCAATCACGGTTTCACGCCACTCGGGTGGGAGTTTATTCTGATCTACTAATTCGCGCGCCAAGCTCCTCACTTTCTCTAAATTAGTCGTGAGATCGTACCAAAACCCCCAATCATCTGACAAGACGTTTGCGACATAGCTTCCATCTATGATGTTCCTGCCGTTGTTCTCTTTCACCTCATGACCCTTGAATAGTACTATGAGGTCGATCGCGTCTTTTCTGCCCATTTGATGGGGTTGAAGTTTTTCAAGTACTATGTCTCCGAGGCTTATTGTTGGGGAATCAAGTTCAAGTCTTCCAGCACCTGGCTTTTCGCCAAATAGGACATCGTGGCTGTATTCGAGCTTGTTGAAGAATAGGTCCACGTGGAGCTTGGTCTGCGGATGCTCGTAAACCATCATACGGTCTCCAAAGAACCAGTTCACCATCGGATCAGCTTTGAACCCTGACTCTTGAATTGTTTTGATGGCATCCCGGCTTTGTTTCTTGTATGCGATAAGGTCAAGGTCAGTGAACATCGGTTTGCCATCCCCGTTTCGAGCCAGTGCCTGGTGCGTCTTCGTGCAGTCAGGGATGTCGAGACAATGAACATATACGGCTAAGGCCCCGAGAATTCTGAGGGAAACGCCGCGGGACTGTGCCTTTTCAACAATGGCAGATGCCTCTTTCACAAATTGTTCGGGACCAAGCGACACGAAGTGAGCTGGTTCAGTCAAGGCGACGTCTACCCACGTTTGTCATCATAGGCTGACTATTATCAGTAGCTATTGAATCTCCATAACGTCCTTTACGGTCTTGATTATCTTCTGTTCATCAGCTATGACTGTTTTCTCTAAAACAGGAGCGAACGGGATCGGTACGTTGGGGGTACAGACTCGTTTGATAGGTGCCTCTAAGCTGTCGAACAGTTCGTCTGCAACGATTGCAGCTACCTCAGACGCGAAGCCGCACCTTTCATAGTCCTCATCAACGATGACTAATCTGGAAGTCTTCTTTACCGACTCCAAGATTGAAGTCTTGTCCAACGGAACCAGAGTCCGGGGATCAATGATCTCAACGTTGATTCCCTCTTCCTCTAGCCGTTTGGCTGCTTTCAACGACTTTTGTACCATCATTGCAGTTGCGACTATTGTGACATCCTTACCCTTTCTCTTTACGTCTGCTTGTGCGAATGGTATAGTGTATTCTGCCTCAGGCACTATTCCCTTGGTGGGATACAGGGCTTTGTGTTCGAAGAACATTACTGGGTCTTCGTCCCTTATTGCTGAAATCAGGAGCCCTTTGGCGTCGTAAGGGGTGGATGGAATGACTAACTTCAAACCGGGTGTGTGCATAAATATCGAGTAAAGACATTGTGAGTGGTGTGCTGCGAAGGAGAACCCCGCTCCGATAGTAGTTCTGAGGACCATTGGTACCTTGCCCTGACCGCCGAACATGTATCGCAATTTTCCCGCCTGGTTGTAAATCTGATCCATCGCTACTCCAAAGAAGTCAACGAACATCAGTTCAACGATCGGTTTCATACCACACATTGCCGCGCCTACGCCAGCGCCTATAAAGGCCGTTTCAGAGATGGGTGTATCTCTCACTCTTTCCGGGCCGAATTTTTTGAAGAATTTCTCCGCAGGGGTAACTCCTAGGGGTCCGCCGCCGTAGAATACTCGGAGGTCTTCTCCCATTAGGAAGACTCTTTCGTCACGCTCCATTTCCTGCGCCATTGCTTCACTTACAGCTTCTTTGAAGGTTATTTCTCTGGGTGTAGATGTCATATCCATCCTCTTCAGTAGTAGGGGCTTACGAAAACATCCTCGAAGGCTTCTTTTGGTTCTGGAGACGGACTCTGTTTTCCATACTCGATGGAGGCGTCCACGACTTCCACGACATTCTTCTCGACGCCGTCGAGCTCCTCTGCAGTCGCGACTTTATCATTAATTAGTTTGCGCCGGAGAGTTGCTATCGGATCCTTCTTTTTCCAATTTTCAACATCCTCTTTGCTCCTATAGAGTTCCCATGGGTCACCGATTTCGTGGCCTTCATACCGATAAGTCTTGAGCTCCAAAAGCGTGGGGCCTTTGCCTTCTCGAGCGCGCTTGACCGCCTCGTCAGCTGCTTCATAAACTGTGAGCACATCCATTCCGTCAACAACAACTCCTGGGATGCCATACGCGATAGCCCTATCCGCAACATTCTTGACGAGCATCACAGCCGAGACAGGTGTAGACTCGGCGAACTGATTGTTCTCACAAACAAACACTACTGGAAGATGCCAAATCGCTGCAAGGTTAATGGATTCGTGAAAGGCTCCCTGATTCGTAGCGCCATCACCGAAGAAGGCAACAGCTACTCGATCTTTTCCTTGCATCTTGAAAGCCAGAGCCGCGCCCACCGCATGTGCGATCCCACCACCTACTATACCAGAGGCACCGAGCATTCCAACACTCAAATCCGCGATATGCATGGACCCTCCCTTTCCTTTGCATATTCCATCTCGCTTTGCGAAGAATTCAGCCATCATTCGGTTAACGTCAACACCCTTCGCGATGCAGTGTCCATGCCCTCTGTGAGTAGTATTTATCGTGTCGGTATCCCTAAGTGCCGAGCAAACTCCAACAGCGGTCGCTTCCTCGCCAATACTGAGATGCAAGTCGCCAACGAGTGTCCCATTTGTGAATAACGAGTTCACTTTGGTCTCGAAGATTCTTATCATACACATTCGCCTGTACATTTCGAGTAGTCTCTCATTTGGCAACGATATTTTACTCGTCAATGATCCACACATCAACTTTCCAATAATCATTCTCCGATTCTAACTAAGCTTATGATGATTTTCTATTTACAGTTCTTACGACAAAAGAGGTAATGTTAGGAATCGACTAGCCGCGTATGACCACTTTTCTCAGATAGAATTACGCGTGCGAGAATTCAGTCTTCCACGTCATAATACCACTTCACTTTTTCTCCAACTTGAGCTCGTAGTCGCCATCGAAAAGTCTTGTCAGTGAAGGCAATGGCATAGCGTATCGAACTCAACTTCTGCAACAGTTCAGTCCTATTTTTTATGGAAATATCACTCTCTATTTGCGCGCTAACTTTCTCTAAATTGCCCGTGACAGTCCTCCACAGCCCCCACTCATTTGAGCAGAGGGCAGCGATGTAATCAACATTCAAAAGGTCGTGTGCATCACTGTGTCCAACATTATGATCTTCCAGAAGTGCAATTATATCGTCCAAATCTTTGATTGCTAGTTTAACGTTCTGCAGTTTGGTCAGGAAGAGATCGGATAGAGGAATCGTCAAACTGTCCAGCTCTAGACGTTCGCGAAAATCGATAACATGCTCCATCACGAATTTATCAAGGAAAACATCAACGCACATTGTTTCTTTGTTGAACCTTAAACGGGTTACTCCTCGGAGTGCATTTAACATGATATCAGCAGAATAACCCAGCTTCGACATAACTGAATGGATGCCGCGAGATTCCTTCAAAAGCCCAAACAGGTCAACATCATGGTAATCGCGCACGTGTTCAGGATGGAAGGCGTGACAATGAATTGCTACCGCCACGCCGCCTAATAGTCTTAGGGTGATACCTTGTACTTTAGCAGCATCAACAATACGAATAGCATCTGCTATGAAGCGTTCATATTCACGCAAAGCGGAACCTACTAGCAATCAAGCCTGGGTCCGGAGTTTGTTCTGTAGTTGCTTTTGATCTGCCTTTGTCCCTGCGCATACACTAAGTTCACTAAACGAGTATTGATTCGATAAGGAGTGGTAATTAAGAACGATGAATTTCTCAACAGTCATCATCAGTTTCTGTAGTGAGTTCGATGAGATCGGGTCGACCCAATTGAAGTTCTATGGAAATATCTAAATCAGACGCATGTTGCTCGTCGTGTGTGGTTATTTTGAAGGTAAAGCTCGATCACATCGGCATAATTGTCGAACAACTTGATGACCAAATTATCAAGTTCTACCAAGAAACTTTCGGTTGTGAACGCGCAAAGCATTTTCACGTTAAGAATAATGATGAAGAAATTAACTACGTGTACCTACCGTTTCCGAAAGGAGATAACTACGTAGAGCTATTGGCACCGGTAAGCGGTCCAAGTAAGGAGTATCTCGACAAGAAGGGAGCAGGTGCTATGTTCGAGCTTTGCGTCGAAGTCGATAATATCGAACAATTCTACGATGAAGCAAAGAAGAAAGGCATGACTCTTTGTGACTCAATGGGACGCCCTCTCCCGCCAGAAAAGAAATGGTGCTCGATTCCGGGCGATGACAATAAGTATGCATACCTCCCCGTCGAGAAGACTTTTGGAACGACTTTCGAGATTCTGGAACGCAACACATGGAAACGCACAACTTACTGGTAAATATTCGCCATTATCCTCCTAAATGGACTCTAACTGCTATAGAGCTTATACTCGTTCGGACTATCGCTTGTAGCTTTAACTCGAAGATGAACGATCCGATACTGCGATGATCCATACTCTCAATTGACTACAGCATCGTTTTGAGGCAAGTATTGGTGAACTTGATAGATTTGGTGCTCTGGACGAATCATTTTCTAGACTTGAGAAGCATACACGTGACGTTCAAACGAACGTTGTGGTCAAGTCTGCGAGAACATTAACTCTGTAACGATAGTCAATTCACAGGAATTGTCGAACGGTTGAGAACCGAAATGAGAGGTTTTATAATTGCGATACTCTGCACGCCTCAATATGGGTGAGTTGGATTTGAGATTCACCGAAAAGAATGCCTTCGTGACTGGTGCAGGGAGTGGAATAGGCCGCGCAATCGCTCTACGTCTGGCCTCAGAAGGAGCGCGAGTCGTTATAACAGATATCAACTTGGACTGGGCAAGAAATACAACAGCCGAAGTAGAGAGGAAGAGTGGCTCTGCAATACCGTTGAAACTTGACGTTACTAATTCCAAAGAAGTCTCTGACGTTACAGAAGAAGCATGGAAGCGCGTAGGACAAATTGACTACCTAGTAAATAATGCGGGCGTCTCGACGATGAATCGGTTGGTAGACCTGACGGAACAGGACTGGGACTTCAATATGGACGTGAACGCAAAAGGCCCATTTCTGGTTACCGTTGCGATGGTTAGAAAGATGCTTCAACATGATTATGGTTCTGAAAGGCCGAAGATCGTAAATATCGCTTCAATGGCTGGCAAGATACCTGCCGCTTGCTTACCGCATTATACTGCCTCGAAGTTTGCTGTTGTTGGGTTTACAAAGGCGGTTGCCGTGGAACTTGCTCCGTTAAAGATCAATGTGAATTGCGTTTGCCCAGGGTACGTTCAAACTTCAATGCAGGAAAGAGAACTTGTATGGGAAGCCAAAATCCGGAACATGACACCCCAGCAAGTGAAAGAGGGTTATCTGGCTCAGGTCCCTCTTGGGCGTCTGGCAACTGCCGAAGATGTAGCAACCGCTGTGGCTTTCCTTCTTAGTCACGATGCGGACTACATGACAGGTCAAGCGATCAATGTAACGGGCGGGCAAGTGATGTTCTAACTATGGCTATGTGTGGAAATTAAGGGACTAGAACCGCTCTTCCAGCGATTTCTCCCTTCTTCAATTTCAGTAAGACTTCATTGACCTCCGACATATTATACGACTTAGATTTCACTTTGACCTTCCCTTTTTCTGCGAGTTTCAACACTTGATTCATATCATGACGGGTACCAACCTCTGTGCCAAGAACAGTGTACTCTTCAAACGCGTTTATGAACGGACTACCAACAACCGCAAGCAAGATTGTTCCCCCGCGCTTTACTGTCTGAAATGCCTGATCGATCGCTTTCTGCGGCGGGGCATGTATTGCAACGATGTCTGGTCTGCCGATATTGGAGACCAGTTTATCAACTTCATCGGGACGCACGGCATAGTCAGCCCCTAGCTCCTTTGCCAGTTCGAGCTGCGCTTGCCCAGCGTCGACTGCGATAACTTCAGCCCCAGCAAGTTTAGCAAACTGGAGCGAGAGGTGTCCGACGCCCCCGATTCCGAACACGGCAATTTTCTGGCCAAATGCCAAGCCAGTTCGACGGATTCCTCTATACGCCGTGACACCTGGACAGAACAACGGTGCTGCCTCAACCGGGCCAAGGCTGTCGGGCACTGAGTATGCATGTTCACCTCGAACCTTGATGTACTGAGCAAATCCTCCGTCGACGCTTTCTCCTGTGCCGTCCTGATTCAGGCAAAGATTCTCTCGTCCTGTAAGGCAATACTCACAGTGGCCACAAGTGTTGTAGAGAACTTGTACTCCAGCCCTTTGGCCTTTGCTGAATCCGCTGACAGCTTTTCCTAATTCTTCGACTCTCCCTACGATTTCATGACCAGGTACTATCGGAAGTTTGGCAGGTATTCCAATGGATTTCCAATCTCCTTCGATTGTGTGAAGATTAGAGTGGCAGACTCCACAGGCCTCTATCTTAACGAGTAGTTCGTCGTCTTTGAGAATTGGATCAGCGTACTCTTCATATTTCAGCGGTTTATTCTCGATTGACTCTGTTCTATGTAAAACGTAAGCCTTCACGAAGCGTCCCCGTCAAGTTAGCGACAAATCGAGTAGATATTCTTGTTGTGCGATTATCATATTCTTGAAGCCGTAGGTAGAGGCTGCTGACCGAACGAGTTTCTATTTGGAACTTACTCCGGAGGTAATTCTTTCCCGGCTAATGAAATATCAAGCGCGTCCTTATTCTTATGATAAATCCTTGCTGCGTAGTAAATCACGAGCCCTAACACGAATAGTACTACGGTGAGTCCAGAGGCCACAGGAAGCGAAGCGCCAAGATATGTGAACGTAATGATAGGAACGATTTGTTGAATGATCCACGTGAGCATTGTTCCGGTAAGTATGATTCCTCCCCATGTCAGCGATGGTAACCCCAAAATCTTCTTACTATACCAACCGGGTAGTATTCCTACAGTCCGATTGTAAAGGTCCTTCTTGATGAAAGGAAAGACCATGGCTGCAATTCCCGGCAACATCCAAGAAACAGGTATCACGAGTGAGACAACGAGCCATCCGGTCACGATGCCTTGGAAGTAGAGCACGTAGGTCCAAATCTCAATGAATATAGCGAGCAGTATTACAGAGATGACGGGCGAGTGGAATTTCTCATTAACTGAAGCGACCCTTTGAGGAATAATCCTGTCGAATGACCAAGAGAAGAGCAGTCGACTTCCAACCAGCATGACGGATGGACCCATCATAAAGTTCCCGAGCAACGGAAGCACGTTAATTATGAATGCTAAAACTGGATTGCCATACATCACCGTGACATACAGTGTTGGAAAAGGAGTAACTGGAATTGGCAGTTTACTGGGCGCTAATGCCCAGAGATAACTGACAGCCTCCAAAAATGACGCTCCGAATATGCTGACGGAGAGCAGTGAGAGAATGATCAGCAGAATTGTCGTGACAACCACAGATAGGCCGAGGGCCAGAGGCTGACTCCTTTTCGGGTTTCGCACCTCTCCTCCAACGATCACGCTTGACTGGAAGCCTGTGAACGTCAGAAAACCTAACGGTATGAATGCGAGTAAAGTCTGGGTTAAGCTTGGCACGAAGGTTCCATACTGGCCGGCGGCTGTCAGCGTATCCGTATATGCTGTGCTATTTCCCGCCAGCGCGTTATATGCTGTGATGAACTGAGAGTTTGAAAGTGGTATCATCAAGATTACAAGGATTACGCCGAAGATCATGTACGTTCCGAAAACATACTTGATCATTCTACGGTACCATTGAAGCCCGAAAATCACAAGAAGTGCTCCGATGACGACGACGATAGTGCTTAGGCTGAAGCCCAGCATCGGGTTTGCGTCAAGTGAAAGCCCCGCGTTGGTTAGAGCTGGATTATTCGTCGTCAGACCCATCGCGTATAGCAGTGGCGGGCCATCCGTAAAGATCGTAAGCCAGGCGTTGAAGCCTCCGAGCGTAGTTATGTAGAAACCTACCATGTTCATGAACGCCTGCGTGAACCCGATAGATTGCCCCAGCACTCTTCCGGTGAATACGTAGTCACCGCCCGTGCGTGGCATTGCTACCGAGAGTATGGAATAAACGATGAACATCCCGATTGTTGGAACTGCTCCTAGCGCGAACATTAATGGGATATTCACACCGGGGAAGTAGTAGAGGAACAGAAGAGTTACAAGGAAACCTCCGACGCAGTTGATGAACGTCATGTTCATTCCAAAAGTGTCGAACCAGGTTAATCCTCTGACAAGACCGGTTGCGTCTCTCAAGAAGACTTTTTTTTCGCTTGTCATAAACTAACAAGCGTCGCTTCGAATTTAACACTTTTCAGGATGATTCCAATATTGAGTCAGTAGCGTACCACGTTACGCTGGATTCGCCCATTAACCTGGCAATTGTTTTCTGATTGCTTACTGTTTTGCCCTCCCGAATTCGCGTTCAGCCGCGGAAATGCATTCTTCTAGGATCTGGAGTCCTTTGTCTGCTTCTTCCCTAGTGAGTGATAGCGGAGGATAGACATTGAAGCGGTTTCCGTGGTATCCTGCACGTTGGACGAGAAGTCCCTTCCGGAAGCATTCCCGTTGAATCCAGTCAGTCTCCTTAGTTGCTGGTTCTTTCGTCTCCCGGTCTCGAACGAATTCTATCCCGATGAAAAGCCCCTTTCCGTTAACGTCGCCTAGGATTGGGTGTTCGGCTTGTATGTCCCTTAACTTTTTCAAAACGTACTCGCCGATTGATGCGGCATGTTCTGGAACTTTCTCTCTCTCCAGTACGTTTATCAAAGCTAGGCCAGCTGCGCATCCGATGTGGTTACCCCCGTACGTAGTTCCGTGACCACCTGGTCCCCATTCATCCATGACGCTTGCAACTCCGACTAGAGCTGAGAGCGGAATTCCACCGCCAACTCCTTTGCCCAAAGTAACCATATCAGGCGATACGCCCGAGTGCTGGTAAGCGAACATTTTTCCTGTTCTTCCCATGCCTGCCATTACCTCATCGCAACATAGCAAGAGCTGGAATTTGTCGCAGAGTTTTTCGAGTCCACGTAGGAAATCGTCGGGCGGAACTATGTACCCTGAATGGCCTTGGCAAGCCTCAACCACGATTGCCGCGACTGAGGTCACCTTTCGGTCAGGATCTCGTATCCCATAATGGATAGATTCGAACCAACGCTCTATGTATTGAACGCAAAACATACCGCAATCGGGGTAAGTTTTCCCGAATGGGCACCTGTAACAGTATGCATAAGGAAATCGAATTAAACCCGTATCGGGAAGAGTGTTGAAATGTTTCATGAAGTAGTTTGCAGTTAGGCTCGCGACGCCGGCAGTTCGTCCGTGATAAGCTCCGGAGAACGCTAGAATCGTGGGTCTTCCAGTATAGTACCTAGCGAGCTTGATGGCTGCTTCTACTGACTCGCCCCCAGTAACGTTGAATTGGACACGCTTTTCGCCCCTCATTGGCACAATTTCTGTGAGCTTCTTGGCAAGGGCGATTCGCGGTTCACTTGGCATCTCAGCCCATTGCGTGAGCTGCTCAGCTTGCTCCTTTATCGCCTTAACAACGTCAGGATGCGAAAGGCCAGCGTTATGGACTCCGAAACCGCCCATGAAATCCACATAACTATTCCCATCCACATCTGTCAATGTCGCCCCCTTGCCTGCCTTCAAGACTGGAGGACAACGAAAAACTGCCCAGTGAAGATGACCAACCGATTCATACTTGATAAGTTCCTTCATCAATCTCTTAGATTCAGGACCTCTAGCTGCTTCTTCGACTCGAGACAGAAGCGCATCGCGCGGGACCTTATACTTGCCGCGTTCTTCGGAGATTCGGTCTTCAAAGGGAGGGACACGAGACATGCATGGTTACCGAGAAAGCAGGACAACTTGGCAACGTTATATTTCTTGTCAATAGAAGACGAAACTGGAAATACCCGACTTGAACCGCGCAATCTAATCTATCAGAGAGAAGCGGCATAAAGACATAGTAAGATGGCGGACCGACTTTCAGTCACTATATCGTCTGATGTGATGATGATGAGCGAACCGTTGGAGGGTATAGCTCATGCGATCTCGAACCTTGAAAGCTCACAGCAGTTCGTTGAACTCGTCACTCGAGCGTTGCAGGAGAAGGTTTCGTCCGTTGAGATAGTTGAAAAGGGGTTAAGGAAAGGCTTACACGAGCTGGGCCAGAAGTATGAAGCAGGAGAATTCTTCCTCTCCGAACTTCTGTACGGTGCCTCGCTTGTTGATCAAGCCATGACGATTTTACGTCCTAACCTCAAGACTGAGAAGATAGAAACCAAAGGACGAATTGTCCTCGGCACTGTGCGAGGAGATATTCACGATATAGGTAAGAACATCTTCAAGATGATGGCAGAAGCAAACGGGTTCGACGTTCAGGATCTAGGTGTAGACGTAGCTCCAGAGAGATTTAGTGAATCTGTAGGTGAAATGTCACCAGATATTCTCGGATTGTCGTCGCTCTTGACAACCACCCTGTCAGAAATCGGAACGACAGTTGCAGCGCTTGAAAAGTCAGGAGCGAAGCGTTCGGTTAAGGTCCTACTCGGAGGCAATGCAGTCACGGAAAGTTTCAGAAAAGAGGTAGGCGCTGACGCCGCCGCCGTTGACGCAGTACAAGGGGTAGACTACTGTGTGAGATGGACCAAAAAATGAACGAATCAGAGATGACGCCACGAGAGAGAACGAGAAATGCTATGGATTTCAAGAAGATGGATTCGATTCCATGGGTAGAATCCCTTGATGAAGAATTAGTGATGAATTTTTTCTCGAGCGGGGTGCCAATCCAAGAAATAACTGCCATACAATGGGGAGTATTTCTAGACGGTTTCCTTCTCTTTAACTGGCCGAAAGTTCTAGGCTTTGACCCCTACGAGTATCTTGGGTGCATTAACCTCACAGGCTGCATTGTCCCTGTGGACATTGGTCCCATACCTCGGTTTAAGCAACGGCGAATTGGATCAGGGCCGAGGTATGAAGAGTACGTGACGGAAACTGGTGCACTCTCTAGACGATTTAGTAAGGGAACCAAAGTGATCTGGTACTCGATGCCACAATTCTATGATTTTCCTGTGAAGGACAGGGCAAGTTGGGAACAGTACAAGACACGCTTGAATCCTGAAGAACCAAGGAGATACCCGAAAGATTGGGAGAAGGATGGATACATCCAAGTCTTCGAAGAATACCAAAACGGTCCAACAAGCCTAGGAATCACAGGGTTCTACGGATTTGGCGCCGAACTCATGGGTATAACCAACTTTGTCACGTGTTTCTACAAGGACCCAGATCTCATTGATGACATGGTATCCCACTGGGAACGGTTCACTATCGAAGCGCTCAGAGAGGCCGTAGAGACTCTCAAGGACCGCATCGATATGGTGTACTGGTGGGAGGACATGGCTGAACGTCATGGTCCAAATATTTCGCCCAAGCTGTACCAGGAATTCTTGCTTCCGCACTATAAGACCGTCACAAGTTTCCTAAACAAGAACAAGATCAAGAGAATCATGATAGACAGTGACGGGAATATCCAACCAATATTGGACCTCATAATCGAATCAGGAATTAATGGAACATGGCCGCTTGAAGTAAACGCGGGTATGGACGCGCGAAAAGTAAGAAAACTCTACGGAAAGAAACTATTCCTTGGCGGTAATTTCGACAAGCGGGAAATAGGGAAAGGTGGAGAAGCGATGCGCAATGAAATCGATTCCAAGTTACCGCTCATGAAGGAGACAGGTGGATACTTGGCCGGACTTGACCATGACGTCCCAGTTACGTTCACCCTGGAGAGGTTCCGTGAGTATGCTGACTACCTAAGAAGTCAGTTGGCAATTTGAACACGATGAGCGGCAAAGTAGTTTTTCCTTAAGAGCACCGACCGGAACAATAAACGAAATATCGCATCCCCAGGTACCAATAAGCACCGTTTGAGTATTGACAATCAGGATCGGGCTATCGTAAGGGTCTCATGAAAATCTCGTCGCGTTTTATACGAGCAATAGTCGGGTGCTGAGCTGAATTCTATTGACCATGACAGGTGTGGTCTTGCATAAGGATTGCAAGTTAAATGTCAAATAGAATTTCTTACAACAAAAAGCATTTGAGTTCGATTCGAAGTCATCGTACGAGAATAGGATGGCATAAACTTGAGAGCAACCGAATCGCTATTCGATCTTACAGATAAGACTATAGTCATCACAGGTGGAGCTGGAATTTTGGGTGGTGAGATAGCCTGCGCGCTCGCCGGGCAAGGTGCAAATATTGCTATTTTGGATTTCAACCTCGACCCACTTGAGGCATTGCTTAAACGAATGGGAGCAAGCGCGGAAAGAACCGCAGGATTCCGGGGGGATGTCCTTAATTTAGATAGCCTGCGTCAGGCTGCTCGAGAGATCAAAGATAGGTTTGGAAGGGTTGACGGTCTTGTGAACGCTGCTGGAGGAAACAAGCCTCAAGCCACCACGGGGCCGACCCTATCGTTTTTCGATTTACCGTTAGACGCATTTAGGTGGGTATCCGACCTCAATTTGCTTGGAACTGTCTTGCCATGCCAGGTCTTTGGCAAGTTTATGGCTGATCAAAAGGCGGGCGTTATCCTCAACATATCATCGCTCAACACGTTTCGCCCGCTTACGCGAACCCCTGCATATGCCGCGGCTAAAGCAGGAGTGGCAAATTTCACTCAGTGGCTTGCGGTACACATGGCCCAAGAGTATTCACCGCAGATTCGGGTTAACGCCCTAGCGCCTGGCTTCTTCTTGACTTCACAGAATGAATACTTGCTTAAGGACAATCACACAGGAGAATTGACTGCGCGCGGACAATCCATTATTGCCCACACCCCCATGGGGCGTTTCGGAAAGCCAGAGGAATTGGCGGGCACGGTGCTTTGGCTTCTCTCGCCTGCTTCTGCCTTCGTGACGGGCATCGTAGTAGCGATTGACGGCGGATTCTCAGCATACAGCGGGGTATAATCTCCGGAAGATATGCGATTCTACAAATATTCTCTCCAGTACTTCATGGTCTCAACCATGTCGTCAACTACTTGAGCATCATCTTGTTCGAACGGTGGAAATACCTCGGGATAGAAGTAAGTAGTTCCGGCTCCACTCTTGTCAAGAGTTGATAAGATTCGCTTTCCGTCAATTATCCCAATCCTGTTGAATTTCTCGGTGAAAGGCCAGTGCCTATCTCCTTTCCCATCTGTCTGTTGAACATGAATGCTTGGAGAATGCGAACCTAGTTCGCTCAGCCATCTGTAAGGATCCTTGTTTCGTCGGTCGTTCACTGACTGATTGCATGTATGCCCAACGTCTATACATAGCTTGACAGGAACTGGTGAGCTTCTCGTCCTTTCCAATAGGCTTAGTGCCTCTTCAATCGTCGAGGGAGGCTCTCTGGGTACAGGCATTATTTCCCATAGTAACATCTCAAGTTCTGCATCTTTACATAATCGAGATAATGAGAGGACATATTCCAGTTGATCAGCGAGCAGAGATTCTCTTCGTTCTGAGTTCTTGAAATCGTTCACCGTGAGAGCTCCCATATGACCGCCTACTGTTTCCACGCCCAGCCGTCTGCTGACGTCGATTGCTCTTGAGTACCACTCGAACGCAGATCTTCTCATTTTCGATGAGGGATGAAGCAGAAGATTGCTACTGTACCCGATCCCCCCGGTGAAGCAACCTTGGAGCGTTATTCCGTATCGCTTACATGAATCTAATGTACGCACTATCATCTCGTCCAAAATTTCATCATCGAGCATCGGATCAAGCAGATCAAACGAGAATTGTATCACATTGACGTCTAATTTTGTGGCTGCGATTTCCGTCCAAATCTCCGGTTCGGGGAATCTCTTCACAACCCATCCGTTATTCAAACCCAGCACGTATTTGCGCAATCCGAAGACCCCCCTAGGATTAATTCGAATGAAGCTAAAGGAGTTCTCTAATTGCACCTGTCGGAACGTTCGAAAGCCCGAATCTAATCTTTTAAACTCATGCGCCGCTTCTGCATCTTAGGGACTCATGCCGCAAAACGTGAATGTTGGTATCGTGGGAACCGGTTTCGTGCAGAACACCTTCCATATGCCCGCTTATGCGGAACTCAGGCTTGCGAATGTCGTTGCTGTTGCTAGTAGAGAAAATGCAGAGGAGTTCGCAAGGCGATGGAGCATAAAGAGGTTCTATGACGGTGATGAAGCTATCGAGAGATTGTGTAGAGATCCAGATGTTGATGTCGTCGATATTGGTATCCCAAACAATCTTCATCTACAAACAATCATAACCGCAGCTGAAAATCATAAGCATGTCATATGTGAAAAGCCTCTTGCTCGTAGTGGAGTGGAAGCAAAGAAAGCTCTAGATGCTGTAAAGAGGTATGGTGTGCTCAACTTCTACGCGGAGAACCAAGTTTTCATCCCGCAGATAACTCGTGCCTTCGAGTTCATTAGAAGTGGAGCAATAGGTAAACTGACGTGGATTAGAGCCAGAGAGGCCCATTCAGGGCCACATAGCAAATGGTTCTGGGATCCTACTGTTGCTGGTGGTGGAGTGCTGTCCGACATGGGGTGTCACACAATAGAAGTGGTACGATATCTCGCGAATAAAAGAAGACCAGCGGCAGTCGCAGCCTGGACGGCAACTCTCGTCCACGAAACGAAAGCGGAAGATAATAGCCTTGTCCTCTTGAAATTCGAAGAGGGATCTCTCGGACAATGTGAGAATAGTTGGTCGGCTAAAGGAGGCTTTGACGTTCGACTGGAAGTATACGGCAGTGACGGCGCAATCTTCATTGATCCTACTCGTGAGACCGGCATTAGACTCTTCACTGCTGCGCCGGAAGATCGCGCTGGTTACATAGTCGAGAAGGCTGATGTTACGAGAGGCTGGATGTTTCCAACTTGGCGCGAGTTTGAAACTGGAGGATACATGTACGAACTGCAACATTTTCTCGAATGTATCGCTATGAATCAAACGTCTCGAGAGACTTTCAGAGATGGCTACGTCGTGAACCAGCTTATGGACACGGCGTACGAAGCGTCAAGAGAGAAGAAGTGGATTACAGTGCAGGATTAAACGTCATCATCTAGTAGGCGCAGTGCTATGAAGTCGTGAAGGGTAAACAAATCCATAGAGATGCCAGTCACAAACTAGCTTTCGCCCCGCCATCGCCTCTACGCTCCTGAAAAAGAATTAGATCAGCCTAGTTGGTTTGGGAACGAGACGTTCTGCTCAACACTTAGCTCCTTAAGCTGTTGAATGAGTGTAGGGTTAATTGAAATCCCTTCTTGGTCAATTCTCGCCTGATTTCTAAATTCAATATCACCTGGAACCAAGACTTCGCTGAACCTGGGTGCGGGTTTGGTTTCCCTCATCTCATCAGCCAATTGTGAAGCACGACTTCTGAATTCATTGATGTCGACGAATGAATCTGCGCGCAAGACTCCGAAGAGGTGGCCGAGGTTGCGTGGTTTTGTTATATCGCCATACATCGCAGGTATGTGTATCCCGAAGGGGGCGCCCGTTAGAACACCACAGAGGATTTCAACGAATAAAGCGAGTCCGTATCCTTTGTGACCTCCAAATGGCAAAAGCACACGTGCGTCGTTAGGGTTAGTAGTCGGGTGACCTGTGGAGTCCAGCGCCCATTCAGGGTTTATTGTTTCGCCTCGTTCCCTGGCAACGATAATCTTTCCCCATGCAACGGCGCTTGTCGAAATATCAAGCAGTATTGGATGGGGCCCGTCGCAAGGAATGGCAACGGCCATAGGATTGGAGCCTAGTCGCGCTTCGCCGCCGCCGTAGGGGGCGAGAATGACGTCAGCGTGTGTGAATGAAAGTCCTATCATGCCTGCCCTAGCAGCCATTAACGCGTAATATCCTGCAATGCCAAAGTGGCTGCTGCGTCTAACGCCGACGAAGCTCGGACTCTGCTTGCCGAGTTCAATGGCTTTTTTCATCGCGAAATAGGATACTACATGCCCTAAGCCATCGTCTCCGTCAACTAGTGCAGTGCCTAACCCCTCTTTCACCACCCGAACATGAGGGCGCGAGGTTATGGAGCCGTTGCGGATTTTACTCACGTAGTGTGGCAGCCTCACAAGTCCATGGGATGAAACACCAAATCTCTCGGCTTGTAGGATAACATCTGCAGCAACCTTGGCGTCTGCATGAGGAATCCCAACGCTCCCCAAAATATCTCGACAGAAATCTGTGAGTGCTTGAACTTGATACTTAGACGTTAACAAACAGGCCAGCCAGTCCCTTTACTGAAGGAGAGGAGAAGTTCCTCGATGACTCCTCGTCTATTCGGGTGGAACTTCTTTGAACCTTAGGCCGATCTCGATGCCTTTGCTCTTCTGGTATATTGCAGATGCTTCGTAGATTAGTAATCCGACTACGAATACACCAACCATACCCGCAAAGTAGTACGGGTTGACTGGTGCTCCCGTGAATACTGGGCTCGCGGCTATGTATGCGACGAAAACGCCCGTTAAGAGCGTTATGACTCCTAAGATTGCAACAATCGGAACCCCACCCAACTTACGCTGAACACTTGCAGGCGCAGCCTCGAAGAGATCCTTATGCTTGTATGGAAAGAGAATTCCCGCGATTCCAGCGATCGCGAAAGCCAAGAAGAGCCCTGATGTTGCGTAGGCGTTGAAGGTTAGAACGTTCGCTGCGTATATTGAAAGCAGCACGTAAACGAGACTAACCACTGCAACGAGTGCAAGGGCGTAGTTGGGTGATCCTCTCTTCTCACTAACTTGAGCCAGCTTCGCCGGCGTTACCCCATCGAAGCTCCACGCGAACACTATTCTAACTCCCATGAGGACAATTGTTTCGAGGGAACCGACTACTGTGGCAATAATAGCCAACGGAACCAGCACTGCAACGAATACGTTGGGGCTTGCAAAAATCACCAGAAAGCTGTACACTGGTGGTGACGCCAACGTATAAGCTGAATTACCGGCGAGCGCTAGCTGAGAGATAGCACTGAAGAACGACCCGCCCATGATTGGGTATGGGGCTCCATACAAGACAAACGCAAGGGCAGCGAATAAAACCGTTGAACCGATTATCCCTATGAATTGAGATTTAGCGGCTTGCTTGACTTCTCCGCCAACGTAGACTGAAGTGAAATATCCAAGGTAGTTCACAAAAGCCCAGAACGACCCTATAACCGTACCCGAGATAGTGAAATCTGTCATTATCCCCGCCTTGCTAGCAGCGGCGATTAATCCACTATAACTGGCGCCTGACATTTGGTTGAAATTATTCGTAAAGGTCGCAGGTGACGAGGTTGCAATTGCGATTAAGAATACTGCTATTCCCAACACCATTAGCACGAAACTTGCCCATTGCATTCTGAATGAAGCTCGTAAACCAAACACTGCAGTACCGATCAGTACTACAAGAATAAGCAAGCTGCCTATTAGAATTGAATTCTGAGTTACGACGGCACTAGCGAGACTCGCGTAAGCCGGGTTTCCAGTAACGATGCTTAGGTTTGTGAACATCGTGGCCAGCCCGAAAGTCATTCCGAAACCTGAGACGGGCCCGATGAAGCCGAGGTAGAAGACGAATACGGCGAAGCTTTCCATGAAGCCGAGAGCTGGATGCACCAGCCTGCTAACCCAGACATAATCGCCTCCACTTCGCGGCATCGCGACAGTCAGGTAGTAGTAAAGCAGCGCAATGAAGAAGTTAGGAACAAGTCCAACCAATACGGCCAGTGGCAGGTTTACACCAGGATAGGTTGAGGCTCCGAAGAAACTGTAGAGGAGTGGCCAGCCTAACCCCATGTTAAGCAAATTGAACATAACAACGTCGGAGGCAGACAACTGACGGACAAGTCCGGTCGCGTCTCTCAAGAAGACCCGTTGAGGTTTCGCCATTGTACAACTCTTGTAGTTCTGCTACGCAAAGCCCCGAGAATCACGTTCTATTTAGAGCCTTTCTATTTACGCTCCTTGTTTTTCTTTTCGTACCTAAAGTAACGCAGAGGAACCTCGATCAAGGTACATTACAACATTAGAACGTGTACGAAGAATTGACGCGGGACAGTTTGGAGTGACAGCTCCTTTGAGCGCCTTCTGAATTGCTTCAGCTTTCCTTCTTTCCGGAACAACAGCAAGAACGTGCTTTGAAGCCAATAGCGCATGTACTGTCAGTGAAAGTGCCTTACTGGGAACAGCATCAAGTGTTGGGAAGTGCGCTTCATTAACTTGTTGCGTTCTGCACGCCAAATCAAGACTCACCACGTGAATCAATTCCTTTGTGTCGAAATCAGCCGGAGGATCATTGAAGGCTAAATGGCCGTTTTCGCCTATACCTAAGACGCACACGTCCGGAGGATATCTTCGCATTAGATCCGTGTAACGTTTCAACTCAGATTTCACATCCGTTGTGTCACCATGCAAAGGATAGAACTCCGATGGATGAACGAAATCGACCAGTTTTTCGCGTAGGAAACGGGAAAAACTAGCCGGATGCTGATCTGACATGCCCAGGTATTCATCCATATGAAATATGATGATCCGGGTCCAATCAATTCCTTCCAGTGCTCTCAGGGCACTGAGAAAGGTTAGTTGGGAATTTGCAGACGCAAGAATCAGGGCAGCCTTATCCTGCTTGTTTAGAATCTGAGAAAGGAGCATCGCTAGATCTTTTGCAGCTGCCCGACCCAAAACCTCGTTCGATTCAAAGATGCGAACAGACATACGATCGACTGTTCTGGTTTCGATTGGAGCGGCAGTTTCTTTCATATTCGGTGCAACCTGAAAAGCCGTGTTATTTCGAAGGCATTTATTGATTTAATGTCCAATTCTCCCTAGATTTCACTCAGCGGGATTACGAGTTCGCTTCCTTTACGTTCGTTAGATAAGTAAGCGCTGTAGAGCGCGGCGACCGTATCTCTCGCAAGTTCCGCGCCGGAAATCGGAGCGCGGCCCTCGGTAATGCTTTCAATAAAATCTTGGAACTCATGAGGGTAGCCGTGCTGCCAGTCTTCGTCGGGAGAAGGACGGCTCCACCCTTGCTTGGTACCGATCTTCTCTGTGACAAAAACGTCTTTCAATAGTTCCTCCCGGGGATTGTAAGTTTCAACAGCATCGATGGGGCTTATCTTGCATCGAGTACTATGATTGTTGGCGTAAACGTGAAGCCAATTGTGAACGCCACCTAAGACGAGTTCTGATGCGAAGATGTCGGCAACAGTTCCATCTTGAAAAGTAACATGGACTTCGCAGTAGTCTTCACTGTCCTTGTATTTCGAGCGGAGGAAGCCAGCGTCGCGGAACGCTTTCAGCCGGGTTATCTCGTGCATGTGTGCACTAACTGTAGCTGGTCTAATTGGTGTTCCATCTCGAACTTCGCCTTCCACTCGTTTCAAATGCAACACAGCACTCAAGGGGTGGCAGCCTTTTCCCATCAGTGAACCGCCGCCCGAGAATTTCCAGTTTCCGTAAAAAGGTGAGTGTGACCCACTGTGAGACTCGTCTCCAATCATCCAAAGAATTTGGCCGCGACTTTTTCTGAGAATCTCTCTTTCCTTCTGCATTGCAGGGGCATAAATCCAGTTCTCTGCGTAACAAATAGTCTTCTTCGCGTTTCGTGCGGCAGCCAGAATTCGGTCGCAACTTGCAATCGCCTCACGCAACATAATCTCTTTAGGAAATACATCGCCTTGGAAGTCATCTCCGTTGGCAGGGCCATAATATCCAGTGAACGGTTTTTCTATTACGACATGTTTGCCGAGTTCGAGAGATTTGATCGCAAGATTGGCATGAGTCGAAGCTGGAGTACAAATGTCAATTATATCAACAGCGTCGCAGAGGTCATCAAGAGTGGAGAAAGCTAGAATGTTATGGGCGCGAGCGAACTTTTCTCGAGCTTCAGGGTCGACGTCGTTTATGCCTACGATTTCAACTTGAACTCCATATACGTGGCGGTATCCTTGAAAATGAAATCTGGATGCGAACCCAGCTCCCACGAGACCAACTCGGATGCTCGCGACCATACTGAACGCTTCCTAGTTTCCGGAGACTTCGATTTGGCCTGGAACTTCGCTGATCTGTTTTACTTCCATGGGTCTATCACTGACCGTCCGAGTACTTTGCCTTCCTTCAAGTCTTTCATGACTTGAACTACGTCCGACATCGGATAGACCTTGGAAACTATCTTTATTCTTCCCATCCGGTCGAGTTCCATCAACTCGCTCAGTTCATTATAAGTCCCAACAAAACTACCAATGAGATTGAGTTCCCTAACGATCATATCGATTGTAAGGTCGCTTACTGTGCCTCCTTCGCCGATAATGCAGTACGTTCCGCCCTTTTTGATCATCTTGACTCCAGCATCAGGAGTTCCTTGGTCAGCGACAAAATCCAACACTACATCTGCCCCGATACCATTTGTGAAATCGAGAACATCTTTTAGACCACCGTCCTTACCTGCAGGAAAGGCCGCGTCTGCCCCTAGCTGTTTTGCAAATTCTACTTTGGCATTTGACCTAGCGATTCCTATTACGGATGCCGAGGTTACCGCTTTCAGTAACTGAATTGCAATATGACCAAGACCGCCTATTCCGATCACGACGGCTGTAGTTCCAGGGTAGAGAGACGCGGCTACCTTCTTCACGGCATGGTAAGATGTAATCCCTGCGTCTGCGTAGGGAGCTAAGGCAACAGGATTCGTCCCAGGTGCCAGTCGAATTACGCTTCTCACTGAAGTCTTGAGAAACTGGGCGTAGCCACCGTCGGTGTTAATTCCAGGGAAGCGACTGCTTATGCAATGCATGTCATTGCCCGCGCGACAAGCCTTACATAATCCGCAACTGATTAGTGGATGTAAAATTACTGGATCTCCTTTCTTCATTCCGGCAGCGGCGGCCACCACACCTACTTCCTCTAGCCAACCGGTATTTTCATGACCTAGTGTGTAGGGTAGCTTTGGGGATGGGTTCGCAAGGCCTCTTTGAATATTGTTATCAGTTCCGCAAACTCCTGCTCCTCCAATTTTCACAATTACGTCCATTGGACCCTCGATCTTCGGATCCGGTACATCTACAATTCTTACGGGTGCATTGAATTCGAACAACCTTGCAGCCTTCAATCGCATCCACCTCTAGAGTTGCAAAAGTTCAGCAATCGGCAAGCGGCACTTACAGCTTTCCATCGATTCGGGGTCTTGAGAGTAGTTGGCCGAATCCCTCTATCGGCTCTCCGATACCTACCTTCTTCAGCATCATCCACATGGTCGCGGTATTGCTGGAGACGACGGGCTTGCCCAAATCAAACTCTAACGCTTGAATAATATCCAAGCTTCGCATGTCCGTGCAACTCATAAAAAGTGCGTCGCTTCCGGTTCTGAAAGCGCCTTTCGCATGCGTGTAAACGAGTTTCACAGAAACATCTGCGGTTTCAGGACCGTTACAGCTCAGTCCTTTTATGTTCAAGACTTTGAATCCGTGGTATTCGAGGAACTCTTTCTCCTTCACATTGATGTCATCATGGTACGGCGTGGCTATGCATACGTTTCTGATTTCTAGCTCCTTGAGCGCAGCAACGACGGCCATTGACGTAGTGATAGCGGGTATGTTCGTGACTTGCTTGATGCTTGCGAGAAGTTTTTCGTTAAATCCCGGCCCGCCGAGTAAGCTCCCACTTGTGCACCCGTAGGCAATACAGTCTACTTCAGCGTCAGCGAGGTCGGACGCAGCCTTAGGGGCGTAATCTGACATTTTCAAGAGCTCTTCAATTGTGTCTATCTTCTGCGTCATTCTAGCAGTGTGAACTGAGACTCCTCTTGGAGCCATTTTGTAAAATTCGGGTTCCATTGTCTTATTCACAGAAGGAATCAGAATACCCAGTCGCGCTCTCCAACCAGTCAAAATAATCACATCGGATCATGCCCGGTGTCTGAGACTAATATCCTTCATGCGTAGATTTCAGACAGAAATGTAACCAACGCTTATGTAGACATGATCTGCGATTAGCTTTTGATTTCCAAGATGAGATATTTCGAATAGTGCTTTAATCAATGAATCTTAACTCCTTACCTACCCTAAGACAGCTGATCGTTAAGGGAGTTCACCCATGAGTGAGGCAGGCAGTTTTGATGAGTTCGCTGATCAGATCCAACACGTTATAGATCGTGCAAACGAGCGAGGTATGGTCTTAAGGATCATGGGCGGCTCTGCCATCAGAATGCACTGCCCAACCTTTTCCGTATTATATGACAGATTGAAACGTAAACCAAAACATGATATGGATTTCGTCACTTATAGCAAATTTCGAGTTGCTTCTAGGAAATTATTCGTGGAATTAGGCTTCGTACCTTTTGTATCCCTTATGCTAAGCGGCGAGAAGGGGAAATATCGTCAAATCTTCAATGACAAGGAAGGAAACGAAGCGGTTGATGTTTTTCTTGACAAGTTAGAAATGTGTCACGTAATTGACTTTAGGAACAGACTCGAGCTGGATGCCCCCACAGTTCCACTTGCTGAACTTTTAATGCAGAAGCTGCAGATCATCGAAGTGAACGAGAAAGACATTCATGATACCGTGATTTTACTCAGAGAACATGAAATTGGAGACACCGATAACGACCAGATAAACGGGGATTATATAGCATCCTATCTTGCGAAGGATTGGGGTTTCAACCTCACCGTGACCAAGAACCTCTCAATGATTCAAAATCGTCTGAATGATTACTCAGGGCTCGACCGAGAAGATGTGGAGGTCATATCACGACGAATCAGCACGCTCCAGCGTAAAATTGACGACGCTCCAAAAACAATGTCGTGGAAGATGCGCGCAAGAATAGGTGAATCGGTAAAATGGTATACTGTCGTCGAGGAAGTTCAACGTAAGCCACCCCGCGTAGAATCCTAAATGGACACAACAAGTCAGGAAACAAAGAAAAAGAAAAGGGCTTAGTGGATTGCTGGTCTTACTCAGGAGGAAGTTCCTTGAATGCTAGGTCGATCGCTATGTTCTTGTGCTTCCAGTAGGCTCTTGAGGCTAAGTAGACGGCTACTCCGAAGATGAATGTCCCAACTATGAAGGCAAATCCGAATGTACTTGCTGTCATTACTTGTGGAGACATGAAGAAAGCATAACTGAGGTAGCCAACACCTACAGTGACGAGGACGCCAATTATAGACAGGACTGGGATTCCGCCTATCCTAGCTTGCAGCGAGCCAGGCAGAGTCTCGTACAGTGATTTTTGGCGGTATGGAAATGCTATTGCTGCGAGTGCAGGTCCGAAGAATGAGATGGTCATCATCATGACAGACATCGTGAAGACGGTTCCGAAGTTAGTGTACAAGAAAATGAAGACGCCAAACACCGTGAAAGCAGCCAAGAGAAGAGTGGCATTGACGGGGCTTCTGAATCTTTCGTTGACATCCGCAAACCTCGTTGGAATGCAACGGTCGAATGCCCAAGCGAAAATGTACCGGGTTGGCAGGAAGAAATTCATGAACGTCATCAAAAATGAAGTGATTATGAATGTTATTGCTACGATTGCCATTATGATGACATTTGGATAAGCGGCTATCGAGAGGAGCAAGTTTATCGTAGGGGTGGGGCCAGAATATGCAGTAGTTCGTTCCCATAAGTAGGCCAAAGCATACGACCACTGGGTCCCGAACGCATTAAGATAAAGCTCCGCTGAGACTGCCCACCAGATGTATGTGGCAATAAAGACGATTATTATTGAGAGAGGTATCGTTTTCCGCACTTCTTTGATTTCTCCACCAACCATGGTCATGTAGTAGAATCCGAACCAGAAGAGTCCTGCTAATGGAAGAGAAGCGACAGTTGCGCCCCAATCATTACGTGGTACGATCGAGTAGCCGTTTGCTTGTGCATAAGGCAACACTTTGTCATAGGGGAGTGCCGCTCCTACAGGCGTTGCATTCCAGAGTGCAGCAAAGGAGCCGGGGGTTGTCGTTGCAAGCAGCCACCACATAACGGCTATTCCGATGATTTCTGCTATCCATCCTATGTAGAACACTTTTTTCAGAACTGAGCCGCCGAGTACAGTTACGAGCACATACAGTGCGATAATCACTAGAGCGACAGCGAACTCTGCGTTCGTTGTCTGCAGAAATGTGGCAAGCCCGACTAAAGATGGAACTCCAAACAGTAACCCCGGTACAGAAAGTGATGTTGAAATAACTGATTCAAACGCGAAAGTTGAATAAATGTAGGTGCTGATTCCATACGCAACCATCCAAACCATCGCCCAAGCGAAGCCCAACATGGGGCCGAACGTTCGACTAACCCACATGTAATCTGCGCCAGAACGTGGCATACTGACTCCAAGTGCCCAATAGACGATTCCTAGGAGCACGAATGGAGGTGCAATCACTAGAAGAGCCAGTGGTATACTTGAACCGGGGAAAAATCCCCAGAACCAGGGGAACTGGAGGACCGCCCATAGTAGACCCCATGTAGGATATGTGCCCAGTAGAAATGCGTCAAATACTCCATAGTCGCGGACTAGTCCGCTTGCTGTTCTTATGAAAGTTCCAGATGAATTAGCCATAGAATTTTCCCGACTTAAGACGAGGAAGCAACGCACTTAACGAATTGCTATATACAATGGGAAAGAATTGTAATTTACATACAATGAGGTTTTCCTCCTGTAACCAATGAATGCTTGTTGCCTGAATCTGCATTCAAATATCCTCATTTCGTACAGACGTGTTCACGCATGCTGCGAGAAGGCGAGATTTCATCATGCCTAGGTTAAGAGTTTTCTTTGCTACTGATCTCCACGGGTCTGAACAATGTTTCAAGAAGTTTCTTAGCGCGGCGAAAGTCTACGGCGCCAACGTTCTCATATTAGGCGGGGACTTGACCGGAAAGATGATTGTTCCGGTAGTGGAGAAGGATGGACGATGGAACGCGAAATTCCTGGGCAAGGAGAGTCAGATAAAGTCAGGCGATGAATTATCTAAATTCGAGACGTACATACGCAATTGTGGATATTATCCCTATACGACGAATCAGCAAGAAATTGACGACCTCAACTCCTCACCTGATAAGGTCCGAGCGCTCTTCATGAAGTTGATGCTTGAACAGGTTAATCGATGGATGATCCTTGCGGAAGAGAGACTTGGCTCCACCGACGTGAAAATGTATGTCACGGGCGGAAATGACGATCCATTAGAGATTGAACCTGTTCTTAACAGTTCGAAGTTTGTGGTCAATCCGGAGAATAAGTTGGTGGACATAGGCGGAGGAATTGAGATGGTGAGTAGTGGGTTTGGAAATATCACTCCCTGGAAATGCCCTCGTGACATAGAAGAAAGCGCCTTGCTATCAAAACTTGAAACCATTGCGTCGGAGGTTAGGAACAGAGAGAAAGCGGTATTCAATCTTCATGTTCCACCTTACGATTCACACTTAGACATGGCGCCCCAATTAGACAAGAATCTGAAGGTTGATGCTCACGCCGGCACTGGCGTCATCATGATTCCTGTTGGCAGCAAGGCTGTGAGAACGATCATCGAGAAGTATCAACCAATGATTGGGCTTCATGGGCATATCCACGAATCACGAGGAGTTAGCAAAATCGGACGAACCACGTGCATAAATCCTGGTAGTGAATATGGCGAGGGGTTCCTCAGGGGTGTCATAATCGACTTTGATAACAGTGGATTCACCCACGTCTTAACCTCAGGATAGCAAACGGAACCGACGGGGTTGCCTTGAAGAGAGAAGTTCATTCTCTCGGTGTCCCTGAATCCCGCAATTGAATAGGAACTATAGTATTGAGTTACCAACCTTAGGTTCACGCGTGATAGTAGCTTTACATCTCTTTATCTGGCTGTAACGAAAGCTAGGATATCAATCATGATGATTATTGCTAGACCTCCAAAGGACATGATCACTATTTCGTTATGAGTCAGCGGAACTTTCTTTTGGGTGGTCACACAATGAACGACCAGTGGATTACATGTCGCTATCAAAGAAGGTAATTGCATTTGGCGAAATTATGCTTCGTCTAAGTCCTCCTGGTTTTCAAAGGCTGATTCAGGCGCGCTCCCTTGATGTTACGTTCGGAGGTGGTGAAGCTAATGTCGCGGTTACTTTAGCTGGCTTCGGTGTTTCAGTAGATTATGTGACGCGTCTACCGAAGAATGAGATTGGGGATGCCTGCTTTAATTATCTTCGTCAGTTCGGCATTGGCACGAGCAAGATTGTACGTGGCGGGGATAGATTGGGAATCTATTTCCTCGAGTCAGGGGCTGCTCAACGTGGAAGCAAAGTAATCTATGACCGTTCCGGATCATCCATTGCAACTATTGAATCTGGAATGATTGATTGGAATCGCGTTCTCTCGGACGCATCATGGCTTCATATCACAGGAATTACACCTGCCATAAGCAAGGGATGTGCTGATTCCTCTCTAGACGCTGTAAAGTCGGCAAAACAGCTAGGTCTCACGGTATCCCTGGACCTTAATTATCGGTCCAAACTTTGGAAATGGGGCAAAACCGCGAAAGAAGTAATGGGAGGCTTAGTCAAGTACTCCGATGTTGTAATTGGAAACGAAGAGGACGCTGCAAACGTCTTCGGAATTCAAGCCCCTGGGGTAGATGTCATCTCTGGCAAGGTGAAGGTTGAAAGCTACAAATCTGTCGCGGAAAAATTGAAGGAGCAATTTCCCAATATCCAAAAAGCCGCTATTACGGTCCGAGGAAGCATTAGTGCTAGCCACAATACTTGGTCGGGAGTAATGCTTGACGATAAAGGGTTCTACGTTGGACCTACTTACGACATAACCCACATCGTAGACAGAGTTGGAGCCGGAGACGCTTTTGCTGGTGGGCTAATTTACGCCCTCATGAAATACGACAATCCACAGAAAGCCGTCGACTTCGCGGTTGCAGCTGGATGCGTGAAACATACAATCCCTGGTGACATGAACCTAGTTAACGTGTCAGAAGTCGAAACCATTATGAGTGGAGTCGTATCTGGCCGCGTGGCGCGTTGAGTGGAGGTTAAGCACCATGGCCAAGTTCACGAGACATGAAGTCGTAGGCGAAATGCTTGACACAGGAATAATCCCCGTCTTCTACGAGAAGGACATCGAGACAGCGAAGAAGATTGTTGAGGCCTGCGCGAACGGTGGAGCAAGAGTGATAGAATTCACGAACCGCGGCGACTTTGCATATGAAGTCTTCGCGAAACTGGCCCAATGGTGCAACGAGAACATCCCTAGCGCAGTACTTGGCGTAGGGACCATCATAGACCCGGGAACCGCAGCGTTATACATCAATAGCGGAGCTAACTTCGTCGTAGGCCCAGTTCTAAATCCGGAAATCGCCAAGCTCTGCAACCGGAGAAAGATCGCATACTCCCCCGGCTGCGGGAGCGTATCAGAAATTTCGCGAGCTGAAGAACTGGGCGCTGACATTGTAAAGATCTTTCCTGGAGAAGAGGTAGGCGGACCAAGCTTCGTGAAGAGCCTCCTCGGCCCATGCCCATGGGCTAAGATTATGCCCACCGGCGGCGTAGACGCAACATGGGAGAGCATATCGGCATGGATCACGGGAGGAGTCGCGTGCCTCGGAATGGGGTCAAAGCTCATCACAAAAGAACTCCTGTTATCGAAAGACTTCGACGGTATCCAGAAGAGGGTGGAGCAGTGCATCTGGTGGGTCAAGAAGGCCCGAGGCATACCGCTTTTCCTTGGCGTGGAACACGTTGGCATCTATCCAAGCAAGAACGCAACCGCAGCTCAGTTGGCTGACTGGTACTCTGAAACCTTCGGGTTCAAGAAGAGTGAAGGGGCTTCGTCATTCTTCCTCTCAAGTCAAGGACATGGAAGAATTGAGATAATGAAGGAGTCCAATAACTATCCCTGTCACCTAGCTATAAGAGTCTCAAACTTTGAAGAAGCCTGCAAGTATCTAACAGATCGCGGTATACAATTGGAAGAACCGAAAATAAAGAAAGATATCAAGGCAGTCTTCCTGAAGGAACCTGACAAAGCAGGCAACTTAGTGCACTTATACTATAGCCCTTAGACAAGCCATGCGTTAGTGACGACTCGCGAATATCCGTATGCTTTCAGTGGCTAGGAGTTAACGAAGATGGATACAGTTAACCAGTTATTTTCAATCAAGTGAACACGAGCAATCGATTAAGACTTTAGTTCGAGTTCCTTTCCGTTTGGTCTTGATTGTAGGTGAAACGTGACGTTTGTGTAGAGATAATTATCGTCCTATCAATCAGTTATGGCTTGTTTAGCCTTAGAAGCTGTAAAGCCGACAGAAACGTCTATTCAGACTTACAATTGGGTTTGTCAATGTGATTCCTGTAAGACTGAACTTTCCAGACAAGTTGATGTTCGGTTAGCCAATAAGTCACTGATTCAATCGACGTTAGACTGAGGTGACTTGATTGTCTGAAGAAGACGATGTTGATGATGATTCCGAAGTTGATGATGAGGACGACCCCTCATAGTTTGTGTTCCTAGCCGTGTTTATACGGGGTTGCTGGCTAAGGCAACGTGTCGTATGTGTAGACGCCAAGAACCGGTGCTCAGCAATCTCACTTTGTGGGGGGGTGCTGGTGGTGCGCACCTACTAAAAACCCTAGTTAATTTTTCCTTATAGTCGCTTTGAGTGCTGGGTTTGTTCAAGCTCGTTAGCTCTTGGTTACATGATGGCGGTTTCCGAATGTATAATTCTTGAATCCGATTTCCGTTCGGGCCCAAATAGACTATTCATCCTGCATCCATAGACTAACCACGTTTACTCGGTGTTTTCCGTAACCTGTTATAGGCATTCATCTAATTTCTTGCCTATGAGATCTTCACAACCAACGCGGGTTCTACCACGGTTTCTGTGATTCCAGAGTCGAAAGCGGAGGAATCACAAAACTACTGGTCAGCGCCAAAGGGGAAGGAGGCATGACAGTGGTGCTAAAGTGGGACGCAGTGAGAACTAAACTCACAGTTTAGTTCACTCGAGTGGCGTCAATATACAATACGTGCAATCGTTGCAAAGTCAATCTAATCGTGTACGTGCTTGTTGCAGTCAGTTCTCCCAATACATTAGATGACCTTAACGATTCTGCTAGAACAGTAGGTCCTCGTTTTGTGTTACTCGAAGCTAGTTCAAGCAGTGACAACACCGGCTAATCGCAGATCAATATCTTGACTCCATGGGCGGCCCAAGATGAGAAGAGGCGTGGCCGTTGCAATTACGCTCGTACTCAGCATTAGTATGATACTCTCCGTATTTCTGTTTAAGGTTACGCAATCTGTGACTCCCATATTAGAACCGACACTCGTTACGACGACGGAAACAGATTTTACAACGGTGGACAACACAAGCGGATCCACTAACGAACAAATCCTCTTAGAATCATATAATTGGGAAACTGCGACCAGTCTCATCTTGTTCCTCAGGAATGTTGGACCAACACCCGTGAATTTCGCGGACTGGTTCATCAATGGAATACCGGCTAGTAGCGTGGCAGGTTGTTCCTCAACCTTGCCTGTCGGAGAAAACTGTGTAGCAACTCTCACGGTGGGCGAGGGAGCTTATTCGACGGGCGAGTCTTACATCATCAAAATCGTGTCACTTGACGGCGCAGTATTCTCCTTTTCAGCCATAGACGGATCGGCCTCCTAACGTCGTGTTTGACATTGAGCATAATGAGATAATCGCAATGATCATCATCGAAAGATCAGTTGTCGTGCCGTTCTCTATAGATCAGAGTTCATTAGGCAATCTCATCAGTCATGATATGGCCCGTTTCTTGCTCGTCATCATGCCAATCTTAGCCGGTGCGCTTGTATGTGTCCTTATCTTATACAATGAACAGGATTACATCACAAGTAATCAGTCTGATTCAGTTGCACCATGTCCCCGACCAAGAGAAGTAACAATACCACCCGAATCTCACGAGAAACGAGATATCGTCGCCTCATTGATCTTAGCAGGCTTTATAGCGACAATGATCATTGGTGCAGCCACTGTAGCAACTCTAGATTACTATACATACACGGCGACGGGCTCTCACTTACATTTTGATCTCTCGATGCCCGTTATCAATTCAACTGGGAATATGTTCTTGGATATGGGTACCCTCATGCTCGTGGCTCTGATTGCTGGTGTACTTCTAATCGTAGGAATATTGACTCTCGCCATTTCACTCAAACCGAAACCCGAAGACCGAATCTTAACGAGACCCGCCTACCTATCGCAGACCGAGGATAATGCAGTTCCCACAGAAAGCATCAGCAGCACACCGTTTCAACCCCCTCCACTCGCACGCACTCATGTCATATGCCGATATTGTGGTCACGAGATCGCTCATGGAAAGTACTGTCCCGAATGTCACCTAACGTCAGGGTATACTACATCGTAATCGAATTACTCGGTGTTTTCCGTAACTGTTTAGAGAGTTAAGGTCCGGAAAATCCTCGAGATTCTCGAGAAAGTTGGATAGTCTGGAGAGTAGCGAAAGAAAGAGATCAATCAAAAGATAAGCGCTGTCTGGGGAGTGAATCTTCGGATGAAAGACAAGACCAGAGAAGAAGTTGAAGCAATGATCACAAAACACACGGCACAGTTAATGCAACGGTTCCACAAGTTAGAGGCTCGTGTTGACAAACTAGAGAAAGCAAAGCAATAGGTCAGTTGGTCCCGTTTCTCGAGGACCTAGTGTCCTGGGTGAGCTGTCTTGGCGTGAGCTTCAAGTTCTTCCTTCGTCTTGAACAGAGTCCTACAAGCCGGACACACATACGTTTGAGACATCACTGATTACCGTCCGACTTGCTGAAAGTGAGCTATATCAAATTGCCCCGCAACATACACACGCATGTTTTTTCCAGTTATCCATGATAATAGTAAGCAGGCAAATCACTAGTGCCTCCATAAACGCGTGGAGAAATGCGGGCCGAGGTCGAGGTTGTTTGCAGTGCTTGGAACCGATGAACCAGCAATTATGTGGTACCAAAATTCTCACCCGTCACGTTTCCATACACGTCCTGACTCTGTAGTCTAACCGTGTGCTAATTGGCTAACCTTGTGAGCAGGTTGGATAGGCTTGCGAGATAGGTACCATCACGTGCAGCAGGATTGGACCAGTTTCTTGAATATCGAACCCAGCAAATATCAAAATGTTCAAAGGTTGACCAGTGGGAAGGTCGGCTATTGGAACAGTCACGTAGAAAACAAATTTATCTGAATAGTTCCCCGACTTTAGTGAATGACTAAGTGGAACAGATCCAAGTCTCTGGCCGCTCGTTGCCGAGTCCACGTAACCAACTAGTTTTACGCTGTTGAAATGTAAATTCATATCGAGGCTATTGGTGGCATTGAGATAGAATGCGAGCGAGAGCTTTCCAGTTGTCTGGTTTAGGAACTCGCATTCCTTGCTTATCGTGAGGTTGAAATCCGTTCCGTTCAGCCCCGTCGCTATCCCTGAAGTTACCGTTGGAGGTGAAGTTGAATTCGGTTGGGGTACTTCAGATGACGTAATCGTAGATGTCTCAGGTGGTGTCGTCAAAGAATAGTAAACCCAGTAGGAGAGAAAAATCACCAGAACAAGAACACCAACGCCCTTCAAGTATCTGTCGTATCTGTTCCGGCCTCTGAAGGTCTGATTAGACAATCTAAATCACTTCACAACGTGTTTTCTCTGACATCTCATGAGTTGTTCGAGTTGTCTCCGGATCAATTTACGGTACACATGCTATTAACGGTACTAGATGGTAGCCGGGGCAGAAATCAGAAGGTATTGTTCGAACCTTGAAGCGCGACTCGGAATGTGAACATGAAATACAGGGGTTAGTTCAGGATGAAAATTATTTCGTTTTTGCGGTCATCAGATTCTGGTAGACAGAGTTTGGAGGCATATTCACTTTTCTCACGCGATGCCACTCTTCATGTATTTCGTCTGCCAGCGACTTATCAAGCAACAGCGTGCCATCATTCAATTTCATGCTTATGTGATGAAAAACGTCACGATGATTCTCCAAGTACTGTACATGTAGACGGTCAAGATACGCGAATAGCGCGACCTTCTGGCCATTCCCAAACTCAGACAATGCTGAACCAAACAATCCTAGTTAGGCCATCTGCATCAAGACTATGTAACCAACCGGCAAACTCTCGGGTGACTCGCTGATTTGAGATGTGGCTGAAACCATTTTGAGTTGGATGTCAAATCTCACTCGGCCACAGCTTGCCAACTGTGGTCGCCTGTGAAGCATGGGAACATTAGAACTAACTCAAAGAGAGTTTAAGGGTGAATCCCTTTCGCGTGCAAGATCCTGCAAACTGTCTTCGACGAGTCAGATCCTTCACACTGTTTTCTCTTGCAGCATATTGTGCACCGACCGCAATATCCGCAATAGCTGACACGTACGCCGCCACAGGACGGACATTGCTGGATAACCACCGTCAATTGCTTTCCCTGTGACAGGCTGCGGTATAAGGGGTTAAAGGCGGTGGATATGCTTCATGTAGTTTTATGGGTGTCTAGATGAATCACGAGAAAACCGAACAGTATTATTCAATTGACAGGCCAAAGCGCCCACAGCATTCCTGCTGACGGTCAGCTAAGATTCACTTACACGCATGATAGCTCAGTTTGGTGATCTTGCAGAAAGTTCTCATGCTTTTCTAGATGGGTTTCGTTTGTGGAGGTATTCGGTCGTGTTAAGTCTTTTCCCACGGGTTTGGATGGTCTGGCTAACAATAGATGGAAACCACTCCTCGAAGGGATTAAAGGTGAAGCCTTCTCTCTCAGCTTTCGTTGCGTCGACAGTTGAGTCGCCCTTGGCGAAGTAGCGTGTCATCTCTCTGTTCACCCTGTCTGAGAACGATCGGGTCCTTCTTGATCAGGAGACCGATTCTTAGCACTAGCTCGTTCGCGTCGAGAATGTACGACGAGGCGGCATTGTATGTTCCAGTTTTATGTTCTAGCCCTAGCCAAGATAGGAATCTTCCAGCGTCTTCAACCCAGATGTAATTCGTCCTGCCACAAAATGCAGGAATCACAACCGCCTCCTTCTTCATTACTCGACGAACATGAGTTTGAAAGCGTCCAGTCGAATCGTCAGGGCCTAATACGATTGGGAATCTGGCAGCCGTCACGTCGAACGGGGCCTTCTGGAAAAGATGCGCTTCCGCACTCCTCTTGCCCTCAGCATAGCCTAAGTTGGCTATTCCTCCCTTCCTCGGCTTCACAATTCGCGGGTCGAAATCTTCTTCGATGAAGCCTGCTTTTGATCCTGCGTACACAGCCTTGCTGGACGTGAAGACATAATGTTGAATCTTGTCATGAAAGATTTCCAGAATTGGTTTAATATCGTCTGGCCCGAATCCTATTTGATCATAATGCACATCGAAGTTCTCATACGGCGCCATCTCATGTTCGATGCTTTTTGGATCAAATCTATTGAAGACTACTGCGTTAACCCGTTCGTCAAATGGGTTGGCTGTTCGCCCTGAGGTTGCGATTGTAACTTCGCAGTCTGCCTTCAAAAGTTGAGATACCAATCGCCTTCCGATGAACCCAGTTCCTCCCATAACAAGTGCTTCCATGCATGACGGCACTTGTCAGGATTGCCTGAAGAACTTTCCAATGGCTTCCATTAATTGCCACCGGATATTTTTCCGCAGTTCGCCTCTATCCTTCTTGTCGAACTCTTCAAAGTCTAAAGTTATGAGATGGCAACTTTAGCTACTCGATTTCGTGACGTTTCAGGTCAATAGTATGGAGATTTCAACTCCAATTTGGATAATTGCAATATTGCAAAATAATTAGGCACATTTAGCAAAATGTTAAACTGCTGAAAAATCGAAAAAACTTAGATTCTTACGGGTTTGTCAGTGACTTCTTCAACCTTTAACATGCCTTCCCAATGCTCCCATCGCCGGTTACATTGGGTGCAGTAGTATTCTATGATTAAGTCGCGTGCTCCGCGTCCCCAATCGAACCCTACGGTCCGGTTCATCTCCACAGTTGGACCAAAACAATGTGGACATTTCATGTAAGGAAAACGTGGATCTTTGAAAATAAGGGCTCGAGAGGTGAGGAACAGGACCTGGAGAGGCTTGTGAATCTAATAGTCTCGATCAACTCTTCGCACCCATAGTGGGGGTTAGTCTTCGGCAAAGAAATGCATTCGTTTCATTGCGATTGCTGCTCCTACTCCAATGATCGCAATGATTGATAATGAGGTAAACGCTGATTCATATGCGTGTGTGCTGTCCAGGACGTAACCAAGGATCAGTGGAGAAAATGCTGACGCGCCGAAACTTGTTGCGTTAAATACACCAAACATAGTTCCTGCGCGTTTATCTCCCGCAGCATGCGGCACTCCTGCAAATGTTGGGCCAAAATAAAACATGGTTGCAAAGCCAATTACCGCAACTACGACCAGTACAGAGATGATGGTGTAACTGTAGCCCAACCATATGGGGAACAATACGCACATCAACATGGACAATAGGATAACATTGTCTCCGCCAATCTTTCTCGAACTCAAGCCTCCCGCATATGAAGCTAACATGGTCAGTATACCTACAAGAGATGTGATGAATCCACCGGCGATGGTTGAAAAGTCAAATCGCAACATCAGGAATTGCGGCGTGAACTGCAGCACTCCAGATGCCACAGACAAACCTGTGAAGTTAACTATCGCTAGGAGAGGCAAAGCGTGCGTGACACCTTTTGCTGTATCTACCACAACAGTATCTCTCTCGACATCCACCGGTCTTGCCGCATTCTTTAGAAAAATCCAGGCCAAAAGTGCAGTAAGAGAGGCGAATATTCCTGAAAAGAGCGAGCCCATTCTCCAACCAAAATACTCCACCACGATCGAACCAATAGTATATGTCACAACGAAACCTAGCCCTTGCCCTAATCCGAAGATGCCCATGGCCATGTTTCTTTCCTTGGGAGGGTACCAGTCAGACAGCAACCTTACTGCAGAGGGTAGTACAAGCCCCCCAGTGAAACCAGCCAAACATCTAAGGAGTAAGGCTACGTCGAAGTTGAACGAAAATGAGAAGAGTAGAGCCGAAATCGCCATTATCGACACTCCAACCGATGCCACATTTTTCCCTCCGTACTTGTCGCTGAGAAACCCAGCAGGTATCTGAGCGATCGCGTACATTATCGAAAACAGGGAGAGAAGAAGTCCGAACTGGGTATTGCTCAAAGCAAGCTCGTCTTTTAAACCTCCGAGTATCGATGTGAATGAGAAGAGCATCATCAATGATAGGAAAGAAACAGTTAGGGAAAAAAGAATTACCCGTCTATATGACGCGTCTCCGACTTGTTCTTTCTTCGCCATCGCAATCAGTCTCTTACGAAATCTGCAATTTGAACTATATTCCTCTGATCTGTCCATTCTGCTCTACGCAACCGATTAGCAAATCTCGAGACGTACCATCGACGAATCCAAGGAATAACGAGTCGCATTATACATACAGGAGAACATTGGCAAGCGAAGGAGAAAGAAGGTACTCCGCGGACTCTTGGGTTTAACTGGAATAATGCTCCCGCCTTGCTGTTTTGCTAACGCAACTGCATCAAGTTCAGTTGATGCCGAGGTAACCTATAACTTATCCAGGTTTTGACCCGCGAATGCGCATGAGGTTGGCCGGCCTACCGGCAGTCTGACCTTCTGAATGAGGTTGCCCGTGGCTAATGTCTACAGGTCGAATTTCGGCGAAGTCCGGTTTAATTTTCTTCTCTCTAACCACAACAATTCTATCGACTATCTGGCTTTTCGTAAAAATAGTGTCCCCATACATTTCTGACTTGAATTTTGTTAGAGCTAGAATGTCAAATGCGAATCGTTTGAACAATTACTCTTTTTGGTAATCATGTATAATCGAACCAGTGTGTTGCAATGATAGTCCTCGTAATACGAACATATCTGTTGCGATCAAGGTTAATATCGATTGGCGATTACACGAGGCGAAAATGTTATTCGGTCAACCTTCACAACCGCGTATATGGAACTTCGTGAAGAACTGCGAGAGTTGTGCGCGAAATTTGTTCCTAAGGGGAGCATCAGCTATTCCATTAACTTGGATATTGCGGATGCAGTTACGTTGCGCGAATACGCAATCTTGGCTGAGAAGGCTGAGTTCACATCCATTTGGGTCTCTGACCACTTTCATCCGTGGTTCCACAATGGTGCCCACGAGACACAAACATGGGTATGGATGACATCTCTGTTCGAGAGGACTCAGAGGATTCCAGTTGGGACCGGTGTCACCGCACCCATCTTTCGATATCATCCGGCCATAATTGCGCAGGCATTCGCCACCATGGAGGTTCTTTACGGCAAACGAGTGTTCCTCGGGGTGGGAGCGGGAGAGGCGATAAACGAAGTTTCACTCGGCATGGACTGGCCAGGACTCCGCGAGAGGAGGGAAATGGTCATCGAGGCTGTACAGATTTTGCGAAAGCTTTGGACGGAAGAATTCGTAAACTTCACGGGAAAGTACTTCACCTTGAGAGATGCCAACCTATACATGAAAGCGGATATACCGATCTTCCTGGCTGCCTCGGGTCCGAAGATGGCCGAAGTCGTTGGGGAGCTTGGAGATGGATTCGTCACCATTAAGGGGGCAGATTATTCAAAGCAGAAACTGTTCCCAGCGCTTGAACGCGGGGCTAGAAAGACTGGCAGGTCTATCCAAGACATTTCGAAAATTCTCGAGATTGATCTTTCCTATCACGAGGACTATGACAAAGCCTTGGCGCCTCTGAGAACACAGGCTGCACCGCTGCTTCCAGAGATGTTCACGGACGCGATACATGACACACGAGAAGTTGAAAGAAGAGGAGAACGGGTGACTGATGAGCAACTCGCGAAATCCTACGTCATTGGCTCCTCCGCGGAGGATTTCATCAGGCCGGTGGAAGCCGCGTTCGACTGTGGGTTTGATCACGTGTATTTTGCTAGTTTAAGTCCGGACGAACGGGCTTTCATTGATTTGTGCAGCAAGCAAATTGTGCCCTACTTTGCCGCTAGAACTCATTAACCTCCTACCACAACATTCAGCGGATTGATGAAAGGAAGTTTCTCCTCCACGTTATGTCTGGAATGGTAAATTCAGGGACTTGTAGAATCGTGCCGTGTCGTCGAGTATGTGGCAACGTCGATTATCCCCATACTGGGCTGTCGCATTATAGTCGAGGAAACTGTTTGGGTCTAGGAGGTTGCAGTTTCGAGCTAAGTGTCGTAGGGTTTTCACGGCGGCTCGGATGGTTGATTCACGGTACCCGTTCCTCTGCATCCAAAAGGCATGTTCCGCTATTCTAGTGTTAACTTCAGGGTCCAGTTTACGGGGGAGTGTGCTGCTGGTGCGGGGGAGGGGATTCGAACCCCTGAACCCCTGCGGGACAGGAGCCTGTGGACACACTCGATCAGAGTGTTCAGTCCTGCGCCTTTGACCTGGCTTGGCTTTAGGGAGACACATCGATGCTTACCCCCGCTATTCCAGGTCACACTATGGTCGTCGGTCCCGCAGCAAACGAGAAGCTCGACCTACCTGTAAGTTAAACGCATCGGAATCACACGCAATAATCCTGTCTGATTAACAGCAGATACCGTGGTTTAGCCTAGTCCTAGGCCAAAACTTGGCAAATCAGTTAATTTGCTAAGCTTCAAAAAGCACTGACGTATCACCAATCTTCAAAGGCATGGTGCGTAGAGCAGGGAGTTAGTGGCAACATTTGAAGTTCACTTACGGCAAGAAACAAAAGGTCGACACCGTCGATTTGGATAAGCTGTTCACCGATCTGCAGAGTGTATTGCAAAAGCATCCATTGGTCCCAGCAGCCAATATAGACGCTCTAGTCTCAGAATGGATTAATGACCTACTCTTCCTTGCCGGAAAGATTACCGAACAAGAACTACAGGAAGCCATGCAAACCTTCGAAAGTAAAGGCGCTGAAGCAGGCCCGGAAATTGCCGATGAAGACGACGACGAGGACGACGAAGATGACGAGGACACGTAAACAGTCCAAACGACAGTCTATATCTATCTAAAAGTGCCCGCGCACAAAGTATTTTAGAGCTCATGCGGAACTCAGCCGAATCAGCGTTTCAAGTTGGCAGGGTAATTGGGTCACAGAAAGGTACATGCTCCTAAGCGTGGGTCACTGGCGTTCCTGCCTAGAGGTCGTGCATCCCGCTGGATTGGTAGAATTAGGCACTGGCCAGAAGTTGAATCAGGTCCACAGCTACTAGCATTCGCCGGCTTCAAAGCGGGTATGACTTATGGTATCGCTGTAGATAACAGACAGGGTTCACTCACTTTCGGCAAGGAGATCGTTATTCCTCTCACGATCCTTGAGTCTCCGCCAATGTTAGCGTGCGCGATTCGAGCTTACGTGAAGACTTACGAGGGTGCCCGCACGTTTAGCGAAGCATGGATTGAGAAACCGTCCAAAGATTTTGAAAGGGTCATTTCCGTGCCCGAGAAGTTCATGACTGAAGAAGGGTTGAAGAAGATAGAAGATAACTTGGACAAGATCGCTGATATCCGCTTGCTAATGGCGACTCAACCCCGACTTGCAAAGAGAGGCAAAAAGGCTCCAGATCTGATAGAGGTGAAAGTCGGTGGCGGAGCCGTTAAGGAACGGTTCGAATACGCGAAAAAGTTGCTTGGGTCAGAAGTGAGAGTGGGCGATTTCATAAAGGAAGGTCAAGTCGTCGACACGATCGGAATCACGAAAGGTAAAGGAATCCAAGGACCCGTAAAGAGATGGGGAATCAGACGTAAGATACACAAAGCGAATAAGACGGTCAGACAAGTCGGATCTATAGGCGGCTGGACTCCACACTACGTGGAATACTCGGTCCCAAGGGCCGGACAGATGGGATTCCATCAGCGAACTGAATACAATAAAACGGTTATCAAAGTAGGAAACAACGGAGCCGAGGTAACCCCGAAAGGAGGATTCATCCGCTACGGCCAGATAAATTCCGAATACGTCATGCTCAAGGGAAGCGTGCCAGGCACAACTAACCGACTGATCTTGATGCGCGTTGCTTGCAGGCCTGCACTAGAGGAAAAGGCTGCAGCACCTAAACTGGATTACCTTAGTATAATGTCACATCAAGGCGACTAAGTCTAACTACAATTTTCTCAGATACCGTTCAACTTCCCATGGAGTAACCTGTGTGCGGTAGAGATCCCACTCACGGTGCTTCTCCTTCAAGTAGTTCTCCCACACTTCCTGCCCGAGCGCTGCCTTCATGAACTCACTCTTTTCAATCTCCAGCAAAGCTTCCGATAATGACTCCGGCAGCGAAACGATATTCCTCTGTTTCCTCTCCTCGTAAGACAGTTTATAGACGTTCAACTCAGTCGGCTCCGGAGGCTTCAACCCACTTCTAATGCCATCCAACCCGCTCAGACACAGAACAGCCAACTGCAAGTACGGATTCCCTGCAGGGTCAGGGCATCTAATCTCCATTCGAGCAGACTTCGCTCTCTTCCCAAAGTTAGGGACGCGTATGAGCGGGGAGCGGTTTCTGAAAGCCCAAGCAACGTAGACAGGAGCCTCAAATCCCGGAACCAGACGCTTGTATGAGTTGGGCCAAGAGGCGAGAACCCCACACATCTCCCGTGCGTGAGCCAACTGTCCGCCAATGAAATTGAGCGCATAATCCGACAGGTAGCCCGTTGCCTCATTGTTGGCGTAGAACACATTCTCTGAACCGTCCGCTTTCCATAAGCTCTCGTGAACATGCATGCCAGAGCCGTTTACGTTCGCAAATGGCTTCGGCATGTAAGTAGCTATGTATCCGTTCCTCGCCGCTACTGCTTTTGTGACCATTTTCATCGTCGCAGCTCGGTCAGCAGTTTCGAGGCCTGGACCATACTTGAAGTCAATTTCATTCTGACCAAGTGCCACTTCGTGATGCGCCACTTCTATTTCTATGCCGAATTCTTCCGCAGTGTCCGCGATTTCGCGCCTCAGATCGTCAGTAAGGTCACTCGGGTGCAGATCGAAATAGCCGCCCATATCGATGGGAGTCGGCGTTGCTGCCGTCAACTCCTGAACGAGAAAGAACTCAAGCTCAGGCGCACAACTGAATTTGAATCCGGCTTTCTCGCATTGATCCATAGCTCTTTCGAGCACATAGCGTGGGTCCGCCTCGAACCGCTTATCCTCCGGCGTGTAAACGTCGCAGATGAACCTACAGGTGGATTTCTCTTTAGAACGCCACGGGATAATCACGAAAGTTGATGGGTCAGGATAAGCAACTAGGTCTGACTCTTCGATCGGCCGGTAACCTGTGACTGATGAGCCGTCAAACGATTTTCCGTTCTCGAGGATTGATTCGATCTCCTTTGTTCGAACGGAAACGCTCTTCAAAATGCCGTTGATGTCGATAAATTGAAGTCGAGCGAACTTAATCTGCTTCTCTCGAATCGTACTAGTAACCGTCGAGACAAGTTCTTTCCATTTCACGTCCTTGAAGTTTCGCATTCTTATGTCACTCACGCCATCATTCAACGTGCTGCTAATGAGTCTCCGATAAATCGCATGAGGAACAATAAATAAACTGTGATTAGAAACGAGTCATCCAGACAATCAGTACAATTGACGTTTCGTTTGATCACTCGAGTGGGTAGATGCGCTTTCCAGATTTCATATCAATAATTGATATTGCTTGGGTCGGGCAGGACTGTGCGGCCATTCGCAGATTGTCAAAATCTTTCCCTCCAGTCTCGTCGAGCACGTCAAGCTTGGCCCTACTTCGGAATACGCCTTGCCCAGGTCGTTCGTCCAATCGAAAGACATCCGGCGATACAATAACGCAGCTTCCGAACCCTAGACATTTGTCCGCATCTACATCCACTTTCCAGCCGCCTTGATGCTCTTCCGCAACTGCTTGACGCTCTGACGGCATCTTCACACCTAGCCCATCGAAGATTCTAGTCAAAGCATTTGTCACGCTGATCTTAGCAATATCACCGCTGTTGGTGTATGAAATTGTGACGTCCTCATCCAGCACTTTAGTTGACGACTCTTCCCCATCACCAATGATCATCTGTAGCCGGTCGGTTCGTTTATCGTATCTCATTCTCAACCTTCGGTTACCAAGGAGTTTGGCGGGTTGCAGGAGAGCTAAAAGCTTACTGTCATGAGCTTACCCAAAGGACCGGGTCAAATTGCAAGCATCTTATAATCCGCGTAAGCCCAGCCGTACGGCGTGGCACCTGTGTCCTCAAAGCATTACGATGTTCTCATTGTGGGTGCAGGCGTAATCGGACTCTCAACCGGTTATCACATAAAGCAGGCGCATCCTGACCTTTCAGTTCTGATAGTTGACCGGAAATCTGCGCCTGCGCAAGGTGATACGGCGAAGAGCATGGCCGCAGTCCGGGACACCTTCACATCTGACGTGAACCGCCTGCTAGCGTCGAGCAGCATTGAATTTTACAAGCACGTCCAAACCAAGCTGGGCTTCGACCTAGACTTGGAGTTGATCGGCTATCTCTGGTTATTATCCAAGTCTCAATTCGAATCGTTCGAATCTGTAGCATCAGGAATGAGAGAGCAGGGAATCCGCTTCAAAGTGCTCGAACCAGGCGAATTCTCAGGAATGCTTCCCGACCTCATGTTGAATCCGTCGACAGATCAGAGCAAGCTCATGGGCTTGGACAGCATTTACAAAGCCGTTCACGGCTTAGATTGCGGTACCGTTGCGCCAGATCTGATAGCGAAATTCTTCGAGACCGAATATCGCAAGCTGAACGGAGAGTTCCAGTTTGGAGTTGAAGCCAAGGCACTCCGAGTAGTTGCCCAGAAGAGCCTCGAACTCCCCGGGGAACCATACGTTTGGCAGGACAAAAGCATCGCGGGAATCGAAACAGCCAAAGGGCCAATCTTAGCCGACGTGACCATTGTTGCAGCTGGAGCGCGAACTGCTATGCTCTTCGACCCGATCGGTATCGATTGCTACATGAAACCCAAGAAGCGCCAGATTTTTCAGCTTAAGGGCAGCAGCCTTGATCGACTACTTAGCACCAAAGGGTTCAATGAAGAGAACACAGCCCCCTTCACTATACTACCTAAGGGCGGAGTCTACTTCCGACCAGTCAGAGGAGAGAGAGCTTTCTGGGCCTCAGCCGCCGACGATGTTGGACGAGCCTTCGCCTTCGAAGAGGAACCAGCCGCAGAAGAAGCATACTTCACCATGAACATTTACCCAATCCTAACCGAATATTTCCCATGCTTCACCAACGTAAGACCAGCCAACTCCTGGGCAGGGTTCTATGACATAAACTCCCTCGACGGTACTCCAGTTGTCGATAAAATGGATAACTGCATACTTGCAACCGGAATGAGCGGAAGCGGCATCATGAAAGCAGACTCAATCGGACGTTTAGCGACGGCGATCTATGACGGAAAGGAGGAGGCAACCCTATTCGGCAACCGCACCATCTCAACCACGAGACTAGGATTAACGAACCGTAATGTCGGCCGCGAACAGTTCGTGATATGATCAGCGAGGAACATACTTTAAGTTCTGTCAGCTTTGCGTACAGCTGGAAGCCTCGGTGGCTCAGCCTGGTAGATGAACGAAGGCACCGGAAAGCGGCCGCCTCGTAACTAATTATCGAGATAGCGGCAGGTCGCGGGTTCAAACCCCGCCCGAGGCTCCATAATACTGGTTCAAATCCTTGCATTTTACTATTGGCCAGCGAAATTTGAGAAAGAAGATAGATATCCGACAGCAACTTCACAGAACCCATGAAAGTGCCCCTAGCGCCTGTAGCAATTACTTAGGCTGGTAACACAATGCGATGTAAATACAATGTTGTCGGCAAGTAGAAAGAATTTGGTCTTACTCGTAGTAAGCGACGTTCCGTTTTTGCCATCGTAGATACTG
>Ga0187780_10000122_pt1 | contig 62055 bp, 64 predicted proteins | sample 1015_Q2_SP10_20__FD_132429 | JGI IMG/M metagenome (GOLD analysis project Ga0187780, IMG submission 132429) | Tropical peat soil microbial communities from peatlands in Department of Meta, Colombia - 1015_Q2_SP10_20_MG | ecosystem: Environmental > Terrestrial > Soil > Wetlands > Peat | place...
CTCAGGCGTATCTGAACAAGATTGCCTTACGGCTCAATCAACGCCCGCGGAAGACCTTGGGATTCGAAACCCCGGCCGATAGACTACGAGCGGTGTTGCAGTGACCGGTTGAACTCACCCCCGGAAAGCGGACATTCGTCAGCGCGATTGGCATGTCCGCTTTGTGCCAAAACCAGACATACCAAAACCGCCAACGCATGCGCCGTACTTGGCGCGGTACAGCAAACGGCATCGAGGGCACGGCGGCTCTCTTTTCGGATACTTTGTTGCTATTGGACGAGCTTGGAGTCGCAAGCGCTCAAGAGGTCGGTAACATAGTCTATTCACTCGCCAGCGGGATCGGCAAACAACGTGCGCAACAAGATGGCTCGCCGAGACGTCCAAAGAGCTGGCGTGTCATTGTGCTCTCGACGGGCGAACTCACTATCCCGGATAAGATCAGCGAAGCAGGGAAGGGAAGCCGGGCTGGGCAAGAAATCCGAATCGTAGATCTAGATGCTGATGCCGGAAAAGGGTTCGGAGTGTTCGATCACGGTGGTCCGGATGGAGATCCCGGCAAACTCGCGGTCGCAATCAGAGAGGCAGCAGTTAAATTCTACGGCACAGCGGGGCCAGCGTTTGTAAAGGCTCTGTCAGCAAAAGGCTTAGACAAGGTCACAGTGGACATCCAAGATGCTCAAGCTGCGCTCATTGAACGGATCGCTCTAGGCGCCAGGAATGGACAGGTGCTCCGCGCAGCCCAGCGCTTCGCATTAAGCGGCGCTGCCGGTGAGTTGGCTATTCAATTAGGAATCCTTCCTTGGACACCTGGGCTAGTGGCATCAGCCACAGAAGAAGTATTCGCAAGCTGGCTAAGTAATCGAGGTGATGAGCCAGGCGAATTTCGCGGAGCCTACGGACAGATTCGCGGTCTGTTGGACCGCTTCGGGGACTCACGCTTCGACCCACTAAACCGCAGTTCCGACATCCGTCCAGTCTCCGATCGTTTGGGCTGGGTACGCGGCACCGATGAAGATCGCCAGTGGCTCATCCCATCGGCAATTTGGCGGAACACCTTTTGCCAGGGGTTCGACCCAAAGATAGTGGCGCGTGCATTCGCTGAGCGCGGATTTCTATTGGCCGGCGCGGGGGGAAAATCCAGCCGAACCGAACGGATCGACGGCCAAACGCAGCGCGTCTATGTCGTGACCGCAGCCTTACTGACCGATAAGCCGGAGGCCACGAATGAGTAATCTCCGGATGCGATTGCTGGCGGCGGTCGCTGGGAAGCGACGTGGCCAGGACACCCAAAATGCAAACTTAAGGTGTGATGGTGATACACAATTCAATCCATTGGCAAATTCAGGTGTGGCATCATCGCCAGCCGTCACACCTCAATTATCCAAGAATATCAACACAGTAACACCGTTACACTCGGATTTCGGCGATCAACCGAGCTTCTCTGATCCCGATAGCGCTAAAGGACTGTACAGCCGGATAGTGGCCGCCCTGTCTGGCCGTTGCCCTGATTTCATCGAGGATCAGAGGTGGCGACAGGCGATCGCCGATGGTGATCATTTCTTGGTCCAATGGTGTGGACAGGCTGCCGCTTTGGGCTGGACGGCACGAGACCTATTTGGCCTTGCTGATATACCTGAAAGTCCCGGCCCCAATTACCAACGGCTGGCGCGGTACGACCAGACCGGCTTGATCTGGATGCTGCAGGGCCGGCGTGTCGTGGCGCTAACCCAAGATACGGCTGTCATTGAAACAGCGAATGGCACCATTGCCTACCGCCGGTACAACAAGCCCGCTCTCGGACTGCTTGGAAATAGCTTGGACGATTTTGCGCGAGGGTTGGAAGCCGTTACGGCGGATAACAGCGAGGTCACCAGATGAGTCGACCCGTTGTATTAGTTGGCTGTTGGCCGCGACGGATGGCGGCGGAATTGGCTGCCATCTACTGCGGTGAGACGAGCACCAAAGCCTTTTTAAAGCGAGTTGGAGCGGAGTATCCTCAGCCCCGCGTGACCGATGGAAGTCGACGACTGTGGTTGAAGGACGATCTCGATCGAGCAATTTCGCCTGCGGAACTTGCAGAGGCGCCGGACGTCGCCGAGGATTTGTAATGCTTGTGAAGCCTCTACCACGCTTCGTTATCGCCAAGCAGCTTGCGAGTGGGCTAACTGGCTTTTACTGGAACGTCCCGACCTACTACCGCAGGCTGGGCTGTACGATTTCGAATCAGCCGCTCGGGACCGACTACGATATTGCCTGCGGCGAGACTGGCGCTGGCGGCGGTGCAGAAGCTCTCAACTCACTCTTCGATGAGTGGAATAAGAAGCGCCTGGGTCAAGAGATTCCGCCTGTCGCGTCGTATCGCTATGGCACTGTTGACTGGTTGTTCCGCGAATACAAATCGAGCAAGGCATACCTGGAAAAGGTATCGGAACGATCGCGCCCTGACTACGAACGCACCATGCTTTTGGTCGCTGATACGCTCACCAAAAAGGGAGACCCGATCGGCAGCCGTTTAGCTCGATCTATTTCGCCTCGAGGAGCAGACAAGATTTATGAAAAAATCATCATGGGAGCGAAGGGTAAGCGTCTGCGGCAAGGCGAGAAAGCCGTCGCGTTGTGCCGCAAGGCGTGGAAGGTGGTGCACCGGCTCTATCCTGATGAATTCGACAAAAAAGTGCCAAATCCTTGGGAGGGAGTAACGCGCGAGCGCCGTGTTAAGCAGAAGAAGCCCGCCGCAACCCGCGAGCAGGTCTGTACCTTTGCGCGTGGCTGCATTGAGCGGGGTTACCCCGAAGCCGCCGCCGCCGCAGTGATCTGTTTTGAGTGGCTCCAGCGCCCAGAAAACGTGCTCGCCGGATATTTACACTGGAGCGACTATCGGAACGGAGAATTTCCAAATGCGATAAGGATCGAACACCACGAGACCAAGGAGCTGGTCTGGCATCCTCTCGAAGAAACAATCGACGGTGTAACGACTAGGTTCTATGAAGAAGGTGAGGCCGTACTTGCCCAGCTTCCGCGACGCGGCATCCCGATGATACTGCGTGAAATAAGACCTCCCCGAAACCAGCCGGACCAGAAAGCGACTCACAAGCTGTTCTCGTTTAGTGGGTTCGAGAAAATTGTGCAGCGACTACGAAAAGATATTGGCTTGCAGTCAACATTCACACTGGATGCCTGCCGACACGGCGGGATGACCGAACTTGAGGAAGCAGGATTGACTGATGGTCAAGGCCGGGCGCTGTCCGGTCACCGAACGAAGCAAGCTTATGCCGGATACGCTAAGCAAACCCTTAGCCGCGCGCTTCCCGCGACTCGAAAGCGCTATGCGTATCTGCTTGCGAACACCAAGCGAACAGATATTCAGAATGGCGGGCAGAATCCTCTTCAGAATGAGGCTGCAAAAACAATTCAGGAACGACCTAAGCTTTTGCCAGAACACATTTTTTGCTGGCTGGGGCGGGAGGATTCGAACCTCCGCATGGCGGAATCAAAATCCGCTGCCTTACCACTTGGCTACGCCCCAATGAACCGCGGGATTGCCGCCGGCTGATTGCCTTGAACCCACCTGAGCCCACCTGAGCCCATTTGGGTGGGGCGGAACATAACGGCGAGGGCCCTTCCGATCAATGATCTCGGCTGGCCGAGGCGTCTCGCGCTCACTATGCTATTCGTCCGCGCGGCGGTGCGGCTTCACGAACTTGGAGGCTATGAACGCCGCCGCATGCCGTCGTTCGGCGTCTTGGCCTGCAAAATTGGGCTGTGAGAGGCAATTGGCCTGCAAATTCGGGCCACTAGAGGGGAAATGTCCGATCAAATCGCAGTCACGGATGACGGCGGCATTCGCATCATCCGGATGAACCGTCCGGAAAAGAAGAATGCACTGACGCAGCCAATGTATGCGGAAATGACTCGCGCGCTACAGGACGCCGAGCGCCGCGAGACCATCCGCTGCGTCATATTCGCCGGCAGCCCGGGCGCATTCTGCGCCGGCAGCGATATTTCTGATTTTCAGAAGCGGGCCGAAGGCGGACTGAAGCCCGTCACCGTCGATTTTCTTCACGCGTTGGCGCGTAACCCAAAGCCGCTTCTCGCTGCGGTCGAGGGCCTTGCCGTCGGCATTGGCACGACCATGCTGCTGCACTGCGACTATGTGGTTGCTGCAACAGGCACGACGTTTTCGACGCCGTTTACCAGGCTCGGCCTCATTCCGGAAGCCGCCTCCAGCATGCTCGCGCCGCTGCGCATGGGGTACGCGCGGGCTTTCGCGCTCTTGGTGATGGGACGCCCCCTCGCCGCCGAAGACGCAAAAGCGGCCGGGCTTGTCAATGCAGTCGTCGACGCGGCTGTAGTCGAAGATACCGCCCTTCAGGTGGCCCGCGAGATCGCCGCATTGCCGGCCGGCGCGGTTATGCTGGCCCGCAGGCTCATGCGCGGCGATATTGACGATATCGTCAAGCGAGTCGATACCGAAGCGATGTACTTCAAGGAACGCCTGCAATCCGACGAGGCGCGCGCCGCATTTGCGGCATTCCTGACGCGCAAGAAGTGAGAAAATCGTGTCGTTGGCCGGCAAAACGCTGTTCATCACCGGCGCCTCGCGCGGCATCGGCCTTGCCATCGCATTGCGCGCCGCTCGCGATCGCGCCAATATCGCGATCGCGGCGAAAACCGAAAAAACGCATCCAAAACTTGCCGGCACGATTTATTCCGCTGCCGAAGATATCGAGCACGCCGGCGGCAAGGCTCTACCCATCGTCGTCGATGTCCGCGATGAAGCGATGGTGAAAGCTGCGCTGGCGCAGACGGCGGCGCGGTTTGGCGGCATCGATATCGTGGTGAACAATGCAAGCGCGATAGCGCTCACCAGCGTCGTCGAAACCGACATGAAACGTTTCGACCTGATGCATCAGATCAATGCCCGGGGTACATTCGTCGTTTCGAAATGGGCGATCGGCTATCTGGAAAAAGCAGTCAACCCGCATATCCTGACGATCTCGCCTCCGCTCGACATGGAGGAGAAATGGTTCGCGCCGCACACCGCCTATTCGATGGCGAAGTTCGGCATGAGTCTCGTCGTGCTGGGGCTCGCCGGCGAGCTCCGGCCAAAGGGCATCGCGGTCAACGCATTATGGCCGCGCACCGTCATCGCAACCGCCGCGGTGCAAAACCTGCTGGGTGGCGAAGCGATGATGCAGCGCGCGCGCCGGCCGGAAATCATGGCGGATGCGGCTTACGCGATTTTTGCCAAGCCGGCGCGCGAATTCACCGGCCGCTTCCTCATCGACGATAGTTTTCTGGCTGAAAATGGCGTCGTCGATTTCGACCGCTATCGCGTCAATCCGGCGCAGGAATTGGCGCCCGATTTTTTCGTGCCTGACGACGCGCCTCCTCCGCCCGCCAATGTTCACGTCGGAGTTCGAAGGTGACCTACCGCGCTCCGCTTGCCGCCATCGCCTCGGCGCTGAGACACGGCACTTCGCTAGTGCCGGCGATCGAGCAAGGCCTGTTCGGCGAACTTGGCATCGAGGATATCGACGCCATCGCCGCCGAAGCGGGCCGCTTCGCCGGAGAAGTGATCGCGCCGCTCAACCGCATCGGCGACACATATGGCACCTCTTTCAAGGACGGCGTCGTCACCACCGCACCGGGCTGGAAAGAGGCCTACCGCGCCTGGCGTTTGGCCGGATGGAACGGAGTGACGGCGCCGGCCGAATGGGGCGGTCAAGCGCTGCCGCAAATCGTCAATGCCGCCTGCACTGAAATGTGGCACGCTGCATCGATTGGTTTCGCCAATGGTCCGATGCTCACCATGGCGGCGATCGACGCGCTCAATACGCACGGCAGCGACGCACTCAAACGCACCTATCTGGAAAAGCTCGTGTCCGGCGAATGGATGGGCACGATGCAGCTCACCGAGCCGCAGGCCGGCTCCGACGTCGGGGCGCTCCGCACGCGCGCGGAACGCGCCGCCGACGGCTCCTACCGGATCAAGGGACAAAAGATATTCATCACCTACGGCGAGCACGATTTTACTGAAAACATCATTCATTTCGTGCTGGCGCGGTTGCCCGACGCGCCGCCGGGCACGCGTGGAATTTCCTTGTTCCTCGTCCCGAAATTTCTGCTTGAGCCAAACGGCTCCCTCGGCGCGCGCAACGACGTGCGCGCGCATTCCGTCGAACACAAGCTCGGCATTCATGGCTCGCCGACCTGCACGATGATGTTCGGTGATAGCGGCGGCGCTACCGGTTTTCTCATCGGCGAAGAGAATGCCGGGATGGCGTGCATGTTCACGATGATGAACCGCGCGCGGCTTGCGGTCGGCCTGCAGGGCGTCGGCGTTGCCGAATGCGCTACCCAGCAAGCGCTTGCCTATGCGCGAGAACGCCGCCAGGGTCGCACGGCCGGCATGAGCGCCTCGCAATCGGCCCCCATTATCGCGCATCCCGACGTGCGGCGGATGTTACTGACAATGCGCTCCCTCACCCAGGCTGCGCGCGCCATTTGTTACGCAACGGCGCTCGCAATCGATCGCGGCGAACGGGGCGGCGATGATGCGGCGCGACGCGAGGCGCATCGCGTGGCCTCGCTGCTGACGCCGGTGGCCAAAGCGTTCTCGACCGACATCGGCAATGAAGTCGCTTCGCTCGGTATTCAGGTGCATGGCGGGATGGGCTATATCGAAGAAACCGGCGCCGCACAGCTGTTTCGCGATGCACGGATCGCAGCGATCTACGAGGGCACCAACGGAATTCAAGCTATCGATCTCGTCACCCGCAAATTGCCGCTCGCCGACGGAGCCACCGTTGCCGCGCACCTCGATGAGTTGCGTGGCGTGATCCGCGCGCTCGATGCGAGTAACGATCCCGGCTTCGGCTGGACGGCCGTCCGGCTCGGCGATGCGGTGGAGAGTCTTGCGCGGGCGACCAATTGGCTGCTCGCGCGCCTCGCCAAGGAGCCGGACGCCGCGCTTGCCGGGGCGAGCCCCTATTTGCGTTTGTTCGGTCTCGCCACGGGCGGCTGCTTATTGGCAAAAGAGGCGCTCGCAGCGCTGCGGCTCGGCGAGGATGCAGCGGCGCGCCTTACGCTGACGCGCTTCTTTGCCGAGAACATCGCCGTGGGCGCCGGCGCGCTCGAACGTACCGTCGTCGAAGCGGCGGCAGGCGTCATCGAAGCCGATGCCGCGCTGGCGGTGCCAGAGTGACGCCAGCGCCGCGCCCCCCGCCCTGCGGTCGCGAATTCACGATGAGTTTCGCGGAAGCTCGCTCCGTCCTAGATTGGCTTAAATGTCTACGCTTCTGATCACCCATCCGGCCTGCCTCGACCATCTGACGCCACTCGGTCATCCGGAGCGGCCAGACCGGCTACGCGCCGTCGAACGGGCGCTCGAGGCGGAGAAATTCCAGACGCTTGCGCGGGTGCAGGCGCCGCTTGCGCCGCTCGAAGTTATCGCGCTGTGCCATCCGATGGATTACATCACGGCAGTGCGAGAGGCGACGCCCGAGGAAGACATCATCCATCTCGACGCCGATACCGCCATGTCACCTGGCACCTTCGAGGCCGCTCTGCGCGCCGCCGGCGGGGCGATCTACGCTGTCGACGAAGTGGTGACGAAGAAAGCCGCGAACGCCTTCATTGCCACCCGGCCTCCCGGCCATCATGCGGAGACGGCGCGGCCAATGGGTTTTTGTCTGTTCGACAACGCTGCGATCGCCGCGCGTTATGCGCAGGATCGCTACGGCATTGCCAGCGTGGCGATCATCGATTTCGACGTCCACCACGGCAACGGATCGCAGGAGATTTTCTGGTCCGACAAGACGGTGATGTATTGCTCGACGCATCAGATGCCGCTGTTTCCCGGCACCGGCGCGGTCGGCGAGACCGGTGAATTCAACACCGTGGTCAATGCACCATTGCGGCCCGGCGACGGTGCGGCGGCGTTTCGGGCCGCCTTCGAGAGCCGGATTCTGCCGCGGCTTGCCGATTTCAAGCCCGAACTGGTCGTCATCTCCGCCGGCTTCGACGCGCACATGCGCGACCCTTTAGCCAACATTAATCTCGAAGAGGCGGATTTCCTGTGGGCGACGCAGAAGATCATGGATCTGGCCGACCGCTGCGCGGACGGCCGCGTCGTCTCGCTGCTCGAGGGCGGCTACGACTTGCAGGCCCTTGGCAATTCGGTTGCCGCCCATGTTGGCGCGCTGATGGAGGGGTAGCGGAAGGCGTGTGCGGGCGCATTGCGCTTGCCGCAATCGGGACTACGATTGGAGCCGGCCATGATGTGGAAAGCCAATGGCGCAGAAAGATAATAGCGACGTCGGACAAATGCCGTTCGAGCGGGCGATCGACGAATTAGAATCGATCGTCAAGCGGCTCGAAGAAGGCAAGGTGCCGCTCGAAGAATCGGTTGCTATCTATGAGCGGGGCGAGGTACTCAAGCGGCGCTGCGAGGAGCTGTTGCGGCAGGCCGGGGCGCGCGTCGAAAAGATCACGCTCGACGCCGGTGGTAAGCCCACCGGCACCGAACCTTTGGACGTGGAGTAGCCGAAAACTCGCGAGATTTTTCTTGACTTTGTAGAACAAATAGTGAACATTGTCTAGTTTGAATTAAGGGTGGAAGCCATGGATTCGGACAAACGGAGCGCTTGGCTGCGCAAGCTCGACAAGGAATGCCCCTACCAGGTGGTGCTGCCGCGCCAGCAGCTCGCCGATGACAGCGAGATATTGAATTTCCTCATTCGCTACGCCGGCACCTTCGACATGTATGTCGAGGACGATTACGCCGCCTTCGTGCGCTATTGCTTCGAGGACCCGCTCGACGCGGAGATTTTCCGCGCCCGGTTCGAACCGAGGACCGAGCGATTCAAGCTTGCCGGATAATTACTTCGCAGGCAATTTCTGCCGCACCTTGCCGATTTCGGCCCAAGGATCGCTCCAGGCATCGCTTTTCAGATATTTTTTCAGATTGAGAAGCGTGACCTGATTGCCGCCCGTGGTGCGCGGCAGCGCGTCCCACGACACTGGCATCGAAATCGGCGCGCCGGCGCGCGCGCGCGTCGAATAGACAGCAACCGAAGTCGCTTCGCGCGAATTGCGAAAATAATCGATAAAGATTCTGCCCTTGCGCAGCGCTTTGGTCATTTTGGCGAGATAAAGCCGAGGCGAATCGGCGCCCATCGCACGAGCGATGCGAGCCGCAAAAGCCTTGGCTCTGTCCCAATCGGCAGCGTCGATCGGCACTACCACGTGGATGCCCTTGCCGCCCGATAGTTTGACGAAACTTTTGAGTTTTTCGGCCTGAAGCCGATCGCGCGTCTCTTGCGCGGCGGCAACGATATCCTTCCAGCCCACTTCCTCTCCCGGATCGAGATCGAACACGATGCGATCGCATGCTTCCAGCCGACCGAGCTGCGAACCGCGGACATGAATTTCCAGAGCGCCGAACTGCACCAGTTCGATCAAGTCGTCGATCCTTTCAACCGCGATCACGTCACGCTCTTTGGAGTCGACCGCGTGACGGAGCGGCGATTGTTTGATGTTCGAAGCGATGTGCTTTTGGAAGAAGCATTCGCCGGCGGTGCCATCCGGACAACGCACGATGGCGAGCGGCCGCTCGACGACATGCGGTGCCATCAGGTTCCACACGTTGACGTAATACGCGGCCAAATCTTCCTTAGTGACGCCGACATCGGCCCAATAGATCCTGTCGGGATGCGTGAGACGAACACCGGCGACGTCGTTGTCTGCCGGTGAATTGCGCCCGGGCCGTCGCATCGCCGGGTCCAGGGCCACCGGCGCCTCGCGTACCACCTCGCGCGCCGGCTTGTCCTCGCGCAGGCCCTTGTACGCGGCTTGCCGCAACAAACCGTCATGCGTGATACCGCGAAACTCGGTCTCGACCACCACTTGCGGCTTCACCCAAATAACGTCTTTGCGCCGCTCGTCCTTCGGCAAAGTGACCGGAGCACGATCGGTTCGCAGCGGATTCAGCCGCTTCCACAAATCGCGCGCGGTCTGATGCGTATAGCCGGTGCCGACACGGCCGGCATAGCGGAGCTTGCCCTTCTCATGAAAAGCCACAGCCAATGCGCCGATCGCGTTTGGCATGGCGGTCGATGGGATGAATCCGGCAACGACGAATTCCTGCGCATCGTGACATTTGGTCTTGACGAAATTCTCCGAACGGCCGGAGCGGTACGGCGCGTCGCGGCGCTTCGACACGATGCCTTCGAGGCCCATTTTGCAGGCGTGTTCGAAAATAACCGATCCATCTTCTTCGAAATGATCGGCATAGCGGATCGCGCCGTTCCGGCGCTCGCCTCTGAGCAGATGCCGCAGCGCTGTCTTGCGCTTGATAAGAGGCTCATGCCGAAAGTCGCGGCCCTCCAAATACAGAAGGTCAAAAACCCAATAGACGAAACGATCGTCGCGGCCCTCCTTTAAGTCAGTTTGCAGCATCGAGAAATTGGAAATCCCTTTTGCGTCTTCGACGACCAGTTCGCCGTCGAGAAGCGCAGTTTGGGCCGCAAGGCTCGCAACCGCCTTGGCGATGCGATCGAATCGGTTGGTCCAATCCAATTGCTTTCGGGTCAGAAGCTCCACTTCGCCGTGATCGAGCCGCGCCTCGATGCGGTAGCCATCGAATTTGATCTCATGAATCCATTCCGAACCGCTCGGAGGCGAGCCGTGCAACGTCGCGAGACTTACCGGCACGAAGTCCGGAGGGCGAGTGCGGGAGTGGCGTTGCGCAGATTTTGAACGGACCTTTGCTTTTGATCGCAACCGCAACTCCTCTCGGAACGCGCGCTGAGTTTGTCGCCCGGGATTTTCCGGCAGTTCCGCTGCCGCTTGCTTTGCGGGGCTGGAGTGCCAGACACGCTTTTTGCCCTTGCCGGCCGCGATTTCATCCATCGAACGACCGGTCGCCGCCGAGAGCGGCCGTTCCTCTAAAATGTCGTCGCCGCGTCCGCTACGCGCCTCTTCGTCGTTACCTTTGATCAGCAGCCAATTTTCGTGGCGATCGCGTTCGCGCGACCGCATCCGCACCAGGTGCCAGCGGCCCCGAAGCTTTTGGCCCTCGAGCACAAAGTCGAGGTGCCCCTTGGCGTAGTCCTTGTGCGGGTCTCCTTCCGGAATCCAGCGTCCGCGGTCCCAGATCATCACCGTTCCGCCGCCATACTCGCCCGACGGAATCGTCCCCTCGAAGGAATTGTACTCGATCGGGTGGTCCTCGACATGCACGGCAAGACGCTTTTCGCGGGGGTCAAGGCTCGGGCCGCGCGTCACGGCCCAGCTTTTCATAACGCCATCGAGTTCGAGCCGTAGGTCGTAGTGCAACCGTCGCGCCGCGTGCTTCTGGATCACGTAGCGATACCCGGCGCGGCGACCTTTTCGGCCGCGTGGCTCGGCCGTGATGTCGAATTTTCGCTTCTTGCGGTATATTTCGAGCGCCACGATGCCTCAATGCGTGTGGTCTGGGCCGGCTGAAGCCACCAAAATGCCGCGGAAAAACGTCATGCAATGCCCTGGTAAAATGCCGAAGGCTACCTAATTCAGCAGAACCTATGCGTGCGCGCTATACGAGTACCGCCGAACCGTAAATATAAGACCTTAGAAAGCTTAGGAGTTCCTCTGGAGTGGGGCGGTCAGCGGCGGCGGGGCCGTTTCAAATTGCGTTCCCGGCGTAGAATAGTGTAGGGAGGCTCACGACTGCCTGCCATCACTGAGCTTCCACTACACCCAATAAACGGCGCTAAGCCGAAAAATACATTAGTGTGAAAAAGGTCTGAAAAAGGAGCGTAGCGTGACGGTTTCCTCCAAAACCCCGTTGCTCGACCAAATCAAAACCCCTCAAGACCTTAGGCGTCTCGAACCAAGCCAGTTGCGGCAGGTTGCGGACGAGTTGCGCCGGGAGACGATCGACGCCGTAGCTGTCACCGGCGGCCATCTCGGCGCCGGCCTGGGCGTAATCGAGCTAACCGTTGCGCTGCATTATGTCTTTGATACGCCGACGGACCGGCTGGTCTGGGACGTCGGTCATCAAGCCTATCCGCACAAGATTCTCACCAACCGCCGCGATCGCATCCGCACGCTGCGTCAAGGCGGCGGCCTTTCCGGGTTCACCAAGCGCGCCGAGAGCGAATACGATCCCTTCGGCGCGGCCCATTCTTCCACGTCGATTTCCGCCGGTCTTGGCATGGCGGTCGCGCGCGACCTACAGAGCAAACAGAATAACGTCATTGCCGTCATCGGTGATGGAGCAATGTCGGCCGGCATGGCCTACGAAGCCATGAACAATGCCGGCGCGATGAATTCGCGCCTTATCGTCGTGCTCAATGACAATGACATGTCGATCGCTCCGCCGGTCGGAGCGCTATCGGCTTATCTAGCCCGCCGCGTTTCAGGACGTGGCTATCATCGGCTGCGCAAGCTTTTCCACCAAGTCGCCAAGCGCCTGCCGACGAAAATGCTCGAACAGCGCGCGCTGGCTATGGAAGAATATGCGCGCGGTCTCGTGACCGGCGGAACGCTGTTCGATGAGCTCGGATTTTTCTATGTCGGTCCGATCGACGGCCACAACATCGATCACCTGCTGCCGGTGCTGAAGAACGTCCGCGACACGAGGAACGGGCCGATCCTGGTTCACGTCGTCACGCAGAAGGGCAAGGGCTACGAGCCGGCGGAAAAATCAGCCGACAAATACCACGGTGTCGTCAAATTCGACGTCGCCACCGGCGCGCAGCAAAAGTCGAAGACCGCCGCGCCGCAATACACCAAAGTCTTCGCTGAGAGCCTGATAACGGAGGCGCGCAAGGACGACAAAATCGTCGCCATCACGGCGGCGATGCCGTCGGGCACCGGACTCGATCTGTTCCAAAAGGAATTTCCGAAGCGGACATTCGACGTCGGCATCGCCGAGCAGCATGGCGTCACTTTCGCCGCCGGCTTGGCGACCGAGGGATTTAAGCCGTTCGCCACGATCTACTCCACTTTCCTGCAGCGCGCCTACGATCAGGTCGTGCATGACGTCGCCATCCAGCGCCTGCCGGTGCGCTTTGCCATGGACCGCGCCGGCCTTGTCGGCGCCGACGGACCGACCCATGCGGGTGCCTTCGACGTCGCTTACCTCGGTTGCTTGCCCGGCTTTGTGCTAATGGCGGCCGCCGACGAGGCTGAACTTGTGCACATGGTATCGACCGCCGTGGCGATCGATGACCGGCCTTCTGCACTACGCTATCCGCGCGGCGAGGGCATCGGCGTGCCGATGCCCGCGGAAGGAAGGCCGTTCGAAATCGGCAAGGGCCGAATCGTTCGTGAAGGCAGCAAGATCGCGATTTTCTCGTATGGCGCGCGGCTTGCCGAATGTCTCAAGGCGGCCGATGAACTCGCCACCTACGGCCTATCGACGACGGTAGCCGACGCGCGATTTGCCAAGCCGCTCGATGTCGACATGTTGCTTCGCCTCGCGCGCGAGCATGAGGTCCTGCTCACAATCGAGGAAGGCTCGATCGGCGGCTTCGGTGCTTACGTGATGCAGACGCTGGCCGAACACGGCGTGCTCGACCGTGGGCTCAAAGTCCGCGCGATGGTCTTACCGGATATTTTCATCGATCAGGACTCGCCGAACGCGATGTATGTCCGGGCGGGCCTTGACGGCAAAAGCATCGTCGCCAAGGCGTTCCAAGCGCTCGGGCAGAACATACAAGGTGAGGTGATCAAGCTCGCCTGAGGCGAGCGATCACCTGTTTCTCCATTGCTCCCGCAAAGGCGGGAATCGCCTGTCGCGTTCCCGTTCAGCGAAGACGAGCGGGGCGCGATTTCCGATGGCCGATCTACCATGACCCCCCGAGACCGTGCCGATCGTCTTTTGGTCGCACGCGGGCTGTTCGAGAGCCGCGCGCGCGCGCAGGCTGCAATCGCGGCGGGCCGCGTAACCGCCGACGGAAGTCTCGTCCGCAAAGCGTCCGACGAAATCTCCACGGTCGCCATAATCGCAGCGGAGCCCGAGCATCCGTATGTCTCGCGCGGCGGCGTCAAGCTCGTCGCCGCACTCGATTATTTTTCCCTCGACGTAACCGGCCGCATCTGTCTCGATGTCGGCGCTTGTACCGGCGGCTTCACCGAAGTGTTGCTCGCACGCGGCGCGCAACGCGTCTATGCGGTGGATGTCGGTCGCGGCCAGCTGCACTCGCGCCTGCGCGGGCACAGGCAGATACTATCGATCGAACAAACCGACATCCGCAAGCTCGATCCGGTGCTTTTGCCCGCTCCGGCAGAACTCGCCGTCGTGGATGTCAGCTTTATTTCATTGAAGCTTGTATTGCCGTGCCTGGATCGGTTGCTTGGAGCCCGCGCTACGATCGTGGCGCTTATAAAACCGCAATTCGAGGCCGACCGGCGCGACATCAAGAAAGGCATCGTTCGTAACGCGGCCGTTCAAGCCGCCATCTGCGACGACATCGCCGCAACGATGGCAAAGCTCGGCTGGCGTCCCGGCCGCCCCATGACCTCGCCAATTCTCGGCGGCGACGGCAATCGCGAATTCTTCATCGAGGCCGAGCGTGGTTGAACGCCTCGTGATTGATCGGCTCGGTCATCGCGGCGATGGCGTCGCGGACGCGCCGGCCGGTCCGATCTATGTCCCCGGTACTTTGCCGGGCGAGATCGTGGAAGTCGAACCCGTTCCGGGACAGCCCGACCGGCGGCATGTTCTCAATATCGAAAAGCCAAGCGCGCAGCGGGTCGCACCGGTTTGCCCCTATTTCGGCATTTGCGGCGGTTGCGCGCTCCAACATTGGAACGACGCGTCATATCGCGCCTGGAAGCGGGATTTGGTTGTGACCGCCCTCCGTCAGGTCGGCATCGAAGCCACGGTCGCCGAACTGATCGCTGCCCATGGTGACGGACGCCGCCGCGTCGTGTTCCATGCCCGACATGGCACCCATGATGTTCTTGAAGTCGGCTTCTCGGCGGCGCGCGCCCATCACGTCATCGCGATTGATCGCTGTCCGATTCTGGCAAAAGACCTCGATGGCGCGCTCAGGGCGGTTTGGACAATCGCCGAATTGCTTGGCCCTACGCGAAAGCCGCTCGATATCCAGGTTACAGCAACGGATGAAGGGCTTGACGTCGATGTGCGCGGTTCGGGCGCCTTGACGGCGCCAACGATGGCGGCCATGGCGCAGGCGGCTCGGCAGCACAATCTCGCGCGGCTGACCCGCCACGGCGAGTTGATCGCACAAGCGCGGGCTCCGTCGCTGCGCATGGGTGCCGCGAGGGTCCTTTTACCAGCGGCTGCGTTTTTGCAAGCGACCACGGAAGGCGAGACAGTGTTATCGCGGCTGGTTCTGAACGCGTGCGCCGGCGCAAAGCAGGTTGCCGATCTGTTTGCCGGGATCGGCCCATTCGCGCTGCGGCTTGCCGCTTCGGCTCGCGTGCAAGCCTTCGACGCCGACGAAGAGGCCATCGCCGCGCTCAAGCGCGCCGCCGAGTCGACCGAGGGCTTAAAACCAGTCGAAGCGAAGCGGCGCGACCTCTTCAAATCTCCCCTGTCGGGCGCAGAACTCGCGCGTTACGACGCCGTCGTGTTCGATCCGCCTCGTCAAGGTGCGCAGGCGCAATCGCGTGAACTTGCGGTGAGCGGCGTTCCGACAATCGTCGCGGTGTCGTGTAACCCTGGCACGTTCGCACGCGACCTGCGCCAGTTGATCGACGGCGGCTATCGTTTATCGACAGTCACTCCCATCGATCAATTCCGCTATTCGGCCCACGTCGAGATCGTCGCGCGGCTGAAAAAATAACAGATGATCGAGCTTCGCGTTTCATGATATTTCAGCCTCCGTTCAACGCCGTCTCAGCACGCAAAGGATCACTCAAAAATGGCTAGCGTCCTGTTTTCGCCCATTACACTGCGCAATCTCACCTTGCCCAATCGCGTCGTGGTGTCGCCGATGTGCCAATACAATTCCAATGACGGCTCCGCCAATGACTGGCACCTGATGCATCTGGGCGGCTTTTCCCTCGGCTGCGCCGGGCTCGTGATGTGCGAGATGACCAACGTCAATCCGCAAGGCCGGATATCGCCGAAATGCGCAGGCCTTTGGTCCGACGACAATGAAGCGGCGCTTAAGCGCGTTCATGACTTCTGTCGGACCTATGGCGTGGCCAAGCTCGGCGTTCAACTCGCCCATGCCGGACGTAAAGGTCCGACCACGCCGCCCGCTGCGGGGGCCAAGCCCATTTTGACCAAGGAGGAAGGCGGCTGGACGCCCGAGGCGCCTTCGGCAATTCCCTACGATACCGGCTGGCCGGTGCCGCACGCGATGACGAAGGACGACATCAACCGCTGCATCGGGGAATTCGCCGCCGCGGCCAAGCGTATCGAGCGGATCGGCTATGACGTCATCGAGTTACATGGCGGCCATGGCTATCTTCTGCATCAATTCATGTCGCCGATTTCCAACCAGCGCACCGACGAATATGGCGGCTCAACTGAGAACAGAATTCGCTTTCCTATAGAGGTTTTCGAGGCGGTGCGAAAAGTCTTTCCCGAGCAAAAGCCGATCGGCATGCGGATCTCAGCGACTGATTGGGTCGACGGCGGCTGGACGCCGGAGGAGGCCGTAATCTTGGCCAAGGAGCTCAAGAAACGCGGCATGGACTACATTGACGTCTCCAGCGGTGGACTCGACCCGCGGCAAAAAATCCCGTTAGCGCCGGGCTATCAGGTTCCGTTCGCCGAGAAAGTGAAGAAGGAGAGCGGCATCGTCACCATGACCGTCGGGCTGATCGCCGGTTACCGCCAAGCCGAAGACATCGTGGCGTCGGGGAAGGCCAACATGATCTGTCTGGCGCGCGGCGCGATGTGGGATCCGCGCTGGGCATGGCACGCCGCCGAGGAGCTCGGCGCCGAAACCCCCTATGCCCCGAAGATGATGGGCTGCCATCCCAAGCTGCGGCCGCAACTGTTTCCGAACAGAGCGCAGGCGGCGAGCTGAACAGTACGTTACCGCCTACATAACGTAGAGCCGATCCGGCAACTCGTTCGGAGAACCGTCGGGCGGCGCGTGCATCGCCAGCACCGCGCCGCACCGCTCGACAGCGGCGATCAATCCGGCCGTGACGCGGCCGTCGCGCATTTGCGCGGTCAAGGTGTCGATCGCGTCCTGCCATTCCGCATGCTGCACTTTTGCAGCAATTCCTTCATCGGCGACAATTCGCGCATAGTGCTCGGCAAGCGAAACGAAAATCAGCACCCCGGTACGGTTCCTCGTCCGGCTGATGCCGCGCACCACGAACTGTTCGAGCGCGGCGCGGTGCGCCCGCGCCCTCTGGAGCGCGCGTGGAACGAGCAGAAGCCGCAGCGGCATCCAGGAGAAAGCCAGACCGGCGACAATAAAGACGAGAAGCTGAAGCAAAAAAATCCGTTGCACACTCCAGTGCGTGAAATGAATGAGCGGCCAAGGCGTAAATAGCGCAAGTGCGCTCGCCCATAGGATGGGGACATGCGCATAGGCCGACGAAGAATGGGCAAGCACACAGACGATCTGGCCGCTGGTGCGTTGCTCCGCCTCGCGGATCGCAGTCGCGACGGCCTCGTGATCTTCCTGCGTGAAATGCACTACCATCCCCCTGAGGCTCCGCCACCGCCGGACCAGCCACCGCCGCCGGAAAATCCGCCACCGAACCCACCGCCGGATCCGCCGCCAAATCCCCCACCCCAGGATGACGGGCCACCATATGGAATGAAAACCGGACCGACGCCGCGCCGCGCGGTCCTGCCCGGGCCGCCGCCGCCCGCATTACGGATCAAATACCAGCAAATGAAAACAAACAGCAGGAAAAACAAAAGCGAAAACAGTTCGTCGAAGCCTCCCGAGGATTCGTCCTGACGGACGTCGATTTTGGGCTGCCAGTCGGCAGTGTCGCCGCTCAGCACGCCGATAATGCCGTCGACGCCGCGCTGGATTCCGCCGGCATAATCGCCGGCCTTGAAGCGCGGAACCACGACGCTCGAAATGATCACCGATGACAGCGCGTCGGTCAGCGTGCCTTCGAGACCGTAGCCGACCTCAATGCGCACCTTGTGTTCGTTCGGCGCAATAAGGAACAGCACGCCGTTGTTCTTTTGCGCCTGACCGAGTTTCCAGGTACGGAACAGCTCATTGGCGTAGGTCTCGACATCGCTGCCTTGCAACGAACTTACGGTCGCGACGACAAGCTGAATGCCGGATTTGGCCTCGAGATCTTTCAGCTTGGCCTCGAGATCGGTGCGGGTCGCCGCGGTCATAATGTTGGCCTGATCGACCACACGTCCGGTTAACGGCGGGAAATTAAGCGCGAAGACGGCGGATACGAGACAGAAGAATAAAGCCGTCGTTGCGAACCCCACGGCGCCAAAGCTATCCAGCCCGCGTTTCTGGGCTTCTTCACCTCGTGTTTCGCTGCGGGCTCGCAATGAGGCAAGCACGTTTAGAACTTCACTTGCGGTGGCGTAGAGGCGCCTTCGTTGGCCGCAAATTCCGCCATCGGCTTTTCGCCAGAAAATGCCGTTTTCGCCCAAATGACCGTCGGGAAAGTACGCAGCGCCGTGTTATAGGCGCGCACCGCATCAATATAGTCGCGCCGCGCTACCGCGATGCGGTTCTCGGTGCCTTCGAGCTGCGATTGCAGCGCCAGGAAATTGGCGTTGGATTTAAGATCGGGATAATTCTCCGTCACCGCCAGCAGTCGGCCGAGCGCCCCGGTCAACTGGTTCTGTGCGTCCTGGAACGCCTTCACCTTTTCAGGATCGGCAAGATCGGAAGCGTCGAGTTTGATTTGCGTTGCCTTGGCGCGCGCCTCGACCACCGCAGTAAGCACGTTTTTTTCCTGCGCGGCGTAGCCCTGCACGGTCGACACCAGATTGGGGATGAGATCGGCGCGGCGCTGATATTGATTTTGGACGTCTGACCATCGTGCCTTGGCCGTTTCTTGGAGCGTCGGGATAGTATTGTAGCCGCACGCCGACAGCGTAAGACCGAGGCCTATTAGCGCCAAAGTTACGCGGATTTTGCCAAAAAAATCAAATAAATTGCTCATGTCGACCTCCTCATTTTATATGAGACGCGAGATTTCGACGATTGGTTCACCCCTCCATCGGCTCTGTCCCCACGATCTCGATACCGAACCCGGAAAGCCCAACATAAGTGGTCGGTCGTGACGATGTAATGAGCCTGATCGAATTGACGCCAAGATCCTTGAGGATCTGCGCGCCCAAACCGACCTCGCGCCACTGGCGCGTGCGGGCCTCGTCGGAAGCGGTGTCAGACGATCGAGGGATCGAAATCACCGGTACGCCCGCGGTGCCATCGCGCAGCAGTACCAAGACTCCCCTACCCTCGGCCCTGAACCGCGCCAGCGTCTGATGGATCGGCTTGGCGCCGCCGAACACGTCGGAAATGATGTTGGCGCGGTGCAGCCGGGTCAATATGTTCTTACCGTCGCCGATTCGCCCATGAACGAAAGCCATGTGGTGAACGGGGTCGAATGGCGTGAGGAAGGCGTAGCCGCTCAAAGTTCCGATCTCGGACTCGACGGGGAATTCGCCGACCCGCTCGATGAGTTTGTCGCGCGCCTGCCGATAGGCGATCAGTTCGGCAATCGTAATCCGCTGCAGCTTTTGCCGCTGGGCAAAGGCGACAAGTTCATCACCACGCGTCACGGTTCCGTCATCGTTCATGAGTTCGGCAAGTACTCCCACCGGCGGCAACCCCGCCAGCCGGCACAGGTCGACGCAGGCCTCGGTGTGGCCCGAGCGCATCAGCACGCCGCCCTCCTTGGCTACCAGAGGAAAAACATGGCCGGGCCGCACGAAATCGGACGGACCCGAATTGCCGTTGGCCAGCGCACGAACGGTGTTGGTGCGCTCTTCGGCGGAAATTCCGGTGGTAAGGCCGTGACGAACGTCGACCGAAACGGTGAATGCGGTACCGAGCGGCGCATCGTTGAGCGCCACCATCGGATCGAGATGCAGCCGCCGCGCTTCCTCCGGCGCCAGCGGCGCGCAGACGATGCCGGACGTGTGACGGATGATAAAGGCCATCTTCTCCGGCGTGCACAGACTCGCCGCAACGAAAAGGTCGCCCTCGTTCTCGCGGTCATCGTCATCAGCGACGATGAGGAGCTCGCCGCGCGAAAAGGCCGCGATGGCTGTTTGGATCCGTTGATGCGCGTCGTCCATCCTGACCGACTACTTCCCGTGTTTGGGCATGATCCGGAAAAAGCCCGCCCGGACGCGATCCGGGATCAAAGCCGGTTTATAGCAGCAAATCCGACCCGTCGATTGCGTTGCGCGCACTAGCGCGCCGGCCGCGTTAACGGCCATGCCGGATTTTGTCCGACCTGGCCGCGCTGGCGTAGATAGTGGTCCGCGATCACGCAAGCCACCATCGCCTCGCCGATCGGCACTGCGCGAATGCCGACACATGGATCGTGCCGGCCGGTCGTCGAAATTTCTGTCTCGCCACCGTAACGATCGAGCGTGCGTCGCGCGATGAGTATCGACGATGTCGGCTTGACCGCGAAACGCGCCACCACTGGCTGCCCGGTTGATATGCCGCCGAGAATGCCGCCGGCATTGTTGGACAAGAACAGCGGCTTGCCGTCATTGCCCATGCGCATCTCATCGCCATTCTCTTCGCCGGTAAGTTCGGCGGCGCCGAAGCCGGCGCCGATTTCAACGCCCTTGACGGCATTGATGCTCATCAGCGCACCAGCGAGATCTCCGTCAAGTTTGCCGTAGATCGGCGCGCCCAATCCAGCGGGTACACCGTCGGCGACAATTTCAATGACGGCCCCGATCGATGAGCCACGCTTGCGTAGACCGTCGAGATAGTCGCCGAGCACTGCCGCCATCTTGACGTCGGGACAGAAAAATGGATTGCGCTCCACCTCGGTCCAATCCCAGTTTGCGCGGTCGACGCGATGCGGCCCCATTTGCACCAACGCGCCGCGCACGTTCATGCCCGGCACGACCTTGCACGCTATCGCGCCGGCCGCGACGCGCATTGCGGTCTCGCGTGCCGACTGACGGCCGCCACCGCGATAATCGCGCAGGCCATATTTGACATCGTAAGTGTAGTCAGCGTGACCAGGCCTGTATTTGTCCTTGATGTCGGCATAATCCTTCGCGCGCTGGTCCACATTATCAATCACGAGGGCGATGGGCGTTCCAGTCGTCACTTGTTGAGCGGTCGCCTCATCGATGAACACGCCGGAGAGAATTCTGACGGTATCGGGTTCCTGGCGTTGCGTCGTATAGCGCGACTGGCCCGGCCGGCGCCGGTCCAGGTAGGGTTGGATATCCGCCTCGGTAAGCGGAATCCGCGGCGGACAACCATCGACCACACAGCCGATCGCCGGCCCATGGCTTTCGCCGAAGGTCGTAACCCGGAATAAATGACCGAACGTATTGAACGACATGGCCTGGTTGCGACGCTTAATGGCTTGAATACCGGCAAGCCGACCTGCTTGTTGTTGGTAACCCGCGCATTTTGCATGGTCAAACGCGTTGCTCACTCCGCCCGGCGCTCGAGATGCGGAAAACCGGCTACAGTCCTTCGCGCCTGCAAAAATTTTGCCGGCGAAATGGGCAGTGTCTCATCGATGCTTAACGCTAATCATTCATGTTGTGTTCATGTCGCTGAACGGCGATTAATAAGAAACTGAACATCCGTTAAGATACGGAAAAATAAGCGTTATTTTGGTTTTTTGATTGCGATGACAACGTCACTTGTGCCATTCTTATCCGCGGCAAGGGGGCGAGGGCCTAGGGACACAGATCGGGCGGAGATCAAAGCCCGCGACTTGAACCAACCCTGCCGTAGGTTCATCACAAACATCGAGGAAGAAAACCATGGCTGCGAAGAAGAAAAAGAAAAAGTCTGCGAAATCGAAGTGAAGTGAGCAGGCCTCGTATTGGGGCCATGCCAACGGGAGCTTCGAATTTTGCGAGGTCCTCGGATCTCGCCAAGCGGCTGAACAAAGTTCGGCCGCTTTTGCTTTAGCGAGGCGATCTTGAGGCGTCAGGCGTAGCGCGACATCGTGCCATCCGCGAAGACATAGACGACGCCTTGCTCGATCGGAGCATGGGTTGCCTCTTCCTCCGGCAAGATATCCAAGAGCGCCATCAGCACACGGACACCCCCGCCATGCGCAGCAACGACGGTGTCACGCGTCAAGGAAGCGTGCCAGTCGCCGATACGCGACGCGACTTGGCGATAGCTTTCGCCCGCGGGCGGCGCAAAATCCCATTTGTCGCGGTCACGTTCCGCCAACACGCCCATCGTCTGAGCTTCGATCTCGGGTAATGTCAGGCCTTCCCAATTGCCGTAAGCGATTTCAACCAATCTTTCATCGATGTCGTATTCGAACGGATCAAGCCCAAGCGTGGCGCGCAGCACTTCCATTGTCTGGCGCGCGCGCGTGAGCGGACTTGATAGATAGGCGAGTTCGCGGGCCTGTCTTTGGTCACGCGCGAACAATTCATGCAGCAGCATTCCGCATTCGGCGGCTTGCCGTCGTCCATGTGCGTTCAGCTCCGTATCGAGACGGCCCTGCAGGCGGCCTTCGAGGTTGAAGTCGGTCTCGCCATGTCGAACGTAGTAGAGGACCGGCATGCTCGCGCTTCCAACTTTTGCGTGCAACGAGTCCCGGATTTTTTGATTTGACGGAACGGGACGGAAAACGAGCGACGCGCTATTCCTTACCGACAGAGATATCCGGCGCGTCCGGATGCTTCATGCCGACGATATGATAACCGGCGTCGACATGATGCACTTCGCCCGTCACCCCTCGCGACATGTCCGAGAGCAGGTATGCGCCTGCATCGCCGACCTCCTCGATGGTGACGCTGCGGCGAAGCGGCGCGTTGTGTTCGTTCCATTTGAGAATGTAACGGAAGTCGCCGATGCCGGACGCGGCAAGGGTCTTGATCGGCCCTGATGAAATCGCGTTTACACGAATGTTTTTTACACCGAGGTCGGCGGCCAGATAGTAGACCGACGCCTCGAGCGCAGCTTTGGCGACGCCCATGACATTGTAGTGCGGCATCCATTTTTCCGACCCGTAGTAGGTCAGCGTCAACATCGAACCGCCATTCGGCATGAGTTTCTCGGCACGTTGAGCGATCGCCGTGAACGAATAGCAGCTGATCAGCAGCGTCTTGCTGAAATTGTCCGCCGTGGTGTCTATATAGCGTCCATCCAGCTGATCCTTGTCCGAGAAGGCAATGGCGTGGACCAAAAAATCAATCGTGCCCCATGCCGACTGCACGGCTTCGAAGGCGGCGTCGATGGTCTTGGGCTCCATGACGTCGCAATCGCCGACGACAATACCGCCGACTTCCTGGGCGAGCGGCTCGACCCGTTTTTTCAGGGCGTCGCCCTGATAGGTGAAGGCAAGATGGGCACCGTGCGCCCGGCAGGATTTGGCAATACCCCAGGCAAGCGACCGATTGTTGGCAACCCCCATAATGAGGCCGCGCTTGCCGCGCATGAGGCTCGAGGCTTCCGACATTATGTACACCCGATACGGCGATTTTTCAGCCCCGGCCTCCCTATGGCATAGGGTAGTTGGACCATCAAGTTGAAGCCCAAAAAGCGGAATAGACGGCAACCGGTGGTGTTGTTGAATTCGGGCGCGGTTTATAAGATGGATCGGCGCATCCTAATTGGTTAACGCCTAAGGAGAAGCTTTGAGCGATTTCCGGGAGCAAATAGAGGCGGCAATCCCGGCGCTGCGACGGTATGCGCGTGCACTCACCCGCGACGCTGAGACGGCCGACGACATCGTGCAGGACACGCTGGTGCGAGCGTTGCGCTCCGAGCACCTGTTTCACGGCGGAGATATGCGCGCATGGCTCTACACCATCCTTACCAATCTCAATCGTAACAGGCTTCGTACACTGGCGCGGCGGCCCGTGCTGGCGCCGATCAAGGATAGCGACGTCACGACCGCCGGTCCCGACTCTGGAGGACGCGATATCGTTCGTGCACTCCAGACGCTCACCGAAGAACAGCGGTCCGCTTTGCTCCTTGTAGTGCTCGAGAGTCTGACCTATCGCGAGGTTTCCGAGATCCAGGCCGTACCGATCGGCACGGTGATGTCGCGTTTGGCCCGTGCACGTAACGAAATCAAAGCCTACCTAGATGGCGAGCGTCCGGCGCTCAGCCGCGTGAAGTGATGAAGAGGCAAGATGATGACTGACCGAGATCACAGTGTGAGCGAAGCAGAGCTCCATGCCTATGTCGATGACGAGCTGCCCCCTGATCGTCGCAGCGCCGTCGACGCATGGCTTGCCACACATCCCGACGATGCCGCCCGAGTTGCCGCCTGGCGTAGGCAAATCGAACTCATTCGCGAGCGTTTCGGCCACGTGGTCAGCGAAGTTCCGCCGCAGCGGCTGAGTATCGAGCGTCTTACGCAGCGTCGTTACGGCGCCATTGCCGCCGCTATCGCCGCGACTGTCGCGGCGTTCATCATTGGCGTCGGTACCGGCTGGAACGCGCGCGGCATCGAAGTCGCCAGACCTTCCGAGCTGGCGCAATTCACCAGCGACGCGCTCGTTGCGTACCGGCTCTATACGGTCGAAGTCCGCCATCCGGTCGAAGTTACCGGCGACCAGCGACCTCATCTCGTGGAGTGGCTATCGAAGCGCGTCGGTTCGCCGTTGCACCCGCCCGAACTCGACAGAGAGGGATTGAAGCTCGTCGGCGGTAGGTTGTTGCCCGGCCCAACCGGTCCGAGCGCGTTCTTTATGTACGAGAATTCATCCGGCGAACGCTTCACCCTCTATTGCGGACGCGTCAAAGACGAACAGACCGCGCTACGCTATACCAGCGGCGACAAAAATGCCGCCTATTACTGGGTCGATCAGAATTTGGCCTATGTCCTGAGTGGGCCGGCGCAGGCCGATACGCTTCGTGAAATCGCTCAGGCAGCGTACGACCAGATCGATCGCCGCACTCCGCCGTTGCGGGGCGGGTGATTGGGTTCGGTCTTTGTGCGAAAAACCGGCTGGAATGTTTGGGTCCGGGCGTTTCAGCCGCTCCGATACGGCGATCTCACTGCGGACCCGACCCTAGCAGGCTCCGCAAATCACATGTCTTTGCGCGGATTATAGGGCTTGCCCGACTGCCATTTCTTCATCAGCGCATCGAATTCGTTGTCGCCACGTTCCGGCAACGCAATGCGTACCGTGGCGAGGAGATCGCCGCGACCGCTCTTGGCAGGAAAGCCCTTGCCTTTGATCCGGAATGTGCGCCCGCTCGACGTCCACGGCGGAATGGTGATTTCAACGGGCTTGTCGAGAGTGGGGACGCGGACCTTAGCGCCGAGTGCCGCCTCATACAGGGTCACCGGCAAATCAAGCCGCAGATCTGCACCTTCAAGCGTGAAAATCGGGTGAGGCGCGATCGAGACGGTGATTAGCGCATCGCCGACGCCCGACTGCCCGGCCATGCCCTGGCCCTTCAACCTAATCTGCTGTCCGTTGGTGATGCCAGCAGGGATCTTGACTTCCACGTCCTTGCCGGTCGGCAGCCGTAGCCGCTCCGTCACGCCTCGCGCCGCTTCCGGAAGCGTCACTGTGAGCGAGGCATGAACGTCGGCGCCGCCGCCGAAATCGTCGGTCTCGTAACGCGATCGGGCGCCGCCTCGGGCGCCGCGTCCCATATGGCCAAAAGCTTCTTTGAGGATATCTTCGAAACCGCCAAATCCGCCGCCGCCCCGCCCTGCCCTGGTCGTGCGGGTAAAGCCCTCCGGACCGAAGCCGAAGGATTCAAAATTCGCATCTGGACCGAAGCCGGCGCCCGGCCTGGCACGAGCCCCACCGAAGCCTTCAAAGCCGTGAAAGCGGGGCTTGCCCTCCGCATCGATCTCACCGCGATCGAAGGCTTTGCGCTTATCCTCATCGCCCAATAGTTCATGGGCCGCGTTCAACTCGGCAAAGCGAGTCGCCGCTTTTGGATCGTTTTTGTTGGCGTCGGGATGCAGCTTTTTCGCAAGCCGGCGGTAAGCACTCTTGATATCGCCAGCGCTCGCCTTGCGATCGACGCCCAAGACTTCATAGGGATCACGCATCCCCGAAAAACTCCGCCGCAAATTTGGGCCAGCCCAGCCCATCCCGCTTTGAGTTAGCAGTCACTTCAATGTGGGCATAAAAAACCGCAATGCAAACCCGAATCGGCTGTAATGCGGCGATGGTAGCTCGCTCAGCGTGACTTAAGGGACTTAAGCCGCTTTACCTCCCAGGCGCCGCTGGCGGTGCGGCAGGCGGCGCCCTGGAGCCAGTCCTGCGACTCGCCATGCACATAGCTGGCAAGGAAATCGCGGCAGGGCATGCCGGCCTCGGTAAAAGAATTTGCCAGCGGCATGATATTGCCACGGGCGCCGGTCTGCGGATTCTGCCACGGCACGCTGGTGTCCTTGCCGCCGCGCGACAAAACATTTGAAACCGCAACGCGCGCATAAGCGAGATCAAGTTCCGCTCGCGGGGATGGATTGGCGGCTGGAGCGGCGGAGGTCGGTATAATCGTGCCGGTCGTCTGCGGGTCGCTGTCGTCGGTCGAGACGAGAGAGGCAAGCTTGTAGGAGCAGCCGGAAACGACAACCGCGCATGCCAAAGTCATGATGGCGGCAGGTCCAATACCGTGCGAACGGCGCCAAAATGATAGATGCCATAGCCGCCGACATAGGCGCAGCGCCGCCGTTCTATTATTATATAGAGACCGGCGGCACGCTTCACGACCGTCCCACGCAAGCACTTGGGTACTCCGACAATGTCCGATGCGGCGCCTATAGAACACCCGGCATGGTTAACGGGCGGTGACTTCACCGAGGCCGACGAGCCGTTGCGCCTGTTTGCCGCTTGGTTCGCCGAAGCCAGACGATCGGAACCGGTTAATCCCGAAGCGATGACGCTTGCGACCGTCGACGCCTCGGGTTTGCCGAACGCGCGGATGGTGCTCTTGAAGGGCTTCGACGACCGCGGTTTCGTCTTCTACACGAACGCCGACAGCACCAAGGGCCACGAATTGGCCGCCGCGCCGAAAGCCGCATTGACGTTTTACTGGAAATCGCTGCAGCGCCAAGTGCGCGTACGCGGTCACGTTGAGACGGTATCGGCCGAGGAAGCCGACGAGTATTTTGCCTCGCGTTCGCGCATGGCACAGATCGGCGCCTGGGCCAGCAAACAGTCGACTGCGCTTGAAAGCCGCCTTGCTTTCGAGAAGGCGATTGCACGCTTCACGGCGAAGTTCGCGATTGGTGCGGTGCCGAGGCCGCCCTACTGGTCGGGCTACCGCGTCGTGCCGCAGCAGATCGAGTTCTGGCAAGAGCGGCCGTTCCGCTTGCACGACCGCATCGCGTTTACGCGCGAGACTTCCGGTGCGTCGGCTTCGAAGGCGGCGGCTTCGAAGAAGGCTTGGGTCAAGACGCGGCTTTATCCATGAGCATATTGGCGATTTCCAGGATCGAAACACCGAAACAGCTTACCGCCGCTTGACTGGGATGATGCGATGCCGACAAGCAATCAGCCGCGACGAACACTGCTCCTGACGGGGGCTAGCCGTGGAATCGGCCACGCCACGGTGAAGCGTTTCTCCGCCGCCGGTTGGCGCGTTATTACCTGCTCGCGCCATCCTTTTCCGGAGAATTGTCCGTGGGAGGCGGGACCGGAGGACCATATTCAAGTCGACTTGTCGGATCCTGAAAGTACCGAAGCGGCGATCGCCGAAACTAAGCGCCGCCTCAACGGCGAATTGCACGCGCTTGTCAACAATGCCGCGATCTCGCCGAAGGCGGCGGCCGGCAAACGCCTTGGCTCGATAGAAACCGCGCGCGAGGATTGGCATCAGGTCTTCCAGGTGAATTTTTTTGCGCCGATCATGTTGGCGCGCGGATTGCTCGACGAACTGAAAACGGCCAAGGGTTCAGTCGTAAACGTGACCTCGATCGCCGGTTCGCGCGTGCACCCGTTTGCCGGCGCGGCCTATGCCACATCGAAGGCGGCGCTGGCGGCGCTGACGCGGGAAATGGCCGCGGACTTCGGCCCGTTCGGCATTCGCGTCAACGCCATAGCACCGGGTGAGATCGACACCGCGATGCTGTCGCCGGGAACCGAGAAGATCGTCGAACATATTCCGATGCACCGGCTGGGCACACCGGACGAGGTGGCAAAGATCATCTACGTGCTGTGCACAGACACCGCGTCCTACGTCAACGGCGCCGAGATTCATATCAACGGCGGCCAGCACGTCTAGCAACTTCGCCTTCGGCGGAGGATGCCGAATTTCATTGCGCGACAAACACCTCTTGCGGCAATCGGGGCTGCGACTCTCACACGGCATGGTGGGGCGCTCGGCCAAGGCATTCGCGCGGCCGTCGGCCTCAAATCGTTATCGGCGCTTCCGCAGGACTCCCCGAGCGCGCAGTCGACCTTCAGCGCGGCGTATTTTGCGCTCAGCTTGATGATCGGGTTCATTGCCGGCGTGCTCGCGGGTATCACGATCGGCTTGGACACTTTGCTCGCAATCGACGTGAAAAACTTGAAGGTTTTGATGGGTATAGCCGTCGCTGGCTATGCTGGAGCGGACTTCATCGAGAACGCGCTTTCTATTGTCATTCCGAGTAGCTCCGTACCGCCAAGCGGTGCTGCCCCCACCGCTTCGGCGCAAGATGTTAAGATCGAAACACTCACGGCAAATACGCAGGCGCTGACGAATTCCGTTACTGCACTCACGAGCGCCGTTGCGGCGCTGCCAGCGGGCACGATCGCACCGACGCCGCTCGCAGCCGCGCTCCACAGCGTGGCGCCGGGAGTCAATACTCAGATCTGGGCACCGGCGCTGACTTCGGCCTTCGCCAAATACGATATGATGACGAATAGGCGAATGGCCGCCGCCATCGGCCAATTCCTGGTGGAGGCCGGGGCGAATTTCCATGAATTGCAGGAAAATATGACCTACAAAAGCGCGGCCTGGATCGCGCAAGTTTTTCCGCGTGTGTTTAAAAGCGAGGCTGAGGCCGAGCCCTACGTGAACAATCCGGTCGCCCTCGCTAACAAAGTCTATGCCAACTACGACGGCAACGGCGATGAGGCGTCGGGAGACGGATACCGGTTCCACGGCGGCGGGCTAATCCAACTCACCGGACGCAATGAATATGCGAGCTTTGGCGCGACGGCCGGGATGACGGCTGAAGAAGCGGCTGGCGCGGCGCAACGCCGACCGGCGCCGCACTCTCGGGGTGCTGGTATCTGGAGTCGAAAGGATGCCTTCCCTATGCCGATGCTTGGAACATTGACGAAATAACATTCCTGGTGAACGGCAGGGCGATGCTGGGCCGCGCTCAACGCGCTGCGTATTCAAATGCAATGCTGGCTGCGCTCGGCGCAAATCAGGCCGCTTCCGATGTGGCCTGAGATATCCCGTCATCGCACCTGGAAAACCAGCTTGCCGTGGAAATGGCGTCCCTCGCTCAGGCGATGCGCGTCGGCTGCCTCCGACAGACGATAGAGCTTGATCGCGGGCGGTCGCACCGCCCCCGTCTGTACGAGTTCGGCGACGCGCTCCATGGCCTGCCGCGAGCGGCCGACCGGAGGCCGCAGCGAGGTCACGTCGCTGCGAGTGGGTTTGGGCGCTTCCACACCGGACGCAATAAATGCGGCACGGCCGCCGGGCTTGAGCACCGCGAAAGACTTCTGCGCCACGTCGCCGCCGACCGTGTCAAACACGGCATCGCAGCCACTCACAACCTTTGTGAAATCTTGCGCATTGTAGTCGATTACCTCGTCGGCTCCGAGAGCGCGGACATAATCGCGGTTTGCCACGCTCGTTGTCGTGATCACGCGCGCGCCGAGATGCTTGGCGAATTGAATAGCGAAGCCCGCGACCCCGCCTGCGCCGCCCTGGATCAAAATCGTCTCGCCGCGCCGCAGCTGCAAAGTGTCGGCAATCGAACTGACGGCCGTCAAACCGGTCAAAGCCACGGCAGCCGCTTCAGCGTGCGAAAGAGTTTGCGGCTTAATCGCGACAATTACGGCTTTGATCGCGATCTTTTCGCAGTAGGTCCCTTCCCTGCCGGCCTCGAGGACGCCGAAGACGGCATCGCCGATCTTAAGATCGCCGACGCCGACGCCCAACGCACTTACCGATCCGGAAAAATCCCGACCCGGAACGAGAGGAAATTTAGCGTCGGAATGCCGCGGATATTGGCCCGAGCGAAACTTCCAATCAGCAGCGTTAACGCTGGCCGCAACCACGTCGACGACCACTTCGCCGGCCGCGGCAGCCGGATCCGGCAGGTCTCCATATTTCAGGACATCGGGCCCGCCGAATTGCTCGAAATAAGCAGCTTTCATCGGATTCCGGCCTCTCGTTTCACAAAGATCGACGCTCAAACATAAGGCAGTCTGCGCGCTTCCTTGCTGCAAGGTGACCTAATCTCGCGAGAGCGTCCAGCGCCACGCCGCACGAGACTTGCCGCACAAAAAACATGGGATAGACTGCGCGTAGGCGTCGTCTCGTCGGGACGACCGCAGCTTTTTTCCAGGGAGGTAGGAATATGAACAAATCCGAGAAGCGCGGCTTGTTCGCGCCGAAATTAGCGCTGTTTTCAACAAGTGCGGCCATGCTCGCGCTGGCGTTTGCCGGACCGGCTGTCGCGCAGTCCGGCGAGCCGATTAAGATCGCCGTCATTGCCGAGGCCCAGGCTGTCGCCGGCTCTTCGATCCCGCAAGCGGCGCAACTCGCAGCCGACGAGATCAATGCTGCAGGCGGCGTCAACGGCCGCAAGATCGAGATTATTTCGTACGACGATCACTCATCCGCTGCGGAAGCGGTTCGCGCGTTTCAGCGCGCGGCCAGCGAAGACCACGTCAACGCGATCATCGCGAGCTACATCAGCGAGGTGGTGCTCGCGCTCGAGCCGTGGACCGGCCGCCTGAAGACCGTGATGGTGACGCCCGGCGCCGCTTCCGACGTGATTACCCAAAACATCGCCAAGGACTACAATAATCTGAAATACACGTTCCATGGCTACTCGACGTCGACCAGCATTGCCGACGCGACCTGCGACGCCGCGAAGGACCTTCTAGTCAACGATCTACACATGAAGACGGCCGTGGTCATGAGCGAGGACGCGGCGTGGACGACGCCGCTCGACGCCGAATACCTCAACTGCCTGCCGAAGATCGGCCTAAAAGTTCTCGACCATATCCGCGTCTCGCCGGACACGACCGATTTCACGCCGATTTACAACAAGATCGAAGGCGAGAAGCCGGACGTCATGATCACCGGCATTTCCCATGTCGGCGTGCAGCCGACCGTGCAGTGGAAGCAACAGGAAGTGCCGATTGCGATGTTTGGTGTGTCGTCGCAGGCGAGCAATTCCAGCTTCTGGCAGGACACCAACGGCGCGGTCGAGGGTGTACTTTATCAGGCCTTCTCCGGGCCGGGCGTCGCAGTGACGCCGAAGACCCTGCCGTTCGTCGCAGCGTTCAACAAACGCTATGGCAACAATCCGTCCTATTGCGGCTACACCGCCTATGACGAGGTCTATTATATCGCGGACGCGATTAAACGGGCCGGCTCGACAGACCCCGACAAGCTCGTCGACGCACTCGAAAAGACGGACTGGGTCGGAACGATCGGCCGCGTTCAGTTCAAGGGCAAGGACTCGCCAAATCCGCACGCGCTCAATATCGGTCCGACAACGATTACGGGTCTGATGCTGCAATGGCAGGAAGGCAAGCAGGTCAATCTTTGGCCGGCCAACGTTGCCAACGGCAAGCTGAAATTCCCGAAATTCATCAAAGTCGGCGTCGCCAATTGATGCGTCGTTGAAATACGCTTTCTCGAATCTCCCCGCCCGCCCCGCGAGCGGGGAGAATTCTTGTGGCAGCGCGAGAGCCCGGTTTGACCGATGCTGTTCTGGCAAATCCTGATCGACGGCTTCGCGATCAGTTCACTCTACGCACTGGGTGCAATGGGATTTGCGCTCATTTTCGGCGTGTCGGGAGTTCTCAATCTTTCCCACGGCGCGCTGATGGTCACCGCCGTCGTCGCCGCTTGGGCCGCGGGCAATGACTTGCACGCCGGGCCCTATGCCGGCGCAGCGCTAGGGATCGCTGTCGGCTTTGTTGCTTCGCTCGTCACCTATTTCCTCATCGTGCGCCCGCTGCAGCAAACGCGCAAAATCCGCGAAGAGGAAAAGGAGATTTTCATCCTCACTGCGACGCTGCTGTGGGGAATCATGATTCAAGAGCTGACCGCCTATCTCTATACCAACAATGCCAAAACCGTCGCTCCGATCGTCGGAGGCGTCGTTTCGATTGCCGGGGTGCGCACGCCGACGAACGAGATTTTCACGGCCGTCGTATGCTGGCTCGTCATTGGCCTATTGTGGCTCCTGGTAAACCGTACCCGTGCCGGCAAAGCCGTACTTGCGGCTTCGATGAATCCGCGCGGTGTGACGCTGCTTGGGATCGAACTTTCCAAGGTCTATGTCGCCGTTTGGGCGATTTATGGCCTGCTCGTGGGCATTGCCGGCGTGCTGCTCGGTATGTTTCTCGGCGTTTCGTCCTATAGCGTCGGACCGCTGACGGCGAGCGCATTTTCGATTGTCGTGCTCGGCGGTCTGGGCAGCGTATCGGGAGCTTTGATCGCTGCGTATGTCGTCGGCTATCTCGAAACGATAACCGCTTATCTCATTTCGCCGGCTTACCGGACGATTCCGGCGCTTCTGCTTCTTGTCGCGGTAATGTATGTCCGGCCGCGCGGACTGCTAGGGCGCCGCTGAAATGCGTTCCTTTTCCACAACTCATGTTCTTCTGATCGCGCTCGCGGCGGTGGTGCTGGCGTCGTTTCTACCGCTCGCCGTCTCCGGCTACATTCTCGGCCTGCTTACGCTTGCTTATTATTTTGGCGTCTTTGCCATGGCATGGGACCTCCTGTTCGGATTTGCGGGCGAGGTCAATTTCGGGCCTACATTCTTGATCGGCACTGGCGCCTACACGGCCGGTATCCTCGATAATCTCTACCAGCCGCCAATCTGGCTTTGCCTGGTCGCCGGCGCGCTCGCCGCGGTAGCCGGCGGCGTGATTCTGGCGCTCCCGGCGCTTCGCGTGCGGGGTCCGTATTTCGGCCTGACGACGCTGGTCGCCGTGCTGATGTTGCAGAACTACATCGTCGTCGACGCGAGCCTGACGGGGGGAGAAATCGGCCTCACGGTACCCGACGTCATCTCGATCAGCGACACCATCAACTACGAGATTGCGCTTTGGTTCATGGCGGTAAGCGGCGCCATCCTATTCGCGCTCTCGCGCTCGCCGGTCGGACTCATCCTGCAAGCGAGCGGCCAGGACGCAGTGCAGGCGGGTGCGCTCGGTTTCAACGTCTCCAAGCATAAGCTCACCGCTTTCATCATCAGCGCCTTCTTTTCGGGACTCGCCGGCGGACTATTGGTCTTTTACCTCGGCTCCGCTTCAGTGGGCACCCTGGTCGATATCACGGTCGGCGTGCAAATCATCATTGCGGCCGTGGTGGGCGGCCGGCGAACGATTTTGGGCGCCGTTCTCGGCGCACTCTTTTTGATAGCAATGAGCGAGGCCTTGCGCCCGCTCGGTGACTTGTCGAATTTCGTCGTATTCGCGATGGCGCTTGTCGTCGTACTGCTGTTTCCGAGCGGTTTCTTCGGCCTGCTTACACGATCAAAGGAACCGTCGTGAGCAACTGGGACGGTGCCTCTCTCATCGTCAGCGGCTTGACCAAGCGTTTCGGCGGCCTTGTCGCCGTGAAAGACATGGCGCTGAAGGTCGGCGCTGGCGAGATCCTCGGCCTGATCGGCCCCAACGGGTCGGGCAAGTCGACCGTAATGAAACTCATTATGGGGATCGAGCGTCCCGACAAAGGTTCCGTCCGTATTAACGGCACCGAAGTCGCCGGCTGGCCCTCGCATAGGATCGCGCGAATGGGCGCCGGGATCGTCTTTCAGCATTCCCGCCCCCTCCATCGCCAAACCGTGCTCGAAAACATCAAATTGGCGCTGCTGCCCGACAAACTGACCCGCCTGTTCGCCGATCCGGCGCTTGACGAACACGCCCGCATCATCGCGGCAAGGGTCGGCTTGAGCACGGTGCTTGATCGGCGTCCGGCCACATTGCCGTTTGCCGATCTGCGCAAGATCGAGGTCGCCAAGGCGATCGCCCGCGATCCTCAGGTGCTCCTGATCGACGAGCCGTTCGCCGGCCTTACATCGATGGAGACCGCCGCCTTCTCCGATCTCATTTGCGAGTTGCGCGATGACGGCCGCGCCGTGCTGCTTGTCGATCACAACGTGAAAAGCGTATCCCGCCTAGTCGACCGCGTGATCGCCATGTATGTCGGCGAACGGATCGCCGAAGGTACCGCCGAAGAGGTGATGCGTAACGAAACGGTCCGACGCGTCTATCTCGGCGGCAGCATTGAAACCGCGGCGCGCCCGGAATCTTCGTTCCGCGATAGCGCCGTGCCGTTCCTGGAAGTCGAAAATGTTAGTGTGCAATACGGCAAAGCGCAGGCGCTGCAAAACGTCTCCATCCACGTCCATGCCGGCGAATTCGTCTCGGTCGTCGGGCTCAACGGTGCAGGCAAGACAACGCTGTTCAATGCAATCTCGGGTTTCTTGCCTTATTCGGGCGACATCCGCCGCGAGGGGTCGTCGCTTCGCGGCCAGACGGCGGCAACGATCGCGCGGGGCGGCATCGTGCAATGCCCCGAAAGCCGCGAGCTCTTCACTGACATGACCGTGCGGGAAAATCTCGATCTTGGCGGCCAGCATCTAACGCCTGCCGAAGGCGCCGAGCAGATCGCTTGGCTGTTCGACTCATTTCCAATTCTCCGCGAACGTCAGAAACAGGCGGCGGGCACGCTGTCGGGCGGCGAACAACAAATGCTCACCCTAGCGCGGGCGCTGATGATGAAGCCCAAGCTTCTAATCCTTGATGAGCCGACACTCGGCTTGGCGCCGGTGATCCTCGAACAGCTTTCCAAAGCGCTCGAACGATTGCGGCAAACGACCGCTATTACCGTGCTGCTCGGCGAGCAGAACGTCACCTTTGCGCTGCCGCATGCCGACCGCGTTTATATGCTCGAACACGCGCGGATCGTCTGGGAGGGCGAGCCGGCGAAGTTCGCAGCCGGCGCCGGAACCGGCTATCTGTAGGCTGCCCTGCTCGAAACTCCTTCTCACCCGCGCAAGAAATCGAGGACCGCTGTCTCAGCCAGAACCGCTTGCGGAATCCCGTGGCGCGCGGAACGGGTGCGCTCCTCGGCAGTCTGTGTCGCCTGCAAATAAGCGCCGAGATGACGCGCCCGTTCGATGATCTTTTTATTGTCGGGCAGCCGCTCCGTTTCGAAGCGGCGGAGGGCGGCTTCGATGTCCTCGGCGTCAAGCGCCTCGGCGAGCGCCGCAGCGTCGTCGGCCGCCTTGGAAACCCCGGCGGCGACGTGCGGCCGCGCGACAAAGGCCGCATCGCCGATGATCGCGACCCGTCCGAAAGCAAGGTGCGGACTTTCCAGATCGTAAATCGGCTGCAGGATCGGCTCATCGATCAGGCGGACGATCTCGCGGAATTGGGGCGCCAACAGCCGCTCCGCCGCGGCGCGCATGGCGGCGATCAGCTCCGGCCGAATAAGCGGCGGGGGAATTGAGATCGAATGAACAACGCCGTTTTTGCCGGTAAGCAGTTGCCGCAGCTCGCTCGTCTCTTCCGCCGGGCGATACCACACCACGTTGTAGCGGCGCTGCCCCTCCCGCAGCTCGCCTTCCGGTCCGGCGACCGGATAGCCAAGGCATTGTTCGCCCGGCGGCAGGCAGAACGTCATCGCCATGTAGAGTTCGCGGTGGATGTCCGGCGGGATTGCGCGCTCGGGTAAAAGCGCCCGCCAGGCGACATATCCCGCGTAGAGCGGCGCGATATCGGGAAGGCATTGCTGACGCACCGTCGAACGCAACCCATCCGCGCCGATAAGCACGTCGGCGCGGATCGAACCGGCACCGCTAAAATGGGCAAGAACACCTCCGCCGCTTTGCTCTAAGGCCTCTAGGCTTCGACCGCGATGATAACGCTCCGCCGGGAAGGCATCGCGCAGCACTCCGTAGACCCGCTCCCAGGCGGTGAGCACCTGCGGACATTCGAGCGTCACGGTGACCTGGCCCGCCTGATCGAGGATCTTTCGCATGCTCATGGCAACGCCGAGATCGCGCGTCTCGAGCCCAAGCGCCTTCATGCGCGCGATCAACTTTGCCTGGGCGACGATGCCTGCGCCGCGGCCGGCCAGTTCCCTTTCAACCCGCTCGAAGACCTCGACGTCCCAACCGCGGCGGTGGAGCATCATCCCCGCCAAAAGGCCGCTCATCGAACCGCCAATCACCAGCGCTCGGCGTTTTGCCGTCATCGAGAATTCCCGCGATTTCCGAAGCTTTCCTCAGCCGGAAAGGTTTTCTATATTGTTCCTACCATCCTTGGAGAAACGCCATGGCTCTGACAATGACGGACAAAACGACCGACCATGCCGATAAATCGGCGTGGCCGCCAGCCATTGCGGCTGAATTCGAGCGCGAACGGCAAAACAACAACGGTTGCGTCGGCTCGATGCTTCTGTCGGAAAGCGAGCAGGTAAGGGTCTGGATGATCCGGCTGGCGCCTGGCGAGCGGATCGGCTTCCATCGCCATGTTCTCGATTATTTCTGGACTTCGGTCACCGGCGGACGTGGCCGTCAGCATGTCCATGACGGCAGCACGGTCGAATATACCTATCAGCCCGGCGAGACCCGTCACGAGACCTATGGACCGAGCCAGTACAAGGTCCATGATCTCGAAAATATCGGCGACAAGGAGATGGTCTTCATGACCATCGAATTTCTCAACAGCGCGAACAAGCCTCTTGCCATTCCGGAAAAGGTCCGAGCGGCAGCGTAGCTCGCCGGCCTTTTTTCGGCGCGTTGCCGCGCGGCGCGACTGATCCGGCGGCCGATGCGACCGATCCCCCCTGTTCGCCTTTCCTCACGCCGCCTCCCCTTGCGGGGGAGGCACGGCTTATTAGCCGAGGCGTAAAGTTTCCTAGCCAAGACGAATGCGTTGCTGCACACTCTTGCAGCCGGGTGGCTGAACAATGATTTTTTCGTTCGATCTTCTCATCAACGCCGTGGTCTCGGGCATTCTGATCGGCGGATTCTATGCCGCCGTGACATCGGGCGTTTCGCTTTCGTTCGGCATTCTCGACATCGTCAACATCGCCCATCCGGCCTTCATCATCCTTGGTTCCTACGTTGCCTACGCCGTCAATTCGAGCCTTGGAGTCGATCCGATTTTGACTGCGATCGTGATGACGCCCGCTTTCTATGTGCTGGGCGCCGCGATTTATCAGGTCTACTACGCCTCGTTCGAAAAACGCGGCCAGGAATCGTTACGGGGGCTCGCCTTCTTCTTTGGCCTGTTGTTTATCACGGAGGTTTCCCTCGTACTCTATTTCGGCGTCGACTATCGCTATGTCGATGCCCGCTATATCGGCCCGTCATTGCACTTCGCCATGCTCGATATCCCGTCGCGGATCTTGGTGCCCTGCTTGGTTTCGCTGTTGCTGATGGCAGTGCTGCAACTCTTCCTCACCCGTACATTTGTCGGCCGAGCCATCATGGCGGTGGCGCAAGATCAGCTCGCGTTGCGGCTGATGGCCGTCGACCCGATCAGGATCAAGCGCATCGCGTTCGGCATTTCGATCGCCACCGCCTCCCTGGCCGGCGCATTCCTCATTATCATTCAGCCGGTCGAACCTTCGGTGGGACGCGAATATATCGGCCGCATCTTCGCGATCTGCGTGCTTGGCGGGATGGGAAGCCTACCTGGGACCGTGATTGCGGCGATGCTGCTCGGCATCGTCGAGAGCATTACCTCTACATTCTACGGCCCGTCCTGGGCGCCGGCGGTGTCGTTTGGATTTCTGCTATTGACGCTGGCGGTACGGCCGGCTGGACTGCTGGGGCGATAGCCGTGCGCACCCCAACTTTTCTCCTCGTCTGTCTTGCCATCGGCGCTGCGGTGTTCGCCGCCTCGCTTGCGCTCGGCAATGACTACATTTTCTTCGCCGGCTATGTGGTGATGCAATATGTCGTGTTGAGTACCGCGTGGAACATCCTTGGCGGCTATTGCGGCTATGTAAATTTCGGCTCCGCCGCTTTCTTTGCTCTCGGCGCCTATTCGACGGTGGCGATCTATAAGCTCATCACCGAAAATGATTTTTATCGCATGCCCATGCCGGTGCTGATGCTGATTGGAGGCGCCGTGTCGGGCGTGGTGGGATTGGGCATGGGCTATCTGACCCTGCGGCTGCGCGGCGCGTTCTTTGCCATCGCGACGCTGGCGCTGGCCGTCGTGCTGCAAACGCTCGTCGTGAACTGGGATTTCGTCGGCGGCTCGCGCGGCGCCTATATCATTCGCCCGGAACAAATCGAGCCGATCGGGAATTATATCCGCTATTTGTTTCTAATCATGATGCTGCTTGCAGTGGCGGCGGTGACGATCGCGCGCATGATCGAACATTCGCGGCTCGGTTATGGCTTCGCCACCATTCGCGACGACGAACTTGCCGCCGAAGCCTCCGGCGTGCCGACGCTGCGGCTGAAGCTGATCGCCACGACCATTTCCGGGGCGCTGATGGGCATGGCCGGCGCGCCTTTTCCCTATTACATCGGCTACCTGCAGCCCGCGTCCACATTCGGACTGGACTATGCCGTCAACTCCATCGCCATGCCGCTCATCGGCGGCACGACGAGCTGGGTCGGGCCATTGATCGGCGCGGTGCTTCTCGGATCATTGCAGCAAATCGCCACCGTGACGATTTCATCGGCGGTAAACCTGTTGATCGTCGGCTGCCTCCTGGTCATCTTCGTCATCATTGCGCCGAACGGCATCGTCGGCTTGATCCACACTTATCTTCAGCACAAGCCGGAGGACTTTGTCGGCCGGCACCACGTCGACGCCGACGCGCCGGGACGAGTGCCATGATCCATGCAAGGCCGCTGCAAGGACCGCTGCAAGGACCGCTGCAATGACAGGCTCCGGGGATGGGTTGCTTCAAGTCGAAAATCTCGGCAAGCGCTTCGGCGGCTTTGTTGCGCTCGAAAACATTTCGCTATCCGTCGCGGCGGGTGAGCGTCTCGGCCTGATCGGGCCTAACGGTTCCGGTAAGAGCACGCTGGTAAATTGCATTTGCGGCACGCTGCGCAACGAATTCGGCAACGTGCGTTTCGGCGGACAAAAGCTCGACGGGCTCGACGCGCATGAGCGTACTCACCTCGGACTGGCGCGCAGTTTCCAACTGCCTCGCCCGTTCGTAAGCCTTAGTCTCGCCGACAATATACGCATTCCGCTCCTTTACACGGTCGCGATGCGCCCCGACCGTCGTCATACGCCGCACGAAGTGGAAGAACGCTGCGTCGCGCTGCTTGATGAAGTCGGTCTCGGCGATAAGGCGCGGCGCTTGCCGCGCGACCTTACCCAGGTCGAAATGCGTAAGCTCGAGCTCGCCCGCGCGATGGCATCGGAGCCAAAGCTTCTTATCGCCGATGAGGCGATGGCTGGACTCACGCACTCGGAAATCGAAGATATTCTGGCGTTGCTTGTTCGCCTGAACGAACAAGGCGTCACCGTTATTCTGATCGAACACATTATGAGTGCGGTGATGAGCTTTTCGCGCCGGCTTGTCGTCCTGGTTTCTGGTCGCAAAATCGCCGACGGCGCGCCCAACGACGTGATGCGCGATCCGGAAGTAGAGAGAGCTTACCTTGGCCAGTAGCATCACCATCGCCGGCATCCACGCCGCCTACGGCGCGGTCCGCGTCATCGACGACGTATCGATCGATGTTCGCGGCGGGGAGACGGTCGTTCTGCTCGGCACCAACGGCAACGGCAAGTCAACGCTCATGAAATGCATCATGGGCATGGTGCGGCCGAGCGAGGGCACGATCGTCGCCGAGATCGACGGCATCCATCACGATCTGATCGGCCGCACCACCGAGGATATTGTCAATCTCGGCATCGCGCTGGTGCCGGAGGGCCGCCGGCTGTTTCCGCTGTTGACGGTCGAGGAGAATCTCTTGCTCGGCGCCTTCCGCCCTGCGGCGCGGGTCGAACTGACGCGCAATCTGGCCGTTTGCTTCGAGACATTTCCGCGGCTTGCCGAACGACGACGCCAACTCGCCGGCAGCCTCTCCGGCGGCGAACAGCAAATGCTGACGCTTGGTCGCGCGCTGATGCTGGCGCCGAAAATCCTACTTGTTGACGAGCCGTCGGTCGGACTTGCGCCAATTCTCGTCAGCCGCACCATCGACGCTATCGCCGAAATGAAGCAGCGGTATGCCCTCACCGTCCTGATGGCGGAGCAGAATTTCAACCAAGCCATCCGCATCGCCGATCGCGGCTACGTCATCGTCCACGGCAAGATCGCCTTCGAAGGTCACTCCGCCGATGAACTCAACAACAACGATTTGATCAAGAAGTTCTACTTGGGACTGTGACCGCTTGGGACCGTAACCGCTTGGCCTATGACCGTTTGGGCCCGTGACTACTTGCGCTCGCGAGCCGCCTAGAGAAAATTACCGCACCGAAAAATTGAAATAGGTATCCGGGAACGGTTCGTTTCGCAGTGTGAAGTGCCACCATTCCTTTCCATAGCCACGAAAACCGTGTCGCCGCATTACGGCGGCAAGCAACATTCGGTTCGCATGTTGCTCGGCGCCGATCGTCGGATCGGCCGTCCATGATTTCGGACTGAAGAAATCGAACGGCGTCCCCATTTCCAATTCCCGGCCGTCCGCGCGCGTTAATGTCAGATCGGCGGTCGAGCCGCGCGAGTGACCCGAATGCGTAGCGATATAGCCGTCGCGAAACAGCGTGCGCTTGTCGACGTTTGGATAGAACTCCGCCTTCGCAATTTGATCGCCGGGATCGTGCGCCCAGCGCACGAAGTCGGCCACCGCGCGGACCGGCCGATAACAATCGAATACTTTCACCACGAGGCCGCGCGAGGCGACGTCGCGCGCGACTTCGCCCAGCGCATCGGCTGCGGCCGAGGTGAGCAAACAATGCGGCGCTTGATAACCGTCGATCGGGCGGCCGACGAAATTGTGTGATCCGGCATAGCGAATTTCGACGATCAGGCCCGGCACCACCGTCGCGGCATCGACGAACGTGTCGGGCCGCTGGTTTGTCGCGGCCGGCTCGGCGAGCACGATTTGCACGCTCGATGTCAGTGCAAGCGACAAGGCAAACGCCAGACCGAGTTTTAGCATCGCTCGATGATACCAGCGCACGTGCATTGCTATTCGCTGCTCGTTATTTTGCAAAGCGCCGACGCATCGCTGCTACGCGCGAGACACCGATTAGCGCGAACGAAAGAGAATTTCGCTCCACTGACGTCACTGCAGTCGCCGCAGCCATTTCTGTAATGAAATTTAATCATGGAAAAGATGATTTCAATTCATTCGTTGACATTCTTGTTGGAAATTTAATCACGAGAGAGATGATTCAAATTCATTCGTAGACATGTCTTGTTGAAAGTTCTGGAGCCATCTCGGAATAAGCCTGTTTGTTGGGTGTTAAAGCGGGCATTATGCAATGGTCTCCTTCATCCTCCTCCCCCACCGCAGGCCTGCCTAGGCCAAAGCCGTCAATGCCGCCTTCGCGCAAGCATCACAACAGAATCCGCGAACCAGTTCTCCAGAGCGCCGGTCGATTGTTTAACCGTCATGGTTTTAATGCCGTGTCGATTGACGATGTCATGGCCGAAGCTGGACTCACACGCGGAAGCTTCTATTGTTATTTCTCGTCGAAGAGCGATCTTTACGCGCAATCGGTTGCGCGCGTCGTCCAGGGAGATCAGGAAAGCGCTAACGGCAGCGGGTCGGAGCGAATCAAGGCCGACAAGATCGTTCACGACTATTTGTCGGACCAGGATCCGCAAGCGGCAACCGACACTTTTCCGATGATTGGTTTGCCCAATGACGTTTCGCGCACCGATCGCGCGGTCAGGCAAGCATTCGAGGCCGCGCTCAAGGTGATGATCGATTCGTTCGAGAGGGCGACGACCGGGAACACTCAAGCGCGGCGCGCGCACGCCCTCGCCATCGCCGCTCTTTGCGTGGGCGGCATGGTGCTGTCCCGGTCGATCGACGACCGCAAATTGGGAGATGAGCTGCGCGACGCCGCCAAGGCGACCGCCCTCGACCTGGGTAAGTGGTGGAAGTAGACCGCGGAGTGGAGTCGGGAAATGGGGGCCGGCGCGGTGATCGGCAAGCGGTGAGCGCCGCCGCTATTGGGGACATGCCGATACCCACTTCCCTTCAAGCGTGCTTTCCGAATCGATCATCGGTACGCCAACCATCTCAGCCTTGCTGCGCAGGGTCGCGCTGTAGTGGCGCGGGCTGTCGAAGTTGAACTCGCCGGTCAACTCCATATTGATTTGCCCTTTGCAAGTGATCCGCCAACTGAGCTGCGTGCCGGCCAATGTGCGTTCGATCGGCGCGCACGTGGAATTCACCGTGCGAGAGACGGGTGAGAATGTGGTGGCGAGATCGCGGGTATCTTCCACCGTGAGGCATTTCAACGATTCTTGCGGCGGCCCGGTTTCGCCGCGAGTCTGTGTCCTGGTCGTAATCTTCCACAGGCCCGGCTCGATGCCGTCGGCGTAAGCGATCGAGGCTAGTGAAACTGTGGCAGCGACAACGCCGAATACAGCGGCAGCGGCTCTTCGGCAAAATACTGACATTGTTTAGAACCTCCAAAACTGCGACGTGAACAAAGCGGCCTATTCTCCAAGGTCGGTTCAAGGCCGCGTGAACAGCTCTTTTTCCCGAAGATTCCGTCCCCATTTAGAGTCAGATGTACCGACCGACCTGAAACTAAGGCAAGGGTCGCCATGAATCATTCGATGCAAGGCGCGGATCGGACCACGCATCTAAAGATCGTGGTCATCGGACTACTTTGCGCCATCGTGGTTGCCGGCATCGGCATTTTTGCACATGTCGGCGGCGGCATCGACCTCGGCACGGCGCCACTGGTCAAGGCGGGCCAGCCGACCACCTTGAGCGGAAGCATCCCCACCATTCGATGATCTGGCGTTTGCCGTTGCGTCAATCGCCAGCACGCCGCTCATTTTCACCCGGGCGATCCGGGAAACGCCTCGACCATTCGGCCGCGAAACAGCATTGGGCCGCTCGGCGCTCCGCTTTGTGAACCGCCAGCCGGCTCGAGCGAGATTCCGTAACTTGCGGACCGCATGATCTCCACATCGACGTTCGCTGGAACGGGCCGGCTGGTGAACTCGTCGACCCCGACTGCACCGAGTGAAACCGGCTTCGGCAATTTGCTTGAAAATAGCCAGAGCTCATAACTGCGGCCGCTATCCGGGGCAGCCGTGAGCCTGCGCGCAGTCATGATCCGCTGCTGAGGATCAAGCGTGAGCAGAAAGGCTGGCGCGGTCGGCTCTTGTTGGAGTACGGCGACGAGCCGCGAACCGGGAAGCGCCTTTGGCGCTGCAAGGACCGGCTGCGACTGCCGGCCGGCTGGAATGAGCCCGGGAGCGAACCGCGCGATAGCGACATACACTGCGAGCAATGCCGCAATCGCGCCCATTGCCGAGGCAAGACCGCGCCAGCGCCGCACACGGCGTCGCAGGGCAAGGATTTCGGCCCCTGAACCGATTTCCGGGGTGGCCAAGCCTGACGGTGGCGGGGGCGGCGCCCGGCTGAAGTCCGCCGTCGCCGACCGCGGCAACAATGTCGAGGCAAGCGCGCTAACAAGAGCGGCTTCGTCCAAATCCTTTACCGGAGGTTCTGCGCTGTCAAACTCCCGCGGCCGATCCGAAGCGCCTAAATCCTCTGCGGGCTCCACGAGCAAATCAGGCACCAAGTCCAAACCGGGCTCCGGCGTGTCTTCTGGTGCAGATTGCAGAACCTCCGTGCCAACGGGCGGCGGCGCGGGTTCACCAACGACCGCCACAGAAGCGACACTTGTTACCACGCCGTGTTGCACGATAGCGCTATCGATCTCAGTTTTGATCTTGTCCCACAGGTCGAGCGGCGGCTCCACCGCCTCGACCATGACATTGAGTTCGCCAAGGCGATGCTCCCAGACCCGTACGATCTCGGCAAAGCCGGAATCGATCGAGATCAACGCCTCGGCTTGTTCACGCTCTTGCGCAGAGAGCGTGCCCAAGACGTATTCGGCGGCAAGAGCATCTCTGTCCTCGTCGTACATCGCTGCCTCAACTACTGTTTTTGTTGTGCGTATGATTTTAACGTCGCGGATCCCTGAGCGGTCACCCTTCCATACATTCGCGAATTTCAAGCAAACTGCGGCGAAGCCAGGTCTTGATCGTACTCACCGGAATATCGAGCTTTTGCGCCAATTGATCGCGGCTCCATCCGCTGTAATAAGCAAGGAGCACAATACGCTGCTTCTCCGGATCGAGCCGGCCGAGGCAGGAAAGGAGACGTTTCAATTCCTCGGTCATTTCGCGCCGCGCAAGCGGCTGCGGAGCTTCGGAAGCGGGTTCGGGTGCTTCCGCTTCCTCATCTATCGAAAGATCCCCACGCTTGCGCACGATGTCGATAGCGCGGTTGCGCGCCATGGCCACCATCCAGGTAATAGGGCTCGCCGCAGCAGGGTCAAACCCGTCGGCCGTCCTCCATATTTTGACGTAGGTCTCCTTCATGACCTCTTCGGCCAATGCCGGCCTTCCCAAAATGCGGAGCAGGACACCGTAGAGTTTTGCGCGCGTTGCGTCATAGAGACGTTCGAACGCGGTCTCGTCGCCTCTGGCGACGGCGCCCACCAACCAGATGAGTTCGGTCTGCATCAACATGACAGCCTCTGGTCCCACAAAACCAAGGATTGGGGCTAGCGCCGCAATCGTTTCAAACCGAATCGATTGCGGCTCTAGGTAGTTGATAAGGCATGATCTTTTCGGAAAACCGGTTTCTACTTTTCCGAATCATGCCCCCGAGATCGGGCCCGAAAAGCCGCTCCCAAAGCCCACCCGCGGCCGCTCATGCCTGGACGGTCGGGTTCCTTATCACCGTCGAACATTATCGCCGTGGACAGTAGGCTTCGTCGAGAGCGAATGCTGGGCTCTCTGCTATTTTGCCGCGGCAGCGCGGCAGGAATCCGTACGCGGAATCCCGGCCGCAAGCGCTCCCCCCGGCCAACCGGAGATCCTTGGTTCTGTCGCTCGCCTGGGAACAACCCAAACGCGGGAATTTACGCCGGAGCTACGCCACGGGCGCGCAGGAGGGCGATGCCACGAAGCTCGGCCTCCTGGATAGCCTGTTCGGTCTCGCGCTCGCGCATCTGGTCGCGCGCGCCGAGAAGCTCAACCTTCTTCAGATCGTCGAAGGCCTCACCAAGCGCCGACTTCGCATCTTCGAGCTGGATACGTAACTCGTCGGCCGAGCGCTTAAGATTTTCACGCCGCGCGATGGCCGCCTTGGCATAGGTCGGATAGGCAAAATGTGCCGGGTCATGAATGCCGGAACGATCTTGTTCGACGCGAATTTCGCGCTCGAGGTCCGCCGCCATGCGGTCGAACTCGGCAATCATCGTCTCGATTTGCGCGACCTTGCGCCGTTTCTCGTCAACCTGAAACTTCTTGAGCCTAATAAGCGTCTCTCGGGACTTCATCGACTGTTACTCCCCCGAAGCCACGGGGCCAAACGCCTCGCTCCCTCGCTTACCCGCCCCCATGGGTGGGAAAGGAAGGAAGCGCCTGGCGCCCCCCGATGGCAGCGATTGTGGCGCGATAACGTTAGCGTTCGGTTTCCATCGAGGCTCTGGCCTTGATCCTTATGCCTATCGACCAACCGAAAATGCGCGGCAGGGCGCTGGTCACCCCCGGAGGCGGATGGGCGGCACCCAGAAGACAAAGGGCACGGCGGAAGAAGAGGAGGCCACGGGACCCCACTGCGCGGGCTTAGCCGTTACGACTCTACCGGGACGAAAGAATGGTTACTCCGCAGCCCGGTTTCTTAATCGCTTGTTTACCCGGGCCGTTAATCATCGGTCCATCGTCATAGGATCAAGGCCTGCTCGCTCAGCCATGCCGGCCGAACGAGTCGTAGGAGTCGGTTAGCGCCGAAACTTAATCCGGAGCATGAACACGAGCGTGGCTAAAAAACCACTACCGCACAGTATGTTGGCGGACATTGCCAATTCGCCTTCAAGGTACTTGCGTGTCGGAATCAGGTTTTGTTAACCATAGCGTCGTTATTGTTCCGAATCAGTTTGTCTAGGCGTTTTCCAGGGGCCGCCGCCGCGGCGCGCCGACCTTGAGCCCGCGCGGCGAAGAAGGGGACTGGCATGCGCGTATTGCTGATTGAAGACGATAGCGCGACGGCGCAATCGATCGAATTGATGCTGAAATCCGAGAGTTTCAACGTTTACACGACCGACCTCGGAGAGGAAGGCATCGATCTCGGAAAGATCTACGACTACGACATCATCCTTCTTGATCTGAATTTGCCGGATATGTCGGGTTTTGAAGTGTTGCGGAGCCTTCGCGTCTCGAAGGTGAAGACGCCCATTCTGATCCTGTCCGGCCTGGCCGGCATCGAGGACAAGGTCAGGGGTCTCGGCTTCGGCGCCGATGACTACATGACGAAGCCGTTCCACAAGGACGAGCTCGTCGCACGTATCCATGCCATCGTGCGTCGTTCCAAGGGACACGCTCAATCGGTCATTCAAACTGGCGATCTTGTGGTCAATCTCGATACCAAGACGGTCGAGGTCAACGGCGCACGGGTGCACCTGACCGGCAAAGAATATCAGATGCTGGAGCTCCTAAGCCTCCGCAAGGGCACCACGCTGACCAAAGAAATGTTCCTCAATCACCTCTATGGCGGCATGGACGAGCCGGAATTGAAAATCATTGACGTCTTCATCTGCAAGCTCCGCAAGAAGCTCGCCAATGCCTCAAACGGAAGAAATTACATCGAAACGGTATGGGGCCGCGGCTACGTGCTGCGCGAGCCGACGGAAGACGAAGCCAAAATTCCCGCCTGAATTCTTTCGCGTCGCCAAATTCAAAACCCCGGCCGTGGACCGAAGTTCATGGGCCGGGGTTTTCGTTTCGACCAAATCGTGCGGAGAGGAAACCTGTCATCGGCCGCCGCTGATCGCCACCAGCCGCAGTCCGTCATTGGCGCCGGTCCGTCCCAGAAGCCGCGGGCCGTGCGGATTTGGCGCGTAGAGACCGCGCTTGTCGGTGACCATCCTAAACCGATCGGTTAGTCCTACAACCGTCTCTGCCGCGCCAAGGATGAGATAACCGTCGTTCGAAATGACTTTGGCCAAGCGGTCAAGCACGTCGCTCTTCGTCTGCTGGTCGAAATAGATCAGCACGTTGCGGCAGAAAATCACGTCAAAGCTTCCAAGCGGCGAGAAATCGGTCAGAAGATTGAGCTGACGGCACTTGACCATGGCGCGAAGTTCCGGAGCGATCTGCCATAACTCGCCGGATTGCGTGAAATGTTTGATCAGAAGCTGGATCGGTAGCCCGCGCTGCACCTCGAACTGCGTATAAAGGCCCTGCCGCGCTCTATCGAGTACGTCGTTGGAGAGGTCGGTAGCTAGAATCTCAATATTCCACCCCGCAATGTCGGCGCCCATTTCGCGCAAGCAGATGGCGAGCGAATAAGGCTCTTGGCCGGTCGAGGCCGCGGCACACCAAATGCGAATGGCACGCGTTTCTCTGCGCGCCGCAAGCAGCGCCGGCATAATTGTCTGTCGGAAGTGGTCAAAGGGAGCCCTGTCGCGGAAAAAGAAGGACTCATTCGTGGTCATCGCTTCGACCACCGAGGTCATCAAGGCGGAACTGTCCGCATTATTAAGCGCGATTACCAATTCACCCAGATTGGCGAAGCCCGCTTTGCGGGCGACCGGCAGCAAACGGCTTTCGACAAGATACTGCTTGTCGGCGGATAGAACGAGGCCGGAGCGTTCTTTCAGGCATTTGCGGATGAAGTCGTAGTCGCGCGGGGTCACGACCGGACTCCGGAAAATAGATGTACGATCTTTGGCGCGATAAGATCGAGCGGCAATACCGCGGAACACAGGCCTGCTTCCGCGACTGAGCGGGGCATGCCCCAAACGACGCTTGTTTCCTCGTCCTGAGCGATCACGCTGCCGCCAGCGGCGACAATACCTGCGGCGCCGAGCGTGCCGTCAGCGCCCATCCCGGTGAGAACGAGCGCGAGACTCTGGGCGCCCCATATCGTAGCCGCCGAAGTAAACAACGCGTCGACCGCCGGTTTGCAGAAATTGATCGGCGGGTCGTCCCCGAGCGCGATTTTGACACGGTCGCGATCATCCACGACACGCATGTGCCGCCCCCCGGGCGCAATGTAAATCTTGCCCGCCTGAACCGGCTCGCCATCCTCCGCCTCATGCGCGCGGCGGCCGCTCGCGCGCGATAGATGTTCCGCAAATACGGCGGTGAAAGTCGGCGGCATATGCTGCGCGATCAGTAGCGGCGCGCAATCGATCGCTGCGGCGAGTTTCTCAACGATCGCCATCAGCGCCTGTGGGCCTCCTGTCGACGCGCCGACCAGCAGCGCGCGGGGCGCCACGGTTGAGAATCGACGCAACCGCGCGGGCGCCGCGTTCGCCCCGGCAACCGGACTCACGTTGCTTCGCGGCGCTGAAAAAGACGACAGCGCCGAAGCTTTTCGGGGCGCTCCGACCGGCGCCTGTCGGCGCTTCGATTGGCGATTGCGGCCGAGGATCCGGATCTTTTCGATCAGTTCGCGGCGAAAAGAGACCGATGTTGACACTTCACGCGCGCTGTCGGGCTTGGGAATGTAATCGGCCGCGCCCAACGATAACGCGCGTAGGCTTATGTCCGCGCTGCGGCGCGTCAGAGTCGACACCATGATCACGATGAGGTCGCGCTTCTTTTGCAGAAGCAGCCGCAATGTCGAAATCCCGTCCAATTCCGGCATGTCGATATCGAGCACGACCACATCGGCGGCGTTACGTTCGATAAAGCTCAGCGCTTCACGACCGGTCCGCAGCGACGCGACGATCTGCATGTCGGTTTCGGCCCCGATCCAGCGGGCCATGAGGCTGCGCACGACAACGGCGTCATCCACTATAACGACGCGGAGGCTCTTCTCGACCAATGGCGCAGGACTTGCGACTGCGACGACGGTACCCATGCTACGCAACTTTCGTACCCGAACTGCTATCCAAGCGAATGCCGCTTTCGATCAAACCAAGCCGACTTCCTGGAATTTCGCCTCGACGATTTCTTTGTCGAAGGGCTTCATGATGTATTCGTTAGCGCCGGCATGAAGTGCCCGCGCGATGTGCGCGACGTCGTTTTCCGTTGTGCAAAAAACGACCTTTGGCCTATCGCCCCCCGGAAGCCGGCGCAGCAAGCGAAGGAAATCATAGCCGTCCATTTTCGGCATGTTCCAATCGAGCAAGATCGCGTCCGGCAGTCCGCGCCGGCACGTTTCGATCGCTTCCTCGCCGTTCTCGGCTTCCACGATCCGAAATTCGAGCCCCTCCAGAATTCGGCGCGCCACTTTGCGGATGACGCTGGAATCGTCGACAACCAAACACGTTTTCATCGGTTCCTCGTTTTAGCCCGAGCGGGCTAAGCTTTGTTTCGTTTTTCAGGCGTCCTCACTCGATAGCCCCGCCCGGCTTTCCTTCCCGGACATCCAGTATTCGGTCGACATCGAGCACAATGAGAAGTTCACGATCCATGCGGAACACCCCGGCAGATACGCGGGAAAGTTCACGGTCAAGATTGATCGGATTCGACTCACGCTCGCTTGCCGACAACTCGAGCACTTCGCTGACTTCGTCTACCAAGAGGCCGAACGATTCGGCTCTGTGCTCGATTCCGATCGCCATCGCGGTCGCGGCATTCGTCCGCCACCCCAAGCTGAGCCGATTGGCGAGGTCGATGGCCGTGACAATGCGTCCGCGCAGGTTAAGGACGCCGGCAATCTCCGGAGCGGCCAACGGCACGGGCGTAATCTTTGTCGGCTTAAACACATCCTGCACCCGCTCGATAGGCAAACCGAAGGCTTGCCCGGCGCAATTGAACGTCACGTACTCGGTCGTATGGGTGATATCGTTCATGGCTGTGTCATGCCGCGCGGCTGATATCGGCGCTCAGCTCCTTGATTGCGGCGATCAAGCCGCCTCGATCGAATTTCGCGACGAAGTGGAATAAGCCAACGGGGCGCCCGCGCTCGAACATGTCGGGCGATATCATAGCCGCGAGCCCGATGATCGGACTGGTCGCGGCGCTCGGGATTTGTTTGATCGCCCGCGCCAGCGCAAATCCGTCCATGCCGGGCATTTCGAGATCTGTAACGACAAGATCGAACCGCGTATTGGATTTCAGCAAGACCAGCGCTTCCGCCGCCGAGCCCACCGCAGTGGCCTGGAAACCGGCGGCCTCGATCAGCGGCGTCAGCATGTCGCGGAAGAAGACCGAGTCGTCGATCAGAAGAACCGCTCGAGTTCTTTGAGCCGACGGCGCCTGCGAAAAATCCTGGCGACGGAACCAGCCTGCGAACGCTTCGGGTAGAAAATGACCGACATCGACGATTTCAGTCGTGATGCCGTTGATGATCGCGTAGCCGAGCACGCCAGGCCGATCGCCCGCTAATTCGATGTCGAGCTCATGTTCGACAATGTCGACGATCTCGTCCACCACAAGCCCCAGCGAACGGCCCTCGTCCGAGAACACCAGGATCGGCTGCCGGCCGTCCGTTTTTACGCCGCGCCCGGCTTCCACATGGAGGAGCGGCATGAGCTGGCCGCGATATTGCAAGAGATGCCGCCCGTCGGAGACCTCGATCCGGTGGCAATCGACCTCTTCAAGCCTCGTGACGAGCGAGAGCGGAACAGCTTTTTGACGATGCGAGCCTGCGCGGAAGATCAGTAGGGATACGGTATCTTCACGAAAACTCTCTTCAGGCGGCCGAAGATCGAGCAATGCGGGACTGAGCGCCTGCGCAACGCATCCGAGCGATTGGGCCACGCCGCTGGGATCAAGAATCAGGATGACCGAGCCGTCGCCGAGAATCGTCGTGCCGGAGAATATTTCGATGTGTCGCAGTCTGGAGGACATCGGCTTGATGACGATTTCTTCGGTATGGAATACATTGTCGACGATCGCGCCGAAGATCTGATTGCCGACCTGCATAACGACGACGAAACCGTCCTCATTCGTCCAATTGCCCAGCCGCATCACGTCCCTCAGATGAGCGAGCGGCACAAGTTCATTGCGGAGCCTGAGTACGCAAGCGTCCTTAATCCGCTCGACACGATTGGCAGCGCCGACGCGTACCAGTTCAAGGACAGCGAGTTGTGGAATTGCGAACCTTTGGTCGCCGACGGCGACGATCAAGGCTGGAACGATTGCGAGCGTGAGCGGAATCCTGATCGTGAAGACGGTTCCGCTTCCCGCGACGGTTTTCACTCCGACCGCGCCGCCGATCTGCTCGATGTTGCTGCGCACGACGTCCATGCCGACCCCCCGGCCGGAGACGTTCGTCACTTTCGCGGCAGTGGAAAAGCCGGGCGAGAAAATCAAATTGTTGATTTCGTTTTGCGGCTTTGCGGACAATTCCGCTTCGCCGGCGAGCCCCATCTCGACGGCCTTGGCTTTAATGCCCGCCGTATCGAGGCCGCGACCATCGTCGGCGACCTCGATGATGACATAGCCTCCTTGATGACAGGCGCTTAGCCGAATGGTGCCTTTGCAAGGCTTGCCCGCGGCGCTTCGTTCGGTCGGGGTCTCGATGCCGTGATCGGCGCAATTGCGCACGAGGTGCGTGAGCGGATCCTTGACCAAATCGAGGACTTGGCGATCCAATTCGGTCTCGGCCCCGTGCATTTCGAGTCCGATATCCTTGCCGAGTTCGGCCGCAAGGTCGCGCACGATCCGCGGAAGCTTCTGCCACGCATAGCCAATCGGCTGCATGCGTGTTTTCATCACCCCTTCTTGGAGCTGTGCGGTAACGTTAGACAACCGCTGCAACGGCACATTGAAGTCGGAATCGCCGTGCCGGCGCACGATTTCGAGAAGCTGATTGCGCGAGAGCACCAATTCGGAAACCGTCGTCATAAGCTGATCGAGCGTGTCGACACTGACGCGGATCGAATGGCTCGGCGGCTGTTCCGTGGTTTCGCCGGCCGGCTTGCCGATGTCGCCCGCTCGCTCTGCGGCCTCGGGCGACATCGTTAAGCCGGAACCGGACGGTGGCTGGCTCCTCTGGCTGGCCGTCGCGGCGAGCCGCTCGATGAGATCTGCGTCCTCGCCCGCTGGTTCCCGCCCGGACTTTTCGAGCTCATCGAGGATCGTCTTGACGCGATCGATGGTCGTTAGAATGAGCGTGACGGCGTCGCCCGTGACCGGCATGCCGTCCCGAAATTTGCTCATCAAGGTTTCAGCGGCGTGGGTCAGCGCCTCAAGCCGGGGCAATTCAAGAAACCCACAGGTGCCTTTGATCGTATGCACCAGACGGAAAATATTGCCGAGGATGTGCGCATCGTTCGGCTCGTGCTCCAGGCGAACGAGCTGCGCGTCGACGCGATCGAGGTTTTCGCCGGTCTCGGTCAAGAATTCACGCAACAACTCGTCCATTTAGAGCGCCTCGTCGCCGCAGATCGCGCACCATTGCACACGCTTGGCGTGTCTTCGCTCTCAGGGCACGCAACACGTGCGCTCTCCTGTTCGGGCGCAAAGCGCGCCCGAAGCGATAAGGCAGTCTGTTGGCAAAGGGTTTAATTTCAGTTGCGCGATGTCACGCCGGGAACGCCCCAGTCCCCCTCAACAGGCGACTACGGCCACCACATCGCCATCGAGCGTGGCGGAGACCGTGAGTCCGCAGTCGCGCGCTAAAATGCCCGTATAGAGCGGTTGAATGGCGTGCGCATCGACCGTTTGAGCGGTGCTACCGGCGAGCAGATCGGCCGTGGCCGGCGCCAGGCGGGCAATGAGCCCCGAGGCGGTCACCCGATAGCCCCCATCGGCAGCCTCCACATTCAGCGTTCCGCCGCGGGGAATAGCTCCGCCGGCGATCATCAGCATGTTGAGGAGAAGCTTTGCCCGGTTTTTCGCGACCAGTTCACGCGGCAGGCTCCACACGATTGTTGTCTTGCCGTCCTCAAAGAAGCCACGCGCGGCCTTTTCCGCGTCGCCAAGCTCGATCTGCGCACCTGCCGACCCCGCCGCGCCGAAGGCGAGCCGGCAAAATTGCAGCTTGGCGGACGCCTGACCCGCGCTTCTTTTGATCAAATCGAGAGCGAAGGTCTTGGTCTCCTCGTCTGTGTCCTCCTCCATGACCTCGAGGCCGTTGATGATGGCTCCGACTGGACTGATCAGGTCGTGGCAAACGCGCGAACAAAGCAGCGCGGCAAAGTCGAGGGCACCGATGGCAATGGAACCGGTGACTGGGGCGGACATGAGCGCCTCCGCTATAACAGGTGAGCCGTCCGTGTCACAGCCCGTGTGATTCGGCAATCTCGCTCAATCGTGCCCTGGCAAGCGGGCCATGCTAAACCGCAGCGCAATTTGACGCCGTGACGTTCATTTCAGCGCCGCGCCAGCCGGGGAACTCGCGACCATGGCCGCCTTCGACATCGCCACAGGCGTAGCGCTCATGGATGGTCTCACTGCCATTGCCGTGCGCGCGGCGATTACCATCATGCAATCGGGCCCCGGCGCCGTGCGCCGGAAGGCCGACGGCTCGCCGGTGACGGCGGCCGACGAGGCCGCCGAGGCCCTGATATGCGAGGGCCTCAAAGACCTTGCGCCGAGCGTACCCGTCATATCGGAGGAACAAGCCCAGCTGGGAAAAGCGTTCGCACTAGGCGACCATAGCGGCGGCTATTTCCTGGTCGATCCGCTCGACGGAACGCGCGAATTCATTGCGGGCCGCGACGAATTCACCGTCAATATCGCGCTCGTCAATAAGGGCGCGCCAATCCTTGGCATCGTCGTGGCGCCGGCGCTCAAATTGGCCTGGCGCGGCATTGTCGGTCGTGGCGCCGATCGGCTTGCGCTCGCCGGGAAGGCCTCGCCGGTGGCGATCCATACCAGGCCCCGCCCGCCAAAGCCGGTCGTCATGGTGAGCCGCTCGCATCTCGACCCGAACACCAGCGCCTATCTCGAAACGCTGCCGCCGAGAGTGACCGAGGCCTGCGGTTCCTCTATAAAATTTTGCCGCATTGCCGAAGGTACGGCCGACCTCTATCCACGGCTCGCGCCCACCCACGATTGGGACGTTGCCGCCGGTCATGCGATCGTCACAGCGGCAGGGGGAAACGTAACGGATCCTGGCGGCTCGCCGGTCGTCTATGGCAGCCGCGATTTCCTGATTCCGTTTTTCGTTGCGACAGGTGACCCAAATACGTCGTACGCGTACGAGAGGTGATCCATTCTCACTTCATTGCGACCTGGCGTGGGGCGACTCGCCGGGAAGGACACCAGACACGCAACTAATCGCCCGCTAATGCGCGCAATTGCTTCCGTTTTCGCCCCACTGCCGTCATAGTGGCGGCAAAGGCTGCGCTGATTCGCGGTGATACCGCCTTCGGTTAATCCAATCGCTCAAGCAAAGGTTTAGCGGAGGGAGCCTTCCTATGACTGTCACCGTTCGTGGAGCCGCCGTGGCGATCTTCTTGGCGACACTTGGAGCTGTTTTCGAAACTGGACCGGTCGCGGCTCAGGCGGTCCCAGCCCAGCCGCCGCCTGCCCAGATCGAACCTGCCCCGCCGCCGCAGCCCCCCGCTACGAGCCAGTTCTCGTCTAACGAATTGATCGATGCCGGCCACCGATTTTTCGGCGGCGTGTCTCGAGGTTTGGCCATGATCGTTGAAAAGGCGGTCAGTCAGTGGGGCCTGCCGAACGGTTATGTTCTCGGCGAGGAAGCCAGCGGCGCCTTTGTCGGCGGCCTGCGCTACGGCGACGGCACCCTCTATACGAAGAATGCCGGCGATTTACGGGTGTTCTGGCAAGGGCCTAGCATCGGTTTCGATGCCGGCGCCGACGGCGCCCGCACGATGATGCTGGTCTACAACCTGCCGCGCACGGACGCGATCTTCGAGCGCTTCGGCGGAATTAACGGTTCTGCCTATTTCATTGGCGGCTTCGGCATGACGGCGCTGGTCGCCAACAATATCACGGTCGTTCCCATACGCTCCGGCGTCGGTCTGCGGCTAGGTGCCAATCTTGGCTACCTCAAATTCACCGACCGCCCGACGTGGAATCCTTTTTAACTTTTCCACGCCACAAACTTGCGCGACGTTCATCGAAATGATGGCGCTGCGGACAAAGTCGGTTTAGGTTAGTCGCTCCTGAATCTGGTGCGACCCGCGTTCGCATGGCTTGGCGTTGCCGCGACGGAGCGGTTTGGGGCGTAGCGTCATGATCGAGTCGGTCATGTATTTCGGGATCGGGTTCTTGGCGGCGGCCTTGCTCGGTCTGCTATTCGTTCCGCTTGTGCACAATCGCGCCGTGCGCCTGACCATGAAGCGGCTCGAGGCGGCGACACCGCTCTCGATCTCCGAGATCCGCGCCGACAAGGATCAGCTTCGCGCCGAATTCGCCATGTCGACCCGACGTCTTGAAATGAGCGTCGAGAAGATGAAAGCGAAAACGACGACCCAGCTTGCCGAACTCGGCAAAAAGACGGACGCCATTAATCAGCTCAAAAAGGAATTGGGGGAGAAAACGGCGGCGATATTCGCGCTTGAGGCGCGCGACAAGACGCTGCGCGATCAATTGCGCGCTACCGAGGAGGAATTCCAAATCAAATCGAGCGCGCTACGCGAGGCGGAACGTCACCTCGCCGATAAGGAGGCCGAACTCACCAAATTGTTGGGCGAACTCGGTGAGAGGTCGCTCGTTGCCGACAGTCAACGCACTGAAATTGCCGCCTTCCGCGCTCAAGTCGAGGCCTTGAAGATCGGCGTCGCCGACTACGAACGGGCGGTGGCCGAGACCGAGAACCGCTTGAGCCGCGAGCGTGTCGACGCCGAAACGACGGCCCACGAATTGGTCGAAGCGCGCGGCAAATTAGGGGACCTCGGCGCGCGAACCAGCGAACTCGAGCGACAGCTCTTCGTCCAGCAAGCCGAAGCCGAAGTCCTCAACCGCCGCGTTCAGGATCTTGAAACCCGGCTGGGCGACCAAGGGCGGCTCCTCGCCGAACGCGATTATCAGCTCGACCGCACGCGGAGCGAGCTCGAAGCCGCGCGGAAGATCGAAGCCGATCTGCGCAGCGAACTGTCGACGTCCGGCAGCCGGTCGAGCGGCGCGGTGGATCGGTTACGCACGGAAATCTCCCAGCTCGAAGCGCAACTCGCCGGTGCAATCGAAGAACGCACCAAGCTGCAGCGCGAGATCGCGACGATGAAGCGAGACGCGGAATCGACCTGGGCCGCCGAACGGGTCGAGAACGCGCTCCTGCGCGAACGCATCAACGATGTGGCCGCCGAAGTTGCCAGGCTAACTGCGGCTTTGGAAGGTCCCGGCTCGCCGATCGAATCCATGCTGGTCGAGGCGGCAAGCGAGACCCGCAGCGCGGTTGCGGCGATGAACGCCCACGACCCGGCGGCGCAAAACGGCGACAGCGTACCGGCGGCGGAGAACAAAAACACGCTTGCCGACCGCATTCGCGCTCTGCAATCGACCGCCTCGCGCGTCGCCTCTAACTGAGCTTTCTTGACACACCGGAATGCCGCACTTTAAATCCCGGGCATCGGGCGCTTAGCTCAGCGGGAGAGCGTTCCCTTCACACGGGAGAGGTCGTAGGTTCAATCCCTACAGCGCCCACCAGTGCAATCAGTACGTTAGCAATCTTGTTTTTTGGACCGCCCCGGAAACTGCCCCGGGAACTCCTACCTTTTGCCGCCGATCGCGATCATCCTCGTCCGGCGCGACCAAACATCGGCGGCGTCGCGCAAATGAGCGACAGCGTGATGCCCGTACACTTTGCGGATCACCGCCTCGCTGGTGCCAAGTAAACCGGCGACATTCCACGTTGACACGCCGTTCTGCAACATCAATGTCGCGCAGCTATGTTTGAGCGTGCGCGGCGTCACGTCCGATCCAAGGCCAGCCATTTCGCGCACGCCGTTCCAAGCGCGGCGAAGCTGTGACGCGAGCAGCAACGCCTAAATTGCCGATTTTCTGGATTCTTCGACAGGCCGGGGTGTGCAGCTCAGACTAGACAAGTCTGCCGTTGTGCGCCCGCTCCATCGAGGGATTGGATCGCGCTGAGCAGCTTGGCGACTACAGCCCCGCAACTGCTGCTATTGCAGCGTGCCGCCGCCTGGTAAATGCGACCGCAACAGCGGGATCAGCGCTAAGCAACGGGATCAGCGCCAAGCAACGATCCTGGAAACGTGCATCATGTTGAGAGACGATTGGCTCCATCTTTCGGCGCAATTCGCCCATCCCATCATCACGATCGATGGCATCAAGTAGTTTCACGAAGCTAATCCAATGATGCGGGGCAAGGGGCTTGTCGGTACGCGCGTCAAGCTCGTTAGCAATCTCATCGATAAAATCCCGGAGCACGGTCATCGGCTAAATTAAATCCACGGAGGCCAAAATAAACGCGAAGGAGCGATTGCTTGGAACTGCAATAAGTGTTGGTTCAGTTCGGCATACGCCAACGACAGGGAACTTGTCGGCGACGTGGCAATGGCGGTTTCTGGTGGGAACATCAACACGGAAGCCTTCGCAAAGTATCTCAATTGCGAGTTAGAGAAAATCTCGGTGCTGGCTGACTGCCAGTGCCTTTCGTTTCTCAATTGGCTCCCGCCGCAATTTGCGCCCGTCCAACTCAAAGACCGTAAGTCCCTTCTCGTTGCAACGATCCAGATTTTTGTTCATCCTTTTTCATCTTTTCCGCCTCTTAATGCAATTAAGAAGATCGCGCACACACCAGCAGCGAGAATTAGGTCCACGATTAAAGTCGGCATTTTTAAACATCTCCTTTCTGTTTCAGCACGGCTTTATGGCCAGCCAATCTACCGGCCTACACCGTCATGGTAAACCGCAGGACGCTTCATCTTGGCTTCACAGCCGATCGAGCCGCGATTAGAGACCGTCGTGTTGCCGTTGCCGCTCATGACAAAGAAAGAGGCCGCCAACGGCGGCGCCGTGAGCAAGAGACGGTCAGCCGGGGTTTTGCGCAGGGTGAAGGCCGATTGGGACGACCTCGAATGCTCGTTCGCTGACCGACGAGCCGGTTGTGCGGCATTCTCGATGGCATCGGTGTTAGACATGCGGCTCGACCACAAGGGAACCGCAATCTCGCTGTCTGTCGTCCTGGGCGCGCGGATGGCCAAGAGGTGCTGCTCGGCGCAGTGTCCTAGACGATCTGATCGGCCGGTGGCCCCCCGACCTTCCGCACATTCGCGATGCAAGACCCCCGCTGGCATCGGCCGGCAGCAGTCGTACCGTTGCACGACAAAGATGTATTTGATACGCATGTCTTGGCTGCGCGGCGCCGGTACCGCCAAAACGGGCCGTGACCGAGGCAGATCGAGGATCGATGGAGCCGAGTTCTGGGGGGATCACGGTTTTCCCTGGCCCTCCCTTACCGCTGGGAGTGATTCAGCGATGGATGCAAGTGCATATCGGATCAACAAGATCCTTGGCTTGGTGCTGGGAACCGCATTGTTCCTGCAGGCGGTGCATATCATCGACGGGAACTTCACCACCAAGGTGGCCAAACCGGGTTCTGAAGTCGCCGCCAAGGAGGAGCAGCCGCAAGCCAGCGCCGTTGCGGCGGTGCCGATTAACACGTTATTGGCAAGCGCGTCGGCCGAGCGAGGCGCCCAGGTCGCCAAGCAATGCCAAGCCTGCCATAACTTCGAGGAGGGCCAGGGGCCGAAGATCGGTCCGGATCTCTACGGCGTGGTCGGACGCAAGATCGCTACCGCCCCGGGCTACAATTATTCCTCGGCCTTAAAATCAAAGAACGGCACCTGGGATTTCAATACACTCAACACCTGGTTGGCCAAGCCAAGCGCCTATGCGCCAGGCACGGCGATGACCTTTGCCGGTCTATCGAACGACAAGCAACGCGCCGACGTGATCGCCTATCTCGATACGCTCTCGAACAACCCGGTGCCCCTGCCGAACGCTCAATAGGACCTGCCAAAAGCTCGGCGGCGCCTCCTGGGACTACCTCGGTTCCCGGGTCACCGACGCTCGCGGCGGCGATCGCCAGCGCGTCTGCGGAGAACCGCGGGTTCTTGGCCGGCTCATCGTCCGGCGCGAACCAGTGGCGCGCCTCGGGCCAACGCATCGAGCCGACGATGTCGATCGGCCCCACTATCTGCCCGTCGCGGGTGAGTTTTCGCAGCCTGCCGGCGTTCGGGAACGAAGCCGCGATTGACGTTGCGATTTGCCGCCGGCTACCCGGGTGGCGTGGATCGGATACGTCGGGCGGAGTAAAGCGACTGGCGGCGCCGCGGGCTGTGCATCCAGCGCGGCGAAACAAGCCTTCCTTCCAGGCCTTTCGCTGAAGTTGCCAGGTGCCGAGCCCTATGAGAACAAAACGTGAGCAGGCGAGGATGAGCAAACCGACCAGTAGTGTCTCGGTTTGACCTTACGCACTGATTGGGGGTCGATTTACAGCACTGTCGATTTTCGTCTGTAGCCGTCGATCATATCGTGATGGCGGTACCGATCACATCGGCAGGGCGCTTTTCCCCTTTTGGGGCCACGGGTCATGACAGTCATCCAAATATCAGTTTCCAAGCAATAAGAAGAGCAAAGGCAAAAACAATCAACGCCGCAACGATTAACACTTGCCAGTGGTGCTTACCCTCTACTTTCAGACCCGATTTGCTAAAGCGAGCAGAGCATTCTGGACATCTGAACGAGCCAAAACCCTTGGTTCCAAATTGGGTACCGCATCGCGGACATTTCATTACGTGAGCAGGGGGCATGCACCGAAAGATAAAGTGGCAACCGCCGATCGGCAACAATCGTCAACTGATACACCGCCGACCGACCACGATCGCCGCTTCTTGCCGGGCGTCTCATGGCGCACCGCCACCGAAGCGCCTCTCTTCGGCCTTGTGATAGTGCTGCAGCGCGATCATCAGCCCTTTCATCGGCCGCAACGGGCCGAGCGTGACAAGCACGATCAGGGGCAGCCACAGCGCCGCATGCACCCAATACGGAGGCTGAAACAGAATCTCCGTCACCAGCGCAGCGCCGACCACGATCGCGCCGGCCAGGAACATGATGAATACGGCCGGGCCGTCCCCGGAATCGGCAAAGCCATAATCGAGCCCGCAGACCTCGCAGCGCGGTCGCAACGTCAGGAAGCCCGCAAACAGCTTGCCCTTGCCGCAGCGCGGACAGCGGCAGCGGAGGCCGGTGTAAATCGCCCCTGACAGTGTAGTGATCATGTTCCGGTTTCCCGGGCGCAGTGAAGCACAACCGCAACGGCGTGATGTGCTGCAGACCCGGGATCGCCCCAGATAATAGGTCTATGCCGATCCCGGACTGCGGTACACCGCTCCGCGCTGCGCCGCGTCCGGGAAACCCAAAGATTCAAACGCGTCAGCCGGCCTGAGGACCGGCACCCCAGACATAAATACAGGCGAACAGAAACAGCCAGACGACGTCGACGAAGTGCCAGTACCAGGCCGCGAATTCGAATCCGAGATGCTGCGTTGGTTTGAACTGTCCGGCGATGGCGCGGCACAAGCAGACGATGAGAAAGATCGAGCCGATGATCACATGGGCGCCGTGAAAGCCCGTTGCCATGAAAAACGTGGCGCCATAGATGTTGCCGGAATAGTGGAACGCCGCATGGCCATATTCCCACGCCTGGACGCAGGTGAAGCTCAGCCCCAAGGCGATGGTGAGCGCCAGGCCCCACACCAGCCCTTTGCGATCATTTTCGAGCAGCGCGTGATGCGCCCAGGTTACCGTCGTGCCTGAGGTGAGCAGAATGAGCGTGTTCAAAAGCGGGAAGTGCCAGGGATCGAAGGTGTCGACGCCTTTGGGCGGCCACACGCCACCGGTATAGGCGATGCGCGCAATGTCGCGGAATTCGTCCGGGAATAGCGCGGTGTTGAAATAGGCCCAAAACCAGGCAACGAAAAACATCACCTCCGAAGCGATGAACAGGATCATTCCGTAGCGGTGCGAAATCTGCACCACGCGGGTGTGATCGTCTTCCACTTCGGCTTCATAGATGACGTCGCGCCACCAGCCGATCATCGTATAAGCGATACCGATTGCGCCGGCGCCGAACACTAGAGGCGCATAGGCAACCATCTGATGCATCCACAAAATCAAGCCGACTGCCGCGACAAAGGCCGAGGTCGCCCCGACCGCCGGCCAAGGACTGGGATTGACCAGATGGTAATCGTGAAGCGGTTTGGCGTGTGCAACATTGGCCATCGTCATTGTCTCCACTCTGGCGCGGCCCGTTGCGGTCCGCGCCATATCTGCTCTCGTTTTAGATACTTCCGGGTTTATCGTTCACCGGCGCCTCCGGCTCGCGTGTTGTGTAAGAGAGCGTAATCCTGCTGAATCTGTCCTGTTCGGAATCGTCGGCGGGCTGACGTTATAGCTGGCCTGGCCGACGGTGGCCCGGGCGGCCTGATTGCTGACCTTGTAAGAGACGGCCACGGCCTGTCCAAGGCGTACGTCGATAGTGTTTTCTTCCGGCGCGAAGGATAACGGCAATCCGTCGGCAACTTCCATGATCCCGCTCATCGTCATACCGCGAAATGGCCGAACAGCCCGCCCGACATACGGTCGACCAGCAGCATGGCGAACAGCAGGAACAGGTACAAAATCGAGAAACCGAACATTTGCTTGCTGGCCGCGTGACCGCGTTGTTCGCGGCGAACCCGCAATGCCAGCGCAATTAACGCCGCCCCGGCGAGCGCGGCAGCGGCTCCGTAAA